>UOGF01000096.1_pt1 | contig 27109 bp, 27 predicted proteins | sample 1989081 | NCBI WGS metagenome assembly UOGF01 (sample SAMEA4712195, study PRJEB27164) | hydrothermal vent metagenome | biome: marine basaltic hydrothermal vent biome; feature: marine hydrothermal vent; material: mineral | place: Pacific Ocean | collected 2011-06-14/2011-07-23 | depth 1719 m
CCACTGCGGGTAGTCTGAATCTCTCTGGGCCAGACGCGGGTGTGATCGGAACGGTATTTACACCCAATAGACCAACGACCGTAAGCATAAATCAAAACTCTGGGTTTGTTCAGTGGAGAGAGAGTACAATCAATGTTGGGAATTTAGATGGAAAAGAGACCCTGATTGTCGTTAGTTTTTCAAGTGATGGAACTGTCCTGGGTGTTGTTATTGGTACAGGGATTGTTGAGGTTTCAAGCGGGACGGCTGTTTCGAGCACTTATGGTTATGCTTTGGAATGTACTGAATTGGGCGTGGATTGTTCAGATATTTTGGTGGATTTAGCCGAACAAAAACTTGCATTTTCGGAGGTGTCGATTCCAAAAATTGACCCCGATGCGGATAACAGTGCGACGGGGCCCCTTGTTTTAAATGGTCTTTTGACCTGGTAAATTGATCTAGGGTCAAAGGCATGTTGATCATTCCTGCTGTTTCATGAGGGTGGTCTTGTGCTAGGTCCATTAAGTGGCAAACAAAGAAGGGAGAAGGGAAGGTTTCAGGCTTTCTTTTCTCTCTTCTTTTGTTGAAATGCCAAGCTGCGATTCTAGGAGCCTGTCGGACTTAGGATAAATCTGCTGCGAAAAATCTATTTTGGCCCATTTTTTCGTTCATTTTCGTTAAATATCGGGGATATTCTCCTCAAACGATCAAAAAAATGGACTCAAAATCGCTTTCCCTCGCTACGATCACCTAAGTCCGACAGGCTCCTAGGTGTGCTTAGGAAAGCATCTGCACGCTGATCTTTGTTCCTGCTTTGATGAGATCGCCTTCTTCAGGCAGGATCATGAGGGCGTTGGCTTTAACGAGAGACATTAAAACCGCGCTGCCCTGCGCCCCGGTTGAGCGGACTTGGTAGATGCCATTTTCAAGTGAGAGTATGGCGCGCAAAAATTGTCGTCGCCCCGGTCGTTTGTGGATGTCTTCTTGCAATGTGGCGGTGATCAGGGGTCTTGAGATTTGTGTGCGACCAGAAGTTTTGAGGATTGCAGGTCGTACAAATTGTTCAAAGGTGACCATTGAAGACACTGGATTTCCGGGTAAGCCAAAAACAGGGCGTCCATCTTTTGTGCCAAAAGCGACGGGTTTTCCGGGTTTCATCGCGACTTTCCAGAGATGCATGGTGACCCCGAGTTTCTCAAGTACTTCTATTACAAAATCGTAATCCCCCATCGAAACACCGCCTGAGATAATCAGAAAATCAGCGGAGAGTCCTGAAGAAATTTTTTCTTCCAGGTGGGTTTTGTCATCTTTGGCGATGCCCAGGTTAATGGGAAGCCCGCCCGCTTCGCTGACTTGTGCGGCGAGGCCATATCCATTGCTGTTTAAAATCTTGTCTCTACCGAGCGGTTCATCAAGATCGGCCAGTTCGTCTCCGGTGGAAAGAATGGCGATGCGGGGGCCTTGAAAGACGGGGACGACGGACTTGCCAATAGAGGCCATCATGGCGATTTCAGCGGATCGAATCAGCATGCCTTTTTTCAGTACGGGGTCATTTTTCCGAATGGCTTCTCCCTTGTGTCGGATGTATTCGCCGTCTTCGGAAGGTCTGAAAATCTGTACTTCTTGATGTCCCCCGCTGGTATCTTCGACCTTGACGACGGCATTTGCGCCCGAAGGCATGGGTGCGCCCGTCATGATTTTTGCGGCTTCACCGGGCTTAACCCTTTTTTTTGGAAGGGCTCCGGCGGGGATGGTTTCGACAACACGTAAATGGCTTGGGTTTTCCGGGCTTGCTGTTGCTGTATCTGAAAAATGGATGGCGTACCCGTCCATTGCGGAAGTATCCCAGGGCGGATGGTCGAGTGGTGAGTAAATCTCTTCGGCAAGGGTTCGGCCGAGACTGTCAGAGAGGAGGACTTTTTCGGGGGGCATCTCCTGAATCTCGTTCAAAATAATTTTTTGTGCTTCTTCCACAGATATCATCGTAATCACCTCTTACAAATTCAGTATTGGAATGTCCCTCTTAAGGCTGTTGTTACTCTAAACGATACGCTTTTCCCGTTGCAAGTTATGATGATTTAAAGGATGGGAATCTTTTTTTGATCAAAATAAAGGGTTTTTCTCCTACTGCGATCGGGTGATTGTCGATACCGTTTCTCATTTTTTTTATAAGCCGGTTTGTTTGTCTTTTGATGGCTTGACTTTAATTTTCTTATTTTATATGATGTGCGCTCTTTGCACCTTGGGGGGATAACTATCTGTGTCAACAGCGTTTTTACCTTCTAACTACCTTCCGATTCTCGTGTTCTTTTTTATCGCGCTGGGCTTTGGCGTGGTCACGATTCTCATGGGTTATCTTGTCCGTCCCAAAAACACCTACGATCAAAAATTGGTTCCTTATGAAAGTGGCATCCTGCCTGAAACGGATGCCCGTCAACAGTTTCCACTTCGGTATTATTTGATCGCCATGCTCTTTGTTCTATTTGATATTGAGGCGGTCTTCCTCTATCCCTGGGCCGTGAGTTTTAGCCAGCTCGGCATGTTTGCACTGGTTGAGATGATTCTTTTTATTTCCGTTTTATTTGTCGGTTATTTCTATGCTTGGAAAAAGGGGGCCCTGGAATGGGACTGATTGATCGCCAGTTTGAAACCAATATCATGACCACGACAATTGATTCGGCGGTCAACTGGGCCAGAAAGTCGGCCTTATGGCCGATGACTTTTGGTTTGGCCTGTTGTGCGATTGAAATGATCTCGGTCGTGGCGGGTCGTTATGATTTGGATCGTTTTGGTGCAGGGGTTTTTCGTGCGTCTCCGCGTCAGGCCGACTTAATGATTGTTGCCGGAACGGTCTGTCGGAAGATGGCTCCGGTCATTCGCAGAATTTATGATCAAATGCCTGAGCCGCGATATGTGATTTCAATGGGTTCTTGTGCCACTTCAGGTAATATCTATAACAGCTACAGTGTTGTGCAAGGCGTGGATCGTTTTGTCCCCGTTGATATTTATATCCCAGGCTGTCCACCGCGACCGGAAGCCTTGATTGCAGGGGTTCTCCGTCTTCAGGAAAAAATTATGGAAGGCAAGGTTTTTAGAGCCTAAGTATAAACAAGCCAATGCACGATATTACACTCAAAATAAAAAAGGCCTGTCCTCAGGGTTTCGTTGCCGAGAAAGAGGCTTTTGGGGAATTAACGGTTGTTGTTTCTCGTGAGCATCTCTTGACGGTTTGCCGTTTTCTCCTTGAAGATCCGTCACTTGATTTTGATCTCTTGGTTGATGTGTGCTCTGTGGATTTTCCGAATGAATCACCCCGTTTTGAGGTGGTCTATCATTTTTATTCGCTTGAGAAAAATCATCGTTTGCGGATAAAAGCCCGTGTGCCCGAAGAAGATTGCAATATCGATTCGGTCTGTGTGCTTTGGCAGTCGGCGAATTTTATGGAGCGTGAAGTTTTTGATATGATGGGGATTTCCTTTAATGGTCACCCTGATTTAAGGCGAATTTTGATGCCGGAGGATTACGAAGAGGGTTGGCCCCTTCGTAAAGATTTTCCTGTAGAGGGTCGTGGCTGGCGGGATGATTTTTCAAAATTGTCTCAAGATTCGGGATAAGTGAAAAGCGTAATATTTTATGTCAATGGATGAAGTGCAAGAAGAAATTGTGCGTCCCGATCATTACGGGGATGATGATTTTGACACGGATTTAGAAAACGGCAAACCTAAAAAACGTGTCGAAGATCTGCTTCTCAATATGGGGCCTCAGCACCCTTCAACACACGGTGTTTTGCGTATCGTGCTCGAAATGGAGGGGGAGATCATCGTTAAGGCCACCCCTTATTTGGGCTACCTGCATCGTGGGGTTGAAAAACTCTGCGAAAATTCGACCTACACTCAGATTATTCCGCTGACTGACCGTTTAGATTACACCTCTTCCATGACCAATAATTACGCTTTTGTGCGTACGGTTGAAAAATTATTGCAGGTCGAAATTCCAGAGCGGGCAGAGTATGTGCGGACGATTGTTGCGGAAATGCAGCGTCTCGCCGGACACCTTTTTTGGTTAGGCACGCAGTCCCTGGATATTGGGGCCATGACGGTTTTCTTTTATACCTTTCGAGAACGGGAAGTCCTGCTGGATCTTTTTGAGTTGATTTGTGGTGCGCGATTGACGATGAGCTACTACCGTGTCGGTGGGCTTGATCGTGATCTGACGCCTGAGGTCGTGGATCGTCTCTATAAATTTTTGGAGACCTTTCCTGCAAAGATAGATGAATACAATACCTTGTTGCAAACCAATAGGATCTGGTTGGGGCGAACAAAGGGTGTCGCCCAGATTTCTGCGGAGGATGCCGTTAATTTTGGTTTGACGGGACCGGCCTTGCGCGGCTCTGGTGTCAATTACGATATTAGAAAAGCAGAGCCCTACGGTGTCTATGACAAAGTGGAATGGGAAGTTCCCTTGGGTAAAAATGGGGATACCTATGATCGCTACTGGATTCGTGTGGAAGAAATGCGGCAAAGTGCCAAAATTATCAAACAATGTCTGGATCAATTGCCTGAGGGATCCATTGCCGTGGATTTGCCCACCTTGACCTATCCGCCGAGAAATAAAGTGGAAACCGATATGGAAAGCCTTATCCACCATTTCATGATTGCCACCGAAGGTTTTGATGTGCCCGAAGGAGAGGTCTATTGTGGTACCGAGGCCCCCAAAGGAGAACTTGGGTTTTATATTGTGAGTCAGGGCGGAAATAAGCCCTATCGCTTACGCATTCGTCCGCCATCCTTTATTCATATGGGGGCTTTTGAGCACATGGCGCGCGGATATATGATCTCTGATATTATCACCATTTTTGGGACGTATGACATCGTAATGGGAGAATGTGATCGCTAGTTTGGTTTGTGTTGTGAAATCAGTGTGAGTGTTTGTGAGATTTAAAGCCCTTTCAAAAGAAACGATTGGACGTATCAAGGCGGAGTTTCCAAAATATCCGAACAGACGTTCCTTGACCTTGCCTGCGCTTCGAATTGCACAGGAAGACATCGGCTATGTCTCCGAGCCTGCGATGATCGACATTGCAGAGTTGCTGGATCTAACCCCTATTCAGGTTTATGAAGTGGCTACTTTTTATAGCCAGTACAATATGAAGCCCGTGGGGAAATATCTCATTCAGGTCTGTAAAACCCTGTCTTGTTCTTTGGTGGGAGCGATTCCCATTATCGAGTATATTCAAAAAAAATTAGAAATCACCATTGGTGAAACCAGTGAAGATGGTTTCTTTACGCTCAAGGTGGTTGAATGTTTGGCGGCCTGCGGCAGCGCGCCGATGATGCAGATCAATGATCGTTATTACGAACAACTGACCCCGGAAAAAGTGGATCAGATCTTGAGCGACTTGAAGACGAATGGCAAGAGTGATTTGGCGACAGGGCCATTCATGTTGCCCGTATTACAAGGATAGTATTTATGCCAAAGTACGAATTAGTGCTTTTTAAAAATATGGCGCAGTCGGGATATACTGGCTCATTCACAGACTATAAAAAAACGGGCGGTTACACTGCCTTTGAAAAGGTTTTAAAAGAAGGCTCTCCCGCAAACATCATTGATGAAGTGAAAAAATCAGGCTTGAGAGGTCGTGGAGGTGCTGGTTTCCCGACGGGTCTGAAGTGGAGTTTTATCCCAAAGGATCATGTCGGCCCACGATATCTTTGCTGCAATGCGGACGAAAGCGAGCCCGGTACCTACAAAGATCGCCAGTTGATGGAGCGTGACCCGCATCAAATGCTCGAAGGCATGGCGATCTGCTGTTATGCCATTGGGGCAGCGACAGCCTATATTTACATTCGAGGTGAGTTTGATTTAGGTGCGGAAATTTTGGAAGACGCGATCGCCGAGGCCTACAAAGCAAAAGTGATTGGGAAGGATATTTTTGGCAGTGGTTTTAGCTTGGATATTTTTGTGCATCGCGGTGCAGGGGCCTATATTTGTGGTGAGGAAACGGCCTTACTGGAGTCTATCGAAGGCAAACGCGGCAAACCCCGGATTAAACCGCCATTTCCTGCAATTCACGGTCTTTATCAAGAGCCGACAGTGATCAATAATGTCGAAACACTGGCAAATGTGCCACACATTATCAATCGTGGTGCAGAATGGTTTGCTTCAATCGGGATCGGCAAAAGTACGGGTACGCGTATTTTTGGAGTGAGTGGTCAAGTGAATCGCCCGGGTAATTATGAAGTCCCCATGGGGGTCACTGTTCGAGAAATGATTTATGACATTGCGGGGGGTATTCGCGGGAATAAAAAGCTAAAAGCCTTTATTCCGGGCGGTGCTTCTGCCCCGATGATGAAACCCGAACACTTAGATACCCCTTTGGATTTTGAGTCCATTAAAGAGGCAGGGTCTATGTTGGGTTCGGGTGCCATTACCGTGATGGATGAGGATACCTGTATCGTTTGGGCTGCCATGAATCTAATGGAATTCTTTCATCATGAGTCCTGTGGGCAGTGTACGCCCTGTCGTGAAGGTAGTGGCTGGGTGCTTCAGATTTTACGGCGGATTGAACAAGGTCATGGTCGTGAGGGTGATGTGGATCAGTTATTGGATCTTTGTGGGCGCATTGAAGGAAAAACCGTTTGTGCTTTTGGAGAGGCAGAGATTGGCCCGATTGTTTCAAGTATTAAGCATTTTAGAGCAGAATTTGAGCGGCACATTTCGGAAAAAGGGTGTCCATTTCACCCCAATGCCGCTTTGTCGATGGCGCACTAGTTTGTCTGGGTTTTTTGACTTAAATAAGGGTTAATTGCAGAAATGAGTTCACAGGTTACGCTCAAAATCAATGGTCAGGATGTGACGGTCGAAAAAGGGACACGTGTCATTGAAGCCGCGAAGCTTGCGGGTGCGGAGATCGCACATTTTTGCTATCACCCGAAGCTCAAGCCGGATGCAAATTGTCGGATGTGTCTGGTTGAAATCGAGAAAATGCCAAAATTGCAGACCTCGTGCAGTACAGAGGTTTCAGAAGGCATGGTTGTTGAAACCGCTTCAGAAAAAGTCGTGGATGCGCAAAAAGGGGTCATGGCCTTTTTACTTGGAAATCACCCCTTGGATTGCCCGGAGTGTGATCAGGGTGGCGAATGCCAGCTTCAGGATTTTGCCCATCAGCACGGGGCAATGACTTCGCCTTTTGGTGAGGTGAAGCGTACCTTTGAAAAAAGTTATTTCGGTCCACTGATCGAAAAAGAGATGAATCGTTGTGTCAGTTGTCTGCGTTGTGTACGTTATTGTGATGAGGTGATTGGCGCAAACGCATTGGGTTCAATGAACCGTGGTGCAATGCATGAGGTCGGGGCTTTTGCGCGTCAGGAACTGGCGTGTGAATTTTGCGGCGGCTGTATTCAGATTTGTCCGGTCGGGGCTTTAACCTCACGGCTGGCGATGTTTGATTATCGGACGTGGCAGCTTAAAAAGACGGAATCGATCTGCAATTATTGTGGTGACGGATGTACGCTGACACTCGAAGCGGCGAAAGAGGAGATTACCCGTGTCAGTTCCGAAATGGGGACGGGCCGTAACAGTGGTGATCTTTGTGCGCGCGGTTTTTTTGGTTATGGTGCCATCAATCATGAATCTCGTCTGATGCGACCGTTGCTCCGTCTCGAAAATGGCGATCTTGAGGTGACTTGGCAGTGGGCCTTCGATAAAACAAGTGAGGATTTGAAGGCCATCGTCGAAAAATATGGTGCTAAGGCGGTCGGTGGGGTGATCTCAGCGCAATGTACGAACGAGGCCGTTTATCTCTTCCAAAAACTGATGCGAGAAACGATCGGCACGCCCCATATCGATAGTGGTGCGCGTTTTGGTTATATCAATGCGGTCTCTGCTTTGACCGAGGTTTTTGGCACAGCCCGTCTGGCAAGTTATGAAGATATTGTCGAATCAGATTGTCTCCTTGTTTTTGCCGGAGAGATGACAGAGACAAACCCCATTGCGGCCTTGAAGGTGAAAGAGGCCATTCGTCAAAACAGAGCTAAGCTGATTACCGTATCCCCCTATAACGCGAGAAGAGAAACGTATATCAGTCATTTGCCTCATCTGGCCCATCAGCATTTGCAAGTGCAGGTTGGTTCGGAGAGCAGTGCGATTTTGGGTTTGACGAAGGCCATACTTGAAGCCGAGCCAGCTTCTGCGACGCCTCAGGCCATGCTCGCAAAAATGAAGACAGCCGTTTCGGGTATTTCTTTTGAGTCCATTGAAGCAGCGAGCGGTATTTCTGAGTCTCAATTCCAGAAAGCCGCAGCACTATTTCGGAGTGCCAAGCGTGGGGTTTTGATTGTCGGGCGTTCTGTTTTGCGCGGAGCCGAAGGCCATGAGGCGATGTTGCGTTTGTCTGAGCTTGCTGTGATTTCAGGTCAAATTGGTCGTCCCGGTTGTGGAATCTTGCCTTTATCCAAGGAAAGCAATGCTTTCGGAGCCCTTGAAATGGGGGGTGCCCCTGAATTTCTGCCGGGGCTTCAGCCGAGTGATCCCGAAAATAAAGGATATAACTTATTGGAAATGGTGGATGCTGCCGCCCGTGGAGAAATTAAGGCCCTTTATTTGGTGGGTGAAAACCCTCTGCGATCTCTTCCGCAAAAAAAGGTTAAGGCGGCGCTTGAAAACCTTGAACTCCTTATTTGTCAGGATCTTTATCCGACCGAGACGACGGCTCTGGCTCAGATTGTTTTACCTGCCTCAAGCTATGCAGAGCAATCAGGACGTTTTACAAATCAAGAAGGTGAAATTCAAAAATTACGACCGGCGATTGATCCCGTCGGTAATTCAAAGCCTGATTGGGAGATTTTTTCAACTTTAACGGGGAAGTTAAACACGAAAGAAAAGACCCCTTATCAGAAACTAAGAGGCCATGTGTCTGCGGACGCGGTTTGGAAAGAAGCCGTTATGGCAATGCCTGAAGGCTGGTCAACACAGAAGGGGGCCAAACCTGAAGCACTTTCCGCTTATGCAGAAAATGCTCAAATTGCATGGCAACTCCCGGAAAAAACAGTGCAGGATGGTCTTTTTGCTTTACAGGTGGGGCAAAGTCTTTTTCACGCAGGTCAAATGTCCACTTATGCCTCGGGTTTAACCACTCTGCTGAACGCGCCTGTTATTTTGATCCATCCAGAGGATGCAGAGCGTTTGTCGCTTGATGAGGGAGAGCAGGTTCAATTGTCGACTGAGGACAATAAGGCGGGGATTCAACTTCCGGTGAAAACCAGTAAAAAAATCGCTGAAGGCACCTTATTTGTGTCAGAGCATTTTGCCTTAAGCGTGAAAACCTTGTTGCCGCTCAGCGTGGATAAAACGACAGGCGTTCCTGCTGGAGATTCCGGCTGGGTTGCGCTTTCAAAAATATCGGTCGCGGCGTCATAGGGACTAAGGAATAGAATGGATATCGGCATACAAATACTGGTTATTGTTTTTCAGATCGCAGTGGTCTTGGGGGGCGTCTTGACGCACATCGCGTATTTGACCCTGGCTGAACGTAAAATTTTGAGTGATATGCAGGATAGACTCGGTCCCATGGAAGTGGGGCCCCACGGTCTTTTACAGCCTCTGGCCGATGGCCTAAAACTCTTTTTTAAAGAAGACATCATCCCTGCAGGTGCAAATAAGTTTATTTTCTCGGCCGCACCCATTTTGGTGCTTGTTCCGGCGCTCATCGGTTTTGCCGTCGTGCCCTTTGGTCGGGACTCCCTATTTCTTGGCGATATCGAGATTACGCCCTACATTGCGGATATCAATATCGGTATCCTTTATGTCTTAGCCTTTGCTTCGATTGGGGCTTACGGTATTTTGCTGGGGGGCTGGGCTTCAAACAGTAAATATGCCCTGCTCGGGGGGCTGCGTTCCGCTGCACAGTGTATTAGTTATGAATTGCCTCTGGGGCTTGCGTTGGTCGGGCCGATTCTACTTTCGGAATCCCTTTCAATGAAAGCGATGACGGAAGCCCAGGGGGGTGGATTTTGGCATTGGTTTATTGTTGTACAGCCTGTGGCGTTTGTGATTTACATGATCTGTGCAATTGCTGAAACAAACCGTTTGCCTTTCGATCTGCCAGAGGCCGAGAGTGAGTTGGTGGCAGGATTCTTTACCGAATATTCAGGGATGCGCTTTTCACTCTTTTTCCTGGCGGAATATGGAAATATGATTTTGGTTTCCTGTATTGCCGTGGTCGCATTTTTGGGGGGCTGGCAAGCACCTTTTTCTTTCTTGGAGTTTATTCCACCGATTATTTGGTTTTTAGCAAAGGTTTATTTTCTCCTGTTCTTTTATATTTGGCTTCGTGCAACTGTTCCACGTCTGCGTTTTGACCAGTTGATGGCTTTTTGCTGGAAAGTGATGTTGCCACTTGCGCTGGTCAATGTTTTGGTCACCTCTATCGTCAAATACATCGTGAGTTAACGAGAAGGTCAGTTATGTTGACGGGTAAAAAACTATTTCAGACGATTATTTTTTCTGAAATTCTTCAGGGGCTTAAATTAACCCTTAAGCATATGCTTAAGGGTAATGTCATTACAGAACAGTATCCTCATGAAAAACCTCAGCTTCCTGATGGTTGGCGTGGGGCCATTGTTCATCTGCGTTACGATGACGGAACCGAAAAATGTGTCGGATGTGCGCTTTGTGAGGCCGCTTGCCCCTCGCATTGTATTACTGTGATCAGTGCTGAAAGACCTGATTTACCTCAGAAGCGAATTGCGGAAACCTATATCCTGGATATGACAAAATGTGTTTTCTGCGGTTTTTGTGTACAGGCCTGTCCCGTGAATGCCTTGGCTTCAAGCAAGGAATATGAACTGGCGACACGTGATAAACGGGAGCTTGTGATGACAAAGGATACGATGTTGACTTTAGGGGACAAATATTTCCCAGTTCGTGAAAAGCGGCCGGTTTATTCAGATGCGCGGATGGATCTGTTTGAGGCTTTGAAAGCGACGGGTTTCCCTAAAGCAGAAAAGGGGCACAATTCATGACTGCGCAATTGCTCTTTCTCTATTTTGCAGGGATGACGGTTATGGGGGCTGTTGTTGCTGTCGCCGCGCCAAACCTGGTTTACAGTGCGCTGGCGCTCCTGGTGACCTTTATTCACATCGCAGGTATTTATATCTTAATGAATGCTGAGTTTATTGCGGCAGTCCAAATTATCGTTTACGCAGGCGCAATTCTTGTTTTGTATCTCTTTGTCTTGATGCTCTTTAACCCAAAGCAAGAAAATCTTTATATGCATAAACAATATAAGGTAGGTATCTTTCTGGGTGTGGTTGTTCTTTTTTTAATGCTCTTTGCAGGCTACAGGACAGAAATATTGAGCCAGGGTGGAAGCTATACGCCCGAGTTGGTTGAGGATCTTGGCCATACCCGTGCGATTGGAAATGCGTTGTTTACAGATTTTATCTTTCCCTTTGAAATGGCATCGCTCATTTTACTTGTCGCCATGTTTGGTGCGATTATTTTGGCGGGCAGTGGTCGACGACGTTCAAAAGGTCCGGGGGGGCGAGTCGATTTGTCTAGACGGAAAGCGGCAAAAAAGGCACTGGCAGACTCATGATTCCTTTGGAATGGTATCTTACGCTCGGATTTTTTCTCTTCGCCATTGGTGTGACCGGGGTGCTCGTCCGGCGCAATATCATCATGATGTTGCTTTCAGTCGAGCTGATTTTAAATTCCGCCAATATCACCTTTGTCGCCTACTCGAATTATCATCAATCGATTACCGGGCAGATGATGGTCTTTTTTATTCTCACCATGGCGGCAGCAGAAGTGGCTTTAGGGCTTGCCTTGGTCATTGCCCTTTATCGAGTACGCAGCACTTTGAATATCGACGAAATTAATCGTCTTAAATGGTAGTTTTTTTAGAAGGCGCGGATAACAGCTGATGGAAATTGAATCCTATCGTCCCTTATTGGTCATCCTTGTCTCCTTGATTGGGGCAGGTCTGATTGTCAAAAACAGGGACAATCCAAATACGCGAGAATGGTGCTCTTTTGGTACAGCGGTCACCAAGTTTCTGCTTGTAATTTCCATGCTGCCCGGCGTACTTGCCGGAGACACCTATACCTTTCAGCTTTTTACTTTTCTTGAGGAAGTTTCTTTTACCTTGAGAGTGGATGCTTTGGGCATCATTTTTGCGACGGTGGCTTCAACCCTGTGGATGATTACTTCCGTCTATTCTATTGGTTACATGCGGCCCACAAAAGAAAAGTCGCAAACACGATTTTATGCCTGTTTTGCCGTGACACTTTCGATGACGATGGGGGTTGCCTTTTCAGCGAATCTGGTGACACTCTATTTATTTTACGAAATGTTGACTCTGATTACCTATCCGCTGGTTTCACACAAACAAACCGAAGTGGCTTATGCAGGTGCCAATAAATACCTTTTTTATCTTTTAGGGACTTCAAAGGCTTTTCTTTTAACTGGCATGTTGATGACTTATGCTGTTGCCGGGACTTTAGAGTTTCAATCCGGTGGTCTTTTCGGAACGACGGCTGCCGAGACCAGTACTGCTGTCATGGTCACTATTTATTTTCTCCTGCTCTTTGGCATCGGGAAAGCGGCGCTCATGCCTTTTCACGCCTGGCTTCCTGCTGCAATGGTTGCCCCAACACCCGTGAGTGCGCTACTCCATGCGGTTGCTGTTGTTAATACGGGTGTTTTTTCTGTGCTTCGTATTATCTTCCATGTTTTTGGTGTTGATTTGATGCAGTCGCTTCATTTAGGGACGGCGACAGTGATACTGACTTCGTTTACGATCTTGGTGTCTTCCCTCTTTGCCATGACACGGGATAATCTGAAAGCACGGTTGGCTTATTCTACAGTGAGTCAGCTTTCGTACATTGTCCTGGGTGGGGCATTACTTTCTGCTTCAGGGATGACGGGTGGGATCATTCATATTGCGAATCATGCTTTTTCAAAAATCACCTTGTTTTATGCGGCAGGAGCGATTTATGTTATTACCCATAAAACATTGGTCTCTCAGCTTAATGGGATCGGGCGCAAGCTTCCCTTTACGATGGTTGCTTTTTCAATCGGGGCGCTGAGCATGATTGGTGTACCACCCGTTTCAGGTTTTACCTCAAAATGGTTTTTGGCTTTGGGAACCATTGAGTCCGGTCAACTTGCTGTAATGGTTGTTCTACTCACCAGTACTTTGTTAAATGCAGGTTATTTCCTTCCGATCATTTATAGAGCCTTTTTTAAACCTCCGGACCCAGAGCTTGCCCATGCACTGGCAGGGGACAAAGACGGTGGTGCTCATAATGAACATCACGAGGAAAAAGAGTCCGACCATAAATTATTGGTCGCGCCACTTTGTGTGACGGCAGTGATTGCCATCTTACTGGGCATTTTCCCAAATTTATTTCTTAATCTCGCAAGATTGGTGATTGGCTAATGTGGATTATTAAATACCTAGAAAAGATTATTGAAAACCCGGACGAAATGGCGAAAGTGAAGAAATTCTTTCTGTATTTCGGGGGTGGCCTCATTCTTTTAGATGCGGTGCTCATTTTTCTCCACATGACCCATCCTCATTTTTTATGGGACTGGATCCCCGGGTTTTCGTCTCTCTACGGGTTTATTTCAACTTATTTGATTATCGTGATTTCAAAATGGATTGGACATACCTTCCTGATGAAATCCGAGGACTACTATGATTGATCTCTGGATTCATCCAGGCCTTCTATTTTTTCTGGCTGCTGCGGCCCTTCCTTTTGTAAAAGAAACTTGGAAGGTCGCGATTAAGCTGGGTGTGCCCGTCTTGGGATTTCTTACGCTCTTGCTTGTTTCTCATGGGGATCACGGTGTTTTACCACTCATGGGTCAACAAGAGATGGTCTTTGGTCGGATCGATAAGTTAAGCCTTGTTTTTGGATATGTGATTACCATTGCAACCTTAATCGGGATGGTCTTTTCGCTTCACGTCAAAAAAAACCATGAACACATGGCCGGTTTTGTTTATGCCGGATCGGCTTTAGGGACGGTTTTTGCCGGTGATTTTCTGACGATATTTCTCTTCTGGGAGGCAATGGCCTTTTCATCGGCCCTGCTTATTTTTTACGCTCAGTGGAGAAATGCCGCTGAAGTGGGGATGCGTTACCTCTACGTTCATATCTTTGGCGGCTTGCTGCTTTTGGCGGGCATCTTTATCTATGTGGCCGATACGGGCTCGATTGCTTTTAACGCCCTGCCCCACGAAGGCCTTGGCCCCATGTTAATTTTAGCGGGCTTTCTCTTAAATGCAGCTGTGCCGCCTTTCTCTGCGTGGCTTCCGGATGCCTATCCTGAGTCAACCATCACGGGCGTTGTTTTTATGAGTGCGCTCACCACAAAGACGGCTGTTTATGTTTTGTTACGGGGCTTTTCCGGAATGGAATTTCTCGTTCCGCTGGGGGTTTTTATGGCCCTCTACGGTGTTGTTTATGCGGTGATCGAGAATGATATTCGTCGTTTGTTGGCCTATCACATCATCAGCCAGGTGGGTTACATGGTCGCGGCAGCGGGCATGGGATCTGAGATGGCTGTGAATGGTGCAACCTCTCATGCCTTTGCACATATTCTCTACAAAGGTCTGCTGATGATGGGCATGAGTTCCGTCATTCTCATGACGGGCAAGCGAAAACTGACTGAGCTAGGTGGTCTCTACAAATACATGCCCTGGACCTTTATGTTGTACATGGTGGGTGGATTTGCTATTTCAGGTTTTCCGTTTTTCTCTGGTTTTGTGAGTAAGTCAATGGTTATTTCTGCAGCCATAGACTTAGACCGCCCTTGGGTTTCCATGCTCTTAACCTTGGCATCTGCCGGGACTTTTTTACACACGGGTCTCAAATTACCCTATTATGTCTTTTTTTGGAAAGACTGGGATCAGAAAAAAATAGAAGCAAAAGATCCACCTAAAAATATGCTTTGGGGGATGGGGCTTGCCGCTTTTGCTTGTACCTTTATCGGGGTTGTTCCTGGGGCGCTTTATCAGGGCCTTCCCTTTGAGGTTGACTACCATCCCTATACTTGGGGGCACGTTGTTGGCGCCTACCAGATTCTTCTTTTAACCGCAGTTGGTTTTTTCATGTTGCTCAAGAAACTTGACCCTGAAGAGCTGATTAGTCTCGATACGGACTGGTCCTATCGAAAAGCCATCCGGGGATTTAACTGGTTTATTAAAAAACCGGTTGTTGCCTATGAAAACTATGTGACGGAGGTCTACAAAAGGTTAATCATCGAACCTGCTAAAAAACTTTCTCGTATTGGGTGGACGATAGATACCTGGGTTTTTGATGGTTTGGTAAATGCATCTGGATGGGCGACCTTATTGGAAAGTAAGATCTCAGAGATGTTTGACATGCATGTGATTGACGGTGCCTTGAACAAGGTTCCCTCATCAATTGCAAAGAGCGCGAAGCGGCTGCGGAAGTTACAAACCGGAAGGACGCAGAACTACATCATGGCGATGGTTTGCGGGCTTGTTCTTTTTGCAATTGTTTCAATGATTTATTATTAGGTTTATTTAGGAGGCTTCATGGGAACAAACGTTTACGGATTTCCGCTCCTCTCGCTACTAGCCTACCTGCCTTTGGTCGGAGCGATTTTTATCCTTTTTATAAAAAAAGAGGATGAAAAGAAAATCATGCAGACCGCATTTGGGGTCTCAATTGTAACGCTCCTGGTCTCTTTGCTGCTCATTCCCGGATTTGATTCCACAACGGCAGACATGCAGTTTACCGAACAGGCGTCTTGGATCCCCAGTCTGGGTGTTGAATATGCGGTTGGTATTGATGGCATCAGTCTCCTCTTGATTGTCATGACGACGATCATTACCTCAATTGCCATCGTGAGTTCTTACACGGCCATCAATATGCGGATTAAAGAATACTATGTTTCGATCCTGTTTCTAGAAACGGGGATGCTCGGCGTATTCATGTCACTTGATTTCTTCCTCTTTTATATCTTCTGGGAAATCATGTTGGTTCCAATGTATTTTATGATTGGTATTTGGGGCGGTGGACGAAGACTCTATTCTGCGATTAAATTCTTCTTGTACACCCTTTTTGGTAGTTTGTTTATGTTGTTAGGGATTTTGGCTATCTATTTTTTAAATGCCGATCCAACTTATGGCACGGGTCAGTACACCTTTAATATTATTGAGCTCCAGAAACTTAATCTGCCACTACATCCCTTCCAATTTTGGATTTTCTTGGCATTTTTCTTGGGCTTTGCAATCAAAGTCCCGATGTTTCCGTTTCACACTTGGCTACCGGATGCACATACAGATGCACCCACTGCGGGAAGTGTGATCCTGGCGGGTGTGCTCTTGAAGATGGGAACCTATGGTTTTGTCCGATTCTGTCTGCCCATGTTCCCTGAAGCCAGTGTCTATTTTATGCCCTATATGGCAGGGCTTGCGCTCGTCGGAATTGTCTATGGGGCACTCGTGGCCCTTGCCCAGAAGGACATTAAGCGTCTTGTGGCCTATTCTTCCGTGAGCCATTTGGGCTTTGTGATGTTGGGTATCTTTGCGCTCAACACGCATGGCATTACGGGAGGTATCCTTCAAATGGTAAACCATGGGGTCTCGACAGGTGCGCTCTTTTTGATCGTCGGGATGATTTACGAACGGCGACACACCCGACTCATTGCTGATTTTGGCGGTTTGTCTTCTCGAATGCCCATCTATTCGGCTTTTTTTGCGGTAACAATGTTTTCTTCAATGGGACTGCCAGGCTTGAATGGTTTTGTCGGGGAGTTCTTAATTTTAGTCGGGGCATTTGAGGCCAATAAGATTTATGCAGGCATTGCGGTCATCGGGGTCATCCTTGGCGCGGCGTATATGTTGTGGCTTTTTCAGCGGATGATGTTTGGTCCTTTGGACAAACCTGAAAATCAAAAAATTACAGATATGAATCGGCGCGAAATAGCCTATATGACGCCTTTGGTCGTATTTATGTTTTGGATCGGTCTATTTCCAAAACCCTTTATCCAGGTGATCGAACCTGCGGTGGAGAAGATTGTGCAACGCTTGAATAGTGCGGGTGCTTTAGCAAAACAGTCGTCCACTAAAAAGACGGTTAAGATTCAAGAAGAAACGAAAGAGACGCTTATTGCGATCAACCTGGAAACCAGCAAAAGAGTGACTGACTAGATGGCCCCGACGCTTCCTGAAATAAAACTGATTGCGATTCTGCCTGAAATTATTCTAGCGATCATGGCCTGTGCACTCTTTGTCATCGATCCTTTTATTAAAAAGGAGAAGAAGTCCCAGTTGGGCTATTTTTCCATTGGGGCCTTGGTTTTATCGGCTTTTTCGAGCTTGTTTTTGTTTGGGGAGTCGATTACGACGTTCAGCGGCATGATTACTTTGGATGCCTACGCGCTGTTTTTCAAGATCCTCTTTTTGCTTGCGGCAGTGGTCGTGGTCCTTATGTCGATTCGTTATGTTCAAGTCGAGCGAATCAATCTAGGCGAATATTACGGGCTCATTTTATTTGCGACGATTGGCATGATGTTAATGCCTTCTACGACGGATTTGCTTTCCTTCTATCTTTCCCTTGAGCTGATGTCGATGTCATTTTACATCTTGATTGCTTTTATGCGGAAAGATCCAAAATGCATTGAGGCTGGGATTAAATACTTTTTAACCGGGGTCTTTGCGTCTGGCATTATTCTGTACGGGATGGCCTTTCTTTACGGGGCGACGGGGACGACAAATTTAAGTGAAATTGCCACTTTTATTCAAGTCAACGAGATCACTTCAAACCCCTCCTTAAGTATGGCATTTGTTTTGCTCGTCACTGGATTCGGTTTTAAAATTGCGTCGGTTCCTTTTCACATGTGGGCGCCTGACGTGTATGAGGGAGCACCCACTCCGATTACGGCCTATCTCTCTGCTGGATCAAAAGCTGCTGCATTTTCAGTGATGCTTCGTATTTTTATTGATGCTTTTTCTTTGAGTTCTGGAAATTGGTGGCAGATTTTCTGGGTCATCGCAGTTGTGACAATGACGCTGGGGAATTTGTTGGCCCTGGTTCAGTCCAACATCAAACGCATGTTGGCCTATTCCTCAATCGCGCATTCTGGTTATATCCTGATAGGGCTTATTTCTGCTTCGGAAATTGGCTATGCAGCGATCATGATTTATCTTGTGGGTTATGTTTTTATGACTTTGGGAGCATTTGTTGTGATCGTCTTACTGTGTTCCCGTAATTTAAAAGGAGACCAGATTTCAGATTTTAAAGGCATTGCGCAGACCAATCCCGTGGTCGCACTCACCTTTATGCTGTTTGCACTCTCTTTGATTGGCATTCCCCCCACGGCAGGATTTGTTGGAAAACTCTACCTTTTTAATGCTGCAATACAGGGCCAATTTTATTGGCTCGCGATTATCGGTATTCTCAATAGTGCTGTGTCTCTCTATTATTATTTCAAAGTGGTTCAAATTATGTATACCGAAGAACCTTCGGAAAACACAGTCCTTTCATTCTCTCCGCCCATTAAAGTTGCACTGGGAATCACTGGTTTTGCAACCCTTTTTATCGGCTTGTATCCAGAGCCGATAATCAAAGCAGCACTCTATTCTGTAAAAATATTTCTTTAGTTAAATCAATCATTGGGTTGCCGCAAAACAAGAGAAGGCCAGGTCTTTTCTTGTTTTGGCTAAAACCGGGGGGTGAGGTTTAGCTTCCTTCTGAAAAGCGATAGACAAAGTCCGACTGTGCTTTGTTCTGAATATACCCCTTTCCAATTGTACGGATTTCTTTGATTGCATCTTCAGGGGATCGACCCAGCCAAACGAGCACACAGGCGAGTATCGTCCCGGTCCGTCCGAGTCCAGCATGACAATGGAGCGCAACTCCGTTGCCATCGTTCATTTGTCGTTTGATGTCGCGACAGAGGCTGGCTGTTGTCCCAATGGCGGGCACGCCCATATCGGTGATTGGAAAATGTCGTCCTGAAATGCCGTAGGGGCGCAGTTTGTCCCAGGGGGGAAAGCGTTCTTTTGTCAGGGTGACCAAGTGAGAAATACCCACTGTCGCAATTGCGGTCAAGTCCTGATCCATATCTCCCATGAGTCCTGGTTTTCCCATTCCTGCAAGCTTGCCGGGCAGAATCCACTTAAAATGAGTCGGGAGTGGTACTTCGGGTGGTTTAGGTGAGCAGCTCCCTCGTTTTACAAATTGTGCCACCAGGTCGTTTGGTGGATGTTCAAAAAATTCTTCGGTCTTGCCAGACCCTACAATTTCACCCGCACAGAGAAGGCAGACCTCATCCGCGATTTTTCGTGCGAATGCTTGGTCGTGGGTGACAACGATTGCTGCACCATGTGATTTGTGAGTACGGAGTGCGGCGACAAGTTCCTCTATTTCTTGAGCGGCCATGCCGATGGTCGGTTCATCAAGCAAGAGGGTATGAGCGCCCGATTCAAAGAGTGACCGCCAGGATCTTATTTTATGCTGCTCTGAGGATGGATTCTCAGGCATCTCTTGATCAGAAGGTGTTCTTTTTTGTTGTGGAAGCCAAGCAATGTCGGAAGGCTGCTCCTTGGTATTTTTAAGCTCGCATAGATCCTGATTGCGATAGTACCATCCGCCACTTAAGGACCAATCCTGCGGGAGTCTATTGCTACATAGGGTTTGCAGCAATAGACTCTTTCCTGTGCCACCAGGGCCAAAGATGACTGTGACGGCATGGTCTGGGACAGACCATTCCATCTCTTTAAGGAGAACACCGTTTGGATGATTGATTGATGCTGAATTGAGGCGAAAAAGTGCTTCACCTTGATTACTGGTCATTGTCATCTAATGTGTACTCCTATCCCAGGGAAAGCCAAGTGGCTTAAATTGCAGATTCAAGTAAAGGCAAGGAGGTCCGGGCTTTAGAAAGGATCATGCCGAGACTTGCTGAAGCACGGCAAATGACGATCACAACAACGTCTTCATTCTTTTTCCCACGCTGGAAAACATGGACAAGGTTGTCGGATAAAATAATGATTTCTTGAAAATAGTGATGTGTGTCCGTTACCCCCCGTAGTTTTTTAAACATCTCTTCGATGGCGTTAACATTGGGCCCTTGGAAGAGGTCTCCGGTTGCTGCTGCCACAAGGTCAATCACCTCTTGGGGATGACTGTCGATGGTTTTAATGCCAAGCAGCATACCCGTTTGGATATCGACTACACCCGCTGCAACACATTCAGGGACATTTTTCACCATACTGGCGATTTGTGCATCAAGACTCATTCTATTCCTCCTGTTATAGTAAATAATGAAACGAAATCTGATCTTTATCCCGTTTCAGACAACACAATTTCGGAATATCAGGATCAGATCCTCTCTGGAAAAGATCTCCAAAAGTCTACTTTTGTGCGATCACTCTCTCCAAGCTCATTTTAAAAACTTAACATAGCATCGTGGATTGTCAAGGCATTTCCGAGAGAAATAAAAGTCGTCTATTTTTCTATACGGGAGGTGTTGCGGCTGGTTTTCTTTGGCCTACTGCGATAGGCTTGGCAGTGGCGTGAAAATCTCATCAGAAAAGCATGTCTCTTTTCTCGTTTTGTGCCGTTTAAGCAAAGAAGCTTGCACCCCAGATCACAGCCATCATGAGACAAATTCCCGTTAAAGCGGTGAGTGTTGCTTGTTTTTTTTCTAAAGTCATCTTTCCCATGATGGCTTCCTTTAGTCGATATTGATAGTAGGTTAAATTATTTCGGTTTGTGGAATGAATGGTTTCTTCGATTCCAAGATGAAGCAAAACGGCGCTTCGCACATTGTCCAGGGCTTCTCTTTCATTTTCTCCTCCCCGGGTATAGATGCGTAAACTGGGTACATGCGCTTTAAAGCTTCCGTGGTCTTTCGATTCAAGAACAACTCTGAGTTTCATGGTCTGACCCTCCTTATTCTAAGATTTTTTTGAATGTTTGTTCTGATGCCATGTCCATCAAGTGCTCTCTTTATGTCATTAGTGAAAAGCAAATTTAATGCCAATAAAAATAAAAACGAAGCGTAGTGATTTGTTTTTCTAGAGGAGTTGATCTTGAGGAGTTTTCATAAATCGAAATTGATTTCCAAAAAATGGAAAAATTTTCCCTCTAAAACAGGCGTTCTTTCTTTTCTTGAAACTTCCAAAATTGACACACTTCAGAAAGCTTTGTAGACTCAATATGTCAGAATTGTATGTATTGGAGACTTCCGATGAAGGCCGATCCGCAAAGTATTGCCCAAACCCTTTCCCAATTTTCCTTAGCCGTCAGTTATAAACATTTTCCAAAAAAAGTTGTACATGAAGTGAAACGCCGACTCATCGATACTTTGGCATGTTCATTGGGGGGATGGCGAAGCCCTCCCGCAAAAATTGCGCGAAAAATTGGGAGCCGGACCGCCTTAAAAAACGGCGCGACTCTGCTGGGAACAAATTTTAAAACCACCCCAGATCTTGCGGCCTTTGCCAACGGTACCGCCATTCGCTATCTGGACTATAATGATACCTATCTCTCCTTAGAACCCGCACATCCCAGTGATAATATTTCCGCTGCACTGGCTGTTGCTGAGCTTGCAGGGGCAAATGGAAAGTCTCTGATTGAATCCATTGTTGTGGCTTATGAAGTGCAATGTCGTCTCTGTGATGCCGCCGCACTTCGTCCACGGGGTTGGGATCACGTGACTTATGGGGCATTCTCTACGGCACTCTTATCCGCGAAACTCTTGGGGCTTTCAAAAGAGAAAACCGTACATGCCTTGGGGCTTTCTGGAAATGCCAATAATGCGCTGCGTCAAACGCGTGTGGGACATCTTTCGATGTGGAAGGGGGCTGCTTTTGCAAACACGGCGCGAAACGGCGTATTTGCGGCAGAACTGGCCCGTTTGGGCATGACTGGCCCTGCGCCCATTTTTGAGGGAGAAAAGGGTTTTATGAAGATCGTTTCGGGGCCATTTGATCTTCCTCCCCTTCGTAACAAAGGCCCGTTTAAAATCATGAACACTTATATTAAGTATTACCCTGTGGAATATCATGCCCAGAGTGCGGTTCGAGCCGCCTTGAATCTACGGTATAAATTACCGAGATGTGATGTTTCAAAAATAGAAGGTATCCGTGTCGGTACTTCGGATATCTCTTATGAAATTATTGGCAATGACCCAGACAAATGGCATCCTAAGTCACGAGAAACGGCGGATCACTCTCTGCCCTATATTGTTGCTGTTGCGCTGATGGACGGAAAAGTCGGATTGTCGCAATTTAACACCCGTCATTTGAATAACCCTAATCTTTCTGCACTCATTCAAAAGGTCCGTATTTTTTCCGACAAACAGCACTCAAAACGTTATGGTGAAACAATGGGCAATACTGTTTCGGTCAAGATATCAGGGAAAACTTATACTGAAACAGTCGATATCCCAAAAGGTTTTCCCGGGAACCCTTTGACGGATGCAGAGATAGAAGAGAAGTTTCATCGATTGGCAAAACCCCTGCTTTCAGAAAATATACGCCTTAAAATCCTGGATCAACTTTGGCAAGTTGAAAAAATAAAATCTGTCAGCACATTGCTTTCCCTTTTTCATCTTAAAGGGAAAGCATGATGGGTGATTCCCCCGGAAGACAACTCCGGAAATTGCTCAAAAAGAAACCCATTCTTTTGCCGGGGGCTTATAATGCACTTTCTGCACAATTGATAGAGGCTGCAGGTTTGCAGGCCTTGTATATCTCCGGAGCGGGATTAGCGAATGGTGTGGCGGGTTTGCCGGATATCGGTCTTTTGAGTTTGACGGAAGTCACTGCACAGGTCTCCTATATTACAGGTGCTGTAAAAATACCGGCCATTGCAGATGCCGATACGGGCTATGGTGAGGGTTTACATTTTTGTCGCGCCGTCGCGGCATTTGAGGCGGCGGGGGTTGCGGGGATTCAAATCGAAGATCAGGTCTTTCCAAAACGCTGCGGACATCTTTTGGGTAAATCTCTTATTTCTGCAAAGGCGATGTCTGCGAAAGTCGCGGCTGCAGTGGAAACCCGATCCGATTCCAATTTTATGATTATCGCACGCACCGATGCTCGAGGAGTGAGTCATTTTCAGGATGCAGTTGACCGCGCAAAATCGTATGTGGATGCCGGGGCAGATATGATTTTCCCGGAGGCCTTGCAGTCTGCCAAAGAATTTGAAGATTTTGCCAAATTGATTGACGTGCCACTTTTGGCAAATATGACGGAATTTGGTGTGAGCCCTGCTTTGTCAGCCGAAGTACTTTTTGAAATGGGGTATCGCATTGTATTGTTTCCGATGAGTCTGTTTCGTATTGCGGCGAAGGCCATGTGTAAGGCCTTGATACAGATAAAAAAAGAAGGTAGTACGCTGAATCTCTTGGATCAAATGCAGAGTCGGAAAGATTTATATGAACTGCTGGATTACGATGTTTTTGAACGGCGTGATCGTGAGATGGGTGAAGAATGAAGGCTAATCAAAGAACCTCAGACTTAATCAGAGGTTCCTAAAGAGGGATTAAAATGACGGATCAAGTCCATCAGGGTTTGGAAGGTGTGCTCGCGGGACAATCCGCGATCTGCGATGTCAATCATGTGGGGGGTGGACTTGAATATCGAGGCTACGCCATCTCAGATTTGGCGGGAAAAGCGTCTTTTGAAGAAGTCGCTTTTCTCCTCCTGGTGGGTGTGCTTCCGAACCCAAGTCACTTGGCGGGTTTTAAAGAAACCCTCTTGCATTCCCGCTTTGTGCCGAAACATTTGATTGATTTTCTGAACAACATCCCCACGGAGATTAACCGAATGGATGCCTTAAGAACTGCTGTCTCGATTCTGGGGATGGAAGATCCTGACGCAGACAAAAATGATCACGATGCCAATTTGAGAAAGGCCATCCGACTCACCGCACAGATGCCGGCGCTTTTGGGCGCACTGCGTGGGAAAAAACAAGTTTTTCCTTCAGATATTTCAGCTTGCGAAGGCCATGCGGAATACCTGCTTAAGTTTTTGTGTGACGATCCAGTGGATGAACTGGGTGTTCGTGCTTTGGAAGTCGCCCTGATTCTTTATGCAGAGCACGAATTTAATGCATCGACCTTTGCGGCACGGGTGACTGCTTCGTCATTGTCAGACATGCACTCGGCTGTGGTGAGCGGTATCGGGACACTCAAAGGGCCGCTACACGGCGGGGCAAATGAGGCCGTCATGGAGATGTTATTTGAGGTGGATCGTGTTGGAGATGTGGCAAAATATCTCTCTAAAAAATTCGCCAAAAAAGAACGTATTATGGGTTTTGGTCATCGGGTTCTAAAAAAGGGAGATGCGCGTTCTGATATCATTCAGTTTTATTCAAAGGCCCTGGGGGAGCAAAAAGGCGAAAAAAAATGGTATGACTACGCCATTCAAATCGAAAAAATCATGAGAGAGGAAAAGGGCTTTTACCCAAATCTCGATTTTTATTCAGCCTCAGTATTTTACCTCTTGAATCTGCCCGTGCCGCTTTATACACCGCTCTTTGTCTGTAGTCGTGTGACAGGCTGGGCCGCCCATGTGATTGAGCAGCACGACCAAAACCGACTGATTCGTCCCCGGTGTCAATATACCGGGGAAAAGGGTCTGTCTTTTGTGCCGCTGAGTGAGCGAGAAGTGGTTTAAAGGTTTTTCAGTCCATTTCGGAGTTTAAAAACCAAGTCTGCCTGGTTTTCTGTTTTATCAATTTCTTCTTCGATCATTTCCCGTAAATAGCGATTGATGCCCACCTTTTTCACGATGCCTTTGAGAAAGGGTTCATTGTCTTCTGCCTCGATTTTCTTGAGCGATTCAATCAGTTCAGGTTCAAGCGCAATGGAATAGTCAGCCACAACAAGATAGGCAGGGTAGACGGGACCCGATAATTTTTCAAAATGAAGACGCATCGCAATATTCTCCTTGAAAGACCATTTAAAACTCAGGAGATCGTAACCTGTTTTGGTCAAAAAATCTAGGGTGGCATATTATAAGGTAAGATATTAAAGCCGTACCGCGACCCCACGTTTTGCGAGATAGTCTTTGGCTTCATGAATTGCGTAGGTCTGATAGTGAAAAATTGAAGCCGCGAGTGCCGCGTCGGCTTCAATTTTTGCGGCCCAATGTACTCGATAACCTGATGTGCGGTCAATAGAACAGAGCAGTCAATAAGTCTATAAGGTTTTGGTTCAGATATTTAAAAACTTCTATTTTAAATAAAGTTGGGATTTTTCAGCTAACTCAATCGCAACTAACTTTTGTTGCGACCGCTCATCTGGCCATGCAGCGATATTTGCATGCCTTTCAGGGGGCTCGGAAGGGATAATTTTTAATTTTTTTACGAGGATAACAGATGCGGGAACATCCGCCCGTCCCAAGATGGGTTTTCCACGTTTCATGCCCACTTCTCGGTCTCCAATTGCCCATATCTCATCATCAGAAATATCAGAGGTTCGAAATGCCGATGTGTCACCCGTATTAGGATTTGGCAAAAAAGCGGCCCATTTAACACATGAATCAGATGGCCTGTAATGTTGTTTTGTTAAAATAAATCTTGATAGGCTTTCTCTTGGATCTATTGGTTCCATTTAAGAATAAATTCTTTCAATATTCTCGATAATAGCGGAAGGCAGGAAATCCCCAAAATATTCGGTCCCATGTATCTTATTTGTTCCAAATAATCCGGCGTAAATAATTTCGTTTTTTCCAGTAAAACTTGCAACAAATATTTGTCGAGATCCTCTGGCCCACTCTAAGGCTATTTCTCCACTGGGTTCTGGAGTAATTTCGGGTGTTTGGATCAATGGGGCCAATGGCAAACTCTTAATGAATTTGATTGTTTCGACATAGGAAGCTCTGGTAATTGGACTAGCGTCATAGCCATCCCAGCCCTCATAAGAGCACTCCTTAAAGACTTCGTCTATTGATTGTAGGATTTCATCTTGTCGACCTAGTGTTTCTGACTTTCTTAACTCCTTAATTGTCTTTTCAAAGTGTTTTTTTAGTTGTAAGAAATCAGGGCCAAAACCATTTTCTGAAAATGATGAAATACTAGGGGATTCGTTACATTGCATCAGTGTGCTCATTGATATCTCTCCCTTAAAGTCTTCGTAATACTTTCAAAAAAGATGTGATTCTTAAAATGCCTTAATTCCTCCAATACTTCCCAAATATTATGTTCATCAATGCCAGCAGGATTATGTTTAAACACATCAATATCGAGAATTATTGCTGCCTTATCACTTACTTTAGATTCAAGTACGTGAGTAATGATCGCAGTGGCGCCGATTTCCGGTTTGTGTATAACAACACGAGTCAAAAAGCTGGAAATCCCCTGTGGCAATGCATCAGGAATAATGGGTGGCGCAGTCAAAAACTCCCCGAAATCCTTAATAGGCATTGGGATATTTAAGTTATTAATATATCTTAGAGCCACTCGTGTTATCAATTCTGGAGATGTTATATTCCTATAGATAGACCAAAGGCTATGAGCTTCGTCGCGTAATTTTGTCCAGGTGATATATGGGGTTAATCGACTAAAAGTGAATCCATCCAGTTGAGTTTGTAGTATTTGTCGCTGATCAGAAGCAATATATCGGTATCCGTAGATCCTGTTTTCTGAAACTTTAACTTGCTCGTCGGCTTGTGGTTCAAACCTAAATTCAGATTTTCTTTGCTCTTGTTTTTGTGGATAATTTTCTTTTATCGATTCGTGGATAGAATCTATTTTTCTAGAGTCAATCGTTTCAGGAAGCTTTACTCTAATATCTACAAGAGCTTCGGTGATTGGGGGATCTTGTAGTGTGGGGTATTGTGTTGCTTTTGCCATAATAGAAATCCAGAAATTTATTTAATTATATCAACTACAAAAAAAAATGGCATCAACTCAATACAAATAAAAAACTGGAGTGATAATACACAATCTTGAGAACAAACAAAATAAGGAAGATGAAAATCTGTTTTAATTGTTCTCGACTTCTCACAAAATTAAAGCCGTACCGCGACCCCACGTTTTGCGAGATAGTCTTTGGCTTCATGAATTGCGTAGGTCTGATAGTGAAAAATTGAAGCCGCGAGTGCCGCGTCGGCTTTGCCGATTGTGAGGCCTTCGTA
>UOGF01000022.1_pt1 | contig 26187 bp, 25 predicted proteins | sample 1989081 | NCBI WGS metagenome assembly UOGF01 (sample SAMEA4712195, study PRJEB27164) | hydrothermal vent metagenome | biome: marine basaltic hydrothermal vent biome; feature: marine hydrothermal vent; material: mineral | place: Pacific Ocean | collected 2011-06-14/2011-07-23 | depth 1719 m
TGCTTGGTTTGGCGTGAGCGAAAGCTGGGTGAATCGTAATACCATCGTTAATCTTTACTGCGTAACCCTTCTGGTCTTTGTGTCCAGCGCTGCAAATCGTGCAGAAGCTATCGGTGAAATGTCGTAAAAATGACTTTAAATGAAACAATCACGGAGGACGATCACATCATGTACGGTGTCATTTTAGCTGGTGGAAGTGGGACGCGGTTTTGGCCCTTGAGCCGTGAAGAATATCCCAAACAATTGCTGAAGATATTTGGCGATCAAACCTTAATCCAGGCGACGGTCTCCAGAATATCAGATTTCATTTCACCACAAGATCTTTTTATTGTCACGAATCCTCAGCAAATCGAGCAAATGCGATACCAGCTATCACAGCAAGAAAGTGCCTCTAAACCCAACTATATTTCAGAACCGCAAAAGAAAAATACGGCGGCAGCCATTGCTTTGGCTGCGCTGACACTACAAAAACGTGATCCTGAGGCGGTAATGGTCGTTCTTTCTGCAGATCATTTTATTCAGAATCAAACGGGTTTTATCGAGACACTTCGTCTTGCTGCGAAGGTGGCTCAAGATGGCTCCCTCGTTACTTTGGGGGCAAAACCCACACGACCCGAAACGGCCTATGGTTATATTCGTCCTGGGAAAGAACGATCGACCTTTAAGTCTGTTTTTGAAGTCGAAGGTTTTATTGAAAAACCGAATCGCTCTGATGCTGAAAAATATTTGAGAGAGAAAAAGACACTTTGGAATACGGGGATCTTTGTTTGGAAAGTGTCTGCTATTTTAAATGAAATCAATCGTTTTTTACCTGAGCTTTCCCTTGGATTCAAAAAAATCGAAGAGACGCTTGGAACGGACTCTGAAAAAGAAACGCTTGAGCGTGTCTACCCGCAATTGCCTTCCATCTCGATTGACTATGGTGTGCTTGAGCGCTCAGATCGTCTTGTGGTTATCCCCACAGACATGGGATGGGAGGATGTCGGTTCCTGGAATGCATTAGATGAGGTTATTCCAAAAGACAAAGCGGGCAACATTATCACAGGAAATGTCCTTAATGTTGGCAGTACAAATAGCACCATTTATGCGGGAAAACGGGTCGTTGCGGCGGTGGGATTACAAAATCTGGTTGTCGTAGACACAGAAGACGCAACACTTGTTTGTAATAAGAACAACGCACAAGATGTGAAAAAAGTCGTCGAACTCTTGAAACAACAGAAGGGCGATGTGCATCGTGTTCACCCAACGGTGATTCGGGCCTGGGGGAGTTATACCGTACTCGAAGAGGGTTTGGGATACAAAATTAAAAAAATCATGGTCAACCCAGGCGCGAAGCTTTCCCTTCAAATGCACCATAAACGCAGTGAACACTGGGTGGTTGTTGAAGGTATTGCGACGGTGACCTGTGGAGAAAGCGTGTACACCATCCAAACCAATCAGAGCACCTTTGTGCCGATGGGGGTCAAACATCGTCTGGAAAATGCAACAGATCAACCACTCCGCCTTGTCGAAGTGCAAAGTGGTGTTTATTTGGGGGAAGACGACATCGTTCGATTTGAAGATATCTATGGACGCGTCTCATAGAAATAAATAAACAAGCTTGCGCCTTGACATCCTTTCTTGTTCTGAATAATATATCTCGTTCCTTTAAACTGGTTCCGTGAAGCTGGAAAGGGGAGAAAACGTGGATTTTTGCCTCGTCTAGACCTTCTTCGGCTTTTTACCGTAAGAGGGTTTTTTTGTTTCTTGATCTGATATTTCTCGGATAAATTATGGCTGACATCTTAAACCCTGACGAAATATTCCGTGCCTTGACGCGAATTTCTCACGAAATTCTTGAACGAAATAAAGGTGCAAAAGAACTCGTCCTCGTCGGTATTCAGACCGGGGGTGTTTTTTTAGCCCAGCGCCTGGCGCGCAGAATCGGAAAAATCGAAGGCACGACACCGCAGACGGGCGCACTGGATATCACGCTTTATCGCGATGACCTGGCGGGTCGGGGAGCCTATCCGAAACTTCAGAAAACAGAGATTCCTTTTGACATGAACGATTGCAAGGTCATTCTGGTAGATGACGTGCTTTTTACGGGAAGAACGATTCGAGCGGCCATGGATTCACTCATTGATCTCGGACGTCCGAAAGAAATCCAACTGGCTGTTTTGATTGATCGTGGACACAGAGAACTCCCCATCCGCGCCGACTACGTGGGTAAAAACCTGCCCACGTCTTTTCATGAAAAAGTTGAAGTGCTTCTTGAAGAAGCAGGTGAAGAGGATAAGGTCATCTTGCATCGGGAAAAATGGAAAAAAAATCAGGCATGAGGCTTTATTTTAGCGATGCAGCTTAAACGAAAAGATATTCTGGGTATTGCCGATTTAGATCGTGAAGAAATCGACCTCATTCTGCAAACCGCCGAATCCTTCAAAGAGGTGTCAAATCGTGACATCAAAAAGGTGCCTGCTTTACGGGGAAAAACGGTTGTTAATCTCTTTTTTGAACCCAGCACACGTACACGGACTTCTTTTGAGTTGGCCGGAAAACGGCTTTCGGCTGATGTCATCAATATTTCTTCCAGTTCCAGTAGCACACTAAAAGGTGAAAGCCTACTCGATACGATAAGAAATATTCAAGCCATGCATTCTGACTTTATTATTGTGCGACATGCCTCTTCTGGGGTACCACATTTTTTGGCACGTTCAGTAGAAAGCGCGGTGATTAACGCGGGTGATGGTGCGAATGAACATCCGAGCCAAGCGCTGCTGGATTTAATGACCATTAAGGAAAACAAGAGCACAATTAAAGGTTTAAAAATCGTCATTATAGGCGATATCCTGCATGGTCGTGTCGCACATTCCAATATTCATGCTTTAAAAAAGTATAGTGCTGACCTGCACTTGGTTGCACCACCGACCTTGATTCCCTCAGGTATTGAGCGTTGGGGTGTTCAAGTGCATTATCAATTGGATGAAGCGCTTGTCGGGGCTGACGTCATTATGCTGTTGAGGCTTCAGTTAGAACGTCAGGAGGGAAGCTATTTTCCGACCCTTCGTGAATATGCCGAACTTTATGGTTTGAATCGTAGTCGACTGGCTTTGGCGGATTCAGACGTTTTGGTTATGCATCCGGGCCCGATCAATCGAGGCGTTGAAGTCACATCCGATGTTGCGGATGGTCTTTCTTCTGTTATTTTACAACAAGTAAGCAATGGCGTTGCTGTGCGCATGGCTCTGCTTTTTTTACTTTCGGGAGGACAACATGCCTAATACAATGCCAGATATTCTAATCAAAGGAGGACGCATCATTGATCCCGCTCATCAGAGAGATGAAGTCGGGGATCTTCTCATTTCAAAAGGAGTCATTCAGGAAATATCACCCTTTATCAGCCCTTTAAACAATACGGTACAAGTCATTGAAGCAACAGGAAAAATTGTCTCTCCTGGTTTAATCGACCTGCACACGCATGTTCGAGAACCGGGTTTTGAATATAAAGAAACCATTGCTTCTGCCACGGCGGCTGCGGCTTACGGCGGTTTCACAACAATCTGCTGTATGCCCAATACCCATCCTGTCAATGACAATCAGTCCGTCACCGAGTTAATACTGGAAAAGGCGGCAAAAGTAGGCACAGTACGCGTGCTTCCCATTGGGGCAATCACAAAAGGATCAAAAGGATGCGAGCTTGCGGAAATGGGGGAACTGGTTGCTGCGGGTTGTGTGGCTGTCTCCGATGATGGTCTTCCCGTGATGAATAGTCAGGTCATGCGGCAGGCCATGTCTTATGCCAAAATTTTTGATGTTCCCGTCATTGATCATTGTGAAGATCTTAATCTCACCAATAATGGCGTTATTTTTGAGGGGGAGGTTTCCACACGATTGGGGCTTCGTGGCATTCCCGCATCCTCCGAATCGGTCATGGTTGCGCGTGACATTGCTTTGGCCGAACAAACAGGGGCACGGGTACACTTAGCGCACATTAGCACAGCGGCTTCAGTGCATTTGATTCGAGACGCGAAACGACGCGGGATTCCTGTCACTGCGGAAACCTGTCCGCATTATTTTACGCTGACTGATGAAGCTGTGGGTTGTTTTAATACCAACGCAAAAATGAAACCCCCGCTCGCGGCAGCGCAAGATCAAGCAGAAGTATTGCTTGGTTTAAGTGATGGCACGATTGATCTTATTGCAACCGACCATGCACCCCATGCGGCGGATGAAAAAGAACAAGCACTGGATTGTGCGCCATTTGGCATTATCGGACTTGAAACGGCCTTGCCGCTTTCATTGGCTTTGGTCACACGTGGTGTACTGAGCTTGCCGGAAGTCATCCAAAAACTCACCTCAGAGCCTGCACGTGTATTAGGGAGAAAGACCGGTGCCCTGGGCATTGGCGATCCGGCAGATCTGACCTTGATCGACCTGGATGCCGAATGGATTGTTGATGAGCAGCATATTAAATCATTGAGTAAAAATTCTCCTTTTATGGGGCGACAAATGAAAGGCCGTGCGACAGCCATTCTTGTCGGTGGAAAGTTCATTAAAAATCAGGACTTTTAATGGGTACTTTAAAGTTATTAGGAACACGAAAATGAACAATCAAGGTATTTTGGTTTTGGAGGACGGTTCGGTCTTTAAAGGACGCTCTTTTGGTGCAGAAGGGGAGTCGGCCGGGGAAATTGTCTTCAATACCAGCATGACAGGGTATCAAGAAGTTTTGTACGACCCTTCCTATGCGGGTCAGCTGGTTATGATGACCTATCCCTTGATTGGAAACTATGGTGTCAATTCAGAAGACAATGAATCCGAAAAACTCTGGCTGCAAGGGTTTATCGTCAAAGAATATACAAGAATTCCCAGTAATTGGCGTGCGCGTGAGCCCCTGCATCAACTCTTAGTCCGTCAAGGCATTGTGGCCATTGATCAAGTCGATACGCGTTTGCTCACAAAGAAAATTAGGGAGCAGGGGGCGATGCAGGGCATTCTTTCAACCCGGACAGATGATGTTGATCTACTCCTTGAACGATTAAAAGAAACCCCTGGACTTGTGGGGCGAGACTTGGTGTCAGAAGTCACTACTTCTGCTCCCTATGTTTGGATCAATGGCGAAAAATCAGCACTGAATGCTGAAATAGCATCGTGCGAAGCGCATGTTGTGGTTTATGATTTTGGAGTCAAGTACAACATCCTCAATATGCTCAGTGCGCTTAAATGTCGTGTGACAGTTGTGCCTGCAAATACAAGTGCTGATGCCGTTTTGGCCCTGAATCCCGATGGTATTTTATTATCAAACGGGCCGGGAGATCCTGAGGGCCTGCCTTATGCCATCCAAAATATAAAAGCCTTATTGGGTAAAAAACCAATTTTTGGCATTTGTCTGGGGCATCAAATCTTGGCCCTGGCCTTGGGCGCAAAGTGCAACAAAATGAAATTTGGTCATCACGGCGGCAATCAGCCTGTTATGGATTTGGCAACAAAACGCGTTCAGATTACCGCGCAAAACCACGGTTTTGCCATTGATCTTTCAGAGATCAAAGAAGAAGTCGAAGTCACGCACATCAATTTAAATGATAAGACACTTGAAGGTCTGCGGCATCGCACCCTTCCAGTTTCATCGGTACAATATCACCCGGAAGGCGCACCGGGCCCGCATGATGCCGCCTTCTTTTTTAAGAGATTTGTCGATTCTATTTTGAAATAAGGCACCATTAAAGAGAAGCACTGCTTTAATTTTCTCAAAAAACGAGGAAAGAGACAAATAATGGTGGGCGAGATCGAGTACAATTCGAAAAATAAATGGTCAATATAGAATCAATGGGTAAAACCTCAATAAATACTGAAATATCTATTCACCCTTTTTGGAGAAAAGCATGAAGTTAAAAAACAGGGTCGCACTTTGGTTTCTCGTCGTTCCGTTGATGTTTTTACTCTCGGGATGTATCTACAATATCTCCTTATTACCAAAGGTCGGCCCCTTGCGGGAAACGGTGGTGAGTGGTAAAGGCATCGATAAAATTGCGCTGATCGACATTTCTGGTTTTATTTCAAAGGAAAAACCTTCGGGGCTGATTGAACAACCTGACATGGTTTCTCGTCTTAAAGAAGAACTGACGGCTGCTGCGAAGGACGACAAAGTCAAGGCGATTTTATTACGGATAAACAGTCCAGGTGGAACCATTACCGCTTCTGATTTGATTTATCATGAAGTGCTTCAATTTAAGAAAAAAACCGGGAAAAAAGTGATTGTCTCGATTTTGGATTTAGGCGCTTCAGGGGCTTATTATATTGCAATGGCAGCGGACAAAATAGTGGTTCACCCGACCTCGGTGATCGGGAGCATTGGTGTGATTATGATGCATGTTAATTTTGAAGGCCTGATGAAAAAAGTCGGAGTTTCCGCCGAAGCGATTAAATCGGGTCCGCTTAAAGATATGGGCACACCCATGAAACCGCTTACGCCTGAATCGCGTGGTGTGCTTCAAGGCGTTATTGATGATATGTATGAGCGCTTTTTGCTGGTCATCGTCGAAAATCGCAAAAACTTGAGTGCGGATCAAATTCGGAAATTGGCAGACGGTCGGGTTTACACCGCATCAGAAGCTTTGAAATTTGGACTGGTTGATCAAATTGGCTATTTGCAAGAAGCGATTGAACTTACACAAGCAGAAGCCGGTATTTCTGAAGCAAAGGTCATTCTTTACAGTCGGGGAGAAGGCGCTAAAAATAACATCTATTCCCAGGTCTTACAGAAAGCAGAAACCCCATTTTCTGCCTGGGGAATCAATCCAAAACAGCTATTGCAGGCTGGGTCTCCTAAATTTCTTTATCTCTGGATGCCTTAAAATTAAAAAGCCTTAACTTATCTGTGTGCAGAAAATAAATACAAAGTCGAAGTCCCACGACGAAATACCTATCCATAAGGACAGAGTGTGCCAAAAAGAACAGATATTCGAAAAATTTTAATTATTGGTCCCGGCCCCATTGTCATTGGTCAAGCCTGCGAATTTGATTATTCCGGAACACAGGCCTGTAAGGCCTTACGTGAGGAAGGCTATGAAGTGGTCTTGGTCAATAGCAATCCTGCGACGATTATGACCGACCCGAATCTTGCGGATGCAACTTACATTGAGCCGATTACGCTTGCGTCCATCACTAAAATTATTGAGCGAGAACGTCCGCAAGCCCTGCTTCCAACAATGGGTGGACAGACGGCCTTAAATATGGCGCTCACGCTGGCAGATGCGGGTGTCCTAAAAAAGTATGGCATTGAGCTCATTGGCGCAAATTATGAGTCGATCCATCGTGCGGAAAATAGAGAATCTTTTAAACGAGTCATTGAAGATGCGGGTTTGCGCTATACGGAAAGTGCCACGGCAACAAATCTCAGTGAAGCCAAAGCAATTTTAAATAAGGTGGGTTTTCCGGCGATTATTCGTCCTTCTTTTACTTTGGGGGGCACAGGTGGCGGCATTGCCTATAATATCGAAGAATTTGAAAACAAGGTTCAAGCCGCTTTAGAAAGCAGCCCTGTCAGTGAAGCATTAATTGAGCAGTCTGTCATTGGCTGGAAAGAATACGAACTGGAGTTGATGCGTGATAAAAATGACAATGTGGTCGTGGTCTGCTCCATCGAAAATTTAGATCCCATGGGGGTGCATACGGGAGATTCGATTACCGTGGCTCCCGTGCAAACCCTGACGGACAAAGAATATCAAGCCATGCGGGATGCGGCGATTAAAATCATCCGAGGAGTGGGTGTCGATACGGGGGGATCAAATATCCAATTTTCTCTGAATCCTGAAAATGGGGATTTGCGTGTGATCGAAATGAATCCACGTGTTTCACGCAGCTCTGCTTTGGCTTCAAAAGCCACAGGGTTCCCCATCGCCAAGATTGCGGCAAAACTCTCCGTGGGATTGACACTGGATGAAATTAAAAATGACATTACCTCTGTCACCCCGGCGTCATTTGAACCGACACTCGATTATGTTGTTGTTAAAATCCCGCGTTTTGCCTTTGAAAAATTCCCCGATATTGATCGGACCCTTTCGCTGCAAATGAAGTCGGTCGGGGAGGTGATGGCCATTGGACGCAACTTTAAAGAAGCCTTATTAAAGGCCTATCGCTCTTTGGAGGTCAGTCGCCAAGGGATTGAATCTATCTACACGGCCGATGATTTGGGTGAGCTAAAGAAGAAAATTTCAATTCCGACCTTTAATCAATTGTCTCAGGTGTTTGATACCCTGCGCCTCGGCGTCTCGATTGACGAAGTCCACCAAATTACCAAAATTGACCCCTGGTTTCTAAATCAATTTAAAGAAGTGCTTGAAATTGAAAACCGTTTAAAAAATGAAGGGCTTGAGGTGGAATTGGTGCAAATGGCAAAACGCTCCGGTTTTTCCGATCGCCAAATTGGAAAAATTACAAACACCCCTGAAAATGAAGTCACGACATGGCGGAAAAAGGAAGGTTTGATTCCGGTCTTTAAACGGGTCGATACCTGTGGCGCGGAATTTGAGGCCCATACGCCCTATCTTTATTCCACTTATGAAACAGAATGTGATGCGGAACCGACAGATCAAAATAAGGTGATTATTTTAGGCAGTGGGCCAAATCGTATTGGTCAGGGGATTGAGTTTGATTATTGCTGTGTGCATGCGGCCCTGGCTTTAAAAGAAATGGGTTATGAAAGTATCATGGTTAATTGCAATCCGGAAACGGTCAGCACGGATTATGATACCTCAGACCGTCTCTATTTTGAGCCTTTGACCTTAGAAGACGTCATGCATATTATTGAGTTGGAAAAACCTATGGGTGTGGTGGTGCAATTTGGGGGTCAAACACCCTTAAAATTGGCCGATGCCTTGTTGGAAAGAGGCGTGCATATTCTCGGCACCTCTCCCGATGCAATTGACCGTGCAGAAGACCGGGAACGCTTTAAAGCCTTGATCGACAAATTAGGATTCAAACAGCCCAATAACGGACTTGTACGATCTATTTCTGAGGCCGAACAGGTGGCCGAAGTGATTGGCTATCCGGTTCTTGTGCGACCCTCATATGTCTTGGGTGGACGTGCAATGGAGATTATTTATGATCAGACTAGCCTTCAAAAATATATGAGTCATGCTTTAACTGTTTCTCCCGATCATCCTATTTTAATTGATAAATATTTACAGGATGCCATTGAAATTGATGTGGATGCAATCTCGGATGGCGAAGATGTTTTTGTCGCAGGGATTATGGAGCACATTGAGGAGGCGGGTGTTCACTCAGGGGATTCGGCCTGTGCCTTGCCACCCTTTTCTCTAAACGATCAGGCATTAAAAACCGTGCGTGAACAAACCATTGCCTTAGCAAAAGAATTGAAAGTCGTGGGTCTCATGAATATTCAATTTGCCGTCAAAAATGAGGATGTTTATATTTTAGAAGTGAATCCCAGGGGTTCACGAACCGTCCCCTTTGTGAGTAAAACCATCGGCCAACCCGTCGCAAAAATCGCCATGAAAGCGGTTATGGGGAAGAGTCTCAAAGCACAGGGCATTGAAGAAAAAACCATAAAACATACGGCGATCAAAGAGGCAGTTTTTCCTTTTAAGCGATTTAAGACGGATTCGATCCTGGGTCCTGAAATGAAGTCAACCGGAGAAGTCATGGGCATTGATTTAAATTTTGGTGCAGCCTTTGCGAAAGCAGAGATTGCCGCTGAAAATGGCCTGCCTACTTCAGGACAGGTTTTTGTCAGCGTGAAAGACCACGACAAAGCCGCCCTGTCGTTAATTGCTAAAAGGCTTTCAGAAATTGGTTTTCGAGTGATTGCGACGGCTGGAACGGCGGATTACCTCAATCGTCTGGGTCTACAGGTGACGACAATCAAAAAGATACAAGAAGGACGTCCAAATATTGTAGATGCCTTAAAAAATAAGGAAATTCAGTTGGTCATCAATACCGTGGGAGACAAACTTTCACAGACCGACTCCCGCGAAATTCGACACATTGTTTTACAAGACAGTATTCCTTATTTTACAACCATTGCGGGAGCAAGGGCAGCCGTTCATGGAATTGAAGCAATATTAAAAGGTGAAATTCAAACCCTACCTTTACAGCAATACCACAGTTAGCACTATAGATTCAGGAGGAAAATGTGAAGATACCCATGACAAAAAAAGGCCACATACAACTACGAGATGAGTTGGATCTCCTCAAAAAGGTCGAACGGCCGAAAAATATTGCGGATATTGCTGAAGCACGTGCGCACGGAGACCTTTCCGAAAATGCCGAATACAGTGCCGCAAAAGAACGACAGGGTTTTATCGAAGGACGTATTCAAGAAATCGGTGGTAAATTAGCCGATGCCAACGTGATTTCAACCGACAACCTTTCGACAGAAAAGGTTGTTTTTGGTACAACGGTTGCGGTCATTGATGTCGATACTGACGACATAAAACAGTTCCGTATCGTTGGTGTTGATGAAGCCAACATGAAAAATGGTACAATTTCAGTCCATTCTCCCGTTGCAAAATCCTTGATTGGCCGTGAAGTGGGTGACTTTGTCGAAGTCAAAACACCTGCAAAAACAATCGAATACGAAATCACGCGTATTTTCTTTGAAGACTGATTTAAACATGTCCCGACAAAATGCGCCTATGATCACGCTGACGAGTGATTTTGGTCTAAAAGACTATTTTGTTGGTGTGTTAAAGGGAGTGCTTTTTCAATCAAAAGCATCAAGGGTCCTTGATATCACACATCTTGTCGAAAAACATGATGTTGCGAGCGGCGCTTTTATTCTTCGTGAAATATCAAACTATTTTGCACCCGGAACGATTCATCTCGCCATTATTGACCCAGGTGTTGGCACGATGCGACGCAAACTCATTGCAAAATACGCCAATCAGTTTTTTGTGGCTCCCGACAACGGCTTGCTTTCCTATTTTTTAAAATCTGAAACGTGTGAGGTATTTGAAGTCAAAGAAGGCCCATTGCTGCAATTCAAAAAAAGTCCTACTTTCGCGGGCCGTGATCATTTCGCACCCATCGCGGCATCTCTTGCAAATGGTCACTCTCCAGAGGAACTCGGAGAAAAAATTTCAGATGCCCTTTGTATCGAAGCCCTTTTTCCCAGCAAAGAAGAGGGCCGAATGATGGGGAAAATTGTCTATTTTGACCACTTTGGAAATGCCATTACAAACTTCAACCATGAAGTTTTAGGAGACAAACTGCTTGATCCTGATTCTTTTTGTCTGGATTTTACAGACAAAAAACTTCAGGGGATTAAAAAAAACTATAGCGCAGGCGGGGAGGGGGAACCCAGTATTTTAATGAATAGCTCTGGATTTTTGGAAATATTTGTCTGCTGTGCAAGTGCGCGAAAAATATTAAATTTAAACTTAATGGATGATGTCTTAATTTATTGATATAAAAGGATAATTTCAGTACATGCCGCTTTTATTTATTTTTTTTATTGTTATCATTATCATTATGATTATTGCACGCTTGGCCTCAAAAACAAGGCCAGAATCAGAGCGCGCACCAGAATCAGAAAATGGGTTTTACACCATCAAAAAAATAGAAACCGAAGCAAAAGACAACGTAATCGAAGCCTTGATGCGTTTATTGGTCAAAAAAGAGCTGGTCACAGAAGCGGAAATTTTCTCAGAGCTTCAATCCATCATTGATGAAAAAAAACAAACGAAGGCAGAGATAAAAACGGCAAGCTCAAGAGCAAAGGACTGAAGATGGCTCGCTATTGCCAAAAAGCGATGTAAGCAGGGATATCTTTTTTTGAGCAGAGAAAGGTCACTTCATCACGCGCTGCGATAGAAACCTTTCCGTAAGCAAGCACGATTTGCTCTTGTTTTTTTATAAAAAAAATCATCATTTGCGGGGGAAGCGAAAGTTCTTTGATCGTCTTGCCAATTCCTGCATATCCGTGCCGAATCACAACATTTTGAACAACAAAATCTGATCGGATTAGAAGACGTTCAAAATCATGAAGGGCTTCGTGGGGCGAGACAATGCCTTCATTGGCTTCCAATTGTTTTTCCACCATTGTAATGTCTTCAAGTAAGGTGTGGATTTCGTCTTTTTCGTAAATTTGAGAGAGCTCTAATCCGGGCTCTGCGTGAATTTTCTGGCCTAAAAGGACCTGATGACTCTGAACCTTTCTCTCTAAACTTGCCGTATCTAACTTCAACTTGACCTTCTGGACGTGTTGATTCACGTGATCCGCAATGCTAATGACGGTTTCCTGAACCCCAGTCAAAACCAAGGAAAAATCGCGTTGCACGCGTCTCCATCTTTCTACCATGCCAGGGTCTGATAATGCATATTATGTAAACTAATTTTGAGCAAGATGAAATTTATCCCCTTTTCCTGTTTTAAGCCGATACGACCAATTTTCCAAATTCGCAATCATATTTTTTTTGTCACCAAAAAAACCTTCTTCAACAAGAGAATTAAGTGTGTCAGGATACCGATTATGTTTCAAATAGTAAAGATCGAGCGCAAAGCGGATGAAATATCGTTCATTTTTTTCGGAAAGAAATTTCACTGCTTCAAAAGAACGTGTGGCTTGAAGTGATGTCATCTGTACAGAGGGTGCAGAAAGAAAAAAGATGCCCATTGAGAGCAGAGAAACCATCACTCCAAGACAATATTTGAGAATTTTTTTCTTAGAAATTGTAGGCTTGGTTTCGGTAAAATCAAGCGCACTGGATTCAAAGTTCTTTTCTCTTATTTTTTTTTCCGAGAGCAGTTCTACAAGGTTTTGATAGACAGAAAAGGCACCAAAGTGGGCCAGATCAATAATCTGTTGAACGCTTCGCTCCCCGTCTATTTGTAATAAGAGCCACACGAGATCTTCATTCTCACCTTCACTATCGCCTCCGTCATTCTCTAAATCACCAAAAAAATCCTCGGCAGCTTCTATTGACTTAGGAGCCTCTTCTTTGTTTATTGATTCTTCTACAGAAACTTCTATTTTTTCAAAAACTGATTTTCTGGAGGGGACTTTTTTAATTAACATTGGCCATTCATCAATCTGACGAACAGCCTCCATGAGGATAAATTGTGTGTCCATTGCGTGCACGATACGTGGATTACAGTCGATGTCTTTTTGTTCAAAGGCATATTCCCCTGAATCCCAGTCAAAAAGCTTAAAAATCGTCTCTTCAGTAAAAAGGCGTGTCAGGCGTTTTAATTCTGTCACCGGAAGAAATTCGAGATCGACAAGGACACTTTCTAATGATTTTTTTGTATTTTCCTGCCGATACCTGGCAATGACGACTTGGTCTTCTGTCAGAATTTCGGCTTTGCGTAATCTTTGTCCGAGCTGTTCGTCAGAGTTCCCCTCATAAGCCCTGATAATCTTCCCTTCTTTAAAACAAATAGAGATCTCTACTTTGTCCTTTTGCAGTAGAAGAACCCCTTCTTTTTGCTGATGAAAAATGAGTTGGAAGATTTCGGATAGACCAAACTCTTGAATAGAACCCTTTAAAGCCATTTATTCGCACTCCTTTTAAGAAATAAATCAAGAAATGCGATGAAGTAGAGTAAAAGAAGGCTCATTTTAGGCAATAAAGATTCTGCGCTATGTAAATACCATTCCGTTGGTGGAACGAGGAATTCTCCAAAGATAATTGTGCTAAAGGCAAGAAAAAAGAGCACCAATATAAAAAAACCTGTTTTTGTTTTTTTGATGACTAAATGTCCCCCGCCTGGGATTAAAAAAACGGGATACATCCAGGAAGGAACCCTTTTTATTGCATTTTCTACGCTGGCAAAATCACTTTTTCGTCTCACAGTGATAAAGCGCATTTCACAGGGACGGCAAATCTGATAACTAAACAGGCGTTTTACACAGCGTTTACAAATGGCTACTTTACAAAAAGCGCACTGTTTCCCGCTAAAAAATTTGGCATATAAAAAACCAAAAAAACTTAATAGAAGCATCCACGAAACACTGAGAAAAGGTGCGTTACTCAATGAAATATTCCCCACCATGCCTTGCCAAATACGTTGATCAAAACCCACTTCACTCCCCGTTTCATTTAAGAGACGTTTCCATAGATCAGCTTTTGTAAAACGTTCTTCAATGACGGGATAGTCGGGATAATGTTCTGATTTCATTGCATAGCTTTCTGTTTTTTGTACGCTGATCTTGCTAGCCTTCTCAAAAATGGCATCTCCTTTTTCAAAAAGAAGCATTTCTCGATACGTTTGACTCAAATTATAATAAGCAGAAACGAGTGAAGGCTCAGCCTTGATGGCTTGCTGATAATAGAGGATGGCTTGATCATAATCCTTTGAATAATATGAAAGGTTTCCAAGGTTGTTCAGAATTTTTGGAGAGTTCGATTCCGCTTCTAAGGCATTTTTGTAGTAGCTTGCCGCACTTTTATAATTCCCGCGCTGTGACTCATAAGATGCACCAATAAATAAACCTTCCCAACCGGCATTTTTTAATTCAAGGGGAGGAGGCGTCCAGAGAAAATCGGAATGATGATTGCGAGACATCTCATTGAGCAGAAGTGATCCGTTTGCCGTAAATAAGGTTAATAAAAAAGGCAGAAGCCAAGTGCTGGCACCTAGGGTCGCAATAAAACCCAAAACAAACATTTTTTCAAGACGACTATAAAATCCCCAAAAGAAAATAAACGCAAAAAAGAAGAACCAAAGCACCGGAAAACCCATGAGCAGGGGCATAAAAAATAAAAGCGCAAAAATAAAAGCAGCCGGAATGAAATGGAGATAACCTCGTGAAACTTCAGTAATCTGATGAACCCAAATCGATGCATAAGAAAAAAGAGAATAGAGAATAAAGGTCAAGACACTGAAAAAAATGGCAAGTAAAAGAAGGAGCAGTATGGGGCTTAAAATAGGAAGCATGAATAAAAAATCTCCAAATAATAAACGAAGCCCTGTCATATAATGCGCCATTATAGAGATAAGATTAAAAGGCTGTGTTTGCCAGATGGCCTTCGCCATAAAAAAAGAAGGAATGGGAGAAAGTGGCGAAACAGACCCAGCCATCTTCCCCAGCTTGAAGGCCTTTTCTTCCTTCCCTTGATCGAGTGCTGTTTTGGCTTCCAATAAGAGATAACTTGCAATGCGATCCGAGCGTTCTATGCCCTGCTCAACAATGACCTGATCCAAATCTCCTGTCTTAAGTAATTTTTCTATTGTGGGAATCTTCGTTTTAAGCACTATTTTTTTTGGTCTCGTGATTTTTTTTTGTTTTGGAGGAATAGAAAGCGGCGCAGGAGGAATTAAAACTGGCAGGTCTTTGGGAGATTCAGGGAATTCAGGCTCAAAATTTGGAGTAAGCACTGGTGTAACCGGAGATGTTTCGGGCTGAATTTCAAGCGCTACAGACTCTTTTGTTTCAGTATTGGAGGACTGTGCTGATATATTATCAATATACGATTCTGCAGCATCTTCGATCTTTTTTTCTAAAAAAGGTGAGATGAAAATACTGGCCTCTGGTTCTTGAACCGGGATATCTGAAGGACTCATTTTTAAGTCATTTGAAAAACCGAATTCAAAATCAGAAACACCTTGGAGGCCTGAAAAGGGATCTGAGGAATCTTCTTGAATGGTTTTATTTTGAGTTCTTGTTTGTTGTGCTAAGACGTCTAATTCAAAAAAGAAAAGAGACAACAATGAGACAAGGATCAGGTGGGAAAATAGCAAGGAAAGCTTGAACCTTTGTGCGCTCCATTTTTCCGATGGGTCTATATTTTCCCTTCTACGCCTTGAATGAGACGACGAATATTGCCTAAATGTCGAAAGTAGACCAGAAAACTCACAAAGCCCGTAAAAAGGAGAAAATCCGAGCTTCCATTGAGAAAAAAGGCAATCAAAGGCAAAGCGCCAAAAGCAGCTAAAGCCCCGACCGAAGAATACTTTCCGAAAAATACGCCACCTCCCCACAACAACAACCCAATCAAGGCAACATGAGGTGCCAGGACAAGGACGATCCCAAAACTGGCCGCGACCCCTTTTCCTCCATTGAACTTCAAAAAGACAGAGAAGATATGTCCCAATATTCCTGCGACCGCAATGAACAGGACCGCTCTTTCATTAAATCCCATTTGCTGTGCAGCGATGATTAAGGGAAGACTTTTAAGTAAATCGCAGAGCAAAGTAATGCCAGCCGCTTTTTTTCCAACGACACGTAAGACATTGGTCGCTCCAATGTTGCCACTTCCCTGCTTTCTCGGGTCAGCCCCTTGAAGTATTTTTGATACGATTAAACCAAAAGGAAGCGACCCAACCAAGTAGTTTGCAAAAATCATTCCGACTATAAGAATAGCAGCTCCTTTATTTCTTTGGGTGTTTTAGGAATTTAAGGGATAAAAAAATACTCACCCCGATATTTGATTTGAAGGCGGGTTTCAATACTAAGAAACAAATTGAAATGGATCAAGTTTTAAAAGATAAAACTATAATAATAACAATAAGTTATGTCAATAAAAACCTTGTAAAAACATGAGGAAACTATTTGACATCCATCAACTTCAGGCTTCGACCAAATTTGAAAAAGTACTGAAAGGCAGAAAAGATGGCCAAGGCCATCGCAAATAAGAGTAAAAACATCCCCGTTTGATGGTAAAGCGGGTTTTCAAAATCTATCGTCAAAATAATGACAGAGACCGTCTGAAAAAACATCTTGATCTTCCCTGTTCCTTCAGCTGAGATAACGATTCCTTCTGAGGCCGCAATCGCACGAAAGCCCGTCATGGTCAGTTCTCGGCCAATAATGATGATGGCCAACCAAGCTGGAACACGGTTAATTCCCACCAAGAGAATCAACGCAGACAAAATCAAAAGCTTGTCTGCAATGGGATCTAAAAATTTACCAAACTGTGTCACTTCTGAACGCATTCTGGCCAGATATCCGTCGAGAAAGTCGGTCAGAGAAGCAATGGTAAAAATTGCCGCTGCGATGAGCGAAGCGTCATAAGACCTTTCATAAAAAGCCAAAATATAAAAGGGAATCAATACAATTCTAAAAACTGTGAGTATATTGGGCAGGTTCATCTTGTCTCTCTATCCCGTGAAATTTCTTCGGGTTTTGTTCTCCAACGGCGGTGCATCCAGACCCATTGTTCAGGATATTGTTTGACATGCTCTTCGATCCGGGCTGTAAACATGGCGGTGTTATTTTCGATGTCTTGGCTTTTATTCCCACTGCGATAAAGATGCATCGGCTTTTCGATGGTAATCCGATGTCTATCCCCAGGCAGACGGGTGACGAAACACATCATCGTCTCAGCTCCGCTTCGCAAGGCCAGTTGTGCTGCACCTGCCGGAGTATGGGCTTTTTTATTAAAAAAGTTTACAAAAACACCATCAACACGGGTGTCTTGATCAATCAAGAGTCCCAAAATCTCCTTGCTTTTTAAGACAGATAAAATTTTTCTAGAAGAGGAAGGACTGCCTCGGCTAATGGTTTCAACATTAAAATCAGCACGAAGCCGGATAATCAACTCGTCAATGCGGGGATCATAAAGAGGCGCCGCAATAACATGCAGTCGGTAACCTCGCATCGAAAGGGCGGCGGCCATGAGCTCCCAATTGCCAATATGTCCAGTAATCAAGATCACTCCTTTGCCAGACACCGTCGCAGCTTTTAAGTATTCTTCTCCTTCCAGGGAAATATAGTTTTCCAGTTGTTTTTTATTTAAAGTATGTAGGTTTAGAATCTCAATCAGACCTTTTCCAAGGTTACAAAAATTTGCTCTCGCAATAATTCGCAAAGCCCGATCGGATTTTTCTCCCCCAAATGCGACTTTTAAGCCCTCATGTGAGCGTTTTCGTTCACGTTTCAACAAATAGAAAGCAAGGGTTCCTAAGACGCCACCAAAATGCACCCCCAGACGCCAAGGCAGTAGGCGTGTACAAATCCCAAGTAACTTTAAGAGCAGTAATAAGAAGTTTCGGATAAACCGTTTGGAGTACTTCATGAAGTATCTGTTCGTTTTTCAGAAAGGTTTACATCAATGATATTTATTACTGATCTGTTAAAGATACAGTACCATCATTAGTATAGCGATAAAGGACTATAAAGCCCCTTTTTTTATTAGGTCATGCATGTGAAGAATCCCATCGATATCACCTCTTGTATCCACCGAAATCAGAACGGTAATCGCGCTACTTTCCATCATGTGGATCGCTTCCGCAGCCAAGGCATCTTTCTGTATCATTTTTGGCTGCACACTCATCGCGGTTTTTGCAGGCTCTGAAAAGAGATTTTTTGATTCTTGAGCCCCCGATTTAAAAAAGCGACGTAGGTCTCCATCTGTGATTATGCCAATCAATTTGTTTTCAGCGTCGAGTACCGTCGTCATGCCTAATTTTTTTTCCGTCATTTCAAGGACCACTTCGTTCATGGGGGTGTTTTCAAAAACCTTTGGAATTGCGACGCCTTTATGCATGACATCTTCAACTTTAAGTAATAGATTACGTCCCAAACTCCCACCTGGATGAAAAGAAGCAAAATCTTCTTTTCGAAAACCGCGTTTCTCAAGCAAAGCCACCGCCAAGGCATCGCCCATCGCAAGTGTGGCTGTTGTACTGGCCGTGGGTGCTAGACCGAGTGAACAGGCTTCTTCATCAACAGAGACATCCAGGACGACATGACTTTGTTTGGCCAATGTAGATTTTATGTTTCCCGTGAGTGTAATGAGTTTCAAATCAAGCCGTTTAAGAGAGGGTAAGATCCGAAGGATTTCTTCTGTTTCTCCGCTGTTTGAAATCATAAGCACAATGTCATTTTTTGAGATCATACCCAAATCACCATGAATGCCCTCTGAAGGGTGCATAAAAAAGGCCGGTGTCCCCGTGCTTGCAAAAGTTGCGCTTATTTTTTTTCCAATCAATCCAGATTTTCCCATGCCGATCACCACAACATGGCCTTCACATGCACAACAAAGCGTGACCGCATCAACAAAACGTTGATCCAGACGTTTAATCAAACCCGCAATCGCCTCGGATTCAATACGCAAGACACGGATGCCTTCTTCTAAAATTTCATTCGACATGAGTGTTTTAGGAACGGAAACGTGATTTTTCAGATTTTAAGGCGAGGGGCAGTGCGGCCACTTGTGCTGCACGAATAAAGCCTTCAAATAAGGGATGAGGTGATTGGGGACGTGACTTAAATTCTGGATGAAATTGCACACCCACAAACCAGGGATGATCAGAGATCTCAACCATTTCAACCAACTCGCTATCTGGAGAAAGACCAGAAAAAGTAAGTCCTGCTTTTTCCAATTGAGGACGATAGGTATTATTGACCTCATACCTATGACGATGACGTTCCGAAATCGAAAGTTTCTCATAGATTTCATAGGCAGCACTTTCTTTATCCACCTGACAGGGGTAGGCCCCAAGACGCATGGTCGCGCCTTTGTCACGAAGATGACGCTGCCCCGGTAAGAGATCAATCACGGGCTGGGGTGTTTCGGGGTCAAATTCAGCGCTATTTCCCTCGGTCAATCCTGCGACATGACGCGCAAACTCAATAACGGCACATTGCATGCCCAGGCAAATACCAAAGAAGGGAATTTTATTTTCGCGGGCATAACGAATGGCTGAAATCTTCCCTTCAATACCACGTTTCCCAAAACCACTCGCAACTAAAATACCATCGCACCGAGATAAAAGGGCATCCACCCCTTGATCTTCAATCGCTTCGCTCTTGATCCACAAAACATTGACTTTAAGTTTGTTTGCGATCCCACCATGCATCAAAGCTTCATACAGACTTTTATAAGAGTCTTTCAGATCAACATATTTTCCGATCAGCGCAATCGTGACCTCCCCGTCGGGGGCTTGAATGGTCTGAACAATGTTTTTCCACTTCTCTAATTTGCAGGGTGGCGTTGTAATGCCAAGTTTTTTAATGATAATTTCATCTAATTTTTCTTCATGAAAAACGAGTGGAAGCTCGTAAATCGTCTCCACATCTATGGCCGTGACGACCGCTTCCTGCTCAACACTGCAAAAAAGCGCGATTTTTCGTTTTAAATCATTTGAGATAAAACGGTCTGTGCGACAGAGTAAAATATCGGGTTGAATACCAATCTCCCGCATTTTATTTACACTGTGCTGGGTCGGTTTCGTTTTCAGCTCATCTGCGGCTTTGATGTAAGGCACCAGGGTGAGATGAAGATAGAGCACATTTTCCCGACCGATATCAAAGGGGAATTGCCTGATGGCCTCCAGAAAAGGCAGACTCTCAATATCTCCGACGGTTCCCCCGATTTCGACAATGACGACATCATATCTTCCGTCTTTTTTGGCATCGGAAACACTGAAAATCGAGCGTTTAATTTCATCCGTAATGTGTGGAACCACCTGAACTGTTCCGCCGAGATAATCACCTCGCCGTTCCTTTGTAATGACGTTGAAATAGATTTCTCCCGTCGTGAAATTATTCTTTTTCCCCATTGTGGTCGTACTGTAGCGTTCATAGTGTCCTAAATCCAGATCGGTCTCGGCCCCGTCATCGGTGACAAAAACTTCTCCATGTTGATAGGGATTCATGGTGCCGGGATCAACATTAATATAGGGATCAAGTTTGATAAAGGTGATTGAAAGCCCGCGTGACTCAAGCAAGCTGCCAATGGCTGCGGCTGAAAGCCCTTTTCCCAAAGATGAAATGACGCCGCCGGTCACAAAAATGTATTTTGTTTCTTCTGTCATGAGCCATGTCTCCGCAATACCTTCAACAATTAAACGCCCCCGTAAACCATTGATTGACTTTTACGCGATTGCATTAAAGTCAATCGCACTGCATAAAAAAGCAGGCACTGGAATCAGTGCAATGACTTATACCCACTCTTTTGATTTTGAACAAGGATTTTTCTTGTTCTCAGATATTTTGGCTCGATTTTACAGGGTTTTACAAAAGTAAGCGAGGAGAAAAATGAATAGGAAAAAATCCTGCTTTAATTTTTTATAGGGTGATTCTCATTAGAAGAGTAGATGGCATAGCAGGAGTCCTCCCGCTTTTTTAAGAAGTGGGAAAAAGTATTTGGGCTTTGCGTAAATCGGATGCCGTATCGACAGAGAGACTTTGGTAGTCATAGACTTGCGTCACACTGATTTGAATACCGTGTTCCACTGCGCGAAGCTGTTCCAATTTTTCGGTCATTTCAAGTGGACTTTGCGGTAAGGTTGCAACACGCAGGAGTGTCTCACGTGTGTAAATATAAACCCCGATTTGAACCAAGGCACGTTCAGGAAGCTCACCCGCTTGTGTGACCGGAATACAGTTTCGAGAAAAATAGAGGGCATTACCCGCAAGATCCAAGACAACTTTTGCGCTTGTCGCTGCATTGAGTATATTCGGATCGTCAACCCAATGTGCTAAGGTCCCCATCTCTCTTTGAGGCCTTGCAAGAAACCCTTTGAGCAGTGCATCCACATGCGCCGCATCCAGCAAAACTTCGTCGCCCTGTATATTGACAAAAATGTCCCCGCTATCCTTCCCTCGAGCATAGGCCGCAATACGTTCTGTGCCGTTGGCACAAGCGGGATCTGTCATTGCGACGGCCTCCCCTGCTTCGGCCACGACTTTGTAGATCCGTTTGTCATCGGTTAAAACGATCACTTCGTCGAGACTTTTGGCCTTTTTTGCACGATCCAGTACATGCAGTACCATCGGTTTGTTGCCAATGGTACAAAGTGGTTTACCCGGTAAACGCGTAGAGGCATAGCGGCTGGGAATACAGCCAATAATTTTCATGATATTTTAAGTAAACTTTTTGGCATCTTCCAGGAATTTTGCGATGCCAATATCGGTCAAGGGATGTTTTTCCATTTGAGTCAAGACCTTGCCGGGAATCGTAAAAATGTCTGCACCAAACAAGGCGGAATCCACGACATGCATGGGAGAGCGCACGGAAGCCACAATAATCTGAGTCTCGATTTCCGGGTAATTATCAAAAATGGTGACGATGTCTTCGATTAAATCGGAACCCGCAACAGAAATATCGTCCAAACGTCCGACAAAAGGACAAACATTGCTCGCCCCTGCTTTTGCTGCCAGAATGGCCTGGCTTGCTGAAAAAATAAGGGTCACGTTTGTGGGAATGCCTTCGTCGTAAAAGTGTCGTACAGCCTTTAAACCATCGTGACACATCGGAATCTTCACCACGATACTGTCTGAAACCTTCGCCAATTCCATGCCCTCCTTGATGATCCCTTCTTTATCCAAGGACAAAACTTCTGCATGTACCGGGCCTTCAACAATTGCACAGATATCTTTAATCGCCTGAGTCATTGATTTTCCCGTTTTTGCAATCAGGGTCGGGTTGGTCGTTACCCCGTCACAAAGACCTAAGGCTTGTGCCGCTTCGATTTCGGAAATATCCGCACTATCCACATATATTTTCATTCTTTTGCTCCAATCCTTTTGCACCAATAAAATAGTCTTCGTTTTCTTTTAATACGCCTTGGGCTTCCAGTAAACCGTCAATCATTTCACGAACGGCGCCTTGTCCGCCCTGGGCTTTTGTGACCCAATCGGCACTTGATTTAACACGCTTACCTGCATTTTCCGGTGCGACAAAAAGCCCGACATAAGGCTGACAAACAAGATCCAGGATGTCGTCTCCCATGTACAAGACTGAATCTTTTGTGAGTTTTGCATCAGAAATCATACCCATGAGTGCATCTCTCTTGTAAAAATGACCACTTTCGTAATAATCAAAATGAAGCTCTTTGACCCGACGAGCCACCGTATCCGAAACCCGTCCCGTTAAAATGCCAAATTTTAAACCGGCGTGTTGCGCCATTGTAATGCCAAAGCCGTCCTGCACATTAAAGGTTTTAATTTCCAGGTCTCCGCCACCATAAATAATGGAGCCATCCGTTAAAACCCCATCCACATCCAAAACGATCAGTTTGATCGCACACATTTTTTCTAGAAATGACACGGGAATCGCCTCTGTTTTATCGGAGCTTGAAGACAAGAAAAATCCTAGTTAATATTCCAGGAATGCATGAGTTTATGTACGCCAACGGCTTGTTTTACAAGGTCTTCCATCTTATCGAGCGCCATTACGGATGCGGCATCACAGTGGGCTTCTGGTGGGTTTGGATGGGTTTCAACAAAAAGACCATGTGCCCCCGCCGCAAGACCTGCACGGGTGAGTGTGGGGATAAATTGCGGTTCGCCGCCGCGTGGATCTTTAGAGCTAATGCCATAAATACGTACAATGTGGCCTGCATCAAAAATCACAGGATAACCCAAGTCACCCATAATCGGCACGGCACGCATATCGGCGACGAGACGATTGTAGCCAAAAGAAGACCCACGCTCACAAAGCAGAATGTTATGATTGCCCACCGACGTCAGTTTATCAATCGCTGCCGTCATGTTTTCCGGGGCAAGAAATTGTCCTTTTTTGACATTCACCACACGACCTGTCTGCCCGGCTGCAAGCAATAAAGAGGTTTGCTGGCAAAGATAAGCCGGAATTTGCAATATATCCAGCACCTCTCCCGCAGGCACACAATCGGCTTCGCGGTGAATATCGCTCACCAGTGGAATATCAAACGCCGCTCCAATTTCCTGAAGGGTTTTTAAACCCTCATCGATGCCCAAACCACGGTCATTGTTTGCTGCGCCCCGATTATCTTTTTCATAAGAGGATTTAAAGACGTAGTTGAAATCGTATTTTTCGGCAAGCTTCATCATGTGCTCGGCAACATAGAGACCCAAGTCTTTGTTTTCCAATAGACAGGGTCCTGCAATCACACACAGCTTTTCATTTTTTCCGACATGAAAGTTTTTTATTTTAACATTGTGCATAAAATCCCCCAAAAACACGCATTTTTAACGGGTGCAATTCTACGTATTGCGTTCAATGGAGTCAAACAAAAACGGCAATCTCAAAACCTCAAGTCTCCCCTACAATTCCATCTCTGCGCCATTCAGTCGAAGCCATTCTCGATGCTCTTGATAGTCTCCCATAATTTTTTCAAGCTGAGTCCAAAATCGTTTGGAATGATTCAGATGCACAAGATGCGCCACCTCATGCACGATAATGTAATCAAAGACCTTTTTGGGTAACATCAGACATTTCCAGTGAAAATTTAAATTGCCTTTGGAGGAACAGGAGGCCCAGCGGGTTTTTGTTTCGACCATGCGAATTCGATTGGCTTGAACACCCATGATCACTTGGAAGTGGGCCACCCGTTCGGTAATTTGAAGCAGGCCCTTTTCACGGTAAAAGGCCTTAAAAGCCGCAGCGGCCTTTGCAGGGCTCTGATGATCTGTTCGTAGACAAAAAGAACCTGATTTGAGGACTAAAGGCTCCGATTGATCTCCTACAATTTTTAAAACATAGGATTTTCCAAGATAGGGAAAGCGTTCCCCATTGAGATAATACCGCTCATTTTTTCGGAGATTTATCTTTTTCCGTTGGGCGAGATGACGCAGAATCCAGCCTTCTTTCTCTGCAATCAGTGTTTCAATATCTCGGATCAACATCCGCATCGGCACACGCAGAGAAACCTGTCCGTTTCGCTCGATCTGAATACTTGCAGTTTTGCGTTTGCTGCGCTTGAGTGTGTAATCGATATTTTTATGTCTTCGATTCATTTCGGCGATAGATGTCCTTTTCAATACTCACCTTTTACGATTCAAATGGTGTTTAAAACGCCTTGGCTTGTATTTTATCAAGATTGTTGCTGTGGGAACTATTATTTTTTCAGGATTCTTTTTCGATTTTTTTGAGAAAAAGATCTACGTTTTTTTTAAAAAGAAAGAGTGTGGTGTCCTTGATTGAGTGCTCAAGTGCCGCTTCTGCGTAACGTGAAACTTGATCGGTTTGGATTGCATATTTTTTGACAACAAAAAGAGCATCTTGAATATCTTCTTCAGTGAAACGGCGTAATTTTGAAATCACAAAATCGCAGGGGTCTAACACACAAACTTCTAGAAATTCAGACTTAAAGCGTGTGATTGCCCGTTCACGATAACCAGGTGGCATGGCAACGACAGACCATCCTGAGATATTTTCACTCAGATCCGAAGGAATCCCTTGCGTTTTTAAAAACAGGAAGAGTGATTCTAAATCACCATCCACTTCGGCATCAAGGTCAATCGTGCTTCGATTTTCCATCCCATAGTGCTGAAGCGCTAAACCACCCAAGAGGACCAGGTGAAGCGGCTTTTTCTCTCGTCTTGAAAAAGCCTCAAGTTTTTTAATCGTCGCATTTAGGTCAATCGGAGACAAAATTTACGGCCTCCTGAAATTTTCGGATTTCTCTCTCGTCAATCTTTCCCGTTTTCTCTTCAAAAGGGGGACGACCCACAAGGCCGTCAATCATTGTTTTGTAGTGCGTGTACCAAAGCGCCGCTTTTTGATAGGCCGCTTCAACTTCTGAGTGATGACGATGGTCTTCCCAAGGAAAATCACCATTCAAAAGAATTTCCAACCAAAGGAGTCGAAGGCTGGCGGGATGACACCGCAACGCTTCTAAGGACTGAAGCCCCGTATAAAAAGGGATAATCCTGAGCGGTGCAGGCTGTCTCGACGGTTTTTGTTTTTGTGGGTGCATGGCTTAGGAAAGGAACTATATCAAAAACAGCCTTTGGATGATATCTCGCGAGATAAAGAAGTATCTTTGGGAAGCCCTGTAACCTAAATTGCCAGGGAGCATTATTGTGATTGTTCACCTTTTTATGATAGAGTCCCCCTGAAAAAGCGCCTGTAGCTCAATTGGATAGAGCGCCGGCCTCCGAAGCCGGAGGTTAGGGGTTCAATTCCCTTCAGGCGCATTTTAGGCATCTCTGAAGAGCATATGACTGAATCAGAGATCCTAAAACCCCACCGTTATTTTAGTGGGTCGTTAGCTCAGTTGGTAGAGCAGCTGACTCTTAATCAGCGGGCCCACGGTTCGATCCCGTGACGACCCACCACTTTTCCGCTGCAAAATAAATGAGGGGGCTGTTTTTAGCCATTTCGTTCTCCTTAAACCACCCTCACCTGTTTTTATTGATTACGATCAAAGAGTTAATTTTCGAAGGGGTCTAAAATACGTACACCAGTTTTTCTAAAGTCTTTCAAATTGCGTGAAACCACGGTAAGGTCATAAACCAAGGCTGTTGCTGCAATTTGTTTATCCAGGGCATTCTCCGGGTGAGGCACTCTAAGACGTCCCCACAACTGTGCG
>UOGF01000044.1_pt1 | contig 25194 bp, 23 predicted proteins | sample 1989081 | NCBI WGS metagenome assembly UOGF01 (sample SAMEA4712195, study PRJEB27164) | hydrothermal vent metagenome | biome: marine basaltic hydrothermal vent biome; feature: marine hydrothermal vent; material: mineral | place: Pacific Ocean | collected 2011-06-14/2011-07-23 | depth 1719 m
TCCTAGATGCGGGAAACCCAATAGGGGATGTCTTCCGCTTCCAGAAAGGATTCGGCTTCCGACCCTTGCAACATGGCCACGGTGGAAAGAAATCCGGCTTCTGTACAAGTGTTTGCTGCAACGGTAATTGCAGACGGCGCGTCTTCAACCGGCCAGCCTGTACGTGGATTTAGAATATGGCCATAACGCTTCCCTGTATTTAATAAAAAACGTTGGGAGTCTCCACTGGTTGCTATCGCACCTTGCCTAATTTGAATAATTTTCATCAATTTCGGATCTTGCCCCGCATCTCCGATACCGATATGCCAGGGCTTGTTCTCTCTTTTTTTCCCGCCGACGGCGGTATCCCCCCCCAAATTCACAAGGAGACCAACATCAAATTTTTCTTGCAAAAGTCGAAGAATACGATCCACGGCATATTCCTTTCCAATGCCGCCCAGATCAACTTCCATGCCCTCAGGCACCTGAATAACAGGATGTCGCCAGCTCACTTTTTCCCATCCAATCAAAGGCAATATTTTATCAACTTGTTCTTGGGTGGTGATGCAGTCACTGCCGTCAAACTTCCAAATACGACGCAAGACACCGGAAGTGATATCAAACAATCCCTCGCTCATTTCATGGCACTGTTGCGCAAAATCAAATAATTGTCCGGTCTCTTCATCAACCGTAATGGGGTTCCCCTTGCCACGATTAATACGGTCAATAATATTATCTTTGCGGTAACGACTCAATTTTCCTTCAATCCGCCAAGCTTCACCCGAAGCAATTTTAAGCATCTTTTTGGCAAGACTGCGTTGATCTGTCTCCACTAATATTTCGCAGTCACAAGCCATGGCTGAAAAGCGCCCGATCCAGTGATTTTTTGCATCAATCAACTGAGTCGGGCGCAAGGCATATCCGAGGGACGGATCATGCCGAAGGGCTTTTTGAGGGCTTCGTTTCAAATCAAAATGAATATTGTATTTGAATGATTGTCGCTTGCATATCAGGAAAAAGATCCTGATTTTTTTGAAAACCAATCGCGGTATCGTGACTGGCATCACCATCTTGCATGTAATACTCCAATCTCACCAGCAAGGACGATTCATCTCGAAAATCCCAACCATAACTGAAACCGACGGTGATCCCTGTAAAAGCAGCCAAACGGTAATCAGCGCTGACCTCCGCTGGGAGCGGGGCATTCGTGGACACACCCACACGGTAAAAATCGGCCTCTGTCTGCTGATAATAACGAATATGCGGTTCCAAAAAATGTTTCTCTTTAAATTTCAACCGATAAGTCAAATCCAAGGTATGTGACAGGATCCCCCAGTCGTCGGTGTACAAACGATAAGATACCCCCAAAACATCGCGCGTCAGATGATAACGCGTCAACCAATACAGACTATGCCGCATACGGCTGTCCGGTCTGTTTTCATAGAGATAGGTCAGGAAATTGGGATCGGTATCTGCAAGCGTCTCATCAATCCGACTGATCAATTTAAAAGGATCTGTATGATAACCCGAAGACTGCGAGAACGAGTAGTTGAACTGCATCAAGGTTTTTCGATTCACGACTTGGGTCAATCCAAAAATGACATCAATGATCGTTCGGGTGTCATCTGCTTCCCGTGCAGGCAGTTGATTGAGCATCACCATCTGGTCCAAGGCATTTGGAATCCCTCCCTCCGGCTCAATCGTGTCGAATTCTCCCGCCAGGCCAAAAGTCAGGGTGGTATTGCGTTGATTAAAATCCCTCGAAACAGACGTGTTTAAACCAATCGACCTAAAATCAAACTCAACCGAAAGGTTGAGACCCACCGTGGCTTTGCTCAAACGATCCAAGGGCTGCGTCCATGAGCCACTCAAAGCAACACGGGTATCTAAAAAGGTATCATCCAGCGGTGTTTCCCCGGCCACAACCGTATACGTCCCATTTCCTGAAGGTCGGGTAAAGGTTTGTGGGGTATTGCTGGGTGTCGCACCATTCGGTGTTGCCCCGGTAAGTGCATCAATCACGAGCTTCACATTTGCAAAACGATCTCCTGAAAATTCTTTTTGTATGTTCAGAACGGGTTCAAATGCCGTCACACGATTATCCGATTCTTGGTAGAAGAGAATAGAGGTATCAACCTCCAGTCCTTCAAATTCACCTGCTGATACCCCTGTCGCAACACCAACAAGAGACAGGCTTGCAAGCGCTAGTTTGGACTTTAATCCTCTCTTTTTTTTAATTGCATCCACAACCACCGCCTCCATAACTACGCCCACCACTCGAGGCTTCTTTACTAAAATAAATATGATCATCAAATGAGGACTGAATAGGGTTTGGGTCAACAGACATGCTCTTCTCTGCCAATAAATCATGCTCCCACGGTTTAGCACCCATGTTCGCACAAGCGCTGCATAGGGAAAAAACAATGAGAAGTAACGTCAATTTCTGATATGATTTCATAGGCCTTTTCCTTTCCACTTCATTCGCTTGTTTGGGTATGCCGACACACCTAAAGCTTATTTCTTTAACAAATTCTGAAGTTCTTGTTCGTAGTTGGCCTGCATCGCGGGCACGTATCCAATGTGACGATGACGAATCACCCCATCACGATCAATGATGTAGGACATGGGCATACCCGCCAATTGGTATTTATCAGCCAAGACCCCAGAGGGATCAAAAAGCACCGGAAAATCCGCTGGATGTTTTTTGAGAAAACCATCGGCGTGTGATTTTTTTTTATCGACATTTACGGCGATGACGGTTAATCCCATTTTTTCGTATTTTTTATGCATTGCCTGCATCCACGGAAAAGATTGTTTACAGGGTTTACACCAAGAAGCCCAAAAATCGAGATACACCACCTTGCCTCGATATTTTTCGGCCTCAAACAAACCTTTTTCAGACAAGGCTTTTCCACCTGGCAGCGCAATTGCGAATACATTTTGAAGTACCATCGTCAAAATAATCAGCGTCACAACACTTAAAATGACTGATTTTTTCATTACATTTTTTTTCATCATCAACACCTCTCAAGCTGCAAAACGAAAATAATAATTCTGCAATTTATTCCTGCGTCCAAAGGGCAATTAAATTTTGATCTAGGTCTCTGAGCCGCTGAAAATATCCTCGATTTAAACCCAAATCAATCTGCTCCCCTTCCAGTGTTGCACCTAAGTTTTGGGCTTCTTGAATCTTGTTTTCCAGTTGGTCGACATAAAAATAAATCACAGGGGCCTCGCCTTCTTTTTTTGTTTCACGCTTTCTCTGCAATCCACCGATCAATGTGCCGCTTGAATCAATCATCCAATAATTGAGTACTTCACTACGCATGAGTTTTTTAAATTTCCAGCCCAAGAGCCCAGCATAAAAACTTTTTGCCCGCTCAAGATCGGTAACGGGCAAATCAAACCAATATGTCTTTCCGGCACTTCGATTCACAAGGCTTCCCCTAATCTAAGGCAGTCGATAGCGCTGCTCTTGATACATTTTTGAAGTCCAAAGAACATGTGCCAATGCGGTTTTAATAAAAGCATCTGAATGATCCTCTGAAGCCACTAAGGTTTTATTTTGATACACAAAAGACTGCGGGTCTTTCTGAGGAAGAAATACCGCGACTTTATTATCCAGCATGTAAGCAAAATTCTTCTCGTATTGGAATAAAGCCCGACCTGGGACATCTTCAGGAACCTGTGTTAAATCACGACCAATCATGGGATGCTCTGAAGCAATGCCCATGAGGGAAAAAAGTGTTGGAGGTAAGTCGATCTGACTGGCAGTTTTTGAATAGACCTCGGGTTTAATCTCGCCACCTAAACCCGTAATTAAAGCGGGAATATGAAAATGCTTAATGGGAACCAAGGTATCGCCATAAACCCTGGAATCATGATCCGCAACAACAAGAAAAAGGGTATTTTCCCAATATTCAGATTTTTCAGCACGTGCCATGAATTTCCCAAGCGCATAATCCGCATATTTTACTGCATTTCTGCGTGTAAAGGCGGGCACTTCGACAGGTTCAATACGGCCATCAGGATATTCAAAGGGGGAATGAAAAGACGAGGTAAAAACAAGCGAGAAATAGGGTTTGTTTCCTTTTTCAAGCAAACGGGTGTGGGCTTTTTCAAAGAGGTCTTCATCTGAAGCCCCCCAAGTCCCTAAAAAAACGGGGTCTTCATAGTCTTTAATATCAATAACTGTGTCAAAACCGTTTCCTAAAAAGAAACGCTGCATGTTATCAAAATGGCCTTCTCCACCATAAATAAACTCTGTGGTATAGCCTAAGTTTTTAAGGGTACGTGCGATGGTATAAAATCCTATTTGAGATCTTTCTAACTTCACCACACTGCGGGAGGGCGATGGTGTAAAACCCGCAATAATAGCCTCAATCCCCCTTACAGAGCGTGTTCCTGTGGCATACATAGACGTAAACCAAAGACCCTTTTTGCTCCATTTGTCCAATGCTGGTGTTAAGTCATCTCCCCCCAATGTTGAAACAAATTGTGCACCTAAGCTCTCCTCAAGAACAATCACCAAGTTGGGTAATTTCTCTCTCTGAACAGAGGGAATTTGTTGGTGGAGCGAAGGAATTTCGTCATTTTTGAACGCATCAGGGGCAATCAGTGTGGCATCTCGCACCGCTTGAATGATTTCTTCGTCTTTCAATTTTCCATAAATATCACCCTTCACTTCGTGTTTGAGATTGTAAATCGCAAAGAGCACGTTGTAAGTCGAATTTAAGGCCAGGTTGTTGACGAGATGATCATTTGAAAAAGAGGCAATACTTGGATTGGCCGGACGATGCCCCAAACTGGAACGAATTCCTAAGAAGAGGATCAGCGCGACCACCGGGAAGGCCATCAACCGTTTAGGCCATGACCAGATGGTTGCTTCATCAAACAAACGTTTGTAGAAACGCCCACCGTAAATTGCTGTCACGGTCAAGAGCACGGCTGCAATAAATAACTGTGTTTTATAACTTGTCCACAAGGTCCCAAAAACTTCTTTGGGATAGATTAAGTACTCGACAAAAATCCGACTGGGCCTTGAGCCATACTCAAGGATGTAAGATGGTGTCGAGACCTCCATAAAAACAAACAAAAGACTCGTACCCACAACCCAAAATCGAGCGAAGTTTTTAACAAAATGACTCGAAGTCCCCCAATCAGGAACAAGGAAATAAAGCACCACGGGAAGTGCTAAAAACTGACAGACCAAGATCGTATCAATACGCAAACCAATAGCGAATACAGAGAATATCCCATCAACTGCAGTAACACGATCCCACTGCCAAATAATAAGAAGCAATCGCGCAAAACCTAAGACACATAAACCCAGAAGATAAACCATCAAGAAGGGCCAGACGGGACCGAGTTTTTGTTTTGTTTGTAATCTAAAACCTTCAAACATATCAATAAACCTCTCCGACCTTGATCACTGCCCGATCACTGCCCCAATCCCAATTTCCGTAAAAAATGTGGTCAGACGCGCAAGAGAATTGGTAAAAATCATGACCCCCACAATTACAAGAAATGCCCCACTCGTACGTGAAATCCAGCCCATGTACTTTGCCGTTTTTTTAAAATAGAACAGAAAATATTGAATTCCGACAGAGGCCAAAAGGAGAGGAAGGCCCAGTCCAAGGGAATAAACAGCCAAAAGCTCAACGCCAGTGAGTACTGACCCTGATGTGCTGGCATAAACCAGGATCGACCCCAATATTGGCCCCACACAAGGGGTCCAGCCTGCACCAAAAGCAACACCAATAAAATAAGACCCCAAATAACCCGCAGGTCGAGTCTTAAAATGGAGACGGGTGTCCCGAGCTAAAATAGAAAACTTAAAAAGACCCATAATATAGAGACCAAAAAAAATGATCAAAACGCCACCAATCTGGCGAATAAACGCCTGATTCTGTAAAAAAAATTGACCGACAAAGGTCGTCGAGGCCCCCAACAACGTGAAAATTGTCGAAAATCCCAATATAAAAACCAAGGAGTTTTTGATCGCCAATGCGCGCATACGTCTTTTGTCTTTGGATGACGTCAGCTCCTCCAGGGAAAGCCCTGTAATATAAGAAACATAAGAGGGCACGAGCGGCAAAACACAAGGTGAAATGAACGACAAGAGTCCGGCTGAGAAAGCAATCATAAATGAAATGTTCGTTGTTGTATCCACTTGAATACCTCCCGTAAACTCACAAATTAAACGTTACAAATATGTTTTCTGCGAGTATCCACAGCTTAACGGGTGGTCTTAAAATCAACAAGGAACATCAGATGAATGGCACTAAAAAATGGATCAAATGGGTATTTTCCCATTCGACCCCTCGACTGTGCTGTTTGTCTTTTTTGAGTAGGCTTGTCGTAATAAACCGGTATAATATTCCATAACAGGGAAATTCATGACCACTATTTTTCCAACAAAGGTTGCCATACGTGTCCGGAGAAAATAAGGATTTCGCACAATTGAGTCAGCCACAGAAGATAGAAACACGGGACGGCGCGATCACGCCGTTCGGAATATTTAGATCGAGGCAGAGCTTTGCCGTTTCGCTCTTGGCAATGAGTACCATCCTAGGGTTTTACCACCAATGGTATGCAATACTGGCAGAGAAACCACAAGATTTTGTTCTTACATTTTACCGAAACTTCCCAATGACAACACTCGAATCCATCATTAGATTATTGCCCCTGCTTGTGCCTTTTTATCTCTTGTTGAGTCGCTTCCGAGAATGGTCCATTTGGAAGCGACTCCTTTTATTTGCATTACTGGCATTAGGAACGACTCTCATTGAGGAATTCATAGAATACTACATGCCAGGGTTCAATAATGCCAAAAATGATACCAGTAACCCCCGTTTTCTCGCCTTCCTCTCTTTTGACATGATCGGCGACATATTACTCTTTTTTGGAATTATTTCTGCCTTGGGTTATGTAGACCACATCCTCTGTAAAAATCACATTCTTTTTACTCGGCTCTCGGAGGAAAAATCCAGGCTGGCAGAGGAAGAACAATTACGACTCATGGCGGAACTTGAGGCCCTTCAAAGTCAAATTAACCCTCATTTTTTGTTTAATACGCTCAACAGCCTCGCAACGCTTGTTGTCACCAACCCAGAAAAAGCAGAATTACTCATACGGGATATGTCTGATTGGTATCGTGATACCCTGAGGACAACACAGCAGAAATCATGGACCATTCAAGATGAAATTGAGCTCATTCAAAATTATTTAAGGATCGAGTCGGTACGCTTAGAAGAAAGACTCACGGTCAATATTCAATGCGCAAAAAAAGCACTCAAAATTGCCATCCCGCCACTCGTTTTGCAACCGCTGGTCGAAAATGCCGTTCAGCATGGTATTGCACCTTCCGTCTCAGGAGGAACCGTCTCCGTAAACATCGAAGGGGATGCACAACACTTCAGTCTCTCGGTTGAAGATAGTCGTCATGACTGCGATTCAGTCGAAGAAAATCATAGCGCGGGAACGGGTTCCGGGCTTCAAAATATTAAACGACGGCTTGAGTTGGCCTTTGGCAAAGATCTGCAGTTTCATTTTAATGTTGGCGATCGTGGTGCAATCGCCAGTATCACTGTGAATCGAGGCTGCGATGACGGATCATAAATCCAAGCTCAGAACCTTGATTGTTGATGATGAACCCCTTGCCCGGGTGGGTTTGAAGCATCTCGTAAGAGACATCAAGCGCATCGAAGTCATCGCAGAGGCTGCCAATGGATTTGAAGCCTTGGAGCTGATCGATCGCCTAAAACCAGACCTCCTCTTTCTCGACATCCAAATGCCGGGAATTAATGGCTTTGAAGTCCTTCAGCAAATATCCCATCTCCCACTCGTCATTTTTACAACAGCCTACGACCAATACGCTTTGAAAGCCTTTGAAACCCTCGCCATTGACTATCTTTTAAAACCCATTCGCCTCGAACGTCTAAAGATTGCAATCGAAAAGGTAGATTCCCTGGATAGAAGGCTTACAAATTTTGGGGCCATTTTGAATCCAACAAAACATCAAGAGCTATCCTCTGTAAGCTATCTAAGACGTTTTGTCAGCAAACAAGGTGCAAAATGGCATATTATCGAAGAAGATATGGTGATCTTATTTTACGCAGAGGAAAAACACAGCTTTCTTCGCACAAAAAATGCAAACTATATTGTTGATTACACCTTGCAAAACCTCGAAGGAAAGCTCGACCCGGGTAAATTTCTCAGAGTACATCGCTCTGCACTCGTCGCCCTAAAACAAGTTCAAAAAATAAAGTCGGTGGGTTCAGGCCGCTTAGAGCTCATCCTTTCCGATGGCTCAATACAAGACGTTAGCCGTTCCTATTCACAAGAGGTCAAAAAACAACTGATCGGTCAAATAAATTTACTAGAAACCTAAAACACACCTCGAACTCAGAAAGAAACACTGACACACATAGATTCCGATTTGTTTATTGAAAAAAGATATGGTATACAATTCGTCTATGGTGGATAAAAGACAACACATTCGAGTCCCCTTTTCTGGAAAGGCCAGACTGTCCACGCAAGACGACGTTCCCGTTGATGTCACCATCAGCAACATGAGTTTCGGGGGGCTTCTTTTTCACACCTCGCATCTCTTTGATTTAGGCAAACAAGTCGTCATAAATATCACTGGAACGCATGAGGACACTAGTTTTCGCGAGATGGTGACGGGAAAAATTGTCGCGGTGCATCGCGGCCCTGTCGGTAATTCCTTTGGCATTCGCTTCATTTCTTATCTAACTCAAGAGAAATCACCCTGTCTCTATAGCTGGGTGGACAGTCACGAGGGCAAACCAATTCCTTCTTTCCTAAGAAACAGCACTGGCGCTGTTTAATGGTCGTCTTGGGCTTGGCTCATTCAAAACACGCCCCATCAAGTCCAAACACCTTTGTATATTTCTGTATCCTAAAAATTGCCATCTGCATGGTGCTCCTTTTTTCATTGTTTGGCTGCGTAAAGTCCGGCACGACCCGACTGTCGCTTCCCGATTCACCTGTAGCCTACGATCAGGCATGGAAATCTTCCTTGGAAGCCAGTCTGCTTTATTATGACCGCATTGTCATTTCAGATAAAAAGTCGGGTTATTTTCAAACGAGTTGGCAAACACACCAAGTTGGCGTTCTCATCGGTAACCCTGTCAAAAGAAGCCGTTTAATTGGACGCGTCGCAAGTCGAGATCCTTTCCGACTTGATCTCGATATGCAGCAGGAAGCCTTTTCCTTGGAATTAGGACACTGGGTCGCTGACCCCCCGGACAAAAAACGTCTGAATGAGCTCAAAGACCGTTTGCAGGCCCGACTTCGTTTCTAAATTTATAAGGCTCATCTCACCCGTCTTTCACTTCATTTTGGGAAAGATTCAAACATGCTGGCAAAGATCAACAGCGCAGTATTATCAGGCGTCGATGCCCTCTTGATTGATGTTGAGATTGACCTGTCTCAGGGCCTACCCCTGCTCTCTATCGTGGGTTTGCCCGACCTTGCGGTAAAAGAGAGTAAAGACCGACTCCGTTCTGCCATAAAAAATACAGGATTTAGTTTTCCCGTCAAGAAAATTACCGTAAACCTTGCACCCGCCGATCTCAAAAAAGAAGGTTCTGCCTTTGATCTCCCTATCTCACTGGGTATTTTAGCCGCAGACGGCGTCATTAAACGAGAACGGCTCGACCGTTTTTTAATGGTCGGGGAACTTTCCTTAGACGGCCGTATCAAACCCATTAAAGGCGCATTGCCCATTGCTATTTTGGCAAAACAGCTGGGTCTGGAAGGGGTCATTCTCCCGACCGAAAATGGAGCAGAAGCTGCCGTCGTCTCCGGGGTAAAAATATTCGGAATGGAAACCCTCCCCCAAGTTGTCGGTTTTTTAAACAAAGAAAATGAATTATCCCCCGTTTCTGTAGACATTCCCAAGCTATTCTCCGAGGTATCGACCTACGCTGAAGACTATGCTGAAGTTAAAGGGCAAGCTCACGCAAAACGTGCCCTGGAAATTGCCGCCGCCGGAGGCCACAACATCCTCATGGTTGGCCCGCCCGGTTCGGGAAAAAGCATGTTGGCGAAACGTTTTCCCTCGATATTACCACGGATGCACTTTGACGAATCCCTCGAAATCACACAGGTCCACAGCGTCACAGGCCTTTTGTCACCCAGTACCCCACTCTTACTGACCCGGCCTTTTCGCGCACCCCACCACACCATTTCAGACGCGGGACTGATCGGTGGCGGTCAAATCCCTCGTCCCGGCGAAGTCAGTTTAGCCCATAACGGCGTCCTTTTTTTAGATGAATTGCCTGAATTTAAACGTAACGTGCTCGAAGTTTTAAGACAGCCCTTAGAAGAAGGTGAAGTCACCATTGCACGTGCAAGTGGCTCATTAACCTACCCTTCCCGTTTCATGTTGCTTGCAGCCATGAATCCCTGTCCCTGTGGCTATTTCACCGACCCTCAGCGCAATTGTGTGTGCACACCCACAGCCATACAACGCTACCGCTCCAAAATTTCCGGCCCCTTGCTTGATCGCATCGACCTCCACATTGAAGTTCCCGCAGTCCCTTTTCGAGACCTGACCATCGAAACCCAAGACGAAACCTCCGAAACCATCCAAAAACGGGTACAAGTCGCCAGAAGCTTTCAAACGAACAGGTATAAAAAGGAAGGTGTTCGCTGCAACGCACAACTTGGCCCAAAACAACTTAAAAAATATTGCAAAATTGACGAGACCAGCAAAGCGCTCGTTGAACTTGCGATGACACGTCTGGGTCTTTCCGCCCGTGCCTACAACCGGATATTAAAAGTTGCACGCTCAATCGCCGATCTCGAACAACGGGAAAACATCTCAACCCAGGACATCTCAGAAGCCGTACAATACCGAAGCCTCGACCGCAAAATTTTAGCCTAAGAGCTCTCCTTACAAGTATCTTGACCACATTTTTTATGGGCTCAAGGGCCATCCCACCCAAACCCTATAAAAAAACGATATATAGGGGCTATTTCAACAGATTGTCCACATCTTGTGGCTTGACCGCATTTTTTAAAAATAAAAAAGGAAGACAAAGAAAAAGTCTTTTTTAGTATACACTTAAGACATTGTTTTTATTAAGAAATAAGATAGTGCCTCATAATTATGCACTTTGCAGGAAAGCAAATAGATTCGTAGACTTTAGCGTGATTTTTAGGGTTTATCATCAAGTTATCCACATTTCTTGTGGATAAGCGAAAACAAGATCAGAAGGTCTTGTTTTTAGGGAAGATTTTGGATAGAAATGCCTTAAAAATTCAGTCATGATCAGTCGATAATTTCGCTTAAAAAGCCCCAGGAATATGGAGCATAAAAGGTGGGCTTTTTGAGGCTATTTCCCATAGCTCGAACGGCCAGCCGTTTCTCTTTGCACCCGATCTCGACTGGCCGTGTGAAAGAGATCATTATCAATATAGGTCAAGGAATAATTCAGAACAGCATCCGTATCATCAATCTGGAGGATCAATCGCGTCGCCCCATCATCCCAGAAGATGAGGCGCACTCCAGGCAAAATATTTTCTCGTGGTGAGCCAAAAGACCTGTTGTTGCTCAAAATTAAGCTTTCAAGATCAGCGCTTTTACTAGAAACGGCCTTGTAATTGATTTCGATCCGAAACAGATGACCTTTGTAAAAATCAGCAAGTACCTGTGTGACCTTGCTGGGAAAAATACTTAGATTCAGATCAAAACGATGTTCATCCAAAAATTGCCCTACGGCAGGACTGACTTCTGTATTCTCGACCGTTTCACGGAAGGTTTCGATCGGCATGTCAAGACTGATCGCGGCATGAACCCTGGGAATCGGCATGACCCCCTTAAAAATGGCATGAATTGCAAAAAGACCGTTTGGGAAAGAAAGGAGAAAAAGGAAAGAAAGAACAAGAACACTAAGAGTTCTCAAAAAAGACCTTAAGGAAGCTCTGATTAAATCTGGGGTTCTTTAAATACGAACTAAAATCGCCAATGCCTTAGCATTGCCGCAACAAAAACAATGAGGACTCCAAAGACAAGACTCACCTTCGCATGACGCAAACTGGGGACAGGAGTCTCGCTGTCTTCGTTTGAGGAACCGATAAAACCAAAAACGAGCACAGAACCCATACCAACGATTAAAAAAACTTTGATGGCGAGGGCCGAGACGTAAGCCCCTGGAACCTCTTCAATACCCGCAACCCTATAACCAAAATTGAGCCCTCCAGTAATAACCAAAATAATCAAAATAATGGAAGAGCTAATAATAAAACGCTTTGATATTTTTTTCAGAATCTCTTTTGGGGGCTGACCCGACTTCAGAAAAGGCATCAAGACAAAAACCTGATAGGCATTGCCACCAATCCAAAAAATTGCCCCCATCAAATGTAGCCAATGGATTATTGTTGCTTTAGGGTCCATAGAACCTCTCAGAAAATCAATTAAAAGTGTACTTACATTTTTTTTGAAGGATCTTTAAGATAATCCTTCATCTGCTCAAGCATCTCTTCATCAATAAGCCCGACTTTCCCCTTTTTTCCCATGTAGTCTTTAATATCGTCAAGTCGTTTCGCAGCTTCGGGATTGTTTTGAAGACGACGAATATTTTCCTTTGCATCTTCAAAACCATCAAAAGTCATCTCATCATAACCAAAGGTACGCAGCCGTTTCATGGCCTTCATCATGGCTTTGTTTCTAAATTGGGTCAAATGCTCAGAGGTCACGGTGGTCAAGCCCATTTTACGCGCGCGGCGTTCAGCCGCTTTTTTGATCCCACTGCGCACAAAATCAGGAGAAGTCATCAGGCGCTTTTCCGCCTCAACGCTCCAAGTAATATCACTCTTGGGCGAATCCCAAATCTGGGTGGCTGCAGCCAAATCAATCCGTTCAATCCCCATTTCTCGGGCTAAATCCTCAGCGTCATTTTTCAGCATGTCTCGGACAAAATCACGTGCCATTTCCGGCGCCTCTGCGATTTTTTGCTCAAGTCGCACAGTTGCAGCATCTGTCCAGAGCATGGCAGGGCCCGCCTGCTCATCCTTTACATCCCCAAGGGATTCGGCTTTTTTAAGCAATTCCATGTCCACTTCAAGGTGTCCACGCTCAAGCGCAACTTCTTCCGCGATTTTTTTGATCATGCTCCGCATAAATTGAGGAACGGTTTCCAGACGTTCTGTCGCCTCTCGTGTCCAAGCCAGGGCCTTTGTTTCAACACCTGCTTCATCATGAACCGCACCCGTCCCCTGAGCCGCCATCGGAGTCATCATCTTATCTTTAAACTGCGCCAAGACTTCGGGGGTAATAACAGTAATGCCAAGCTCGGTTGCCTTTTTTTCAGAAAGACTACGTACCATTTTTCGCAGAAAAAAAGGCGCTTTTTTTAGACGTTTTTCAGCCTCTGGGGTCCAGGTAATGGGCGAGACTTCTTTTTTTGATCCAAACATAAAAACCTCTTGATTACTTTTTAGATACAGAACCTTCAGGAACACCACGATCAAATTCTGTAAAATTAAAACGTCGTCCCATACGAAGCTCCGCCGCCTCACGCACAACCTGCATCACTTCTGGCGTGATGTGGGTGATGCCATTTTCTTTTGCATAACGCTCCACACCACTTGAAACCATGCCGCGCGCAAATGAAGGCAGCCCATTTAAACGCTCAAGCGAAGCGGCATCCCACACTAAGGTCATCTTCACTTCCAGTCCAAAGGTCTGATCCGCACCCAGTGAAATTTTTTCTCCGCCATATTGCCCTGGCTGATAATCACATGCCGGGTCTTCTGCCAAATAATCATCGTGGGCAGCATAAGCACGACAACGGCAACCACTACACATTTCCGAAAATTCACATTCGCCGCAACGTCCACCCAAAACAGGATCTCTTAAATCATTCAAGATAGGAGAATTGTGCCAAATATCATCAAAAGACTGCTCTCTTAGATTCCCGGCGCTGACCGGCATGTAAGGACAAGGGGTAATGTCGCCCTCAGGCGTGATGCGGCAATAATATTTCCCCGCAGGGCAACTGCCTTGGGCGTAATTTTTGAGCAAAGGAGATTCCGGATCAAGATCATAAATCACCTTTCTAAAATGCGGGGCACATTTGGCACGCAGGATCAAATCATGACTGCGTCCAGCAGGCTGCGTCCAGGGATCATCATATTGCGTAAAAATATTCTCTTCACTCATTTTTTCAGAACCCACCCCTTGTGCCCGTGCGAGGTAGGTCAGAATCTCTCGGTACTGTCTAGGATTGATATCTGTGATGCCTTCGGCACGCCCCGTTTGAATGAGGAAAAAGAAGTTGAGCACTTTTGCACCCAGTTTCCGCGACAAGTCAATCATTAGGGGAATTTCAGAAACATTCCAATCCATGACACTCATGTGGATTGAGAAATCAAGTCCCTCATTTTTTAAATGTTCAATCCCACGAATGGCATTTTTCCACGAACCCTGAAGCTGGCGAAATTGGTCATGTTTGACAGCATCAACCGAATCAAGACTGATGGATGCCCCTTGCAAACCACTCTCACGCATTTTACGTGCTTCGGTTTTACCCAAAAGCACACCATTTGTACCCAAGACACAGGTGAAACCCTTGTCCGAACCATATCCGGCAATATCAAAAATATCTTTTCGAACAAGCGGTTCCCCGCCCGTCAAGATAAGAAAGACATTGGGGTTAACCTTTTCGATGTCGTCCATCACCTTAAAACACTCTTCCGTCGTAAGATCGCCAGAAACATCGGCATTCGGAAAAGCACTCATGTAACAGTGCGTACAAAAAAGATTACAGCGCTGTGTTAAATTCCATGAAACAGAATAGGCCTGATACGCCATATTATTGACCTGCTCTTAAAACCGGCTTCATCATTTTAGAATCCCTGGCGACGCATTGTTTCGGCCCAGCGTTCAGTCACTTCATCGAGTAATGTTACAGTCACATGTGTCAGATTCTTTTCATCGGCACAGGATTCAATCTCCTGCACAACAGTCCCTCTAACAAAAGAAGGAATACGTGAAATCCGCGTGATCGCCTCATCATCCCATGAAAGACGCCGTTCAACTTTTTTAGAGACCTGCGTCCACTGCGTGTATTTTGCCTGCACGACCGAAGGGTCAATCTGGTACACACCCTTTTTTCGGGCATCGGCCTCAATACGCCAACGGGTCATGTCTCTCATGAAACCCTCTGGAATTTCTCTCAAAATCGCTGTGCCTGCTTCCGTCCAAGACATTTGCGCCTCATCCTTAACGAGACTTTCTTTTCGCTCAAGCTTTAGCCCGTATTCACCTCCTGCACCACAAAGCGAACACGGCTCTGGCGCGTTTTCTTCTGAAACAAGGCTACAGACCATGCAGATAAAATAATCAATCTCTTCACGCATCAGGACAAAACGGGCACTTTTCGCTTCGCAAACAGGACAGGATTCGGGGACATTTAGCACAACATGTCCACACATCCCACAGAAGTGCAGCGACTTCTCGCTTTCAGATACCGCGTCGTCACTCCCCGCCATTTTGGCCATTTGTTTTTTAATTTCGTCTAAACTGGACGCGCCAGAAAGCACTGCTTCCATTTCAGAGGTTGCCTTTTCAATCCCCGCTTCCACAACCTCAAGTGTCATATGTGTAATATCATTGGAAAACGCGTAGTTTTCAATGTGCTGACGGGTCGCGTCCCGCATAAAACCCACTGGCACACGCTCAATACGCGCCATGCCCTCATCACTCCAGGTAAACTGAGGTTTTGTCGGTTTGGCTTTGGCAACTTCGGGTTTTTGCACAGCCTCTTTTTCAGCTTTCATTTGACTAACGGCCTTTGAAATCGCATTTCCTCCAATTTCAACACCCTCGTCCAGCACCTCATCAAGCCCTTTAATCATGCGAATTGCAAACTCATTTGCAATGGTTTGAAAACCCATTTTTCGCGCGGTCTTTTCAACTTTTGCCTTTGCCCGACGACGCTCAAAACCCGCAGGAACTGCTCGCAGTGTGTTTTTTGCATCTTCCGTCCAATTCAAAGGCACACCATCGTAGCCGACTTCCAAAGAAAGTCCGCCTTCTGCCTTGGCTGCCGACTCAAAGAGCGATTTATCCAAAAAGTTAAAGGACTCACTTTCTGCGCTGCAAATCGGACACTCGACAGGTTTTGCCCCTTTTGCCGTATAACCACAGTTGCTGCAAACATAAAAATCGTTCTTCGCTTTTTCGTCATAACTTTCGGCACGTTCGGTATCACGATCTTTGACGATATTCGTCATCATCCCTGCAATACCACCACTTTTTAAACTTTCGACGACAGCATCATCGGCCTTCATTTTGTTTCGGTCAATGCCTTTTTCGTCTAAGGTTTTGCCCATATTTTTCATCATGTCGATGGAAGATTGCGGCAGGATGTCACCCATCGCAGCATCCACAACAGAGTTCGTAATGATGGAATACCCTTTTTCGACGGCATAACGATAAACGGCGGTTTTTGCCACACCGCGCGCAAAAATCGGCACTTTTTCCATGCGTTTTGAGGCTTCTTCTGTCCAAGCCACCGTATATTCAGCAATCGCGTCAATGGGCGGCATATACGTTTTGTTGGAAATCAGTACATTGCAAGGGGCCATGCGCACCAGGTTCTCAGAGTTGCTACCCACATCCATGTCGCTATCAGAATGCACACCAATACGACCGACGATCAACAACCAAGGTTTTTCTTTTTTGACGTATTGCAACACTTTTTCAAACGGCTTGCCGTCCAAGAGAGAGGTACTGATCTTCACCCCCTCCTCTTTTGCAAGTGTTGTGCAGACCTCAAGATGGCTTTGATAAATTTTCGCAAGTCCCGAATCGATCACATCTTCATGTAATTTTTCTTGTTCTTTAAAACGGAAAACCTTACCCGCTTCTTCATTCAGGACACCTGAAATCGAATTAAAGACCGCATAGTGATAATAAGGATCAAAAGCCGAAACAATATCCAAAGGCAAATCATAGGCCTTTGCAAGCGCCAATCCCGTCTTGAAACCACCAAAGGAATGATGGCTGCCATCTACAGCGACAACGATCTTTCGGTTTTTCATATTTTCTGGAATCGAAAGTGTCGGTTCCTTAACCACAAAAATATCCGATTGCCGAACACGCCGAATCGTCCGTTCTGTGACACTACCGATTAAACTTTCTTTGACCGCACCCACACCGAGCGCACCTAAAATCACCAAGTCGTAGCCATTTTTAACGATGTCTTCGACCAGGACTTTATAATTCTTTCCTTCGAGAGAAACCCGCTCGACAGGCACATTACTTTCGCTGGCCTTTTGATCAATAATGTCGAGATAGGAATCGGTAATGATTTCCAAGCCCCGCGTAATCAAAGAGTCATGAATTTTGCGCTGCCGCTCCAACTCATTTTCATCATGATACTCTTCAGGCAGCCCAGCCTCCATTTGTTTGAAGCGCTTATCATGTAATTTCGCAGCATAAGCATGGCTGCCAATGACCTTTGACCCAAATTTTTGAGCCAGAGTCATCCCAATGTCGATCGCCGTATTTGAAAAATCCGAGTTGTCCACCGGGATATAGATTGACTTGTACATAAATTGAGCTCCCCCTTCTTTAATCTCATCCTTAAGGGTGAGTCGACAATTAACCCGAAGGTGTCTTTTCGGTTGTTTTTCGCCCTGACAGTGTTGATTTTTCCTTGCAAAAGTCGCATTGCACGCAAAAAATCGCCCCAAGCAGGACAAAGACCCATCCCTCCGGCCAATTGTCGACACACCCTGGCTCTAAAATAACGCTGGATCGCGAGAAAATTTTCCGGATTATAACACCCTAATCAGAATTAAGACAACTTCTTTTTATCACGAAAAATCACCTTAATCTCTTAAAAAAAACAGACAAAGACCCCAGTAAAACCAAGGCCAGCAGGACAAATTGAAAGTTCATCTTGCTTTTGATACTCTTCCACTCGTAAAGAGAAATTTACTCAGCATTCACACGCATAAAGTGGGCATTTCAAGCGCTTCAGCAAACCCAGAGGGATCATGCACAAAAACGGAACAACCTGTTTTTTTTCCCTTTTTATTTACTGCACCCTTTCACTTACAGGACAAGGCGCCATCCAGGCACAACCGACTCCCGCGCAAGCTTTCTCACTGGCCCAAGCAGTCAAAACGGCACTCATTAACAATATTGATATTCAAGTTGAACGCGAAAAAGTACGTTTACAAACCACAACCTTCAATTGGGAAGCGGCACAATTCGACCCGACGCTCTCTCTTGAGTTACACTCAAATCGCACCATTCGCAGCTCAAGATCCCTCATTGAAACCGGTCCCAGTGGGACAAACCGTATCATTCAGGAAAGTCAGCGTTTCAATACCGGAATTCAACAGCGCTTCCGTACAGGTGGAAGCGCTGACCTCAACTTCCGGCAATTCAGATCAAGCGCTTCTTTTCAATCGGTCAACCCGACTTTCAACGGAGATCTTGTTTTCTCTTTTACCCAGCCTCTACTCAAAGATTTTGGCTCAGAAATGACGGAAGGCCCCCTGCGTCTGGCCAATACAAATATCGCAATTTCTCAAGCCGTTTTTGAATCTGAAATAAGCCGTCTCATCAGAAACGTCAGCAATGCTTATTGGGACTTGGTTTTTCAAATAGAGAACCTTCAGGTCCAACAACAAACCCTGGAATCAACCAAACAGCTACTCATTTCGGGTCAAACCAAGGTGGACTTAGGTCTCTTGCCACCCATCGAAATCCTGGTCGCTAAAGCCGCAGTCGCCTCACGCGAAGAGGCCGTTTTTATCGCAAAAAAAGGCGTGGAGGATACAGAAGATGAGCTCAGAATCCTTTTGAACCTGCCTGAACAAAACATGACATCTCCACCCCCCATTCAACCGACGGATCGTCCCCAGGAAAAAGCCCGAAACACTGAAGCCAGTCTATTGCTGAGAACAGCACTGACAGAACGCCCCGAGATTGCAGAGAATCATCTCCTGCTTCAAAATCAACGACTTTCCACAAAGATTGCAAAAAACCGTCTCTCGCCCTCGCTCGATTTTATTGGCAGCCTCGGCCTAAGTGGTCTAGGGAAAGATTTTCCAGATGAAACAGAGCAACTGACATCCGGCAGTTTTAATCAATGGGAAGCGGGCCTGATACTCTCATTTCCGATTGGTAATCATGCAGCGCGTGCAGACTTGCAACGAGAGCACATCAAATTAAAACAGGCCATGTTTGATCAAAAAAAACGTATTCAAGAAATTACGCGTGAGACAAAGGAAGGCCTGCGACGTGTCAAAACGGACTTACAACGCATTAAAGCGACAAAACGTGCACAACTGCTCGCAAAAGAAAAACTTTCAGCGGGCAATGAACGCTTTAAACTAGGCCTGCTCAGCAGCCATGACCTGCTCGAATTTCAGGACGACCTCGCCGATGCCAAAGGCAATGCACTCAAAGCCACTATCGACTATAATAAATCGCTCGCAAACTTAAGTCATGTCACCGGCACCCTTGGGGAAAAATACCAAATCGAAACCATTTCAAGATAAAAATAAGGACTGCAACGTTGGAAGATGACCTAAAAAAACAAGGCTACAGCAAGGAAGAAGAATACTTCTATAAACTGAATCAAGCATTGCTCGAAAAAACAAAAAAGAAATCGGAAGAGACCCAGAAGTCCGAGATCGACAAAGACGAGGCATAAAAATACGGGCTAATCAAAAATTTCGCCCCCAAAAATGCGTCTGCGCTTTTTGCCTCGGTCGAGCGGATGGTCGTAACCCGGCAATATCGTCGCATCCACTGAATAGGGTCCGATTTTACTCCACGTGCCCTTTTTACTTTCCCCTACAAAGACCATTTCTAAAATCGCTTTAGGGCTTTTATAGCCATACTTAAAAGGAATGATAAGCCGCAAAGGGAAACCATGTTCATCGCTTAAAACGGCATCATTCATCGTATGCACTAAGAGTGTGCGTTTGTGATGCAAATCTTTGAGAGAAAGGTATTCAACATAGCGGTCCGCACAGCGAAATAACACACCCACCGCTTGGGGAAGCGGCTGAACCACCTGTTCCAAATTGGCCAAAGCAAAACCCGTCCATTTGGCTTTGGCCGACCAGCACTCAACACACTTCACACGAGAAACCTGCTCTTTTAAAGGCAGGGCTTTGATCTCCGACAAAGAGAAGTTTTGCGGGTTTTCGCACAATCCACTCACCTTGAGTTGCCAGTTCTCTGCTTTAATGCGTTTAAAGGATTTGTAATATTGCACATAAAATGTTTTATAAATACCGTCACGGGTCTTTCCAACATATTCCGAGCCGCGCCAAAAGCTAAAAATTTCTGCAAAGAGCAGGCGACCGGGCCAGGTAAGAACAGTAAAGAAACCAACAATCCCCAATAAAAATTTAGAGATAAAGGTTCTGCGATTAAGCCCTTTCATCTCACACACCGAAAACCGATAAAAATAAAACGCATTTCAGGGGCGACACTAAAACCCTCAAACGTTTTACTGTAGTCGTAATTCAAATGTTCATTCCATAAACCGCCCCGCACCCTCTTTTTTTCATTAAAGTCACCTTGTGTCCACTCCCAAACAGAAGAGGCCATCTCTCGCACGCCATAGATCGAAACATCTTTTCGATTAAATCCGACCACACGTTTTACCATCCCGGAGATCGAAGGGTGTGCCCTTTTTCTCAATTTTTTATTGCCCCAGGGATAAAGGTTTCCCTTAGTACCGCGTGCAGCCTTCTCCCACTCGGCTTCGCTTGGCAGACGTTTATTAACACCCTGACAATACGCTGAGGCCTCATGCCAAGTCACTTGACTCACCGGATGCCGCTCTGTTCCCGCTGGAAAAACATGTGCTGAAGAAAACAATACGAAATCGGCATTACTCACTTCGAAAACATCCATCAAAAATTCATCAACAAACACGATTTCCTGCACAGCATCCGAATCAGGCCCCTCTCCCATGATAAAATGACCCGCAGGCACTTGAACCATGTCCGCAGCAAAGGTCCCTGTCGCAGACAAAAATACAAAGTGTCCTAGTATCAAAAATAAAACAATTCGGTTCATCTAAAAACCCCAGCAAGGCCCTCACAAAAACATCCCGGTTGGCATAATTGAGCCGAATACTTTCCGAGCAATACATGTGGACATATTACAGTAGACAAGTATAGGCTAATTTTTATAAACTTACGTGATTACCCCTGTAATCTCTACACAACACCCAACAGCAGAAAGGTTGAATACGATGAGGATCGTTACGTCAGGAATGAGTGATGTCGGTTGTGTCCGTGCGTCGAACGAAGACAGTTTTGGGCTGTTTCACAATTTAGATCTTTTTGTGGTTGCAGATGGCATGGGGGGACATGCTGCGGGAGAAGTGGCCAGTAAAATGGTCGTTGATCAGATCGAAAGCTACTTCAGAAAAACAGCGAAAACCGCCTCCTCAGAAGGACCGCAGAACAACAAAGAACGCCTCTCAAAAGCCATCTCGTATGCCAATCTTCAAATTTTCAAAACAGGGAATTCTGATCCAAAGCTCAATGGCATGGGCACAACCGTCGTTGCCCTGCTCGCAAACCAAGAAGAATCCATCGTGGGCTTTGTGGGGGACAGCCGTCTCTACCTGCTCAGAGACAATACCATTGAGCAGTTAACGCACGACCACTCCATGGTCAATGACTATGTCAAAAAAGGCTTGCTTACACCAGAAGCGGCGGAACATCACCCACAAAAACACGTCTTAAGCCGAGCCATGGGAACAGGCCCAGAAGTCGCAGTAGAAGTCTCCTCGCGTACACCACAAATTGGAGATACCTACCTGCTTTGCTCCGATGGTTTAAGCAATAAATTGAGCAGTGCTGACATGTGTCAGATCGTTGAAGAAAGCGAAGACCTGGATGCCGCCAGCAAAAACCTGATTCAAAAGGCCATTCAGGCGGGGGGAGAAGATAATATTACGGTGTTATTACTCTCTTATGTCGCGTAAGGGCTACTCACAAGCCCACCTTCCAGCAGTCTCGCAACATAGCGGCCAATCAAATCACTTTCTACGTTTAGGGTTTCCCCAAGCATTTTAATACCCAAAGTCGTCATTTTCGCCGTATGAGGAATCATACAGATTTCCAGGCCTTTTTCAGAAATCCGGTTAATGGTCATGCTCACACCATCAAGGGCAATTGAGCCTTTTGACACACAATATTTCAGTATATGAGGCGGCACCTCTATCGTCATGAGTATTGCATTCTCAGAAGGTCTTTTTGAGACGATTTGGCCAAGACCTTCGACATGCCCTGAAACCATATGCCCTCCCAGACGATCATTCAAACACATTGCCCGTTCAAGATTAACCGGATCTCCGGATTTTAAATCTCCCAAGTTCGTCAAGCGACGCGTTTCGGGAGAAACATCACAGGAAAAACGATTTTCCGTCAAATTGAGCACGGTCATGCAGGCCCCGTTAATCGTCACACTCTCGCCTGTTGTCAGCCCTTCCATGACCTCCTTTGCTGTAATGCTCAAACGATGCATTTCGCCTTCTTCGACAAAGGTTTCAACGCGCCCCATTTCTTCGATAATTCCAGTAAACATGCCACCCCTTATTTAGATAAATCAATCTGGACGGAGGCCGCATAAAAAGACACACCGTCCCCCCGACGTTTGGCTTCTTCCAGTAAGAACGCCGGGCTTTCCGTCAATTGCCCCTCAAAATACGTTTTCCCATTCACCACAACACGCACGGGTTTGGAGAAATCAACCAAGCGATTGTTAAAAAAAAGCGTGAACTTCCCCACACGTGCACTTTCAACATTTACGGTATTGCCCTCGATTTCAGTGGTCAGACTGGCAAAAGAGCCATTTTTGACCAACTCAACCTCATCGTTATTAAAAAGAGATTTCTGCACATCCGCAACTTTGCCTGAGATTTGATTGATTTCTGTCCAATAAAACGGAGCCAAGTGATTCACATCCCGAACCGATTCAATCCGGACAGGTGTTGCAATGCGACGCTGCCCATTAAACCACTTCACCAGTGCAGGCAATTCTTCTCTTGGGAAAAAATGACCACCGGCCCGAGGATGTTCCTTGCCATGTTCGCGGTACGTGTGGGGAATTTCCGCATCCTCAAGATAAGCGCTCAGCTCTTGCGAAAGCCGCACGGGCATGACTTGATCATGTGCACCATGAATAATATAAATTCCCGTCGCGGAAAAATTTTTTAAAAAAGGAAAAATCTCATTGGGAATTCCTCCAGCCATGGGTGCGATTGCCGCGAAACGATCCGCGTGGAACATGCCGACCAGGTAAACCCCAATACCCCCATTCGACATGCCCGTCAAAAAAACTTTTTCGGGATCGACATGATACTCAGAAGAAACCGCATCGATCACATCCAAAACCAGATTTTCTCCCTGCGGCGACCACCAGGCCCCACCCTGAATCGTTGGGCAAACCAAAATGACATCCGATCCCAAACGAGACTGCCAGCGGTCGATATAAGAATCTCCCACAAAACCCGCCCCGTGCAAACAAACAATCAAGGGATAACTTTTTTTAACATCATAATTTGGAGGAACATGCATGGCGTAGCTCATTTTGAAGCCTGCCACTTCAATCGATTTATGCAAAAATCCCGTAGAAGGCTTTGCAGGATAAACCCGTCCTGTTTTTATAGCATCTTCCAAGTTTGATATTGTAAGCGCCGGATGCGCCAGCACTTCTTTAAAAAAAACTGCCGACTGCGCGGCATCACTTGAAAGCAGGTACTGTTGCACAACAAGATTGAAGTCCTCAGCCGCATTGGAGGCCGTCTTCGCATTCACATCGACAGTCGCACTCAAAACAACCATGAAGGTCATGAACATCCTTTTAATCATTGCCAGCCCCCTCGATTAAAGTCCGTCATCTCTATCCCAAGTATAGCTTATGCAAAGCCTTGATGATCCCGAAAAAATTTATTTTCCCAGTCGCCCCTCAATCCGAATGTCGTTTCCCATACGCCGCACCGTCATATTTTTAAGGGTGGGAGCCAAGGCAAGACTGGGCAGGGCCGTCCCTGTCACCACGCCCTTTGCATCCGCACCACATAAAAACCGGGGTGAAATATAAAAAATAACACGATCCACACAACCTGAACGCAAGGCAATACCATTCACGCCCCCCCCTCCTTCGACCAATAGATGCGTGATCCCCTGCTTGGCCAAATCATGCAAAATAACCTTAAAGGGCATCTCTTTTCCTTGGAGTGCGATTTTTCGGACAAGCACACCCTTTCGCTCCAAGGCCTTGCCTTGTAAAGGTGCGGCCGCTTCTGTCGTTAAGATGACTGTTGGGGTCTCCCGAGCCGTCTCCACCAATCGAGAAGAAAGGGGTATTTTTAAATGGGGATCAAGGACGACACGTATCGGATTTTTGCCCTTCGTTTTCCGAAGCCTGAGCATGGGATCATCAGCCAGTACCGTGCCAATACCCACCAAAACACCATCGGCCTCGGCACGCAGCCTATCCACTTCAAGACGTGCCCTCTCTCCACTAATCCATTTGGATTCACCCGATGCCGTTGCGATGCGCCCGTCCAAAGTCATCGCCGCCTTCAGGGTTACAAAGGGCTGACCTGTTTCCATATTTTTCATAAAAACTTCATTCAAAAACTCTGCTGCTTCACGGAGCAAACCCTGTTCCACCTGAATCCCTGCATCTTTAAGTTGTTTAAAACCCTTGCCCGAGACCCTGGGGTTTGGGTCTTTCATTGCCGAAACCACTCTCACAACACCACTTTTTATGAGGGCTTCGGTACAGGGAGGCGTCCTTTTTTTTATATGACAACAAGGCTCAAGTGTCGTGTAAAGCGTTGCACCCTTGACCAATGGCCCGGCAGCCTCTAAGGCCAATATTTCCGCGTGGGCTTTTCCGGCCGCGTGATGATAACCTTCACCCACAATCTTTCCCTGAAGCACTACGACAGCACCCACCATGGGATTAGGGGCTGTGCGACCGCGTCCTTTTTTCGCAAGACGAAGCGCACGTTTCATATACAAAAGATCTGAATCATTTAGCATCTTTTCACTATATGAATCCTACGCGCACTCTGTCAATCTGAGCGCTTCCTCAAAAAAGAAACGGAGCACACCTTTGACCATAGGCAGGTTGTCACAAGGGAAACACCAGATCCTTTATTTCTCCGACGGGTTCCT
>UOGF01000120.1_pt1 | contig 25102 bp, 20 predicted proteins | sample 1989081 | NCBI WGS metagenome assembly UOGF01 (sample SAMEA4712195, study PRJEB27164) | hydrothermal vent metagenome | biome: marine basaltic hydrothermal vent biome; feature: marine hydrothermal vent; material: mineral | place: Pacific Ocean | collected 2011-06-14/2011-07-23 | depth 1719 m
CTCTAGGAGCCTGTCGGACTTAGGATAAATCTACTGCGAAAAATCTATTTTGGCCCATTTTTTCGGTCATTTTCGTTAAATATCGGGGATATTCTCCTCAAACGATCAAAAAAATGGACTCAAAATCGCTTTCTCTCGCTACGATCACCTAAGTCCGACAGGCTCCTAGCTTCGATACCTTCCTGAGTTTCGCTAAAGCTTTACGTTTAAAATAAAAAAGCTGTTGTCGATTGGTCTTTTCTGGCGCCACCCCGGGCTTGATAGAAATGCCAAGAAGAATAAATCCCTTTAGAATATTTTTTGCCTCCCGGTTTTCAATAACCATTGTTTCTAATACAAAGTGCTCGACTGCGGTGAGTCTTTTCATGCCTTCCGCAATCAATTGACGTTGTTGCTCTTTCTCAGGATTCCAGGAGTCGTCCACGATATCTCCGATACGATCTTCAGTGTCGGGGTCGTCATTTTCGCCAAGTTCTGTGAGAGAAACAGTCTTTGGCGCATTCAAAAGATACAGTTTGCCGTTTTCGGTCAACACGGCAATAATTTCTTCTGCAAGATCGAAAATATCAGCTTCATTCTTCTCAGCCTTTTGAGCCATGGATGCAATGGGATGTTGGTCAATCATCCATAAAAAAACCTTCCCGGCCAGTGGGGATATTTTCTGAATACATGCCGGGATATGAAGCCGACGACCAAAGCGGAAATTTTTCCATCGTTCGTAAAAGGGAAGCGAATGCACAATGGAATAAAAATAAGTATTCAGACTCGCGCCGTTTCTTCCTAAAAAAGCTCGAAGGGGTTTTGGCCCCACCAGCTCCTCCAACATCCAGGCATAACTGTGATTTCCCCAATCACAAAAAGGGGCATCTTCCGTTTGAAGTCCCCATTTTGAATCCAGAGTGCAACGTGAATAGATATAATTTTTAAGACAAAATCGTTTGCAAAAGCGATTCGTTTGTTGTTGGATGAGGGGATGCGCAAGACATGCCACGGCCTCGCGAGCGACCTTATCGCCAGCCGCCGCTCTTTTTGCTAGATTCAGGTCGTCCTGTTCATCCATGCAAATACGTCTTAGTTAGGGCAGATCGCTTGCGAAAATTGTGGCATCTTACAACGTTTTTTCTGGAAAGTCTAAGACTGAAAACGGAAGGAAGTTTTCTTGATATTACATCCGCTTGTTAAGGGATTTCCCTGAACGGAGTGTTTGTTTTACGAGGGAGGATTACGCATCTTTTGCTTAGGGTTTCAGTCCATTTACAATACGGTGCCTGAGTAGCAAAGAAAAGCATTTTATATGTCAGTGTCTTCTTTCCAAGGCCATAAACACCCCTAGGGCATACCGCCATAAAGCAGCCAAGCCGCTACCTTTCCATCAACAAAACGAAGGGCAATCTGATGCAGGTCATAAGCCAGATAATTCCCCTGAATCGTACGGATTGTGCGTGTAGGAAGACCATAAGCCCTTCCTACTTTTGCAAGGTAGTCCCCCTTACGGATTCCAGCCGCTGTCTCCACTTCACCTCCTGTTTGCCAAAGCCCAATGATGCGGTGATTTGCATCAACTGCCATGCGCGCACCATTGTTAAAATAGTAGAGCGTAATCTTCTCTCCCTCCAACCAGATTTCTTCTTTTTTTAATCCCGGTGTTTCCAGGAACAAAGACGAAACAGTGTGACCGATGGCAAAGCCCTTAATCTTTTCAAGAGCACCCGGTTTTGGGGCTGAAATAGAATCGGCTTGATTTCTCATTTGCTTTAGCGCGAGACGAAACAAGGCTTCATCTCCATTTTTTTTGCCAAAATCCGCCAGTTTTTTCCATTCAGCCCTTGCACCCTGACGATCTCCGATTGCCTTAAGAAAAACAGCACGGTTCATACGCAGCGTCTCGTAAAGTGATTCATCGACCGTCTGAAGTGCTTCTTCAAACATCAATTGAGCTTTTTGATCCTCCCCCTCTAAATGCGCTGAGATCCCTAAAAACATGGTAGCGGTGGCATCACGAGCAAAACGTTTAACATAAAGTCCTGCTGTCACCCCGTAAGCAAGCGGCGCATTTCCAGACAAAAGATAGGATGAAATCAAGTTCCAATAGGTGGGGCGATGCCCTGGATCGATCTTGATCGCCCGTTCAAATGATGCAATCGCTTGATTGAGCTGGACTTCCATCTCCTTTTTCAATCGTGCATTCGATGCACTGCTACTGCGCATCCCCTCTCTTGTCTTGGCACTATTTTTTGAAATCCGAGGCGCTTCCGCTAAAATAGTTGGGTAAACAAATTCTGTTCCCAGGTAAGCGTCTTTTTCCAGAAGCTGTTTTCTGAGGAACATGGCTTCCCCAATATGACTCAGCCCAATATTGTTATGCACTTCCCGACCAGGGAATTGACGTCCGTAGACCGTAAAAAATTTACGTGCTTCTTGATAATGGCCTGCGACATAAGATTGAACACCCAGTTCAAAAAATATGGATTGGCGTACCGCTTCTTCCCAATGAATTCTGATTCGCTCAATGCGTTTGTTCATTTTCAAGCACTCACGATGCCCTGGCTCTGCTTTACAGTGCAGCCCTCCAACATTTTCGATCCATTGATAGAAAAACCGTCCCTTACCAGAAAGCACATTTTGTGGATCAAAACCAACCATCGCCATCAGAAGCAGGGCTTCCCTATCGGCTTGAAGCTCTTTGGCATCATGGCTCTCCCGTTCGAGCTGGTCCATCCTCATTCTACCGAGCATCCTCCCTTGTACGCTCGGCGCCTGCTGCCCGGCTAAGCGGAAAAACTGACGATGCCAAAGATGATCGGCCCGTTGGTGAGAAAGTTCATGGGCAAGAACAAAGGCCAAACGATCCCGTCTCGATTTTTCGCCTCCTTTCCAACAAATATCAATCGCATCTCGGCTTAAAAGAATAGTGCCGTCAGAAAGCGAAGCGGCATCTAAAAGACCTTGACCCGCTTGAACCACATGCAGCTCTGGCGCAACACGGGTCTCTTCCCAGCCTAACAAGAGCCTTTGAAAAATTTCTTTTGCTTCCGCGACTTTTGGGTCTTCCTCGGCTGAAACCTCGAACGGTTTCCAATAGGCAAACGATTCTTCGAGGCGCTCCGTAGCCGCTGCCTGCGCCCGTGAGATACCTGGAACAAATGAGACAATGATTGCAAAAAGAACAAATAGTTTTATCATGGGAACATTTATCATCAAGCCAATAGATCTAGGATCAATTCAGTTTCTGATGAATGCAGATACCACAGACTGGATAATCTGGAAAACGATCTTAAAAGTAGTCCGAAGCGTTTGAATTCAGGCGGAGCAATTCTCATTTTTTTGAACAACATTTATAGGGGGGATTTTAGATAATTGGATAATAAAAATTCAAGGGGAAAAGGTGAGCCAATATAGTGAGTCGTTATCCTCGGGTACCTTTCTGGAAGTTTTGATTTGCTACTTTAGCAATTTATCGCAAAAGATCTCCCATTTGGAATAAATCAAAACACTCTCAATTTAGTTAAAAACTAACAAATTGTACTTAAAAGCCACAAAAATTATCCGACTCATTTTTTATTGATAACAGGAAGAAAATAATAGGGGTGGATTTTTAATTTAAGGCTGAAGGAAGCGGTGCCACAATTGAGAGTGGCGCTCCCGAAACCAGAATGATGTCCTGAGGCTCTGGAGCTGAGTCTTCATCTCCAGATTTAGAGGGGTGGTCACCCCTCTAAACGCATTTTTTAATTATGGTGGAGGCCCTAACAAAAGCGTCCTTCAGTCTGTTTTGAGTACTTCCTGAACAATCGGCCACATGTGATCCACAATGATTTTGTAGCCTTCTGCAGTGGGGTGGATGCCATCGGCTTGATTTAAGGTGGGGCGTGTGGCAACGCCCTCAAGTAAAAAGGGAATGAGAGGCAGTTCAAAGCGTTTTGCTAATCTGGGATAGACCGCTTCAAAAGCGCGGGTATAGCGGATGCCGTAGTTGGGTGGAATTTTCATGCCTGCCAGTATGACTTTTACCTTTTCTTTTTGAAGTGCTGTAATGATTTTTGAAAGATTTTTTTCCATTTCAAGTAAACTCAAACCCCGAAGTCCATCATTGGCTCCCAAACACAAAATAACGATATCGGGTTGGTTTTTAAAGATCCATCGTATCCGGCGGAGCCCTCCAGCGGTGGTTTCGCCGCTGACTCCGGCATTCACGACTTTGCTGGGGTGGCCGTTTATACTGAGTTTTTTCGCCAGTTGTGCGGGATAGGCTTGATCGGCAGGAACCCCGAAGCCCGCGGTCAGGCTGTCCCCAAAAGCGACGATGACTTGTTTCTTTTCGGCATCTGCGGATTCTGTGCAGAAAAACAGAAACAGCAAACAGACGACGACTGCTCTTTTTAAGCCTTTTTTTTTGTTGGGATTTATTCTTTCTGGGATCATAAGCTTCTCTTGGAGAGTGTACGCAATCAGCACGCTGACTTCAAATTGAGGAAGGAGATTTGCTTGCCAAAGAAGGCTTTATTCCGCTAGAATCGCAGCCCTGAACCTGGTCTATGGAGATAAAATCATGTCGAGTGATATGGCGAGCCTTTTTCCTGAACTAAAGCGCGATCTTGTTGCTTTTCACAGCAAGGGTGTGCTGCCCGCCGAAAAAATCAAGGCGCTGATCAGTAGTGGTTATGTGAACGCGCCACAACGTCTTTTGGATGATCAGGTCCAACCCGCGAGCATTGATTTAAGGCTGGGGGCCAGGGCTTACCGTGTGCGTGCGAGTTTTTTGCCGGGTCGTCATTCGACGGTGATGCGTAAAATTGAAACCTTAAAAATGCATGAAATTGACCTTTCAAGCTCGGCAGTTTTGGAAAAAGGCTGTGTCTACATTATTCCCTTGATGGAGTCTCTTCGCCTGCCGCCAGAAATTTCAGCCCGTGCCAACCCCAAAAGCACAACAGGGCGTTTGGATATTTTTACCCGTTTGATTAGTGATTACGGTACAGAGTTTGAGCGTGTTCAGGCAGGGTACAAAGGCGATCTCTATGTTGAGGTGGTGCCACGGACTTTTAGTGTCTTGGTGCGTGAAGGCACAAAGCTAAACCAATTACGCTTTATTCGTGGGCTTGATACACCCCATTCCGATCAAAAATTAGACAAACTGGATCGTGCCGAAACCCTGGTGTACATGCCCAATGATGAAGCGGTTAATGCCACGATTTCTGAGGGTTTGCGGATCTCAATTGATCTTCAGGGGGTCTCAGGAGAAAAAGTCATCGGGTACCGTGCCTTACAACATGCGCCACTGATTGATCTGGGACAAATCAATTATTACGATCCCAATGATTTCTGGGAGACCATTTACGCGCCGAAGTCCGGAGGGCTTCTATTGAATCCTGATGATTTTTATATCCTGCTCTCAAAAGAAAAGGTGCGTATTCCGCCGGATCATGCCGCTGAAATGGTGGCTTATGATCCTTCGGTCGGGGAGTTCCGCATCCACTACGCGGGTTTTTTTGATCCGGGTTTTGGTTATGGTGATAACGACATTAAGGGCACACATGCGGTACTTGAAGTCCGCTCTCACGAAGTGCCTTTTTTGCTCGAAGATGGTCAATTTGTGGGGCGTTTGATTTACGAAAAACTCCTGGGGCGTCCTGAAAAAACCTATGGTGTGGGCATTGGTTCCTCCTATCAGAATCAGGGGCTTTCATTAAGCAAACAATTTAAACGTTTTTAGGTCTTATTCGCCCTGATTTAATCTTAAGGCAAGATCTCCTATGATTGAAATTTCTAATTTAAATATGTCTCTTTCAAGTGCCGGACGTTCGGTTTCGATTTTAGACGACATCAATCTCAAGGTGCCGCCAAAAGAATTTTTAGCCATTGTCGGGCCTTCAGGCAGTGGAAAATCAACCCTCTTAGGGTTAATCGCCGGACTGGATCAGCCCAGCAGTGGGTCAATTGTGATTGATGGCACTGCACTCTCTGACTTAAATGAAGATCAACTGGCAACACTTCGTCGAGAAAAAATCGGCATGGTTTTTCAATCCTTTCATTTGATTCCCACCATGAGTGCGCTTGAAAATGTGCAAATCCCTTTGGAATTGCAGGGTGTGCGTGATGCCGGAGCAGAGGCAGGTCTTTTAATGACTGCGGTTGGACTTGAAAACCGTTTTGATCACTATCCCGTGCAACTCTCCGGCGGAGAACAACAACGTGTCGCAGTTGCCCGGGCTTACGCGGGTTCTCCTGCACTGCTTTTGGCCGATGAACCCACTGGGAATTTGGATTCTAAAAATGGTAAACGCATCATTGATTTGCTCTTAAAACTCCATCAAGATCAAGGCAATACCCTGATTTTGGTCACACATGATATGAAGCTTGCTGCACGCGCTGACCGGATCATTACCTTAGGGGACGGAAAAATTGTCTCAGAAACTGACCCACGCTAAAAATAGCCTCTTTGTTTCACGGATGATTTGGCGTGAGATCCGTGGTGCCTTTCGCCATTTTGTCTTTTTTTTGTCGTCGATTACGATTGGTGTCGGTGCGATTGTGGGGGTTGGCAATATTGCCGCAAATTTTGAGGCGATGACTGCACACGAGGCAAAAAACCTGCTGGCCGCCGATCTGGAGGTGCGTCTGACCCGTCCTTTGTCGGATGCCGGAGAGGTTGTTTTATCCGATTTGGCGCAAAAGGGAATTGAAGTGGTTCGTGTGGCAGAGATGGTGGCCATGGCTTCAAACCCCGAAACCACACAGACCCAGTTGGTGGAATTAAAGGCTGTAGAGCAGGGTTATCCTTTTTATGGAAACCTTCTCATCGAACCACCGATTGCATCCCCCTTTAAAAATGAAAATGTAGTGTTTGTCGAAGAAGGGCTTTTATTACGTTTAAAGCTTGAGGTCGGGGACAAACTGGGTCTTGGCGATTTGGATTTTACCGTGGCAGGTCTTGTAAAAAAGGAGCCGGATAAAGTGGCTGGCCCTTTTAGTTTAGGGCCACGTGTGCTTATTTCTCAGGATGTACTGACGCAGACAGCCCTGGTCAAGGTCGGAAGCCGAATCCGAAGACGTCTCCTTTTAAAAACGACGGCGCTTTGGCCACCTGAAAAGCTTAAGACGCATCTCATTGAAATATGGAAAGATGAATCGGTCCAGGTCAAAACCTATCGGGAAGTGCGACCGCGTTTACGTCGATTTTTAGAAAACTTTACGACCTATCTCGGGGTTGTGGGTCTCATTACTTTATTAATTGGTGGGATGGGTGTCGGGGGGAATGTGCATGCCTTTCTCACCGAAAGAATGCAAAGCATCGCTATCCTCAAGTCTCTGGGGGCGTCTTCTGTCAGTATTTTAAAAATTTACTTGGGGCTGACGCTCTTATTGGGCAGTGTGGGGGGCGTCATTGGCGTGGCCCTGGGTGTGGGCATTTACCAGGTCTTGGGTCATTTACTAAGCGATTTTCTGCCCCCTGGGTTTCATTTTGAGCTTTTTTGGGCCCCGATTTTTCAGGGTCTGAGCATGGGACTGCTCACGGCGCTTCTTTTTTCGATATGGCCTTTGCGTGTGGTCGGAGAAGTTTCCCCGGCAGGTGTTTTTCGACAGGCCGTTGAAGGCATTCAAGAACGTTCCAATAAGGGTGGTCTGGCAGGGCGATTGTGCTTGATTGCGGTGCTTGTCCTGGCGTGGTTAGGGCTGACAGTTTGGCAAGCGGGTTCCTGGAAGTTGGGGTCTTCTGTCGCGGCAGGTTTGGCTGGGGCAATCCTCCTCCTCCTTTTAAGTGGTCGAATCATGCTTTTTTGTATTAAACGCATGAAAACACCGCGTCATTTATCTTTGCGCTACGGGATTTCCAATCTTTATCGGCCGGGACAGCAAGTGCAAGCGGTGCTGCTTTCTTTGGGCATTGCGGTGATGGTGCTTTTGACCTTAAAACAAGTTGAAAAAAATTTGATGGTGCAGCTTGAAAACAATATTCCCGAAGCGGCGCCGGGGCTGTTTTTGATCGACATTCAATCTGATCAACAAGAAAAATTAATGGCGATTTTAGAAAAATGGAATTTGAAACAGCCGACGACACTCACACCGCTGATCCGATCACGGCTACATGCCATTGAGGGCGATAAAATTTCAGAGATGTCTTTGGAGGGGCGGCGGGATCGTTGGTATTTTACTCGTGAATATGTCCTGACCTATCAAGAAGACCTGCCCTTGCACAATGTGCTGGCCCGTGGACTTTGGTGGGGTGCTGAACCTGATGAAAGGACTGAGATGTTGTCTGTGGAAGCAGAAGCGGCAAAACACCTGGGTGTAGATTTGGGATCGGAAGTGAGTTTTGATATTCAAGGGGTGCCGATTTCCGGAAAAATCAGTAGTGTTCGTGACGTGGACTGGGGCAGCATGACCACCAATTTTTATTTCATTTTTCCACCAGAAGCCTTAGCAGGTGCGCCGGAGACTTTTGTGGCAACCGTCACCGCTGATGAAGTCGATGACAGCGCGATTCAAAATGCAGTGATCGACGCTTTTCCCAATATTACCATTATCCCGATTCGAGAGATTATAGAGACAATCGGGCGGATTTTACAGGAGGTTGCGCGTACGGTAGAGTTTATGGCGATGTTGGCAATGACTGTGGGTTTGGTGGTTGTTTCAGGCGCCATCGCCGCCACACGTGGCCGACGGGTACACGAGTTGGTGCTTTTTAAAATTTTGGGTGCGACCCGGCCAAATCTTATGGCGATGATGGCAGTCGAATACGCAATTTTTGGTTTACTCGCGGCCCTAGTCGGTGGAGGGCTTTCAGTGATTAGTGCTTGGGTTATCGTTCACCATTTTCTAAAAATTCCCTGGCAATTTGCGTGGGAAATCTTATTTTTAGGTGGATTGGCCACTGTGACTTTGACGGTATTGACAGGATTTTTTGTGAGTTATCGCACCTTGGGGGAGAAACCCCTGGTTGCGCTTCGCACGGAGTAAGTGAGGAGGATTAACGCCCCCGAGGCATCTCTTGCTTGCTGCGTGGTGATGTGAGAAAATGCCCCCCTTGTGCCGAAAGGCGTGCTCACATGCTCCAAAATTAAAGGTGATTAACTGATGACTGCTTCAGAAGTGCGATCATTGTTTGTTCAGTATTTTGCAGACCGAAATCACGAGATTATCCCCAGCGCTTCACTGATTCCTGAGGGGGATCCTACCCTCCTTTTTAACAATGCAGGAATGGTTCAGTTTAAAAACACCTTTTTAGGAGAAGAACCGCGGCCTTATCTGCGAGCCGTTTCGTCTCAAAAGTGTGTTCGGGCGGGTGGAAAACATAACGATCTTGAAAATGTCGGACGCACCGCGCGCCATCATACCTTTTTTGAGATGCTGGGTAATTTTTCCTTTGGAGATTATTTCAAGGCAGACGCCATCCAATTTTCCTGGGAATTGCTGACAAAAACCTTCAAGCTCTCACCTTCTAAACTTTGGATTACGATCTTCCGCGATGATGATGAAGCGGCAGCACTTTGGAAAAAAATTGTCCCGGCCGAGCGCATTATTCGTTTGGGCGAAAAAGATAATTTTTGGCAAATGGGGGATATTGGGCCTTGTGGTCCTTGTTCCGAAATCATGTTTGATCAGGGTGAGGTCGTTCACGCGGATTGTCCAGGTATTGGTGTCTGCGAATGTGACCGCTATTTGGAGATTTGGAACCTGGTTTTTATGCAATACAACCGGGATCTCGAGGGAAAACTCACGCCGCTCCCTCAACCCAGTATTGATACTGGCATGGGTCTTGAACGCATGACAGCGGTTTGCCAAGGGGTGCTGAGTAACTACGAAATAGATCTTTTTAAACCGATTTTTGAGGCGATAGCAAAACGCGCGGCACGTCCTTTTGATGAAGTGGCTGCTTCTGTTCCTGGAAAGGTGATTGCCGATCATTTGCGTGCGCTCACCTTTATGGCGGCTGACGGCGTTATGCCATCGAATGAAGGACGAGGTTATGTCTTTCGGCGTATTCTAAGGCGCGCTGCCCGTTTTGGTCGAAAATTTGGTTTTGATGAACCTTTTTTACATGTTTTGATTGATGCCGTTGTTTCAGAAATGTCAGACGCCTATCCCAACTTAATCCAGCAGAAGACACTTATTCAGAAGCTTGTCTTAGGGGAGGAAGAACGGTTTATCCACACCTTGAATCATGGCATGCACCTGCTTGAAGGGGTGATTGAGGCACTCAAGAAAAAAGAGGAATCGCTCATTCCGGGCGAATCCCTTTTTACACTCTACGATACCTATGGTTTTCCAGTGAATTTGACGGAAGAGGTTGCCGCAGAATCCGGAATGACCTTGGATCTTCAGGGCTATGAGCATGCCATGTCTGCCCAAAAAGAGCGCGCACGTCAGTCATGGGTCGGTGGTGTACAATTGATCTCAAAAAATAAAAACCTTCCCTTTTACAAAGATTTACTGGCACGTTTAGGGAAAACCTTTTTTTCGGGTTATACCTGTCTTCAAGAAGACATCACGTTAAAGGCGATTTTTAAAGAAGGGAAATTACAGGATTCCGCACAAGAAGGTGATGAAGTCACCTTGGTTTTTGATCGCAGTCCTTTCTACGCGGAGTCGGGCGGACAAGTTGGAGACAAAGGCAGCCTTTTTTCAGAGACCAGTCGTGCTGTGATTGAACAAACATCAAGTCCTTTGCCGGGGCTGATCCTGCATCATGTCAAAGTGACACAAGGCAGACTCAAAACAGACGGGCGCTATACAGCAGCGGTTGACCCTACCTTACGTCGTAATACGGCAAAAAACCACACAGGAACCCATTTGCTTCATGCAGCCTTAAGAGCTGTGCTGGGGGATCATGTCAAACAGGCGGGTTCACTGGTCTCTCCAACGCGTCTGCGTTTTGATTTTCAACACTTTTCGCCTTTAACCCAAGGAGAAATTGACCGAATTGAGGCCGATGTCAATACGCAAATCATGTGTGGTGAAAGCGTTCAGACACAAATTATGGACATGAAAACAGCGATGAATTCGGGTGCAATGGCGCTTTTCGGGGAGAAGTACGGTGACGAAGTTCGTGTGGTTTCCGTCGGGGATTACAGTCGTGAATTGTGTGGGGGCACCCATTGTCAAAATGTCGGAGAAATTGGGTTTTTTAAGATCATCAAAGAGGGCAGTGTGGCTTCAGGTGTGCGAAGACTTGAAGCCCTTACGGGGCCTTCTGCCTATGAATACACCAAAAATCAAGAGAAAATTATTCTAGATATTTCAAGGCTTTTGAAAGTAAATGCTGAAGATATACTTCATAAATCTGAACGACTCATGCAAGCACTGAAAGAAAAGGATCAGGAGATTGTACGGCTCCGCAGGCAACAGCAGTCGGAGACAGACCCGCTGTCAAATATCCAGCATATCGGAAAAGTTCAAGTTTTACTTGAGAAATTACTTCCTTCCGAAATGAAGGAAATTCGTAGCCGTGCAGATCATTTACGGGATCTGCTAAAATCTGGTATTATCATAGTTGGTGCCGAAAGCCCGGATGGCAAAAAAGTGTCACTTGTTGTTATGGTGACCTCTGATTGCATAGCGCAATACAAGGCGGGGGACATTGCGAAAAAACTCGCCGTGCTGATCGATGGTAGCGGGGGTGGAAAGCCTGAAATGGCCCAGGCTGGCGGAAAGCGTGTTGAAAATTTAGATCGCCTTTTTGAAGAAGCGATGACAGTGATTGGCAGGTCTTAGTCTTAATACCCCAGGCCTTTTTGGAGGGAGGAAAGAAAGATGAAAAAGCGTACTGCTTTTGTATTTTTGCTCCTGATCATGGGTGTCGGTCTCTTTCAGGGCTATTTTTACATTCAAAAAGCACCTTCTTCCGAAGAAACCTATAAAATCATCGAAATCGAATCAGGGGCAACATTTGGAGATGTGACGGCGCTACTCGATAAAGAGGGCTTGATTCTAAGCCCTGTCTCTTTTCGTTTGCTGGGAAAAATAACCCAAAGTGAGTCAAGAATAAAACCAGGGGAATATCGTTTACACACGGCCATGCGTCCTGCGGCACTTCTCAATATCTTGGTTCGGGGAGAAATTCTGACTTATCGTATTGTGATTCCTGAGGGCACCTCCTCAAGAGAAATTGGCGATATTCTTGCAAAATCAGATATTTTGAATACAGAGACCTTCTATCAGGCTGCGCACGATCCGATGATCATCCAAAAATTAGGATTTGATACAAAAAGTCTCGAAGGCTATCTTTTTCCTGACACCTACTATTTTTCAAAAAAAATCTCAGTCGAGAAAATTCTCCAGCAGATGACCCAGCAATTTCGTACTGTCTACGACGATTCTTTTGTGAAAAAAGCTGAAACCCTGGGAATGACCCAAGCTGAAGTCATTACGCTGGCCTCCATTATCGAAAAAGAGACAGGGGCCGCCTCAGAACGTGCAACCATTTCAGGGGTTTTTCACAATCGCCTCAAACGAAAGATGCGGCTTCAGAGTGATCCAACCGTGATTTTTGCGCTCCCTGATTTTGATGGAGATATCCGACGTAAAGACCTGATGTATGATTCGCCCTACAATACCTATCGTGTAAAAGGGCTTCCCCCTGGCCCGATTTCGAATCCGGGGCGGGAGTCAATTTATGCCGCCTTGCATCCTGAAAAGGTGGACTACATCTTCTTCGTCGCGAAAAATAACGGTGAACATCAGTTTTCCGTGACCCTCCGAGAGCATAATAAAGCGGTTCGAAAATACCAACTCAAGAAAAAAGATGAAGCCATGTGTCATAACTGTACAGAAAAGAAAAGTTAGATTTGCTCAGCCCTTCCTTAAAGAGTGTGACTGGAAGCCTTTCAATCGATTCTTTAAGTGCCTCAAAACAAAAATACGTAGTGCCTGTATTTAGATGAATTTTGAAGCAAAACTCCATAGTTTAGGTCTCAAGTTGCCTCATCCGCCCAAACCTGTGGCTTCTTATGTGCCTTTTGTGCAACAGGGCAACCTGCTCTATTTATCCGGCATGCTTCCCTTTGAAGATGGTCAATTGCGCTTGAAAGGCAAAGTCGGGCAGACCCTGAATACGGCTCAGGGGAAAGAAGCTGCAAAAATCGCGCTCTTAAATGCTTTGGCTGTCATTAAATCAGCGATCGGATCTTTGGATTTAATTGAGCAAATCGTGCGGATGTCGCTTTATGTGGCTTGCGCGCCCGACTTTACCGCACAACCCACTGTCGCCAATGGGGCATCCGATCTACTTGTTGAACTCTTGGGTGAGCGGGGTCGTCATGCGCGTCTGGCCTTGGCCGCGCCCGTGCTTCCCTTGGATGCTCCCGTGGAGCTTGAGTTGATTGTTGCCGTTTCGCGAATGGGTGCAATAAAAGATAGTATCCTCCCCGAAGTGGTGTGACTTCATGACTTATTCAGAACTTCCCTTATAAACCATGCCACTAATCTCACCGTTTGTTTTGCAGTTTGCCTTTCTAAAATATCTTGATCTTATTGGTATCGTGGTTTTTATGGGTCTCTTTGCGTTTAGAATCCTGGTTTTTTTACCCACAGTAAAAACCATTTCAGACATTGAAACACGCGAAGCTCTGAAAGCAGACGAGCGAAAATATACACAAAAAATTTCGGTGATTGTGATTCTGTATCTGATTGTGCTTCAGGGTGTTATTTTAGTCCATCAAATCGAAAATTTGACGGGACGTCCGATGGCGCAGTCCACGCACATTTTAAGCCATTGGCTCACGGGGACTTTTTCGGGTCTGCTCTGGATAAATAAGGTTTTTCTTCTCATTTTTATGGGGCTTCTCTCTCGATTTGAAAGCCAGCGAAAAGATTTTTTGTTCTTGGGTTCGGGGATTTTACTTTGTTTGACTGCGAGTTTGAGCGGACATGGCCTCAGCGTAAAAATTTACGCCCTCGTCATAACGGATTTGATGCATTTAATCGCCGTGACGATATGGGTGGGGGCCTTGTTGCCATTAACACGCACAGTAAGACGATATGGGCAGTGTGTGAAGCCGGATCAGCAAGTGCATTTTTTAAGAAAGCTTGTTGAAGTTTTTTCCCTTTGGGCGATGTTTGCGGTTGCAATCATTATTATTTCAGGTGGATTCAACCTCGGGGTTTATTTGGGGGATGATCTCTTCTCTTTTGAAAGCCAATATGCAAAGGTTTTTCTCGTGAAGTTCTGTTTTGTTTTGATCGTATTTGCTTCGGGGGCGCTGGCACGTTTTTATATCTTGCCGCGTCTTCAAAAAAAAGAACCCATCGAAAGAACATCTTTTTTAAGATTACAAAAGCTTTTTATCGCTGTACTCAGTTTTGAGCTTTTTTTTGTCACCGGTGTTTTGATCTTGGCTGCCCTGCTCACGCAGACGGAAATTCCGAGTTAAATACTGCTTTGTCTTGCCATCATCACTGCATTGACCTTTTTGCTTTAGATTGGTTATTCTGAAATCCATGAAAATATCGGCCCCTCCTGACATTTTAAAAAAAATACACGAACTCCGTCAAAGTATTGAAGCAGATAATCACAAGTATTATGTGCTTGATGCCCCCACGGTTTCTGATGCTCAATTTGATCAAAAATTTCGTGCCTTACAGGACATCGAAAGTCAATATCCGCATCTTATTACTCCAGATTCTCCAACACAGCGGGTGGGGGGCATCGCGCTGGATGTTTTTAGGGTCGTTCAGCACCGTCATGCAATGCTTTCTTTGAACAATGCTTTTGATGAACAGGCTGTGAGGGACTTTGATCGGCGGACGCGAGAAAGTCTTGAAGTTGAGACCGTGACTTACGCGGTCGAACCCAAATTAGATGGTGCTGCGATTAGTCTCATTTACGAAGCGGGGGTATTGGTTCAGGCCGCAACACGTGGAGACGGGGCTTCAGGCGAGAATGTGACGGAAAATATTCGGACTGTTCGTGTGATTCCATTGCGCTTGAGCGCAAAAAAAATACCGGACTTTTTGGAGGTTCGTGGCGAAATTCATATGCCTAAGATGGATTTTATCCATCTCAATGAAAAACAAGAGGCCCGTGGAGAAAAGGTCTTTGTAAATGCCCGAAATGCCGCTGCGGGAAGTTTGAGACAACTTGATTCAAAAATAACGGCACAACGCCCGCTCAGTTTTTTTGCTTATAGTCTTGCAGGTCTCGAAGGATGTGTGCTGCCAGAGACCCATTGGGAGATGATCAATTTTCTGGCGGATCTTAAAATACCCGTTTGTCCAGAGCGGGATTGTGTTGAGGGGGTAGAGGGTTTGTTTGCGTATTATAAACGCATGAGTGCTGCACGTGAGGCATTACCCTATGACATGGATGGTGTGGTTTATAAAGTCAATAACTTGCGGCAACAGTCCGCGCTAGGTTTTGTTGCGCGTGCCCCACGTTTTGCCCTGGCGCATAAATTTCCTGCTGAAGAGGCCTTGACTCAAGTTGAGGAAATTATGATTCAAGTGGGACGGACCGGGGCGCTGACCCCTGTGGCTCGCTTAAAGCCTGTTTTTGTCGGAGGCGTAACCCTTACAAATGCGACCCTGCATAACGAAGACGAGGTCCATCGAAAGGATGTGCGAGCAGGAGATACTGTGCGGGTGCGGCGTGCGGGTGACGTTATCCCGGAAGTTGTGGCGGTTGTGCTCGAAAACCGGCCCATCGGGGCAGCCGTTTTTGAAATGCCTCAGCGTTGTCCTATTTGTCAATCGTGTGTACTGCGTCTCGAAAACGAATCTGCTGCGCGTTGCACAGGCGGTTTATTTTGTCCGGCCCAGCTTAAAGGGGCTGTGTTTCATTTTGCGAGCAGACGGGCCATGGACATTGATGGTTTGGGTGAAAAACTGATTTCGCAATTGATTGATCAAAAAGTCATACAAAATGTTGCGGATTTATATGATCTCAAGATTGAAAACGTGAGTCATTTAGAGCGGATGGCGAAAAAATCGGCCCAAAATCTTGTTGAGGCGATTGAGAAAAGTAAAAAAACGACCTTTGCTCGTTTCATCTATGCGCTAGGGATTCGTAATGTGGGGGAGGCGACGGCAAATGATTTGGCACAGCACTTTGCTCACCTGGATGCACTGATGGCATCTGATGAAGAAAAATTCCAGTCTGTTCCGGAAGTGGGCCCCACTGTGGCGACAAGTCTTGTCGAATTTTTTTCAGAAACCCAGCATCGTGAAATCATCCACCGATTACGTCAGAGGGGTGTTCATTGGCAGGAAGGTGAAGCGAGAGCGACACAGTCATTACCGCTGGCGGGACTTAATTTTGTGCTGACAGGCACTTTAAGTCGCATGACACGTTTTGAGGCAAAAGAAAAAATATCCGCAGCAGGAGGAAAAATGAGTGGCAGTGTCTCTAAAAAAACGGATTATGTCGTGGCAGGGAGCAATCCCGGCAGCAAGTTTGAGAAGGCGCAAAAACTGGGGATTGCGATACTAGACGATGTGGGTTTATTAAAGCTTTTAGAATCTTAAGCCTCATAAAACAGTATTTTCGTCGTCCTGTTTTCGTTGTGCCTGTAGAATTTGCCGTTCTCGTTTGACCACGTAGCGGAAAATGATTTCTTGATCTGAGCGTTTGAGGTTTTCAAATTCGACACTCATCTCAAAGTGCGGGGGAAGATTATCTTGATATGTTTTTTGTCTCGAACGACTGATGACCCCTTTCAGGATCATTTCACTAAAGGGGAGTACAGGGAGAAAAAAGCGAAATTCAATTTTATTCCCAAGGGCCATTTGCTCCGATGAGGAGAATTTCATACCCGCTGCGCTTAAATCAACCATATCCGCTTCGTAAGGAAAAATGAGGGTTTCCCGATCTTTGAGTAGATTTTTGATGAGGTAGTTGACCTTCCAGTCAATCCAAAGCAGGAGTTCTAGGATCATCTCATCGTGTTGGTTGCCAGATGCATGTACTTTTGAAGCGATATCCGAAATCTCGGTTGATGAAATGGGGTCAAAATGCTCACGCGGTTGTTTATTTTGATCTTCCGCATTCTTGATCTTACGAAAAGCGATCATGCAGTCTGCACTCACACGCACATATTGTCTCCGTTCTTCACTCACTTCTAGTCTCTCTTTCTGTTTTAAAGCTAAGCCATGCTCTGTTTTTCAAATGCCAGGGCGGGCCATTCTGATGTTTTGAGGGATTTTAAAATCATAATGCGGTTACGCCCGTTCTTTTTAGCGGTATAGAGGGCCTGATCGGCTTGATTAAAGAGGGCTTCAGGGCTGTCAATTTGAGGAGAAGGGTAGTGCGCCACACCGATACTGACGGTCATTTTTATTGGAATATTTTTTTGATCGAAAAGCGTTTTTTCTACGCGGGTTTTAATGCGGTTGGCGACGACCAATCCGGCTTGCAGATGGGTTCCGGGTAGGATGACGACGAATTCTTCACCCCCGTAGCGGATTAAAACATCAACATCCCTTAAACTGGCGTTTAATTCAGCGGCCAGTTCACGAAGGACAGTATCCCCCACAAGGTGACCATAGGTATCGTTTACTTTTTTAAAGTGATCTAAATCAATCACCATGAGGGAAAGCGGGCTATTATAGCGACTGGCACGTCTGAATTCCCTGTCCAGTATGCCTGAAAAGGCACGACGGTTGAGCACGTTGGTCAGAGCATCCTTGACTGCGAGATCTTCGACTTGTTTGTACATTTCCGCGTTTCGGATTGCAATTGCTAAAGGAATGGCTGTCATGGAAAGAATCTTGGCCTGGTATTCACTGAAGGGCGTCGAGGCCTTGTTGTCGCTTAAAGAGGGTTCTCCTTGTCCATGTTGGGGAGAGGAGTCAGGGAGACGAACGAGGCGAAGCAGGCCGATTTTACGCATCCCCACCGCGAGATGTACCATGATTTCAGAACCACCGTGTCGGACGAGGGCTTGAGAAACAGATTTTTCATCTTTGATAAATTCAAGACCGTCTTGCAGTGTTTCTTCTTTTACTTTTTTGATGAGATCACTTGATTGCGGGTGGCTTGTGGCGATCCGGACTTGTTTCCACTTTTTAAGGTAAAGGCAGGAGATATCATGTTTGATGACTTTGCTTATATTTGAAATGGATGTTTTGACAATTTCGTCAATATGGAGGGATTCACTTAGTTTTTGGTTGAGCGCGTAAAGTTCGCTTAAGTCGTTATTCCATGTTCTGAGCTGATCGCGTTCTTTTGAAAGGGATTGGTTTGCGGCTTCAAGGTGCTCGGATAGACTCAATATATTGAGGAGGTTTTCGCGATTTTTTAGTCCCTTCCGAATTGCTTTTCCCAGTCGTTTCAAGGGGTAGGGGTGTTTTAAATAATCAAAAACACCTGCTCTAAGCAAAGCACTGATTCGACCCGTTTTGAGTTCATTTTCTCCCATGAGTAAGATACATGTCGTTGATTGTGCACTTTGAAGTCGCTTGAGAAATTTAAAAATACTGAAATAGGAGAAATTGGCTTCAATTAAAATGACATCACTGTTTCCCGGATCTTCAAGGGCTTGTTTGATCTGTAGTGTGTGTCCGTGGGTTTTGAGATATTCAATAATCTTTGGGTGAGACTCTGGTTTCTTACTTAAAAATATTATTTCAGAGCCTTTGAGTTGATGTGTATTGTTTTGTGACATATAACCCCCACTTGCACGCGTGCCGTGTGACTTTACACTCGACACGAGTTCCTTAAATCATCAATGTTTTCTCTTATTTCTATCCTTGTTTGACCCCTGCAACGATTATGCCAAAAAAAGAATGGGAGAGGAGGTATTTTTTATCCCAGGAAAAGACGTTTGAAATTAAGAAATGTGGGCATAGGGTTGTCCCGAACGGTTGTAAACTTTGAGCAGTTGTGTCCTGAGGGATTCGAGCAATTCAGCATTGTTTTCTTGCAGGCCGATTTGCATCTCGGTGTTTTCAAAGGGGAGCATTTGTTTTTCCATCGCCTGTTTGAGGTGCATGAGTAGTGCATTGTTTTCTCTAATCAATTTGATGCGATCCACGGCATTTTTGACAACGATGTAGAGTTCATCTAATTGAAAGGGTTTCGTGAGATAGTCATAAGCGCCTTCACGGATGGCATGGATTGCAGAAGCAAGTGAGGCATATCCCGTGATTAGAATGACAAGGGTTTCTGGCGCACGGGTCTTTATTTTTTTGAGCAGCTTAATGCCGTTGAGTCCGGGCATTTTAAAATCGGTGATGACGAGTTCAAAAAAGTTTTCGTCAAATATTTGGCAGGCTTCTTCTCCATTTTTGGCAGCGGTGATCTGATACCCTTCTTCAAGCAGTGCGCTCTCTAGCAGTTCTCTGGGGCCACGTTCATCATCGACCACTAAAATTTGTATGGGATTTGTTTGTTGTTGTTCTCTTGAAGACATTTTTATAAATCCACTCGAGCATCCCTTTCTCCGGGAAGATCTTGTTCTGTGTTTTCCTGCGTGCGTGATTCTTCGGAAAGTGTCAGCGCGTCGGGCAGTGTTCTTGCGTTCTGCTTTCTGTCGCCTCCGATCTGATTTATTTGTAAGGATTTTAAATGTCCGTAGGTTCTGAGGACATTGCGAACCTGATGTGCTTGTATTGTCATATCCTCGCCTATTTTTATAAAAGTCCTACTCATTTATCGGCGGATACGACATGAAACTTTAGTCTTTTGTAGGAGGCGTCCAATTTGGGGACGATTTTGTAAAAACAGGGTACTTTAAGACAATAAAAACACATTATGATATGCTGAAAAATGAAGTGATTTCGGGGGCTTAAGATGTCAGAAAAAAGAGTGCGCTTGCCTGAGCCAGAAACCGGTGCCGTTCTTTATCATACCGATCCCATTATCATGAAATGGCACTATGAGATTGATTACAAACACTCTTATGCACTGGATTCTCCTTTTTTTGTGGGACTCTCAAAAGGAGAATTAAAGGGCAGTGCTTGTGCCAGGTGTGAGATCGTTTTTGCGACACCCCGTGCACATTGCATGTCTTGTGGGGATCTGACAAACTGGGTCTTGCTTCCGACTTCTGGCAAAATACATACCTTTACCCGCTGTTTTTTTGGTGGCGAAACCTTTCTGAAAGAGACCCCGTTTACATTGATTTTGGTTGAATTTGAGGGCGTCGACACATTATTTCTTTCTCGTCTGGTCGGTGCGATGGATGAATCGGTCGAAATTGGCATGCCGGTCAAGGCGCAGTTTTTGAAAAACACTCAGTTTTTGGCGACGGATGTTTATTTTGTGTTGGCAAGCTGAAAACCTAAGTCCGACAGACTCCTGGGTCTCAGATCTTACACATGGAGAAAAGCGATTCAATTCACGCTTTCAGAAGAAGAACAGCTCCTTCGCCAAACGCTTCGAGACTTCGCGCTCAAAAAAATAGCGCCGGGAGCCATCGCGCGTGACGAACATGCTGTTTTTCCGCACGAAATTATTCCTGAGATGGCCGCACTCAAATTGTTGGGTATTACCATTCCAGAATCTTATGGCGGGGCAGGTTTAAATACACTTGCTTTAACCATAGTTTTAGAAGAAGTGGCTGCAGTCGATGGCTCACTCGCGCTTATCCTGGCTTCACATAATTCCCTTTGTACTACGCATCTCTATCGTTTTGGAAATGAAAGACAACGCGAATTATATGTCGTGCCTTTGGCTCAGGGAAAAACCTTGGGGGCTTGGGCTTTGACGGAGGCGGGTTCAGGTTCTGATGCAGCTGCGATGTCTACAAGCGCTGTGCTTTCGGGAGACGAATGGTGCATCAACGGCAGTAAGTTATTTATTACGCAGGGTTCAACGGCAGGTGTATATCTCATCATGGCCCGGACAGATTTCGACAAAGGTAAAAAGGGTATTTCGGCCTTTGTCGTAGAAAAAGGAACAGCAGGTCTTACGGTTGGCAAGCCTGAACTTAAACTCGGTGTTCGGGCCTCAGATACGGCGGCCCTTTATTTTGAAAATCTACGCATCCCGAAAGAAAATCTTGTGGGGAACTTGAACCAGGCCTATGAAGATGTGCTTTCTATTTTGGACGGGGGACGAATTGGAATTGGCGCGATGGCATTGGGGCTTGCGAGAGGGGCCTTGATGCGATCCATCACGCATGCTAAGACCCGTTCACAATTTGGAAAAACATTGGGATCTTTTCAGGCCATTCAGTCAAAATTATCTGATATGTCCACAGAAGTTGATGCCGCAAGGCTGCTCATTTATCAGGCTGCTGTTTTAAAAGATACAGGTAAACCTTTTCAAATGGCGGCTTCTGAGGCGAAACTTTTTGCTTCTGAGGTGGCAAACCGTGTCACAAACCAGGCCATGCAAATTCACGGCGGCAGTGGACTGATGCAAGAGGCCGAATTAGAACGTTATTTCCGAGATATGAAACTCTGTGAAATCGGAGAAGGTACCTCGGAAATCCAGAGGATGGTGATTGCGAAAAATCTCTTACGATAATTTGGACGCGGTGCTTGAAAAGATTATAAACGGCGATGTTCGTTCTGTTTCTAAAGTCCTGACCGCCATCGAAAGACGTGATCTTCGCATTTTTCCTCTTCTAAAAAAACTCTACTCCTATACGGGAACAGCGAAACTTTTGGGGGTCACCGGGCCTGCTGGTGTGGGAAAAAGTACCCTGATCAATCGTTTGATTACAGCGTATCGTAAAAAAAAGAAATCTGTCGGTGTATTGGCCGTTGATCCCAGCAGTCCACTTTCGGGCGGGGCTATTTTGGGCGACCGTCTTAGAATGCATGAACATTTTTTGGATAAAGGTGTTTTTATACGGAGTTTGGCGACGCAAGGAACTTGGGGGGGGATTAGTCCCGCACTTTTTGAGGCGATTCATGTCCTTGATGCGATGGGAAAGGACCTCATTATCATCGAAACTATTGGTGTGGGGCAGGACGAAGTTCGTATTGCACAATTGGCGCAGATTGTTTTATTGGTGCTCACACCCGGAATGGGAGATGTGGTCCAAACCCTGAAAGCAGGTTTGCTTGAAATTGGGGATATGATTGTCCTGAATAAAGCAGATTTATTACAAGAAGGTCAATTGCTTGAAACATTAGAGGAGACCAAGGCAGGTCGCCCTGTACTTCATCTATCAGCAGAGTCGGGGAGTGGATGTTCAGGTTTAATATCTCATATTAACGAAGCATTTAAAAAACGAGACGTGCTTGATGCGAGACGAGAATGTTTTGTTCGGGAAGAATTACAGTCTTTGCTCTACGAAAAATTACGGGCTGAAGGCAAAGGTTTTCCTTTTACAGATCATTTAATTCGTGAAATCAGACTTCGAAAAAAAGACCCGTATTCATCTATTGAAAGTTGGGATAAAAACGAAGGTTGGAATAAAAACGAAAACCGAGATAAAAACCGGATTCCTGAGAAATCTAAGCCTTGATCAAGGCGCGTCTAAGAAACCTTTTGAAAGTGAATACGCCATCAAAAAAATTGACTGGTGCTTCTGTTTACACTGAAGTGATTGCAAAGGTATCATTAACGACGATCCTCGTGGCGGTTTAAAAAATAAATCATGAATATTCTCGAAGTTAACAATCTATATAAACACTATAAAGACCTTGTCGCGGTGGATGGCATTAGTTTTTCTGTGCCGGAAGGCATCTGTTTTGGTTTGCTGGGGCCAAATGGGGCAGGAAAATCCACAACCTTAGAAGTCATTGAGGGTCTAAAAAAGGCAACAAGTGGAGATATTCTATACAAAGGCATGCCGAGAGACGCTAATTTTAGAGAAGAAATTGGGATTCAATTTCAATCCACCGCTTTGCAGGATCGCATGCGTGTCAAAGAGGCATTGGAAATTTTTGCGTGCTTTTATCGAAAGACACTGGATCTACAAACCATTATTGAAATGTGTGCCTTACAGGAATTTTTAGATCGAGATCACGACAAACTCTCAGGGGGGCAGCGTCAACGTTTGTTGCTGGCTTTGGCCCTGGTGAATGATCCTGAATTGATTTTTCTGGATGAACCGACCACGGGTTTAGATCCTCAGGCCCGAAAAGATTTCTGGCACTTGATTGAAAATATCAAAGCCGTAAACAAGACCGTTATTCTTACGACCCACTACATGGATGAAGCAGAAACGCTCTGTGATGAGATTGTCATTATCGACAAAGGAAAAATTGTCACGCAGGGTTCGCCCACATCACTTTTACAAAAACACTACAAGGGGGTTAAAGTCATCTTTCCTCGAAGTCACGAAAGTCAGTTGAATCCTAAGCGCTTTTCCTGGGAGATCATGGGAGAATCCTTAATTTTGAAGACGCAAAACCTGGAAGAGACCCTTAATGCATTGATGCAAAACCATGTTTCTCTGCAAGGGTTACAGATACAGTCCTATAATTTGGAGGATTTGTTTATCGACATGACCGGCGGACAACTCAGGGTGTAAGATGAAAAAAATCTGGGCCGTCTATCTTGGGCGTATGCGGGAGTTTTACCGTGATACCGCCTCCTTTGCTTGGACTTTGTGTTTTCCACTTTTTATCGTGCTGAGTTTGTACGCCATTTTTTCCGACCGGGCTCAAATTCAATACAATGTCGCAGTCATCACTGAAGAAGATATCAGCGTCTTGCCAGACGCATTTTTTAAGCTCAGATACGTTCAATTTGTAGACAGCACGCAAGAAGAAGGCATGGCCTGGATCAGGAGTAATCGGGTTGATTTTGTGGTGCAAGTCCTGCCCGAAAAAATCGTCTACTGGCTCAATGACAGTGTGCCCAAAGCCTATTTTTTAGAGCGATTGTTAAAAGGCTCAACAGAGCGGACAGTCATCCGCCAGACCTTAGCGGAAAAACCGGTTACTTATTTGGACTGGGTGGTGCCGGGTGTCATCGCAATGAATCTCATGTTTGCTTGTTTTTGGGGGGTAGGTTGGGTCATCGTCAAATATCGTCAAGATGGTTTTTTAAAACGACTCAACGGCACCCCTTTAAAAGCCTGGCAATTTTTGTTGGCCCAGGTCTTGTCACGTTATGTGATTACTTTTTTTATCACAGCCGCAGTATTTGTGGGTGCAAAAGCATTGATTGGTTTTGAGATGAAAGGCTCCTACTTTGCCTTGATCATTACTTATTCTGTGGGGACGATGTGTTTGATGTCTTTCGGGCTCTTGGTCGCTTCCCGTACCACGAGTAAAGAATTTGCCGATGGCATTCTTAATCTATTCTCCTGGCCGATGATGTTGCTTTCCGAGGTTTGGTTTTCCTTAGAAGGCAGTTCAAATACTGTTCTTTGGGTTTCAAAAATGTTGCCCCTGACCCATTTAGTACAATCAACACGCTCTATTATCAATGAAGGGGCCACATTGATGGACGTGAGCGATCACTTGCTGGTGATGCTCGGCGTTTCTCTTGTGCTGATAACAATGAGTTCTGTGTTGTTTAAATGGAGTGAGAAGTAGAAAAATTCTGAATGACAATCAAGTTGTTTGAAACAGCACCCCAAATAGGTACCTTGTACAAATTTGCTGAAAAATGGGATAGCCGCACCTGGCGATCAGTAAACCCTGGAGTAGGCCTTGGGAGCATCTCATCACTAGGAGCCTGTCGGACTTAGGATAAATCTACTGCGAAAAATCTATTTTGGCCCATTTTTTCGGTCATTTTCGTTAAATATCGGGGATATTCTCCTCAAATGATCAAAAAAATGGACTCAAAATCGCTTTCTCTCGCTACGATCACCTAAGTCCGACAGGCTCCTAGGTTTGACAATATATCAAAAGGAAACACCGCCAGCCTCGTTATGCAACATTGGCTCAATGCATTAAAGGGAAAATGGCTTGTCCTCCAGAAGATTGTGGCGGAGTCTGGGGGTATGCGAATTTACTTGAGATTATCAATGACCCTTCGCACGAGGAATATGACGAAACGTCTGAATGGCTAGGACGAAGCTTTGAGGCAAATCATTTTGACCTTGAAGAAATAAATGAGATGTTAGCTGAATATCTTGGGTGAAAATACTTAGATTCAATTTAGAAACTCCCAGACCACCATACTTTCTCTTCGGTAAACTTCGTCTTTTTCAATTCCTCCGGGACTTCTTTTTCCTACGAATCAATTTTATCCAAAAGCGTTTTTAAATATTTCTCAACCCCTTCTCGATTTTTTTCTAGCCGTGAGAGGGTGCTG
>UOGF01000011.1_pt1 | contig 24255 bp, 22 predicted proteins | sample 1989081 | NCBI WGS metagenome assembly UOGF01 (sample SAMEA4712195, study PRJEB27164) | hydrothermal vent metagenome | biome: marine basaltic hydrothermal vent biome; feature: marine hydrothermal vent; material: mineral | place: Pacific Ocean | collected 2011-06-14/2011-07-23 | depth 1719 m
ACCAAAAATGAGGGCGAACCGGGACATCCGGGACAGAGAAATCCGTGTAATCGGTCCAGACAGCGAGCAACTTGGCATCATGTCACCCTTTGACGCCATGGCAAAATGTGAAGAGTACGGTCTTGATTTGGTTGAGGTTGCCCCCACAGCAAAACCTCCGGTTTGCCGGATCATGGATCTTGGCAAGTACAAATATGAACAAAGCCGAAAAGAGCGTACACTCAAGGCAAGCCAAAAAGGGGGACACCTCAAAGAGGTGAAATTCCGTCCCTATACGGGAGAGCATGACCTTGAATTCAAAATCAAGCATGCCAGAGATTTCCTTGAAGGACGGAATAAGGTCAAGATCACCCTCATGTTCCGAGGCAGAGAGATGGCTTATCGACAAAAAGGCTGGGAAATAATGTCCAAAGTGCAAGAAAGACTTGAAGATGTGGGGCAAAGAGAATATGCTCCAAAGTTTGAAGGGCGAAATATGATCATGGTCTTAGCCCCGAAATCGATCAAAGGAGATTAGCGTGAAAATCAAAATTAAAACACACCGGGGTGCGGCAAAACGCTTCAAAAAAACAGGTTCAGGTAAATTGAAACGCAATAAAGCAGGCAAACGCCATCTGCTCACCCATCAATCCAGAAAACAAAAACGCAATTTAAGTGGCAGCACCCTTGTTTTTAAAGGGGAGGCCAAAGGCCTCATGCGTGCACTGCCCTATATTTAGCAAGAAACACCGCTTCGTTTTAGAATTAGAAGGAGTCAAAGTATGCCAAGAGCAAAAGGAGGTCCCAAGACCCGCCAAAGACGCAAAGCCCGTCTTAAGATGGCAAAAGGGTACTACGGGGCAAAAAGTAAATTATTTAGAACCGCGACAGAAGCTGTCGATAAATCGCTTTTGTATGCCTATCGGGATCGGCGCAATAGAAAACGCGCCTTTAGACGTCTTTGGATCACCCGAATCAGCGCAGCTGCAAAATTGAACGGACTGAATTACAGCAGACTGATGGACGGCCTGAAAAAAGCGGGCATTACACTCAACCGAAAAATTCTGGCCGAAATCGCCGCACACGACCCAGCAGGATTTACACAAATTGTAGAAAAAATGCAGGCAAGAACTGAGGCTGCAAGCGCTTAACACTCTCCCTCCTTATGAGGGCGATGAGTCCACATAAAACCGAATCAATTAGCAGTCAGAAAAAGTGATTTCCAAATCGCGGCACTGGCTGCTATTTTTTTGTACAAACACTACAGCAGCCAAGGCCCTCATTTTACACATTTGATTTTCAAGTGGCTTCCGTGTATCGTTTCTCCTTGTTATCTTTTGATTTTATCTTTAGAAAACAATGTCTTATTTAGAGAAACGTTTCAAAAAACCTCAGATGATCATCGGCCTCCTTGCCTGTGTGGCATTCTCTTCGTGTGACTTATTTCCAGACCCTCAAAGTACAAAAATCTCCATACAGCCCGATTCCACCTATTTAGAAGATGCTGCGTTTTACCCCAATCCGACCATTGTCCATTTTGGTGGAACCGTCGTTTGGAAAAATAACGATAAGGTGATCCACTCTATCGTGGGCGATGCAAAATCAGGGGTTTGTGCCTTCAAATCGGATGAAATCAACCAAGGAAGGACCTACAAGAAAACCTTCTTAAAACGGACGACCTGCAACTATTATTGTGGCGTTCACGGCAAAACCATGCGCGGAAAAATTATCGTGCGCTAAATCTAAAGAGGGAAAAGGACAAAAAAACAAGTGGGCTTTCAGGGCTTCTCTAGGGAGAAACGCTCGGATCGTTATCTGAATTCACATGAAGTGAAATATTATCACTCGCAATTGTTGACTCACAGAGAAAGATAAAGCGTGTCACCGGGCTCGTCGTGCCAGTGCAAGTCAGTTTCAATATTTCTGACTTTGCCTCTGCTGTTTGTTGAAAAAGCAATCTTACTTTATCATCACCACGACTCGGAAGAAATACGGGGCGCTCTGCATTGGCCTCCCCAAAGGTCAATTGTGTCGGAAAACCCGATCCGTCACTATTAACCACCCAAAGTTCTTTTGTAAGGGTTTGATCTCTCGTAAAAATGACCTGAGTGCCATCAGGAGAGAAAATGGGATCAATGTCAATATCGGCCCCGCTCGGAAGAGCGATCTCGTTCGATCCATCCAAGCTGTCCATGATAAATAAATCGGTTTCACCGCTTGTCCGCTCTGAGGCAAAAACAATCTTACTCCCATCTGGAGAGTAAGAAGGACGACTGTCGTTCACAGCGTTTGCTGTTAAGCGTATTATATTGCTCCCATCCCGGTTCATCCGAAAAATTTCAAAATCTCCGTCCGGATTTGAAAAAACCACACTATTGAGATTGGATGCAAAAACAATCGAATTACCGTCTGGAGAAAACGCGGGATCTTTGTCTGTTGCGGCATCATTTTGAGTGAGATCGATGGGATTCGTCCCTGTACGACCCGCAATAAAAATGTCTTTGTCCCCACTTTTATTCGAAACATAAACAATGTCTTTTCCGTCCGGAGAAAAAGCAGGTGATTCGTTGATTTCGTTTGCGGCAGGCTGTTGCCCTTGCTGTCCCAGGGCATTATTGGTCACTTGTTTGATATTAAAACCACCGATCGACATTGTAAAAATCTCAAAATTTCCCGTGCGATCCGAGGAAAATGCAAGCAAAGGCGTGTAACGAAAACCATTGGGCTCAACCGCGATTTGACCGCCTGTCGTCACAGTGACATCAACTAAACCGGAAAGAAGTACCGGCCCCGCCTCAGCAATAATAAAACTTGGATCTTGTACAAGGGTGCAAGGGGAGGCCTTGTCCCCAAACAAAACCACGGTGTCCGCACCAAAATTACTGCCGCGAACAAAAACGGGCGTGCCGCCTTGCACCGCCCCTTCAGCAGGGCCTCGCTGTGTCGAGATCGAGGTGATCGTCGGGATGCCATCTGCGGCCCGAACCGTATTCAGACTGCGGAGGCGCGCCGATCCATCAAGGCAACTCGAATTGGCACCACCACTCGTGCTGCAACTCAAGAGAGAAAGGGAAAGCAAAAAAAGATTCACAGGCACAAAACGACGCATCCCCCCTCTAGTCATCATGCGCAAGAACCTCTTTGGCGAGCGCAATATAGGCCTGCGCCCCCCGAGACACTGCATTATAAAGCAGAACGGGTTTACCATAACTGGGTGCTTCGGCCAGCGTGATATTCCTCGGAATGACACTTTTGAAAACTTGATCTGAAAAATGACTCGTGATTTCTTCTGAAACCTGTCGATTCAGATTATTGCGACTATCGTACATCGTCAACACGATTCCTTCTATCTTGAGCGCAGCGTTGAAAGATTTCTGCACAAGCTGCATCGTTCTCAAAAGCAGCTTCAAACCCTCCAAAGCATAATATTCACACTGGAGAGGAATCAGCAGGGTATCTGTCGCCGTCAGAGCATTTAGGGTCAAAAATCCAAGAGAGGGGGGACAATCGATAATGATGTAATCATAAGTGCCACGAATGTCTTCTAGACCCGCTTTTAGAATCGTTTCACGATCCTGCATCCCTGCCAGTTCAATCTCAGCACCGACCAAATCTATCCCCGCAGGTAAAAGATCCAAGTGGGGGACTTCGGTTTTAATTTTAATTTCCGAAAAAGTTTTTCGACCGATTAAAAGATCGTACACACTGCTTTTTAGTGTATCACAGTCAATTCCGACACCACTGCTTGCGTTACCTTGCGGATCAAGGTCGAGCAGTAAAACGCGTTTTTCGGCGAGGGCGAGAGAGGCCGAAAGGTTAATCGCCGTCGTCGTCTTTGCGACACCTCCTTTTTGATTGGCCACCGCAATGATCTTACCCATAAATTTTCCCATTTCCATCAAAAAAATAGCCTCAATGCCTCGGCACTTCCAAGGCTCGATATCGTAACATAGCGATTTTTCAAAAGGAAGAAAGACACCTAAAATAAGGGATTTTGGCTGAAATTTAGTATTAAATTAAAGAAGACTTCTGATTAAAAAACTTTGAAAAACCTCAGACAGCAGAGCAACTAAAAAGGCCAGAGTTTTGGGATAAACCAGGTACAGAGCAACCAGAACATAATGTTGAGCGGTGTCCCCACCCGGAGAAAATCTGAAAAACGATACTGACCTGGCCCATAAATAAGCGTATTCGTTTGATAACCCACCGGGGTCATAAAACTGAGAGAAGCACCAAACATGACGGCCATCAAAAAAGGGCGGGCATCCCAACCTTGAGACTCGGCCGCTACAATGGCAATCGGAGCCAATAATGCAGCACTCGCATTATTGGACATGGCTTCGGTGAGAAGGTTTGTAATAAAGAAAAAAGCAGAAAGCATTGCAAGCGGCCCCCAGGGGCCAATATAAATCACAAGGGCTTTTGCAACCAAAGCCGCCGCACCGCTTTTTTCCAAGGCAATACCCAAGGTCAAAAGCCCTGCAAGTAAAAAGATCACTTTCCAATCAATGGCTTCATAAGCCTCTTCCAAAGTCAAACACCCACTTAAGATCAAAATAATCGCACCCACAATGGCACTCACAACAATGGGGAGTAGACCCAAAGCGCTTACAATCACAACCCCAAAAACCACCGCTAAGGCAGGAACAACCTTTTGTTTACGAAAAGTCGGTTGTTCGACTTCAGAAATAAAAACAAAAGCGGGATGTTTTTTGAGCTGAACAAGGTGATCCCGCTTCACCTCAATGAGCAAGGCATCCCCCCCGCGCAATATCGCCGTTTCCAGTTTTTCGTGCTGCACTGCACCGCTGTGCCTTATCGCAAGAGGAGAAGCCCCAAAACGATCCCGAAAACCAATGTCTTCAAGCGACTTCCCATCCAACATCGAATGAGGTGCAATCACGGCTTCAACCAAAATGGCATGTTCGGATTCAAGATCTTTATCCCGCCACTTCAAACCGGACTTGATGACAATGCCTTCCCGCTCCTGAATCTCACGAATTTTGTTCACATTTGCCCGCACACGGAGGACATCATATTCTTGTAAGATGATGTCCTGAGAAGGCATGGGCAAACGTCTTCCGCCCCTGAAGACCTCCAAAATATCGATATCTAAATCTTGTACCAAAGGAGAGTTTCTCAGGGTTTTGCCCACAGATTTTGCCTTTTGTAACAAAATAATCTCAGTCAGATAATCACCCATGCCAAATTTGTCCGTCAAATCTTCTGCCATGCCTTTATTCGGAATCATGGGAACACCGATGAAAATCATATAAACAATGCCAACAAAAAAAATCATCAGACCAATCGGCAAAAATTCAAACATACCAAAAGAACCAAGCCCTTCACGCTCTGAAATTGAATTTACGAGAATATTGGTGGATGTTCCGATGAGTGTGCAGGCGCCGCCAAAAATCGACGCAAAAGAGAGCGGCATCATCAATTTAGAAGGACTGACTTTGGCTTCCCGCGCAATGCCCAGAACAATGGGCATAAAAATCGCCACTGTCGCTGTATTATTCACAAAGGCCGAGATCACTCCGACAACCAACATCATCGCAATGAGCGCGACCCAAAAACTGTGTCGGCCAATACGCTCCAAAGTCAAAGAAACCACGTTAAGCGCACCTGTTTTAAACAAACCCGCACTCACCACAAACATGGCCGCGACCGTCACCGTCGCCGTATTGCTAAAACCCGAAATACCCTCTTCAAGAGAGATCACACCACTGACCAACAAGGTGGCCATCACCATAAGCGCCACAAGATCGACAGGGAATCTTTCTGTAACAAAAAGCAGGACTGTACTCAGAACGAGGACAAAAACAAAGGCAATTTCGAAGGTCATGAAGTGATTCCCCCCCTTCATTCAATCAAACAAGTCGTCGGTATTGTCCTAGGCTGGCATGATAATGTACCCGATTTGGCTTTCAGGATACAAATATCAGTGGAAGGGGATCCGAATTAAAGCATCTTTGAGGCCTGCACAAGACTTCGGCAGCGAGCCTGAATATCATCTGCCGTCGAAATCTCCGAAATCATTGCCACACCATCGGCACCCGCCGAAAAAATATCGGCCAATCGACTTTGATTGATCCCCCCAATCGCAAAAAAAGGCATTTGGACTTCTAATACCGCTTGTTTCAAAACAGGGAGGCCAAGTGCTGCGCCGTAAGACCGCTTTGAAGGCGTATCGTATATCGGCCCGAAAACAGCAAAATCGGCCCCTAAAGCTTCAGCCTGTTTGAGTTCTAAAATGGAATGACAAGAAACCGCAATGCGTTTATCAGGCCCGACGAGAGCGCGCACAAGACCAACAGATAAACCCGTCGAAGGCAAATGCACCCCTGCCGCATCTAGAGCAAGACAAAGATCCACACGATCATTGATCATCAAAGACACACCATAATGATCTGTAACTTTTTTTACCTTCACTGCCAAATCAAACTGTTTACGGGGCGAAAGATCTTTTTCTCGAAATTGAATGACTGAGATCCCGGACAATACGGCTGCTTCAATCACTTCCAGCAAAGGGCGACCCGCCGTCTGATGGCGGTCGGTAATCATGTAGAGCTTAAAATCAAGCGAGGTCATTTAATTGAGAAAAATCTCTGATACAAATATCAAAATCGGGCGTGCAGACAAAAAAAGGCCTTTATTCGATCATGCCTTCGATGGGGCTACTGGCTTGTGCGTAGAGTTTTTTGGGAATGCGACCCGCAAGATAAGCGAGACGTCCGGCTTTTACACCCAAATTCATGGCTTCAGCCATTTGAATCGGATTATCTGCACCGGCAATGGCAGTATTCATCAAAATACCGTCACAACCCAACTCCATCGCAATCGCAGCATCCGAAGCTGTGCCGACACCGGCATCGACGATAATCGGCACAGAAATTGTTTCCATAATAATTTGAATGTTGTAGGGATTGCGGATGCCTAAACCAGAGCCAATGGGTGCGGCCAAGGGCATCACAACAGCGGCTCCGGCATCGACCAATTTTCGAGCCATAATCGGATCATCATTGGTGTAAGGCAAGACAATAAATCCTTCTTTTGCCAGTACTTCGGTGGCTTCTAATAGCGCTTCATTGTCGGGGAAGAGGGTCCGTTTATCCCCAATCACTTCAAGTTTGACCATGTCAGAAACCCCCGCCGAACGGGCCAGACGTGCGGTACGGATGGCCTCTTCTGCGGTGTAACAACCTGCGGTATTGGGGAGAATTTTGTAGACCTTGGGATCAAGATAATCCAGCAGATTTTCCTCCTTGCGATCCAAGATGTTGACCCGTCGCACTGCAACGGTGACACAATCTGCCCCAGAGGCTTCAATGGCTTTTTTTGTTTCTTCAAATGAGGCGTATTTGCCTGTACCCACGATTAAACGTGAACGAAAGGGAATCTCTCCAATCACCAAGGGTGTATCAACAGGCATTATTTTCCTCCTCCAATAAAACGAATAATCTCTACGGTGTCGCCATCCTGCAAAACTGTCGCATCATAAGCTTGACGGTCAATCACAGTCAAATTTATCTCAACCGCAATGCCCTCTGCCGCGATTTCAAACTGCTGTAACAATTGCAGCACATTTGAATTTGGCAGAATTTCCTGTTTTAGACCATTTATTTCAACTTGCACAGGAAACTCTGATTAAGCCTGGGTGAATTTTTCGAGAATAGAATTAAAAAAGCTCACTTGCAGTAAGATCAAAGGAGGTGAATGAGACCAAAAGAAGAAACAATCAGATCCATACAATTTTCAGGGGTCTTAGTTAAAAGATTGCCCACAGCCACAGGTTGTTTTAGCGTTTGGATTTTTGATCGAAAAACCGGCATTTTGCAAGTCATCCAAATAATCGACTTCAGTTCCCTTTAACATCGGCGCACTATAAGGATCAATAAACACCTTTAGACCATGCATCTCAACAACATCGTCTTCATCTGTTTCGATTTCCTCAAAAGCCATCCCGTACTGAAAACCAGAACAACCCCCCCCTTCAACATAAACCCGTAAACCATAACCTGCCTTTTCTTCGGCTGCCATAATTTCTTTCACTTTTTCACTCGCACGTTCCGTAATGATAACCATAGCTTACTCCTGTTTTCCTCAAATGCCCTCTTGGATATTATATCAAAATACGTGCCTGCGATGCCTAGAAATACCTAATGCACAGGCTGGGCGATTAAAGGACAGCCCCCTGCCGTAACATGTGCTTCAAATTCATGACGAAAATGACTTAAAATGCTCTCTACCGCAATCGCGGCCCCTGTCAATAAAAAACATTGCCCCCGTCCTTTGACCATCTCACAGGACTGTTCAAGGTGTGTGATGTCACTCTCTCTGCCATCACCTGCTTCGATTTTTTCTAAAATTTCCGATAAATGGACTGTTCCCAAGCTACAAGGCGGACATTGGCCACAACTTTCATTTGCAAAAAACCGGGCATATTGGATCGCAACTTGAACCATGCAGGATTCTTCCGACATGACAATGACTGCACCCGTACCCAAGCCCGTGCCGGCCGCCTTTAAGGTATCAAAATCCAAAACAAGATCTGCTTTTGAAGCAGGAACCACTGGCACCGACGGACCACCCGGAAAAACAGCTTTTAAAACAAGACCGTCTTTAATTCCGCCCCCACAATCAGAAATCAGTGTTCGCAATGAAGTCCCCAACGGACGTTCATAAAGCCCAGGACGATTCACATCCCCCGTCAAAGTAAAAATCATCGTTCCGGGAGAACTGGGCGATCCAAAGGACTGGAAAGCCTCTGCGCCCTCTCGGACGATAAAAGGCACATTCGACAAACTCTCTGCATTATTAACAACCGTCGGTTTGCCATAAAGACCATGCATCGTCGGATAATAAGGGGGCTTCTGTCGTGGTTTGGCTTCTCGGCCCTCAATTACCTCAAGCAAAGCCGTTTCCTCTCCCGCAACATAAGACCCCGGGCTTTCACAAACCTTGAGCACAACACCCGAAGCAGAACCCAGCCCCCAGTGCCCCGCAGTTTTTGAAACACGCAGGGCTTCGGCCATAAATGCAAGCTCTTCGGTATAGCGACAATTGATAAAAAGATAGGCCTCATCTGCACCCACTGTAAAAGCTGCGATGAGCACCCCCTCAATCAATTGCTGGGGATTTGTACGCAACAAATAACGATCTTTAAAGGTTCCGGGTTCGTCCTCGGCGGCATTACAGCAAAGATAACGTTTCTTTTCACCCTGCTGCATAACCATGTCCCACTTTTTCCAAGTCGGAAAACCAGCACCGCCGCGGCCACGCAAACCTGCGGCCTTCACAGCATCTCTAACACCGGAAGGTCCGAGCGTGTCCATTGCCTTCGAGAGCCCCACATAACCTCCCTTAAGACAATAGGCCTCATAACTCAAAGGCTGAACGGAGGACAGCCTTTGAAGGGAAACATCTCTTTCTGTTAGAATCCGCGTTTCTTCCAAAAATATAACCTTTGACAATTTCCCTTGAAAATGGTGGCTAATAAGACATCAATTTTCGGTTTCTGGCTTGATGATGCGGACGATTTTCTCGATTTGAGTGGATTTGGGGGTCAAGAATCTCACCACAGGCCATGCAACGAAAACCTGCAAAAGAAAGCTCGCCTGTATCACTCCTTAAATCCTCAAACCGCTGAGGAACCATAAAACCACTACATCTAGGACAACTCATTTAAACCTCCTTGTGGATAGAATAACGTTTGTCACAGATTTAAAGCAATTTTAATGCCAAACGATAGAGACCTAAAATACCTCATCAAATCAATGCGTTCAGTTTTTTAACGTTTCACATTCACGTTTCAATCTGAATCAGAACTATAGCAACTGTTTCACTAAGAAACAATGCTGGGTTTTTTAAGACCATAGGTCTTGATTTTTCTCCAGAGTGTTGTTCGGCTCATTTTGAGTCTTTCGGCTGTTTTTTTATAATTCCACTTTGTCTGCGTGAGCACCTTTAAAATCAGGGCCTCTTCCATTGCGTGAATCGGGTCTTCGTCTTCAACCACGGTATTGATGACGCTTTTTCGCGCAGGTTGGATCTCTTTTTGAAGATGTTCGGCTTCCAGTGTATCTCCGGTACAAAAAACCATGGCATGTTCAATAATATTCTCTAGTTCACGAATATTTCCCGGAAAATCATAGGCATCCAAGATCGCCATGACCTCAGGCTCGACCTGAGTCACTTTCCGACCCATCTCTTTATTAAATCGCGCAATGAAATGATCCACTAATAAGGGGATGTCATCTTTTCGGTCACGCAAAGGGGGCAGGAGAATCGGCACGACTTTCAGACGGTAGTAGAGATCGTGCCTAAACTCACCCATTTCTACGGCTTTTTTCAAGTCTTTGTTCGTTGCGGCAATCACACGCACATCCACTTTAACGCGTCTTGCATCACCCACTTTTTCGATTTCACCATCTTGCACCGCACGCAAAAGTTTGGCCTGTGTCGAGAGACTAATTTCCCCAATCTCATCCAAAAAAAGCGTGCCCCCGTCGGCCAATTCAAAACGCCCCAATTTGTGTGCCACGGCACCTGTAAATGCACCCCGCACATGACCAAAGAGTTCACTTTCCAACAAACTTTCTGCCAATGCCGCACAGTTGACTCGGATAAAGGCTTTTTCTTCTCGTGTGCTGTATTGATGGATGGAATGAGCAACCAATTCTTTTCCGGTGCCGCTTTCCCCTTCAATCAAAACAGTGGCCTTTGTGGTCGCGATTTTGGGGATGAGCGCATAAATGGCTTCCATTTTTTTATTTTTTCCGATCATGTTCTCAAAGGAGTAACGTGCTCGGATGGTTTCACGCATCATCTTGCTTTTGATCCGCTCTTCGATCAACTGCCACATAAATTTTGCAGCCAGACCGCCAATCACTTCAATGCCTTCACGCTCTTTTTCAAGCGCTTCCCGCACGGCGTTATTGCCCGTCACATCAATGACAAGATCCACATCGCCTTGCAACAATTCGTGGTAGTCTGTCACAGCAAGAATCTTATGACGACGCGCCAAATCAAGCCCCGGTGCTTTTGCATAAGGGTCGGCAATACCCACGATCTGAACCAAAGGGTCTTTGTGTAGAATTTCGATGAGGGACGTCCCCCCTTTTCCTGCACCAATAATGGCAAGTTTTGTCAATTTTTTTCTTCCCTAAAAAGATCGCAAACGACCTTGAAAAACGCTTAGAGGACTTCTCCGGCAATTTTGCAGAGATCTTGGACTGTTTTTGCGGATGCAGTGAGTGCGGTGGCTTCTTCTGTGCTTAAGTTGATTTCGTAAATCTGTTCAATACCTGTATTCCCTAATCGGACAGGAACACCAATAAAAACCTCATCCAGTTTGTACTCTCCTGTGCAAAGGGCCGAACAAGGCAGAATTTTGTTTTTATCTTTTAAAATAGATTCGACCATTTCAACAATTGCGGCAGACGGTGCATAATAGGCCGACCCCGTCTTGAGTAATTTAACGATTTCAGCACCGCCATCCCGGGTCCGCTGCACAATGGCATCTAGGCGGTCTTTTGAAATGAGCTCCATAATAGGAATCCCTGAAATTGTGGTATAACGCGGCAGCGGCACCATGCTATCCCCGTGCCCTCCCAAAACAATGGTCTGAATGTTTTCAATAGAGACATTCAACTCCATCGCAAGAAAAGCCTTAAAACGTGCCGCATCCAAAACACCCGCCATACCCATCACCCGTTTTTTGGGGAAGCCGCTGGTGCGATACGCCACATACGTCATGGCGTCCAGTGGATTTGAAACAACAATCAAAATTGCATCCGGCGATTTTGCCACGGCTTTGGCGGTCACTTCGTTTACAATTTTTGCATTGACACGGAGTAAGTCATCTCGACTCATCCCTGGTTTCCTCGGCAAACCGGAGGTAATGACCACAATATCGGAATCGGCACTGGCCTCATAATCTGCCCCACCAACCAAACGACTGTCATAGCCATAAATAGGCGCTGCCTCAGCAAGATCAAGCGCCTTTCCGGCAGGCATATCCTCATGGATGTCAATCAAGACCACATCAGCCATTTCCTTTTCTGCGAGACCTTGGGCGGCCGTTGCACCTACGTGCCCCGCACCAATAACCGTCACTTTTTTCCGTGTCAGCATTTTATCGATTCCTTTGGCTCAAAAACGTTCAGAAATTAAACAAATGTGATTGTACCGAAAAAATGACCTTGACGCAATACTGAAAAGGGCTGAAAAAGTGGCGATATCCTATCGATCATAACCCGCCAAAACAATTTTCCCTATGGATTTTCCAGATTCCAATAAAGCATGTGCCTTTATGAGATTTTTCGCATTAATCGTTCCAAAATTTTTGATCATCGTTGTCTTAATCCTTCCCTGGTCAACCAAGTCGGCGACTTGCGTGAGCAGGTGATGTTGCTCAACCATATCTTGTGTCTTAAAGAGTGAACGTGTAAACATCAGCTCCCAGTGAATGGCAATACTCTTTGTTTTAAAGGGCATGATATCAAAGGTTTTGGGGTCATCAATCACAGCCAAGTCCCCCTGGGGTGAGATCAGCGATGCAATCTCAGACAGGTGGGCCGCCGTATGGGTCAAACTTGCAACGTAGATGACATCATTGTATCCCGAATCCTGTAATTGAGAGACGAGAGATTGATTGTGATCGAGCACATCATCAGCCCCGAGCGACAGAACCCATTCGCGCGTTTCGGGTCTTGATGCGGTTGCGATAATGGTTAAATTTGTAAGCTCTTTGGCAAGTTGAATCATAATTGAGCCAACGCCGCCAGCAGCTCCGATGATCAGTAAGGTCCCCTTTTGTTTTTTTGTGATCTTAAGACGGTCAAACAGCAATTCCCAGGCGGTAATAGCAGTCAAGGGCAGTGCCGCAGCTTCGGCATAATTGAGGGATGAGGGCATTTTAGCGATAATCCGTTCATCAACCAGATGATATTCCATATTTGTTCCAGGGCGATCAATTGCCCCTGCATACCAAACTTTATCTCCCGGGGAAAATTGCCTGACCTCACTCCCGACTGATTCAACGACACCCGTAGCATCCCAGCCCAGAATTTCAAACGTCCCCTCAGACGGGTTGTCTCGCGCCCTTATTTTTGTATCGACGGGATTGACGGACACAGCTTCAACGCGAACGAGAACATCCTTTCCAGTAACAAGTGGCCTGGGTAATTCGATATCCAGCAAGGCATTTACGTCAGTGATGGGTAGTGCATGTTGATATCCGACTGCTTTCATCAAAATAATCCTCCTTTAATTTCTTTATCGAGATCTTAATTATACAAGTCGTGTCGACAGATACAAGAACGCACATTATGGTGGCGTACTGCCATTTTGTATACCATGAGTACAAATATCTGTCATGGACTCTATTGATCCCATATTCACAGTACTTCCAGCGCCACCCATTAAGCCCTTCTTAAATTGACGTGCTTCAGACGGCTGTTATACTTTTCCCAGGGGATTTCTCCGTCCAATTCCTATGGGAAAATAGCGATGAAAAAGGCTTATGCTTTCTTGTGTCACGCAACCTTAGCGCTGCTCTGCTTAGCGTTCGTCAGCTCTGCTGAAGCAATTCGCCTCGAAACCAGTCGTGGCATAAAAGATCTCACTTTTGGCATCAACGGATTTTTGGGTTTTGAATATGCTTATATGGACAAGATGCCTATGGTTATGGATGTTGGCGGTGCGGAAACCATCGGAACGATGCCGGGGGTGTCTTTTCTTAAGCTCCGTCATCTGAATCTCTTGGTTTCTGCGGAAAAAGAAAACCTACGGGTTCTCATCAATCTTCATAGCAATAATGTGAATTTAGCCGGATCGAATGAAATTCATTCGCGAGATACGATAGAAACCCAGGAGGCCTACGCGGAGTATATTTTTAGGGATTTTGTCCGAATCCGAGCCGGTTCTTTTTTGGCACCTTTTGGCATATATAATGATGTGAGATATATCCTCCCCATTTTTTCGAGTGTGGTACTCCCTCAAATTTATGATCCACCAAAAAATTACAGTCAGGCAGTGAAGACGGGTAAAACGATTGAGGCTTTAAGTCCGCTCACACCTGAAGATGGCAATCTCATGTTTTGGGGGAGGGCGGTAAAACAGGATATTGATTTTCGCTACCATCTCTACCTTTCAAATGGGACCAACCAGACCGGAGGAAGAGAAGACAGTGATATCGGTTTTGGCGGCCGGATTCTAATCAATACACGAGACATCTTAAAAGTCGGTGCTTCAGCCTACACCGTTCACAATAGGAGTGCTGCTGAGGGAAGAGCACGTTTTTTTGGTGGAGATGTGACATTCAGCCCCTCATCTACTTTCACCCTCCAGGGAGAATACGTGATCAACCGTTACTCGGAACGTCGCTCCCGCTATTCTTACTACCTTCAGGCCGATTTCCCTCGACAGCAATGGCTGCCTTATCTGCGCTACGACTTTCTCAAAGACCCAGAACACCTGCTCATGAAACGTGGGCAAGAACGTTACACCCTGGGCTTAGCTTATCGGTTTAAGCCCAATATTCAGATTAAAGGAGGGTTTCATTATCACCGCATCGTGGATAATGCGGGGCTTTCCAGCAGCCTCGCCAACTTTAACATGGTGCGCCTTGCACTCATTGCGACGTTTTAGGAGACAGAAAGACTTGAAGTCTCTGATAATCAGCACCATCATGTTTCTGGGTTTTTTGCTGCTCTTTCCCACAAATACCCAAGCCGAAGTTGTCATGGTCGTACACCCTTCCAACCCGGTGAACCACTTAAGCAGCCGAAAGATCCAGTCCATTTATTTATTCAAAAAAATTACTTGGAAAAATGGTCTTCGCATTGTGCCCATTCACTTAGGTGCTCAGGATTCACTTCGTGAACTTTTTTCAAAAAAATGGCTCGAACGGAGTTTGGGAGAGATCGAAAACTTTTATCTCATGCGCGCACTTTCAGGACAGGGCCAGCCTCCCCTCATCTTCTTAAACACAAAGGAGGTCAAAACCTACCTACAAAAAAATCGAGGTGCAATCGCATACATTGATCGCAAAGACCTGGATGACTCCGTAAAAGAAATTATTGTTGAGGGCTCAGGTTCTGGAAGATGATCAAAAAACACCGCTTTAGTCTTAGAACGAAGTTTCTGCTGACTTCACTGCTTCCAACCCTTGGAGTGGTGACCATCATCGTCAGCCTCTTTGTCATGGAGTTTAACCGCTTGGTCTTGCAAAGACAGGTGGATGAACTCCTCTCCGTCCCTGAGATGTTAGAAAACACGATCAGTTCCCCTGAGGTTCTCAACTATCGCCACCTCATACAAAATGGGGTTTATTTGCTCAATAATCTAAGAAAAGATATTACGGGGATTACGGTCTATGCCTATAAAAATATGGGGTTTGAGGTCATTGCCGCAACAGATCAAAGTAAGATGGGAACCCCCGCACCCAAAGAACATATGATTCCCTTCGAAACCGGTCGGTATGGGATTTCTGAAGAAGTCGTCTTCGGCCAAAAGATTCTTAGGCTAAATGCCCCTATTTTTTCGGGTGCAAAACCAGTGGCCGTCATATCGATTACCGCAAGCATGCGGGTCTATACCGTCATGATGTCCTATCTCCGAGATTTGATTTTTTTTATCGCACCCACAGGAGGTATCCTGCTCTGGATTTCTATCTATTTTTCTTTTAAAAGTATTTTTTTATCTCGTTTGAGCAATCTTTCCTCGGCTTCCAAGGAGATTTCTGAAGGAAAATGGCCCTCCAAAATTCTCGTGAAGTGGCAGGATGAGATGGGAGAACTTGAAGAAACATTCAATCAAATGAGTCTGTCCAGACAAAAAGCGGAAGAAGCGCTAGAGGAGCAGGCCATTCGCGATGCCCTCACAAAATTGTACAACCGTCGTTATTTCGATACCCGAATCGGAGAAGAGATTTCTCGAGCACTCCGCCGAAAAAATCGTTTTGCCGTACTCCTCTGTGACCTTGATTTGTTTAAGGACATTAACGACAGCCTAGGACATCAGGCCGGAGACTCCCTCCTCAAAGCAGTGGCCCACAGCCTCAAGGTTGCGACCCGCGGGGCGGATCTCCTTTTTAGATGGGGTGGTGATGAGTTTGTCATCATCCTCCCTGAGCTGAAAGAGAAAAATGGCGCGGTGGGTGTTGCAAATCGAATCAGAGCGGGTGTGCAAGCAATTAAGGCAGGAGCTGAGACAACAATCGATATCAGTATTGGTATGGCCTATTTTCCGGAACATGGGATGGATGCACAAGCTTTAATCCGGGTCGCCGACCACGCGCTTTATATTGCAAAAAAAGGTGGGGATAAAATTCATGTGGGTGAAGAAGAGTTTCATTTACGTGAAGATGCGATCACGGTCGTTTTTCAGCCCATTGTTGATATTCGATCGACTACGGAGCTGGCCCATGAGGCCTTAAGCCGTGATCCATCAGGGAAAATGGGGATTCTCCCGCTTTTTAAAAAATATCAGGCCATTGGACAACTCCGGGAGTTAAAAAAACTCTGTTTTAAAAGCCAGCTTGTCACTGCTAAGAGAGCAGGTCTTTCAAGCGTTTTCATCAATGTTGATTTTGAGTTACTCAGTGACTTGGACGTATTTCCCATCCCCTTCGGAATGGAAATTGTCCTTGAGATTTCAGAATTAGAAGCCTTAAACGACATTGATGTCCACTTAAGGGAAGCTGAGCGCTGGCGGAAGGAAGGTTACCAATTTGCCCTTGATGATTTTGGTGCAGGATTTGTCTCTCTTTCTTTTATTTCACAACTGGTTCCTGAATATATCAAAATTGACCGATCCGCGATTTTACGTGCAGATGCCTCAGTGGAATTCAAGCAATTTTTATCCGACCTCGTCAAAGCCCTGGGCAACTACACACAAAAAGGCATCATTGCAGAAGGCATTGAGACTGAGCAAGAACTCGCCATGGTTGAAGAGATCGGAATTCACCTCATCCAAGGCTTCTTATTTGGAAAACCAAAAAAACTAGATGATCTCAAAACAGAACAAAACCAGAATATTCATTCTTAGACTGTGGTCCAACTTCATCGCTTAAACGACTAAATTCTCACTCTCCAGGGAATGGCATTTTTTTAAGGTCAGATTAAAATAAAGTTTCCCCCTTTGACTTGAGTCGCTATAATACACAAGAAATATTCTCTTGTGAGACATCTATGAATCTCATCTTTTACCTTCTCATTTTTATTTCCTTTTTTTATGCGGGTTTCCAAGAGCTCAATTGGATTCCAACAACAGAAATCGCCGTCTCACCCATGCAGCTTTTGACCGAAGGGATGATGCAATCGGCCAAAGACGCCGTCGAATTGGCCTTGGGACTGATCGGTATCATGGCTTTTTTTTTAGGGTTAATGAAGGTTGCTGAAGCCGGAGGACTACTTAAAATCATTGCGCGGCTGGTGCGACCGATGATGGTGCGTCTCTTTCCCGACGTGCCTGCAGATCACCCCGCAATGGGTGCGATGATCCTCAATATTTCAGCCAATGCCTTAGGTCTGGGTAATGCCGCAACCCCTTTTGGGATTCGTGCCATGCAAGAGTTGGATAAACTAAACACACAAAAAGGAACAGCAAGCAATGCCATGGTGCTTTTTCTGGCCATCAATACATCCAGTGTCACATTATTACCCACAGGCGTGATTGCCCTGAGAGCGTCGGCAGGCTCAAATGACCCCGCGGGCATACTCGCAACAACGCTTTTTGCAACACTCTGCTCAACCAGCGTTGCGATTGTTGCCACAAAATTCTATCAACGATTTTCGCCCCCTCTCTCTCAAACCAATGCTGGCGTTCTGAACAAGTCTCCCTCGAAAAGGCAGAGCAAATCCAATGAAGGGCCCCAAGTCTCACAGGAGACTTATTCCCGAAATGTCTCTTATGCCGCACTCGGGATTTTAATGCTGCTCATTCCCCTCATCGTGGTCTATGGAAAAACCATCGGCCCTTGGATCGTGCCAAGTTTGACCTTAATTCTGCTCTCTTTTGGTCTGTTAAAAAAAGTAAAAATATATGAAGTTTTTGTGGAGGGCGCAAAAGAAGGGTTTCAAGTTGCGATAAAAATCATCCCTTTTTTGGTCGCCATCCTGGTCGCCATCGGCATGCTGAGAAACAGTGGGGCCATGGATCTCGCCATCAACATGCTCAGCCCCATCACAAGCCGCATTGGCATGCCCGCAGAAGCACTGCCCATGGCCTTGATGCGACCACTTTCTGGTTCCGGAGCCTACGGCCTCTTGGCCGAAACCATTAGCAACCCTGCGATTGGGCCAGACAGTTATATGGGTTATCTTGTGAGCACGCTTCAGGGTTCAACAGAAACGACATTCTATGTACTGGCCGTTTATTTTGGCGCAGTGCAAATACGGAAAACCCGACATGCCCTGGCCGCCGGATTGACAGCAGACCTCGCGGGGATCATCGCTGCAGTGGTCGCTTGTACTTATTTATACGGATAAACAAATCATGTCGATAAAAATTAAAACGCTGTTCATCCTATTTTTTATGTGCTTTCCAGTGATTACGCCTCATGAGGCTTTTTCGCGTGAAACCACTCAGAAGCGAATTGAGAAAAAGGATCTCTTTTTAAAATTTAAAAAGGGAGAGACGCTTAAAGGTGTCATTATCAATGGGCCTGACCTGATTGAAATAATCAAAATTTCAGACCATGACATCCGCATTGAAGATTCGATCATTGAGCAGGGTTTGGATTTTACAAAAATTGCCACTGTTCGAAACAAGATCGAAATTATTCGCTCTGAAATCAAAATAAATAAAAATACCCTTTATGCAGTAAAAGTAAAGGCCACACATTTTCTCCAATCTGTTTCTTTTTCGAAAACCCTTTTCAAAGGGAGAACGTCTTTTTCGGGTGCGAGTTTTGATCGGGCAACCCTTTTCAATGAGGCCACTTTCAACAAAAAATCTGTCTTTTCATTGACACAGTTTAAGGATATTGCCGATTTTAGTGGGACAAACTTTAAGGGCGAAACCATCTTTGATCTGGCCTTTTTCAAAAAAAAGACGTCTTTTAGAGACGCTATTTTTTTTGAAAATGCCTTCTTCCCTTCCGCCACTTTTAATGAATTAGCCGATTTCACCCGCAGCACATTTCACAAACTCGCGCACTTCATGGCCGCTGTTTTTGAAAAACGACTCACACTCGGCATGATCGATTTCAGGGCATACGTGGATTTTAGAGATACGATTATTGGACAACTTGATTTTAACAGTACGGAAAGCCCTGTCGTTATTGTTGGACGGATGGATTTTAGACGTGCCATCATTTCCGAAGCACATTTTCAGGATGTTTTTTTTGAACAGGATATTGATTTTTCCGATGCGATTTTTATCCGTATTCTTTTTAAAGACGTGTCTTTTGAGCAGGATGCCTACTTTTTGAGAACCAGGTTTCGACTACAAACAGCCTTGTATGATACCCGTTTTAAAAAGGCAGTCGATTTCACTGACGCAGATCTGCGAAGCAACCAACAATTTTTAATCTCCTATGCTTTTTTTAATCATTTAAAAATAACCTGGCAACAACTTCCACCCCTTACAGTTTGGCAAAACAATGTCGATAAAAAAATGCAAAGTTTTCTCGATATCGAACGCAAGCAGCAAGCAGGGGATGAAAAAAAAGAAAACCGGGTCAAACTCGGGGGAATCGAAAAATTAAGCCATGTCGTTTCGAGTTTGCAAGCCAGCTTTCGAGTGAATCGACAACTTCAAGATGCCAACCACGCCTATTATGACCTCAAAACACTTGAATTGAATAAAAGCCGTGAAGGGAAAACAGTGTGGCAATGGTTTTCTGCGCAACCTGCTTGGACCATTTGGTGGGTAAGCACCGGATTTGGCATGCAACTCGGATGGATTTCCCTTTGGTGTTTTGGCATCAATCTTTTTTTTACCCTCCTTTATTTTTTAGACGGCCAATTAAGTAATAGTCATTCGCCCAAAACAGGTGATGCCTTCAAAGCAGATGATACCTTCAAATTACGTGTACTTGATTTTCCAAAACGCTACTATGTGCAATCAACAACGACTGTTTCTCCGGGACATCTGGAGTATTCGGTAAAAAGGTTTTTAAGTCTTTTTTGTTTCAGTGCGGTTATTTTAATGAAGGTGGGCTATCGAAACTATCATATTAAGGGGAAATTTTTAGGAAGATTCCACTATCGCTGGATCATTCGTCTGGAATGGTTGTTGGGACTCTATCTCTTACCTGCCCTGTCCTACACCTTGCAAAACGTGGTGCCGGTGATCAATAAACTCGTCACGGGTCTGTTTTAAAGGGAAGTGTTAAGTTTTTGAAAAAACCTTGTGTTGACGCCAAATCATAAAACCTCCCAATAAAATCATGGGCAGGCTTAAAAGTTGCCCCATCGAAAAAGCATTGCCAAACAAAAGACCGATGTGGGCATCGGGTTCACGTGTATACTCGACCAAAAATCGGAAAACGCCGTAGCTTGCGATCATGGCCCAAAAGACGATACCCGGCGCAAGCGGCCGCTTTGCAAGCATCCAAAGAATAACAAAGAGCACAGCCCCTTCCAATACGGCTTCGTAGAGTTGTGAGGGGTGACGGCAAACATCTCCACCACCCGGAAAGATCATACACCAGGGAACGTCACTTGCTCGCCCAAAAAGCTCCCCATTCATAAAGTTCCCCAATCGCCCCAAACCCAAACCCAAGGGCACACTCACAATACTGACATCGGCTACGGCATAAACCGGAAAACCAGAACGCTTGCAAAAATAAATACCCCCTAAAATCGCCCCGATCAAGCCGCCGTGAAAAGCCATACCGCCTTCCCAAACCGCAATAATTTTGGCGGGATTTTCAAAATAATAAGACGGGTTGTAAAACAAAACATAACCAAGACGGCCGCCAAAGATGACCCCCATGGCCGCATAAAGCATCAGATCTGAAATTTGCTCCTGCGTAATCGCAAGTTTTTTACGTACAGCAACCGCGCGAATCATAAAAATCGCAGACATAAAAGAGATCGCATACATCATGCCGTACCAGCGAAATGCAAGGGGGCCAATGCGAAAAAAAACGGGATCAATATTGGGAAAGGGGATCATTTTATTGGGATTCCTGGTTGAAAGTACGACGAAACATAACATAGAGGGAAAATGAAAGGGAAGAATATCTCCTCCCTTAATAAAAAGACATTCACCAATCTACGACAACCTTTTTGAGCTGATTTTTTTTATCGTGATAATAGACAAATTTGTTTTCACAACCAAAAAGGTGTACATCGCGTGTAATCCGCACATCTTCTTTGCAATAAAGGGCAATCTCAGCAAACTTCCCCGCATGAAACCAATCAATGGCCTGGAGACCATGGGCAGATTTTCCAGTCTTTAAGCTTGCATGGGCGACATTATCCAGCTTGAGACGTCTGCCCATCTGTTTTCTGAGATCGACCATCAAATCAAGTGTCGGAAGCTTAGAAAAATCCAGCGCAGTGTAGTAAGAGAGCACCGAGTAGTCAAAACCAATATGGTTGTATCCAATGACAAGATCTGCCGTCTGAAGCGTTGCAATAAGCACAGGCATATCCTCTTCTTCGTAGACCTTGAATGTTTTTGTCTCACTCGAATAAGTCACGCCAATTGAGACTCGCATCATCTGCTTATTGCCCCAACCTCCGACCTCTTCGGCGCTCTTTTGTGTTTCCAGATCGAAATAGACGATGTTCATTGACTCTGCGTCCCTCACACATTTTCGACCCACTTTAGGGCAGGATAAAAAACATGTCAAGACCTACAACGATCCAAGTCCTCGTCTTTACCTCAATAACATGCGGTTAAAATAACGCATAAAAATACCTTTATTTTTCAATGGAAAGTACCAGAAAGATGTCAATCGGAAAGAAGACGCTTATATTATAGGCCTTGCGGTTTTATGGCATTTGAAAAGAAAGCTTAAGGCGTCGGAGTACCGACGGTGAGGGCTGAAGGACTTTGTAGGCCCGTTTTATCTCCTAGAAAGGTCTTTTTGGGGGCATTGTTCTGCCCACTTGCGGTACTCGCATTTGTAAAAATAGAAACGGAATTTGCACCAGGGTCTGCTAAATAAAGCAGGTCATTGTCGGCATCAAGATAAATAGACGAAGGCTTGACCCAAGCATTATTTCCAGAACCGTCATCACCTGAAATCGTTCGCGTCGCAGATTCTCCACCGATCAATGTTGAGGCATTATCAAAAACGAGGACATTCTTGGCGCTTTGATCTAAGACATACAAAATATCACGAGCAGGATCTAAAGCAAGATCCGAAGGCTCACTAAAACCCGTCAAAGCCGCGGTTGCTGTAACCGATCCATTTAAGGTATCAACTTGATTATAAATTAAAACGGAATCCCCACCTGTATTCGCCACATAAAGTCGCTGACTCGCAGGATCCAGCACAATCCCTTGAGGCTGATTGAATGCGGTATCTGTCAAGGTTTTGGCTGGCATTGTGCCATCCGTAAAGGTACTTGCATTGTCAAAAACGAGAATGGCATTGCAAGTCCCCACAGTACAAATAAAGGCTTCACTGTTGGAGACATACAAACGGTTACGAGCCGCGTCCACAAAAAGTCCGGCGGGACGGTTCAGTTGGATGTTGCTTAAGTTTCGTTTCCCAGTCGTCGAATCGGTCGTGACATCAATTGTATCGGCATTCGAAAAAACAGAGAGGGTATTTGTACTCTGATTTGCAACATAGAGCACGTTATTAACTGAATCAATCGCCACGGCTTCAGCCGTGGTAAACGAACCGCCGCCCCCCGACCAAACCCTGCTCGGTTTGAGTTGACCTACGGTACCAAAAACATGCAATCCTCCCTGAGAACACACAGGGGAAGCGGATGGATTAGAGCAAGAGCTTGCGACATAGAGGGTTTCGTTATTTGAATTCCGGGACAAAACGACCGCTCCAATGAACAAGGCCCCCGGTTTTGAAAAATTCAGATTGGTTTGCGCTCCGATAATGACTTTTGCGGGCAGGGTATCGCTGCAAACGACAGAACCATCAATACATTGCCCCGAGCTATCACCCAGAGTGCTTACGTTGTTGAATGAAAAAACGGCATTCTGGTCAGAGGCGGAATTAACGAGGTATAGACGATCTGCGATAACGTCCACGTAGGGGGAGATCGGGGCTTTGAGTTTATTTTGTGCGCCATCCGTCAGCCCAACAGTAGAGATTATCCGGTCAGGCGGACAGGGGGTTGATGGACAGAACACCTCCCCATCTCCTTTGGTACTCGCCCCCTCAAACACAAATACCGTATTGTCTGTATAATCGCCCGTTGCCCCCGCTTCTTCACCATTATTACTGACGTACAGAATATCACCCGACGAATCGATAAATAAACCAGATGGCTTGTTCAAGCCCGTAATCGTACGCAGCAATGGCAATTCTCCCCCAGGACTGCCTGGGGGGGGGGGAGAATTGTAATCATAAACGACGACACTGTTGTTGCTTTTGTTTGCGACATAAACCAGCCCACGTGCCTCATCAACCGTCATGGCGCTTGAACTGCCAGCACTCAAACCCGAAAACGACTTGCTTTGATGTATAGGAGGAAGCAGTGTTAGCCCTGTTGGCCCCACTGCCTCGGTTAAAGGAAAGGAGATATCTCTCGGGGAAAATGGAGGATCTGGCGTTCTAAAAGGCTCTGTTAGATCATAAACATAGAGTCCGTGCCGATTATCAGACACCCCATTGAGTAGAAGCATGAGGTCACGTGTTTTATCAATATAAATACCCATGGGTGTTTCAAAGTTCGATGATGCAGCAAGCTCCCAACTGGGGGCCGTATTAGCAAAGTTCTGAGTGCTGACCTGATCGTAGACAATAAACGGCCTTGAAGAAGCACTTCCAAGCAAACCCGCATTGCTCACATAAAGTCGATCCAAGACCAGGTCATAAAAAAAGCCACTTGGCACATCAAGCCTGGTTTCATTGCCCGTATTCTCCTTAATGGGTGCAACGTCGCCCTCAATCGAATAAATTACAATGTTATTTCCACCTGTGTTGGCCACATAGGTAATATCCCGTGCGGGATCATAAACAATGCCCAGAGGGTGTGTTAAAGTCGTGCCACTTTCTATGCTGACATCTCCCCCGACACGACCGTCTGGGTTTAAATTACACAAATCCGCAACCCCAGATGCATTATCGGGACAGGTCGTCAAAATATCGTTAAAAATCAAAAGTGTCGGACTATCTGT
>UOGF01000021.1_pt1 | contig 23441 bp, 22 predicted proteins | sample 1989081 | NCBI WGS metagenome assembly UOGF01 (sample SAMEA4712195, study PRJEB27164) | hydrothermal vent metagenome | biome: marine basaltic hydrothermal vent biome; feature: marine hydrothermal vent; material: mineral | place: Pacific Ocean | collected 2011-06-14/2011-07-23 | depth 1719 m
TTACCGTTGCAGCAAACACTTGTACAGAAGCCGGATTTCTTTCCACCGTGGCCATGTTGCAAGGGTCGGAAGCCGAATCCTTTCTGGAAGCGGAAGACATCCCCTATTGGGTTTCCCGCATCTAGGAGCCTGTCGGACTTAGGATAAATCTACTGCGAAAAATCTATTTTGGCCCATTTTTTCGGTCATTTTCGTTAAATATCGGGGATATTCTCCTCAAACGATCAAAAAAATGGACTCAAAATCGCTTTCTCTCGCTACGATCACCTAAGTCCGACAGGCTCCTAGGAAAAACCCTCGAATCTATGCGATACGGCTCATGCTCGTACTCGGTCGTTTCGGACCATTTATGGGCACAATCTGAGTCTTAGGCACGAAATTAAATTCGGTTGCCGTTGCGCTGGTATAGGCACCCATCATGGGTGCGATGATGAGATCGCCCAAGTTTAGTTTTGGCAGCGGGATGTTTGTTGCAACGATGTCGATGCTGTCGCAAGTGGGGCCCGCTAAAACAGAGGCATGTGCTTGCCCTTCATTGAGAGAAAAAATGGGATATTTTGCATGATCAAAGACTTGACCGCTGAAGGAGCCATAAACGCCGTCATCCAAATAATACCAATTTTGTTCATTTCTTTTTGAAATACCGATGACGGAGGCAACACAGGTCATGGCAGGCGCGGCGATAAAACGTCCGGGCTCTGCGATCACTTGCACATTTTTTGGCAGTGTTTGTAAGGCTGTACGAATAGGGATACAAAAGCGATCTATATTCATTTCAGTGCCATCATAGTCAATGGGAAACCCTCCCCCAATGTCGAGTACACTCATGGGTGCGTCATGTCCTGCTCGGCTTTTTTCCAAGAGTGTTGTGCAGGAAGTAATGGCGGCCACATGTGCATCGGGTTCTTTTGATTGTGAACCCACATGAAAACTCAAACCTTTGATGCGAATGCCTAGTTTTTTGGCTTTAATAATAAAGTTTGGTGCATCCTCAATGCATAGCCCAAATTTTTTTGAGAGATTTACGACTGCATCACCATTTGAAAATGCAATGCGCAATAACAAACCCACCCGTTCGCGGTAGGGTCTAAACTTCTCTAATTCTGTGAGATTATCCACAACAAAGGTCGTGCAGCCGTAACGCATTGAGGCGCGGATATCGATGTCCCGTTTGATGGGGTGGGTGTGAATCGTGCGTTGCGGAGGAATAGAAAGCTGTTCCAGTAATTTTATTTCGCCCTGTGTTGCGATGTCAAAATGACTACCTTCTTGTTTTAAGGTTTCCAGTACAATCTCGTTTGGCAAAGATTTTACCGAAAAATAAATCGTGACCTTCGGTAGTGCAGAGGTGAGTTTTTTGTATTGGGAACGTAAAGTATTACAGTCAAGCAAGAGCAAGGGCGCACCGTGAGTTTTGACTAGATTTTCCCAATCGTACGCGGTGCGAAAATCTGTGTGGGTGTCGATTTGATCCATGCTGGATATTTTAGTTTGCACGTTCGTGAGTCGTGTCGGTTTTTCCGATATTTTCAAGTACAGATTGTGGTAGAGCGAAGGCCGCTTGGTGGATGGATGGATTGTAGTACTGTGTTGTAATTCTGGATTTGTGGTAACGCATTTCGAGTGTTTCCAGTGGGATTTTTCTGAGCTGAGGATTGTCTGTTCCCCAGCCGAAGACCATGATACCGCCCACGTAGGTGGGAACAGCTGCGCTGTAAAAGTGCCAGTCTTTAAAAAGTTGCCGGAATAAATCTGCCGTTTTTTTTGCTTCTTCAGCTTGGAAAAAAGCGACGCCGTTTTGTGTTACGAGGATCCCGTTTTCAGTGAGACAGTTTTTACAGCCCTCATAATAATCATGACTAAAGAGGCTTTCACCGGGGCCAATGGGGTCGGTCGAGTCGGTAATCACGACATCAAACTTTTCATGCGTTTCCCGGACAAAGGTGGCACCGTCAGAAATGACGCGTTGAAATCGAGGATCATCAAAAGCCCCTTGTGCGTGATTCGGTAAATATTTTTTTGAAATTTCGATTACCGTTTCATCAATCTCAACCATTGTGACCTTTTTGACACCCGAATGACGCAGCACTTCTCTTAGCATCCCTCCGTCACCGCCACCCACGATCAATACTCGCTCCACCGCGCCATGGGCAAAGATCGGTACGTGGCACAGCATTTCATGGTAGATAAATTCATCCCGTTCCGTGGTTTGAATAATGCCGTCTAAGACCATGACCCTGCCAAATTTTGCGTTATGAAAAATGATGAGATGTTGATGCTCGGTCTTATTTTCGTAATAAATTTCATCCACGCTAAAGCGTTGTGCGTAGTTATTGTAAAGGGTTTCTTCAAAGTGTTTGATCATGTTTTTGTCCGCCTCTGGAATGCGATTTCATTTTGAACCGATAGGATGTCTGTTTAGCTTTGGGCTGGGGATTCTAGGATTAAAACCATCCCCAATAATATAGCCACCCAATCGCATTTTTCATTTCTATTGAATCGCTGGCGGTGGATCAATATCACCTACAGGCCTTGGCATTAAGTAAAAACTATTTACTTTTTTTCTAATCACTATTTTTCCTAATTGCAGATCTAAGCTCTTTTTCCTGAACAAATTTAAAATCTTCGTAATCACAAAATAAGCATCCTTTCATGACTCGAATATCGCCCAGTGCTGACTGACACATAACGCTTGCACTGGGCGGATATGCTCATCAAAGTGCTTCTAAATCGTGTGGTTCAATTTCAGTGAGATTGTCTACAACACGATCCGCTTGTTTTTCCAAGATATCATACGGGTATGAACTGCACACGGCGAGACACTTCATGCCGGCGTCGCGCGCCGATTGCAGACCATGCAGAGAATCTTCGATAACCACACATTCTGAAGAGGAGATCGGAGGTTCTGTACGAAGCAATTTATTTAACTTTGCCAATGCGGTTAAATATGATTCGGGATGGGGTTTTCCCTGTCTCACATCCTGAGCACTCACAATCACCGGGAAGGCAGAACGAATCCCGCCCTGATCCAGGGCAAATTTAATTTCACCGCGAAAAGCCCCCGAAGCAATCGCCAAATGGTAATTTCCTACGGCTTTTTTAACAAAATTGACCACACCAGGATAGAGAAACAACTTTTCCTCTGATAACTTTTTGTAAATCGGCATCTTTTTCAAAATAAGGCGTTTCAGGATTTTATTGTCAACAGGCCGATGATGCGCAAGCAGCAGGGCTTCAAATAAACCCTTGTCGTCAAGCGCCAGATATTTTTCGTAATAAGCTTCTTCGGTGAGCACAATGCCTTCTGCTTCTAAAATAATCTGGAAGGCCTTTAAGTGATGAGGCTCGCTATCCACAATCACCCCGTCACAATCAAAAATAATCGCTTTCAACATTAGATTTTTCTCTCTCTTAAAACACCCTAAATAAGACGAATCGCTCGAATTCGAGCCAATAGGGGTGGATGTGAATAATTCAAAAAAACATACAAGGGATGCGGCGTCAGATTTGAAAGATTATTCACTGAAAGCTTTTTCAAGCTTTTAACCAGGTTTTCAGGGGAAGCGATGAATTCAGCGGCAAAATGATCTGCCTCGTATTCATTTTTTCGGGAGAGACGATTCATAAAAAGTGATAAAACAAACTCAATCGGGCGATACAACATCCCAAAAAAAAGTAGCCCTGCATATACCGAAGGCTCTGTCACAAAAAAAGCGGCGTAGAGCCCTGGGTGACTCAGAAAAATAGAAAGCAAATAAAACATCAATCCCACTTGCAAAATAGCGATCACCATCCCTTGGGTAATATGTTTTTTCTTGTAATGCCCGATTTCATGTGCAAGCACGGCAATCAATTCCGGTGTCGATTGCGCATCAATTAAGGTATCAAATAAAGCAATGCGTTTGTTTTTCCCAAATCCCGTAAAAAAAGCGTTTGACTTACTGCTACGCTTAGAACCATCCATGACAAAAACATTCTGCAAAGGAAACTGAACGGAACGCGCAAAGGCCATGATAGCGTCTTTCAGTTCTCCTGATGCCAGTGGCTCAAACTTGTTAAAAAGTGGCATAATCCAGATGGGCGCCACGGCCTGAATCAGCAGGATTAAACTTGAGAGCGCGGCCCAGGCATAAACCCAAGCATAAACACCTCCCCACTCTAAAAATGCCAGCAATAACGCTAAAACAGGCACACCAATCATAATCGCAAGTAAAGCCCCTTTTATTTTGTCTATAAAAAATAGCTTCAATGTCGTTTTGTTAAAACCAAATCGTTCTTCAATCACAAACGTCCGGTAGAGTGAAAAAGGCAGCATCAAAAGGGACTGAAAAACACTCAAAACCCCGATATACAATACCCCAGTGAGTAGGCGACTCAAGTCCCACGATCTCAGCCACTGATCCACAATCTCAAATCCACCTAAAAACCAAAAACCCAGCGTGAGGATCAACATAAAACTTGCGACAATTCGCCCAAAGCCTGTGCTCACACGGGTGTATTCTTGTGATTTGCGATAGTCTTCCGGGTCATAAGTCCCGACCATCTCTTCAGGGAGTGCTGTTTCAAGGTTTTTAAGATTCAAAAAGTCAGCAAAAAAATTCAGAATATATTCAAAAAACAGCATAAAGAGAATGATCATCCCGTAGAGGTTCATCGTGAACTCCGATATCGGTTCTTAAAAATGTTGAAAAAATTTGATCTTTACTAAATTTCCCCATAGTATAGCCCCACAGGGCAATTTGTCCTTCTAAAAATATTATTTTTCTTAAATTTTTATCTTTTATTATTCGACTATGTTTATCTCTCGGGTTCTTTTGCCTTTTTAAGGGCTGAGGCTTCTGGGACAACCTTCTCTTAGAAATTGTTGCCAAACAAGTATTTTAGTCCGCTTTAAGGGATGAGATTGACATTTAGGGACAGGGATAAACAAACCTCCCCACGAATATAGACTGTTCCATCACCTACATTTTTTGAAAAACCAAGAGGTATCCTATGCCCCTAAAACTAAGACAGATCATCCTGATATCCTTCTTGATCGCCCTGACTTTTTTAGGGGCAGAGAAAATCGGATATGCACAGGAGAGACTGCAAGTCCGTGGTTATGGGAACACCCATTTCATGGATCACGCTGGCACACCCAATGTAATGGATGATCCCAACACCCCTGAGGTCGAAGATGATACATCACTCAATGACGGGTTTTTCCAACTGAGAGAGTTCTCACTTTTTTTTGATTTTCTCATTACCGATGAAATCATCGCCTCAACAGAAATTGAAGCCGCCGATAATGGCAATACATACACGGCAAACTATGCTTATATCGACATCCAAGTCAGCGATAATGTCAATATTCGTGCCGGGAAAATCCTTGTGCCATTTCTTTCCTACAATGAAAACAAACCCAGCTTCAAACAAAACCTGATGAGCCAGCCCTTTACCGCCTTCAATATTGCACCCGTCATTGGCGCCCCATTTGTCAACAGTGGTTTTGGTTGGTCTGATGCAGGTGCGGTACTCAACCTTTGCTGTCTCGGTGCAAATATTGGCTTTCTTGACTTAAAACTTGCCATGATCAACGGCTTAGGCTCGAACTCGGATATACTTGATGATAACACCGTTTATCTCGACGATGGCACAGGCACATCTGTTCGTCCGAGGGATGGACTCATTCAAAATGAAACGTCAACCGAGCTCCGGGACAACAACAATAACAAGGCGCTCGTCGGGAAGCTCACCTTCAAGGCTGCAGACCTGCCTTTCGACATGGGGATTTCCTGGTATCAGGGCAAATGGGACAAAGCCTCAAGTAAAAACCTCAGAATGGCGGGTGCTCACCTCAACTGGGTGGGTGAAACATGGACACTCAAAGGAGAATACGTCAAAGCACAGGTAGAACAAAATACAGGCCCAGGTGCTACAGTGAGCATCAATACGGCCACCGGCGACTACAACATGCAGGCATGGTATGTGGAAGGATCTGTGGTCCCCGCACGCTATCAGAACGACAAATACCTCCGACTGATTGTGCGCTATGATGATGTTGACACCAATGACAAGGTCGCTTTTACCCCATGGGATCGTTCACGGATTACAGCAGGCATGGAATGGCAATTTGCTCACAACACACGCTTCCGTTACGAGTGGCAGCGTCATGAAATCGATGATTTTGAAAATGCGCCAAGTCCTTATAAAAATGCAGGGGGAGAAGAGCGAATCAAAATGCATATGGTATCGCTCATCTTTTCGTTTTAGCACACCCCACTATCACGATGACCCCTTATTTTGGGAGAGACAATAATGATGGCTTTCAAGCGCAAAACAATGAAGTGGATGTCGACCTTATTTTGTGGCATCTTCATTCTTTTAGGACTGATGAATGCAAAGGCACAAGCTGACAACGATATTTCGATTGTCTATACAAGGAAAACCACAAGTCAAAAAAACAAATTGATGGAGGCCCTGCCCAAACGAATTTCTGCAAAGGCTTACAATATCGGTTCACTCTCAATCATGGATTTTTCGGGAAAAAATAAAGCCTTGCTCCGTATGAACGCGTCGAAAATGGTCATTATGCTGGGTGATGCGCCGATGAAAATACTGAAAAACGCCAAAATCAACACAGATTTACTCGTCATTCAATCGATACGACAGACCCTTCATTCTTCCAGATGGACACTTTACATTCTTGGACAAGAGACCGCTCTGAAGACTTTTGATCCATCTCTAAAAAAGAAAAAGGTGTCAAAAATCGAAGACTTAGGATCAGAGCAGGATCTTCGGTCACTCACACTCCTCATTGTAGATACACAAACCATCTCCTTCCAAGAGGTGATTTCAGAAGTCGTGGAGAAAACCCTTCGCTAACTTATCGTCTTAATCCTCAAGTAATTCTCCCACTTTCACACCCAATTCATCCAAATCAAAGGGTTTGTAAAGAACGACGTCGGCCTGGCTAAATTCGTCAAACATCTTTTCTCGTTCTGGCTCCGCATCAAGCTTACGGGCCGTTAAAATAATAATAGGGATATTTTTTACAATCTTAGATGAAGCAACATCATCTTTGATCATTTTAGCAACACGATAGCCATTCTCTTTTGGCATCATCACATCCATCAACACAAGGTCCGGTTCAATGGCTCTCACCGCACCCAAAGCCTCCCAACCGTTAATCGCAGTAAAAACCTCATACCCTTCCTCTTCAAGATGAAATTGAATTCCCTCTAAAATATCCGGCTCGTCATCTACAATAAGCACTTTTTTCTTTGCCATGTCGCCTCCTAATGTTGGGCTACTGTTAATAAAGCTTTTTCAATCAATTCTTTTCCTGTTTCTCCATCCTGGGGATAGGAAACAGGGTTCATAATCATGGGAATAGGTATTTTAATATCTTGAATAGACAGGGTGCTGAGAGAAAAATATTGTGTCAGGCGTTCCCTAACCGTCACCGCATTCAAAGAAGATGTGCCCGGCAAAAGACAGGCAATTCGAGCGAATGAAGGCTGTGCAATAAATAAATCAGAATCGCGTTGAAGTGCTTTTAAAACAAGATCCAAAATATGATCATAAGAATCGGAAGGAGATCTATCTCGGTGGGAAAAAACCTCAGGATCAAAAACAAGCAGTACCAATGAAAACATGGATCCCTTTTTATAAGGACGGATTGCATTTTCTAGTGCGGCCATATCGATGGCCCGCTCTGAACAAACAGGCAGCGAAAAGAAAAAACAACATCCCTGTCCAGATTCACTGACGACAGAGATCCTCCCGCCATGTCGCTCAACCAACTCTTTCGCAATGGAAAGCCCCAGCCCCGTGCCTTGAATCGATTTATTCAAAACATCTCCCACCTGATAAAAGCGGTCAAAAACCCGGGTTTGATCTTCCGGTGAAAGACCCGGCCCCGTATCCGAAACACAAACGGTCACCCATTCACCCTCTGTCTGCGCAGAGAGCAAGACACGGCCTCCTTTTGGGGTAAATTTCAAAGCATTGCTTAAAAGATTACAAAGCACTTGTTCAATACGATCTGAATCAGCATAAACCGAAGGCAGGTTTTGCGCGATTTCGAGCTCAAACTGTGTTCCACGTTCTAAAGCCTGTGATTGAAAAAGTGCGGTAACATTTTTCATCAATGCGCCGAGTGCCAGTTCAGAAGGCTTGATCTCTAGTTTTCCTGCTTCTATTTTTGACAAATCAAGCACGTCATTCACCAAATTGGCCAAACGATCAATATTCCGACTCGCTATTTTTATAAAACGCTCCTGGGTCTCATTAAAAGGCCCCGCCTTGCCTTTTTCTAAAATCGCAACGGCATTTCGAATCGAGGTCAGTGGGGTTCTCAACTCATGGGAGGCATAGGAGAGAAAATCGGATTTCATCTGATCAATCACCTTCAAGGCTTTATTTGATTTTTTAAGTGTCTCTTCTGCTTCCTTCATCTTGGAAATATCAGTCACAAATGCAAAAATTTTTACGGGAACACCCATACGATTTCGAATACTTGTGGCATTAAAAATTGCATGGATGCTGTGTGCATTTTTTGGCTTTAAAATCGTCTCAAAAACCTTTTCTCCGCGGGCAATAATGCTCTCCAGTGCCCCCTTAAATGCAATCTGCTTTTCTTCTGTGATGAGTGTCTCCGCAGGGCTTGATAAAATCTCTTTTCGAGTATATTGAAGCATTTTACAAAGTGATTCATTCAGATCAAGGGTCTTAAAATTAAGATCAAGCAACCAAAAACCTTCCGTTGTGGTATTGATCATCGTTCTGTACTTTTCTTCACTTTCTTTAAGCGATTTTTCCGTTTTTTTACGAAGCACTTCGGCGCGGGCAAATTCCATTGCATGTCGAATCGTATTGCAGAGGATATCCACTGAGAGCGTTTTCTTTTTCAGATAATCCCAAGCCCCTTCCTTCATTGCTGTGACGGCGACCAGTTCATCTCCTTGACCCGTCAGGAGAATCATTGGAGATTGAATCCCTCGTGTCCTTATTTTTTTCATGACTTCCAAACCCGTGTATTCACCCAAGTGATAATCAATGAGAAAGAGATCATAGGCAGACACATCAAGTCGTGTTTCAAGCGCTGCCAATGATGCTGCATCATCAATCGTTAAGGCGACGCCCGAAAAACCCTTTTTGATATAACGGGTGGCAATAAAAACATCATCCAGATTATCATCAACAATCAGTATCTTTATTGAGGCAAAGAACATAAAAAGACTCCAATTAACGCTGGCTTAACTTGTTTTTCATCTCCACCTCTAATACCCGTTGGAATAGATCACCGTCTTCCAAAAACAGTTCAATCCCTCGACTACTTTTAGAAAATCATCAAATTCGACCGGTTTGGAAAGATAGGCGCAGGCACCATTGTTATAACTCCCCACAACGTCTTCCTCATTTTTAGAAGAAGTCAGTACCACAACACGCAGACGTTTTAATTTCGGATCCCGGGAAAGACGCTCCAGCACCTCTATGCCATTTAATTTGGGCATATTGATATCGAGCAGCAAGAGCTGAGGTTTAGGATATTTTTCTTTATCCTGATAGCTCTCTCGATTAAACAGGTAATTGATGGCCTCCTCTCCATTTCTAACCACATGAACTTCGTTTTCAAGTTGTGATTTTTTAAATGCTCTCAAAGCAATTGCAACATCATCGTCATTGTCGTCGGCCAAAAGAATTCTGATTGGGCCATCACTGATGGTTTTGATCATTTATTCCTCCCTACTCGTTATCGTTTTAGAATTTTCCATGCATTCCGCCTCCGGCTTTTTCGGGATTTCGAAATGGAATGTCGCGCCCTTCCCCAATTCCGATGCAATCCAGATCTGTCCTTTGTGGTCATCAATGACACGTTTGACAATGCTGAGTCCTGCACCTGTTCCCTCATATTCTTCATTCGTGTGAAGCCGCTGGAAAATACCAAAAATTCTTTCGTGATATTTAGGGTCAATGCCGATCCCATTGTCTGTCACTGAAAATTGATGGTTTTCCTCTTTTTCCTCATAGCTAATCACAACCTTCGCATCGCCCTCTTTATTTTTTCGAGAAAACTTAACGGCATTATTGATCAGATTTAAAAAAACCTCAGTTATTTTGATGCGATCACAGCGGATCTCAGGAAGGTTCTCTGGGATAACGAGATCAACAGAAGCCTCTTCAAGATCAAACTCCATGCGTTCCGTTACGGATTGAATCAACTCAGTGATTTTTACGGCTTCATAAGGATTTTTTTGTCTTGAAACCCTTGAAAGGGTAAGCAAGTCATCAATCAGCTGTGTCATCCGACCCACACCCCTTCGAATCCGAGCTAAATAATCTCTGCCTTCATCATCAAAAGCATCCGCATAATCTTCTTCTATAAATTTTGAAAAACTGTTAATCCCCCTAAGCGGTGCCCTTAGATCATGACTGGCTGTATAAACAAAGCTATCGAGCTCCAAATTAGATTTTTCAAGGGCCTTTCGCTCTTCTTCCAGTCTTTTTTCTGTCGCACTTCTCTCTGAAATATCAACGATCATAGCCATCACAAATGTTTCTTCTTCATCCCTTTGAATAACGCTTAAGCCAATTTCAACCGGAAATTCTGAGCCATCTTTCCGCATCGCAAAAATATCTCTTTTAGGTAAACCACCCCCCATCATTCTTGTTGAAGGGGCTTTATGAAAAGCCTTCATATGTTTTGGATGGTTTTTTGAAAACTGGTGTGGAATCAAAATTTCAACGGGCTGTTTTAAAAGCTCAGAGCGTGCGTAGCCAAAAAGCGCTTCAGTCATTTGGTTGACCAAAATAATCTCATTTTTTCCATCAACCATCACGATGCCATTCGGTGAAGACTCCACGACCGACTCAAAAAACTTTTTTTGTTTATCGAGTTTTCCTTGCTCCTCCTTCAGCGCCTTTTTGTCCTTCCAGCCCTGGAGAGTGGCCGCCTGTGTTCCTTCAAGCGCACGCTCCAGGTCCGACTCACCTGACTCAGCTTGTTTAAAAAGATCGAACATGGCAATGAAAAGCCCTTGCATCATGCAGATATAACTGATTTTTTTAAGCAAGTGTGCAGCATCAAACATCGTATCGAATAATCGAAAAGAGAGACTCATAAACATCACTTGTCCCATAAAACCGACAATCAGGGAGATGATCAGCCAATCGTGAAATGCATCTTCCCTCCAATCACCCATCTTTAAATAACCCAACAAGGCAATTCCAAAAAAAATCGCAGGGACAAACTCTTCCGGTCGACCAAAAAAGAGCTCTGGATAATAGGCACGAGGCAGGGGATAAAAGGCAAAAAAGAAAAAACTAAGCAGGGTCGCAGCCCCCATGCCTGTGAAAACAAACCACTCTGAAACATGGGCCTGAGGCAGGCCTCCCTGTCTCCGCGCTTGGAAGCTCACCCACCAGCTCAAGGCCATTAAAAATGACAAAAAAGCGCGGGAGGCGACCCAGCTCCAAGGGATGAGTGAGGTGGGTGGAGAAGGAAAATAGAGATCAAAAAATGCACTGGTGACAAGGGCATGATAGCCGTCTAATAATGCCGTGCCGAGAAACCCCGCGCCGAGAAACAAAAAGATATTGATCTTTTTTGTATAAAAACGAATGAGCGCCAGGATGCCGACGATTAAAGCCAAAAAGGTGGCGATAACCTCCATCAGACTATGAAGCATTTTATTGCCCTGCCACTCCATTTTACGCGCGATCAAAAATGCGATAAGTAGCAGCGCACACAAGACACAATACCTGATGACCTTGAGTCGAACCTTTTGAGGTCTAGCATTTACCTGCATTCATCATTCTCAACATGTTTAGAATGATGCGGATAAAAGCAAACCATGTGCCATGATAAAATCATATTTTTTCAGGTTTCCAAAAGTGCCTCTTCGTTAAGAAACAAAGGAATGAGCGAGGCCCTTAAACCCTTAAACTTTCACTTGCAAAGCCATTACAGATTGCAATATACCTTTTCCATAAAACCGAGCAAGAGACAAGATGATCTTCCCGCTTGAAAACAGCCCTCTTTTTCCCGATCCGCGTCAGGCCAATGCAGAGGGTCTTGTGGCTTATGGCGGAGACTTAAGCCCAGAACGTTTATTGTCCGCCTATTCCAAAGGAATCTTCCCTTGGCCACAAGAACAAGACGCCCCCCTGCTTTGGTTCTCCCCTGACCCCAGAGTCGTGTTATTGCCCCAGCAAATCCACATCGGACGCAGTCTAAAAAAGGTCTTAAAAAAAGCCCCCTTTGAAATTCGTTTTGACACAGCATTTGAAGCTGTTATCCAGGCTTGTGCAAAGGCAAAACGAAAAGAAAATGAAGGCACATGGATCATCCCAAAGATGATCTCTGCTTACAGCCATCTTCACGCACTGGGTTTTGCACATTCCGTTGAGGCCTGGCAGGACGGGATTCTGGTGGGCGGGCTTTATGGGATCTCTCTGGGTGCAGCCTTTTTTGGAGAATCTCTTTTTACGCAGGTGAGCAACGCATCCAAGGTTGTTTTGGTCACTTTACTTTATCAGCTCCAGCGCTGGAATTTTCATTTTGTGGATTGTCAAATGCGAACCAATCTTGTGCATGCACTGGGAGCAATCGATTGGGACCGCGAATTTTTTCTGGACGCCCTGGAAAAAGCACTGGAGGTGCCAACACGACGCGGCCCCTGGCCTAAGAATTTGAGTTGACTTGTTTTTGTGCCTTCCCTACAATAACCGCCGATGAAACGAGAGAAATCACAAGCCTTTTTTGAGCAAGCGCAGCGCAGTTTACCCGGTGGCGTCAATTCACCCGTGCGTGCCTTTAAGGCCGTAGGCGGCAATCCACTCTTTATAGAAAAAGCCTCAGGCTGCACACTTACAGATGTCGATGGTAATCAATTTATCGACTATGTGCTTTCTTGGGGGCCCATGATTTTGGGCCATGCCCACCCGCAGGTGATTGATGCTATTCAGAAAACCGCAGCACTCGGCACGAGTTTTGGTGCACCCTCCCCGCTTGAAATTCACTTGGCTGAACTTGTTCAGGAATTTTTTCCTTTGATGGAGCGGCTGCGTTTTGTGAATTCAGGCACCGAAGCCACCATGAGTGCTATCAGGCTCGCACGGGGTTTTACAAAACGCAATAAAATCATTAAATGTGAAGGCGGCTATCACGGTCACGGCGACTCGCTCCTGGTCAAAGCAGGCTCTGGTGCAACAACTTTAGGGGTGCCCGATTCCCTCGGTGTGCCGCCGGATTTGGCCCGCGACACCATTACCGTTCCCTACAACGATCTGCATACCATCAGAAAAATACTCGAAACGGAAGGCAATCAAATTGCCTGTATCATCATTGAACCTGTTCCCGGCAACATGGGCACGGTGATTCCGAAAGATGGGTTTTTACCCGGTCTACGCGAACTCACAAAACCCTTTGGCACCCTACTCATTTTTGATGAAGTCATGTGCGGTTTTCGTGCCTCAGCCGGTGGCGCGCAGGAACGCTACGGCATTCGCCCTGACTTGACTTGTTTAGGAAAAGTTATTGGTGGCGGTCTGCCCGTGGGTGCTTTTGGAGGCCGAAAAGACATTATGGATCAGATCGCTCCGCTCGGCCCCGTTTATCAAGCCGGCACACTTTCGGGGAATCCCATCGCGATGGCAGCTGGTATCCAGACCCTCGAATTACTCAAAGATTCCGCCGTTTACGAACAACTCGAAGCACGTGCGGCAGCCCTTGAAACAGGCATACATGCGGCAGCCAAACGCGCAGAAACAACCATTCAAAGCAACCGTGTTGGCTCCCAGATGACCCTCTTTTTTAATGACAAACCCGTCACCTGTTACCAGGATGCCTTAAAATCTGATCTCGCACGTTTTGCACGATTTCACCAAAACCTCCTAGAAAATGGGGTTTATTTTCCACCCTCTCAGTTTGAGGCCTTTTTTCTCTCCACGGCACACACACCGGACGATATCGAAAAAACGGTCGAAGCCGTTTATCAGGCCTTCAAAAACTCCAGATGAAAAACCCTGCGGCGGAAAAACCGCCAAAGGCCACACGTATTCCCATTGATCGCGCACGTTTTCTCGAAAAAACAAACACCTCACTCAAAAAAATTGAGCGCACCAGCCTTTTAATTTTGCTCGTCATCGGTCTGAGCGGATGGCTTTTATCAAAAGAAACGGGGCTCTCTTTGCTCATCGGCGGCTTCTTAGCCATGTTACATTTCCGCAGCCTACACCGCATGTTTCAAAAACGTATTCTCTTTCCCAGAGAATGGCTCAAAACAAAGTTTATCTATAGCGTGGGTCTCTTTTTTATCCTGTGTTTTTTCTTTTGGGTCATTCAATGGGAAGGCATCACCCGTTCTGCCATCATCACAGGTTTTTTACTCTCAACCGGGGCGATTTTCTGGGAATCCACCCGGAAGAGATGAGATAAACGCAAAGCTTCACCCTCCCTCAGCAACACACACCCAGTCATTTTTTTATTTGCTACAATAAAAAGAAGCGCTTAAGCTTATCAAAAGAGGCAGGTATGTATATCTCAAAATTTGGTCACAATACGCCCGGGCGCTTGGTTCAAGTTGAAGGCGTTTCGGGCATCACACACGCCTTTTTACCCAAATCCCTTCCTCCCAAATGGTCTTGGCCTACCACACTCTGGCCCCTGCTGATGGAAGCGCGCATGGCTTTGTCCCGTTTAGACGGAATGTACAAACATTTTCCCGAGGCAAAATTACTGCTGTCCCCCTTGCAAAGCCGAGAAGCCGTAAAATCCTACCAACTAGAAGGACTATTCACGATTCCCGAAAAACAGCTCTTATTTCAAATAAACCCCGAAAGGATTCGGAACAAAAAAGATCTGCGCAATACCTATCGCGCAATTCACAACTATGAAAAAACCCTTCAGGTCTACGGCAGCCAAAAAAACCGCACCCCAGACACCCTGCCATTGATTCGTAAATTACACAAAGCACTGCTCAAAGGCATACAAGAACCAGGTGATACCTCGGGCGTCTTTAGAACACAGCTTTTTCAAATGCCAGAAGCACCCCACTACGTACCGGCACCGCCTGCGGTTTTGATGCGCTGTCTAAATTTTTTCGAAAAATATCTCCGCAAAAAAACGCACTACGACCCCTTGGTGAATGCCTTTCTCATTCATTATCAGTTTGAAGCCATTCATCCCTTTCAAAAATGGAATGGCCCCGTCTCTCGCCTGCTCTTGTCGGTGATGCTTGCAAAAGTTTGTGGTCATTCAAACCCATGGATACACATGAGTGCTTATTTTTATCAACATGCAAAGGAATACAGAAATCGGCTTTTTTATGTCAGCTCTGAAGGAAAGTGGGAAGATTGGATTGCATTTTGCCTGAAAGGAGTTATTGCACAAGCAAAAGATACAGAAATACGCTATGAAAAATTGATCGCACTCTCAGATGAATTCAAAAAATCGGTGAGCCGAATGATAGACGGAGGACCACGCATTCAAATGATCGCCAGGGCCTTGTTCTCAGAACCCATTGTCAATGTCTCCACCCTGACAAAAACCTACGCCATCAGCAAAAACACTGCAAAATCTTATCTCAACAAGCTGATCAAAACAAAGATGTTATTAGAAATTGATCATCCCAGCGAAAAGACCTACTACGCCCCAAAAATTCTGACTCTCATTCACCACGACAATACAGAGTAGCTGTTCAATTCACTCTCTGAGCTCAAGGTGTAAAGCCCCTCTTTTGAGGGAAGTTTACAAATTCAGATGACGGATTTTCTCAATGGCAGGGTGTTCGTGTTTCTATCTTCTAATAAAGATTGTTTTGGCAGGATTGCCCTGTGCGATGGCATTATCAGGAATTGATTTTGTGACCACCGAATTGGGTCCAATAATCACATTGTCTCCAATTGTTGCCCCATCAATAATCACCGTACCTGCTCCAATCCATACATTTTTCCCGACCTTGATCCCATCGGATGTTTTTTCTTGCATACAGATCGGCGTATCAAGTTTGTCATATTTATATTTATTGCCAATGATTGAAGTGTTTGGCCCGATTAAACAGTCATCCCCGATCTCAACACCTTTTATACTGGATGAAATAAAACAAGAGGTGCCGATAGAAACATTTGAACCGATGGTCAATGGGCCACCGGAAGCCTTAATTTTACAAAAAGAACTGACAACGGTTTTTTTTCCAAAAACAAGGAGGGGACTCAATTCAACCTCAGCCTTTGGGCTAATCATACATCGGTATTTAATGAGATAGATCAGGGTGATGAATGACCCAGGCATCAAAAATCTTCGTAATAATTGCATTATCTTCATTGATCTTTTCCTGACTTGAGGACGGTTTCCATATTGAAAATATCTTTTTTTGTCCTGATCAATATGTTCTCGCCATTGGGATATTTCTCAGCATTTTGCGTTATTTGCCAAATTGCACGGGCAATGTCTTCCGGCTGCAAGAGTGTTTTTCCCTCTTGTTTTTCTTTTTCTATTTCTAAGAGTTTTTTGGGGAAACTTTTAAGTAGTTCCGTTTCGACGAAGCTCGGGGAAAGCCCAAGAACCTTAATATTGAATCGACCTGCTTCGCTTGCAAGGCATTTGGTTAAACCCAATAAGCCATATTTCGCAATCACATATGAGGTCATTCTAACCGGTGGTATTCCCGAAATGACCGTCGATAACAAATTCACAATTGTCCCGGCCCGTCGTTCTTTCATATGTGGAAGGACAGCTCTGCTCATCAGAATTCCCCCATGTAGAATGACTTCAAGATCCTCAAAACATTCTTGAGTGCTCATTCGATCAAAAATTTTGAGTTTGAGCGGACTTGTTACACAATTGATCAGCACATCAATCTTGAGGTCTGTTTCTATAATGCTTGAAACCATCGTATTGACGTCATTTTCATTTCGAATATCACATTTGATCGTCTCGCAGTTGTTAAGGCTGTCTTTGATTTGTTTCGCCGCTTCTTCATTGTTGAAATAAGTCAAAAATGTTTTAACACCTTGTTTCGAAAAATATTTCGTCGTTGCCGATCCGATCCCTCCACTCCCGCCAACCACAAGAACGACCTGAGACATCTTAAGTATTCTCCAAAGTTGTTACTTTTGCTTCGCCGCTCACTGCGATTTCTTTATTAACAATGACTTCCATTTTGATTGTAAGAATTTTCACACTCTCACTCTTACTGGTAACGACTCCCTTGATGAGCAAGTGATCACCAAAAAAAACGGGATGTCTAAATTTTAGGGTTTGACTGAGATAAAGACAGTTTCTTCCAGGACAATACATGCCAACAAGTGTAGAAAAAAAAGAAGCGATGAGCATACCGTGTACAATATTTTTTTTAAACTTTGTCTGTCTCCCATAAGCGGGATCGCAATGCAGTGGATTGAAATCACCCGTGATTTGCGCAAATTGATTGACTTCTTCTTCGGAAATCACTTTTGTGAAGGTATAGCTTGCTCCCACTTGAATATCAGCAAAATTCAAGTCAGTCGCACAAGGTTTTTTTTGTTCCACTTTATAAGGATCCTTTTAATGTTCAGGGAGGGGAGTGGCTTGTATTATTCGTTGAAGACAACACCGTGATTGCGTAATGCCGCTTTGATATCTCCAACACATTTTACAGATGTGACTTCTTCCATTTTGAATTTGATATTGAATTTTGTCTCTAATTCGGTCACCAGCACCAAGCCATTCATGGAATCCCATGTGTCTACATTATCGGGTGCGGTTTCATCGGTAATTGATGCTTCGTCTATTTCTAAGACATCTGCCAGAATTTCTTTTAGTCTCTTCATTGCTTAATCTTTCCTTATGAGTTGAATAAAATCTGGATATGGACAATCCTTATTGAGGTCATACTCTGAAATTTCACAGCCCTGATTATTCTCTTCGAGTGTGCAAAACCCTAGCCGTTTAAAAAATCCCCGAGCGGGCACATTTTTCTGAGTCGGGATAAATGAGCCAACGAGAATCTTTGCCTTTTCATTTTTTGCTTTTTCGATGATATATGCGAGGAATGTTTCCTCTATTTTTCTCCCAAGGACTCTGCAGCTCAACAAAAAACTATCTATTTCCCAGCGTTCGGATCCTTTTTTTACAATTGCAACACCAGTAATCCCATTATCACCAAATTTATCCTCAGCCTTTAATGACAGGACCATAACGTCTTTCCTTATCGCAAGTGCTTTAATGTCTTCCTCAAGGTATCTTTTTGTGGTCATGTTGAACTGGTTTGTTTTTTGAGTCAGTTGTGAAATTCGTGGCATTGTAAAAGGATTGGCTTCTTCTATGGTGATTTTTGTCTTCAATTGTTTCAAATATCCGCTTAAATCTGTCGTGGTTTTTTTTATTTCTTTCCTTCTTTTCTGAGCGGCATACATCTGTCCTTTATTTTTATCTTCATCGGTGAGATGGAGACTATTAAAGTCATCAATATCCATCAGTGTTTTTAGATATAACGAAGGATCCTCCGGTAGAACCGGCACCAGCACATCAGGACATGCCGTGCGAACCATTTCTTGATTCAGCCTGTCATCGTCAAGGAATACAAGACTGCCCAAACCGATATTGATTTCTTCCGCGATCGACTGTATGTTTGAAATTTTGTCATCCCAATTGATTCGCATTGCCGCGAAATGTTTTTCTCTTAAAATCATATCCGGATGTTCTCGAATGACCTTGATGGCATCTTCAAAATTATTTTTACTATTGATGGCAAGGATGACGCCACGGTCAAAAAGAGAAAGAATATAGTGTTGAAATTCCAAAAAAGGTCTTCCCTCAGGCGTCGGCCCGAGATGGATCCCTTCCAAGCCATCTTCACCGATCACTCCCCCCCATAATGTGTTGTCGAGATCCAAGACCAGACATTTTTTGGTCATCGACATCATCGATTTAATATAGGGCAGGTAGGCATCCGCCAAGGCGGGCATATGGTTTAAACTCAACTTCATGTCACCGATGTAATACATTTTAGGGTCAACGATGTTTTGTTTCCCAATCTTGGAACAGAAAGCATCGTAGTCAAAAACAAAGACCTGCTGATCTGTTTTATACACTTCCCGTAACTTGCGATTCAGTGTTTCTGTGGCTTCAAAAAAACCAAAACCTTGTTTATTTTCAAGGATACCCAAAGGAGAGTATTCTGGCACAGCTAAATTGTGCACTAGTATCTTAGCGGAAGAATGTGTTTTTATTTTTTCAATGAGTGATTCAATTTCATCCCCGTTTTCTGAAACCCACGCGCTTCTTGATTCATCAGACTTTCGATAGGCTTGAAAAAAGTCGTCACCCCAAAGCGTCATTGTATCAATAAAAAGAATGATCAGATTGGGAGAGGACTGATAGAGTCGACTCTCAGGATTCAGGATTTCCTGCGTATATTGTTTGTACTCAGCAACATAGATTTTTGGAAAAATACCTACAGCACAACACTTTACATAGAGTGATTCTTTAATGCCGTTACTTGTAAAACTTGATAAAATCGCGACGTTCAGCGCTTTGTCATAAGCGGGTTCTCTTTCTTTGCACATCTTATTAAGACGCCGATACAAGGTAAAATAGTCGGAGATCCCTTTGATCTCTTTTTGTGCGATCATTTCTTGTAGCTTTTCCATTGCGTCTGCTGACCTGATGGGTGTCATTTAAACTTGGTGAATCTCTTAAAAAATTGGATCAATATTTTGTGGCGCATCTATTTATCCCGAGCATCTTCTTCCGGTGCTTCAGGCAAGTTGACAATTTTTTTCTCATTCAGAAAGCGCATTACGTATTCAACACTTTCTGCGAGTGTTATCCCTTCAGTGTCTACAACGAGTTCAGGGTTTTCCGGGATTTCATAAGGAGAGGTGATCCCGGTGAAGTTTTTGATTTCACCGGATCGGGCACGCTGGTAAAGTCCTTTTGGATCCCTTTTTTCACAAACGCTCAATGAACATTTGCAATAAACTTCGATGAAATCCCCTTCCGGGACGAGTTGTCGCACCTGTTCTCGATCTGCTCTGAAAGGAGAAATAAATGCGGTTAAGGCAATTACGCCCGTTTCGATAAATAGTTTTGCCATTTCCCCGACACGACGGATATTTTCATGTCGATCTGCTTCAGAAAATCCAAGGTCTTTGCATAAACCATGTCTGACATTGTCTCCATCAAAAACAAAGGTTCGGCACCCACCTTGGTGAAGTTGCTCCTCCAGCGCATGGGCAAGTGTTGATTTACCTGCAGAGGAAAGACCTGTAAACCATAAGATAACACTTCTATGGCCGTTCTGGATTTCCCTTCTTTTTCTTGTCACGGTCGCATGGTGCCAAACAACATTTTTTTCATTATCTGGAGTTTTCATTTGTCAGAATCTCGTCATTTTATTCAGGGCCTAAGACGGAACTGCCTGAGGGCTTCCGCTCGATAATAAGTACAATATCCTCGTTAAAACCCGGGGATTGAAGTGATGTGCTACTGGATGAGACTTCAAGGTCAACACGATTGGAAGAACCCACGCGGGGATCATACCATGAGGCAGTATAGTGTCCCTTGGGCAAATTCAAGGCAAGTTGACTCGCATCAATATCCGTTTCATAGCCGGCATCAAAGTAACTCAGATAAAGTTGTCCTTTGAGTCCTCTTGTTACGGCTTTGGCCGATGTATTTGTCACAAAACCCTCAATCAGCGTCATTTGATTTAAAAAGGGTGCATATTTTTCAAGCACAGAAGCAAGGTGCATATGATCGCGCATCACATGCCGTACGGCAGTACTATACGGCGCATCAATATAGAGCCAGGTGGCCTCGCTACTGCCCGTTCCTCCAAGGGCAAAGACGGTCCAAAAGGTTCTGCGATAGGCGAAGCGTAAATCAGGTGCATTCATCGCATCATCGTGCCACAAACCACGAAGCGTATCTCTTCCAAAAATTTTTTTATAGGTTCTTCGGACAAATTTTGGGGATTTTTTTAACAGCGTCCGGAATAGAGAAGGTGGACGTTCGTAACGCACCAATTCATTCATCATCACAGGCTTCGTCCAGCTTGCAGCATCCAGTTTATTCGCTTGGTGTAAGAATCCGATATCCACATCGGCGCTCCGCCAAATCTCCTCAGAAAGCCCGATGGGGAGTTTATAGGGGTCGGCTGCTTTAATCCAAGGAATATAATATTGGTTACTTAACTCAACAAAACAAGTACCGCAGTTAGGCTTGTGTTCCATTTCATTTCCAAGTTCCCAATACACATTTGGAAAGGCCGCAAAACGACTGACGATGGTCTGAATGTAGTTTTTCTTTTTGTGTTCATCCCCCGTTTTCCAAACATTAAAGGGTTGTCCTGTGCCATCCATCTGATTTTTAAACCAGAAGTCTTTATTTCGAGACCAGGTATCGAAAAAATTGACTTGTACGTAAATACCTCTGTCCGCAGCTGCGTTGACGAGCCATTCTCCCCGTCTTATCCATTCAAGGTCCCAGGAAATGCCGTCTTTTTCCAAGGGATATAAGGCGATTTTCAACAAGATGCCATTGTGTTTGTACTCAAGCAAAAGGTCTAAATACTGAGTGAGTTGTTCATCCGATTTCCAACCGATTCTGACTTCACTTCTGGGGTCTTCACCGGCATTCACCTCTCCTTCTTTTTGGGGAGGTCCGTAATCTCGGGCCGCAATCCATTTTCCACCCACCCAGTAATGGGGTGAGCCATCATCATGCATCAAATATTTTGGATATTTTGGATCGACCTTCACATGGCCGCGAATGCCTTTGTGCGCGACTTGATCTAAAACCGTAAATGTCCCGGATTGAGGGGTCCCTTTTTTTCCCAAGGGGAAGAGTCGATATGTCCATTCCCCAGGTATGTCGGGCATAAAGCGTATACGCCATATCTGTTGCGCGTCTACGACCCCATCATAAAACCCACTGACTTGATACATCTCACCATTCGGTGATTTAAATTCACCAGAGAGCGTCACTTCTTTGTAATCGAATGGGTTGCGATAGCTTTGATTTGAGGCAATGCTTGTCTCAAATACATCATAGAGGGCAAGATCTGGTGATTTTGCAAAGACGTTTGAACAGGGAAGCAATACAAGCAACAAGAGAAAATAATATGAGCGCTTTCCCCAATAAGAAAGGACCTTACAAAACATTTTTATTTTTTTAGAAGATATAATAATACTCCCGGCAATAAGCTAATCAGTTGCAGAAAATGAAAGGATAAACCTGCGGCAGTACAAGTTTCAAGTGAAACACCCGACTGTTTAAAAAATAAATAAAGTGCTCCTTCTCGAATCCCTAAACCACCAATCGATACGGGCATCAACATCACAATAAACAACAAAGGAACAAAGACCATAAATAGTAGAAACTCTGCATGTACCCCTAGAGACAAAAAAATAGTGAAAAAAATCACGATCCGAATAAACTGGACAGAGACCGAGAGCAGCAAGAGTTTGAAGAGTGCCACTTTGGGTAAACGCACAGCACCTAAGGACTCAATAAATCGACTCAAGACGACAACAATTACCTTTAATCGCCCTTGTACCTTGATCTGAGTATAGCCCAAATCGGTCAATTTGTTTCGCAACGAATACAAGACCAGAAAGCCCGTCAACGAACCTGCGCTGACAAAGGCATAAATCGGAGCGACAGTATTTAAGGTTGCACCAACAACAGAGGAGATAAAAGCAATCAGCAACATCGAAAATAGTCCGATCACGCGATCAAGAAAAACAGAGGCTGCGATTTCAGTCGCCACGCCTTCCTCTTTTGAAAGCTGATAACTGCGAACCACATCAACGCCGATGCCTCCAGGTAAAAGTTGTCCGACGGAGTTGCTAATAAATACAATCGACAATAAATTCAAAAACTTTGGGAATATACGATAAAGATGTAATACAACTTGCCAGCGATAGGCCATGACAAAGCGAATACTCAAGACAAAAACAAGCGCAATCGATAAAAAGACCGGGTCTGCGTTTAGCATGACCTTGCCAAGCGAAACAAGATCAATGCTCGTCAATAGTACGGTCAAAATCCCCAAACTCACAAAGAGTTTGAAGATGTTTTTTTTATTCATTCCAATAATGCCAAATCAATCCATTCCAGGGACGCGTTTTATAAAAACCCCTTTTCTCTATACCAATCCACCGTGCGCTTCATCCCCTCTTTAAGACTCACTTTTGCTTGATAACCTAAGACTTCCTGCGCTTTTTTAATTGAAAATGCACGATTATTTTTAAAAAACCGGACCCGCCGTCTGTGTAGGGGTGGCTCAATCCCTAAAGGGACACAAATCGATTCGCAAACCACGGCGGCACCATAGAAGAACCAATAAGGGAAATGTAAAAATGGCGGTGGCGCACCAAGGGCATCCGCAGCAGTATTGATATAGGCTTTGAGCGGAAGATATTCAGGCCCGCCAATAAAAAAGACTTCCCCGCTAATGTCCGGCGTTTCG
>UOGF01000032.1_pt1 | contig 23396 bp, 18 predicted proteins | sample 1989081 | NCBI WGS metagenome assembly UOGF01 (sample SAMEA4712195, study PRJEB27164) | hydrothermal vent metagenome | biome: marine basaltic hydrothermal vent biome; feature: marine hydrothermal vent; material: mineral | place: Pacific Ocean | collected 2011-06-14/2011-07-23 | depth 1719 m
TGGGCTTATTAAGAAAGACGCTGATTTTTCACAAAAATTGCCAGGGGAAAGACTTCCCGTCACACAAAGCCTGGAGGTGGCCATCCTTGGATTAGGGGATTGGGGCCAACAAGTCATTCTCCGCTCACTCGAAAACACTCCGTTCTCATTTATAAAACAGTTTCACCTGATTGCGGGTGAGAACTACGAAAGCGTATTCACACAATTTTCTAAGGCCCCCAAGATGCAAGTCTACCGTGCTGGGGAGTACGAGGCTGTGCTTAAGAATACCTCAATTTCTGCCGTCATCATCAGCACACCCTGTCAGACACACTATGAACTTGCCAAAACCGCATTGTTTGCGGGAAAACATGTTTTTGTTGAAAAGACCTTTGTTTTAGAAGAAACACATGCTGCCGAGCTGATCTCATTGGCCCAGAAAAAAGGCTTAACGCTCATGGTGGGCTATGAATTCATGTATGACGATGGTTTCTCAGAAACCCGTGATTTGATCAAAGACTTTGCTTTTGGCGAGATCACTGAAGTTGAGCTCTACCTTTTCAACATGAAAAAAGGAGCGCTTTCAAATAATGAAAAATACGGAACCTCCATCGTCAATCACCACGTCACCCACTTATTGAGCATCCTTCAAACCCTACTGGGTGTGCAGAGGATGGATAAGATTGACTTGCTCGAGGCGGAATCGGAATATGTCCGTCTTCGCCTGCGTTATGGAGGGATTGAGACCACTTTGGTCGCTGCGGTTGATCTGCCCAATCGACAAAATTACAGAACGGCCATTATTCGTGGCACAGAAAAAACACTTGAGATTGCTTTCGATGGTCCCCATCCTGTTTTTACCCTAAAAAAGACTTCAAATGCGGCTCTGATTTCTGCAATGGATGAGGAATACCCCAGGCCCTTTCAGCAGACATTTACCACCCCTTCTGTTCAACGCGAGTTTGAGCATTTTTTTGATTGTATGACACAAAATCGCAGAACGCTTAGTGGTGGGCAGACCGCACTGCATCTTGTTAAAATGACCGATCAGATTGAAAAGAGCTATCAAGAAAAAATGCGCGTCGCGCAAGAACAATTTGCGGATGAGGCGGCTCAAACCCGACAAGACATCCTGCAGATCCAAAAAACATTCTTGCTTGAAAAAAGTCAAGATGCAGGCTTTTCTGAGATAAACACTTCTGAAATAAGTACTTCTGAAGTAAATACATTGAAGCGAAATGAAACACAAGCGCTCAAAGGGGTCGAAACAACCCTGGCCGTCGTGAATTATCTTTCTAATAAACCTTATACATCTGCAGACGAAATTGCCAGACATTTGAATCTAAACCTTGATGCACTCAAGACGATTTATCAGATCATGCAGCGGGTGCCCGGTGTGCAGAAAATTTTCAGCAGAGGAGATAATTACGACTATTTCAAGGTTGTTGAGCGATTTTTTGAACAAAATCATTATGAAGTGACTTTTTTTGTGGGTCTGTCCTGCCCCTATAAATGCAGCTTTTGCAGGATGACGATGGCCTCCCAAGAGAAAAAAGAAGGCTACTTAGGGCAGGGAGAGATTGACGGCAGATCACTCCGCTTTTCTATTAAAAAACCCGACCTACTCAAATACCATGAGGTTGTGAAAGTTCTAGACGGTTTAGAAGACATGCGAGATTTAGGCAGGCCCGTTACCGTAAAAATATCTGGAGGTTTAGAACCCTTGAGCGATCCGGAACGTGTTGCGTTTATTTTAGAAGCGGCAAAAAAAAGAGGGTTTCCCGTTCGGATTTATTCGAATGGTATTCTAGCCAATACCCCTGATAAACGTGAAATTGTGCTTTCCTGCGATGATTTTAGAATCAGCCTGAATGCCTTAAATGAAGATTATTTTCAGGATATCTATCGTTTAGGGACAACAAAGAGCAAAAAAATCAGCTATGCCAACATCGAGACAACCTTACGAGAATTGGTGGCCGAAAGGACACGTCTTGCATCAAAAACCCGTATTGGCATTAACTATGTTGTGGTCAAAGGGAATATCTATGAGATGTGGCTCATGGTCGCGCTCTGCCGCAACATCGGATTGGACTACGTTAACTTTAATACCGATTATTGTGATGATTTTGATGACAAAGCCTATATCGCAATAGATCAGCAAATTAAAAAAATAAAAACAATGCAGGGAAGAGGGGATTTTCTTTCACTCAAAATTGAGTTTGGCGGAGCGCTCTTAAAAAACAATGTTTTTGCAAAACAACCCCAGGGCGAATTTGACCCAGGATCCATGGCAAAGCTTAAAGTATTTGTTGATCCTGCAGGGGAAGTTACACCCGTGCATGAAGGGACCTACCCCTTTCGTACATCGGAGGGAAAAACGGAACAAAACCCTTACGTGTTGGGAAAACTTTCAGGCGAAACGAATTTAAAAGGTTTATTAAAAGAAGATCACGCGCTCTCACCCATCGAATTTCGTTATTTGGCGCCCTTTGAGCTTATTCTGGGCTTGGAGCTGATGCGGGAAGAAAAAGATGAAGCTTGTGGCATCAAGGCGACAGACTCCCCTTATCGGCGCAGTGATGCCATAACAACCTCAATATCTTAGGGAAGCTCTGATCAAGTCATGAATTATTTTTTCAAGGCAAAAATTCCAGGCTTCTACGTTGCAAATTTTGTAAATAGCGGGCTATCCCCTGCAATTCGCGCCTTGAATCCGAGCATTTTATCTCTTGAAAAATCCAAGCCAGACTTAATCAGAGCTTTCTTAGCTTAAAAAAACAAAAAGAGATAAAAAAATGGGGCGAAATTGATTCGCCCCATTTTTTTTCGGGGTCATCTGTATCGCACTCCCCTTGATTTTCTGTTAGAATCTGCCCTTTAATACAGCGATAACAAGGAGATGTGATGCACGCAGAGACTCAAGGCATGTTCCCCATTCAGAAAGACACGACCCAGTACCGTCTGCTCAGTAAAGAGTACATCTCGGTCAAATCCTTTGAGGGCCGAGATGTACTCATCATCGCCCCAGAAGCCTTGATTTTGCTTGCCGAACAAGCCTTTACCCAAATTGCACACCTACTAAGACCTTCTCATCTTAAGCTGCTTTCCGCAATTTTAGAGGATCCCGAAGCCTCTGAGAATGATCGTTATGTCGCGCTGCAACTGCTCAAAAATGCGGTCATTGCCGCGCAAGGCATTTTCCCGATGTGCCAGGACACCGGTACCGCAATTGTCATGGGAAAAAAAGGACAACAGGTCTGGACAAACACCTCCGACGAAGCCGCGCTCTCAGAGGGGATATTGCAAGCCTACACCACTGATAACCTTCGTTATTCTCAAAATACAGCCTTAACAATGTACGATGAAAAAAACACTGGAAATAACCTGCCCGCTCAAATCGACCTTTATGCGACTTCAGGTGAAGCCTACCACTTTTTATTTATCGCAAAAGGAGGGGGCTCTGCGAATAAAACCTTTTTGTATCAGGAAACCAAGGCGGTCTTAAATCCAAAAAGTTTGATCAAATTCATGACCGAAAAAATGAAGACCCTCGGTACCTCCGCTTGTCCACCCTATCACTTGGCCTTTGTCATTGGTGGGACTTCTGCCGAAATGACCTTAAAAACGGTCAAACTTGCATCGGCTGGCTATCTGGATCACTTGCCCACACACGGTTCGGAGTCAGGACAGGCTTTTCGAGATTTAGGTGTCGAAGCCGAACTCATGAAGGTCTCGGAGAAACTCGGTATCGGGGCACAGTTTGGGGGCAAATATTTTTGTCTGGATGCACGCGTCATTCGTCTACCGCGTCATGGGGCCTCCTGTCCCATCGGCATGGGTGTCAGTTGCAGTGCCGATCGTAATATCAAAGCAAAAATTACAAAAGACGGGATTTTTTTGGAGGAATTGGAAAATCATCCAGCCAAATACCTGCCCGAACATGCCGCAGCAGATTCTGAAGTGGTTGACATTGATTTGAATAAAAGCATGGCCAAAATCCTTGCAGAACTCAGCCGATATCCCGTTGCCACGCGTCTCTCTCTTTCCGGTCAAATCGTCGTGGCCCGCGACATTGCCCACGCCAAACTCAAGGAAAAACTCGATCAGGGGGAAGACTTACCTGACTATTTTAAAAACCACATTATCTATTATGCAGGGCCTGCAAAAACCCCAAAAGGCTATGCTTCCGGCTCTTTTGGCCCCACAACGGCGGGACGCATGGATTCTTATGTGCCGCTCTTTCAAAAACGTGGCGGTTCCATGATTATGTTGGCGAAAGGCAACCGCTCCTTGCAAGTCACAAAATCCTGTAATGAGCATGGCGGGTTTTATTTAGGGTCTATCGGGGGGCCTGCTGGTATTTTAGGCAAAGAGTGCATCACAAAAGTTCAGACGATTGCTTATCCTGAACTGGGGATGGAGGCTATTTTTCTGATTACCGTAAAAAATTTCCCCGCTTTTGTTATCGTTGACGATAAAGGCCATGATTTTTTTGATGGTTTGTTGTGAAAACAGTCAGGACGATACTAAATAACATTCAAAAGGTTTTAGATTGAGCAAGTCCTATTTTCATTTATTTGTCTGCACGGGGACAACTTGTGAGCACCAAGAGGCCGAAAAAGTGTTGCAAGATCTTCAAACGGCCTTAAAACAAAACGGACTGCTCAAAAAGACCCGTGTCACACTCGCCCGTTGTCTCGGTCAATGTGGTAATGGGCCTAACATGGTGATCTATCCTGAAGGCATTTGGTATGGAGATCTGGAAAAAAAAAGCATTCAGCGCATCGTGCAAGAACACTTGATTGAAGGAACACCCGTGCACGATTTAATTCAAATTCCGGTGGATTAGGGTGTGTCAAGCCAACAGAATAAAGTGTGTTTCGAGTGGGGAAGGAAACGGTTTTTTATCGGCCGCCCATGCTTTCTCTAAATTCCCAAGGGGGAACGGGATCTTCTCCCAGCCATAGCCCCAGTTTGGATTCCCGTGCCCTGTCTTCCAAGAGCCACAAGGACAAGTCTTCCGAACGTTCTCGGTGCCACCAGGCAAAACCGGCTTTGACGATTTCCCGGTTGAGGCTGCGTCCGTTTTCCATGACGACTTCGGCGATGATGTTTTCATCGCGGTCAATGCCTTTGACGTTAATGACCACCTTTTGTCCAAAAACAACGCTTTCCGTAAAATCTTTGGCTTGTTGTCCGTAGCGTTGGGTTTTTTCTGGTGCGTCAATGCCTTGCAGGCGCACCACGATGACTTGTCGGGATTTTAAGACCTTAAGCGTGTCCCCTGTTAAGACGGCAACGACTTCTGCAATGAATGAAGTCGGTGCCGCTTGCGCCATAGTAGGCAACAAAAGGAAAACGAATAAGACGGCTGTGATGAGCGAAGCGCGTCGCGTGCTATTTTTTTTGAGTGTGTGTGGTACTTTGATCAATTTATAAGTCCTCATTCCATTTGTTCCTGCCTCATCATTCTGAAATAAAAAACTGTTGTAGCATATCACCTTGAGGGCTGACAATCTTCTGTCAGCAGAAGAAAGGCTAAAAAGCATAGAAACTTGTAAAAAGGAAAGAGAATCCTTAAAATATTTTTGTTTTTTTTATGATGATTTAATCAAAGCTTCTTTCATTTAGTTAAAAGAAGTTTGGGGCGATGATACGAAAATGGCACTTTTTTCTACCCCTGCAATTGTATTAGGCGGTATTCGCTTGGGTGAAGCGGACAAGCTCGTGACCTTTTTTACCCTCACACGTGGAAAATTGAAAGGCGTGGCAAAAGGTGCGCGTCGCATGAAAAGTCGTTTTGGTGCGACACTCGAGCCATTTACTCACTGTAAATTGGTTGTTTTTGACAAAGGCACGGAAAAACTGGCACGGATTGAGCAGTGTGACATCCTCCATTCCTTTCAAAGTCTGCGTGAAGATTGGGGTGGAATCGAACGATCCTCACGTATGGTAGATCTTGTCGCCCAAATGACCCCCGATGGGCAAGCCAATATCGAGACTTTTGATCTCTTGCTTCAGGGTTTATTTTTTTTGGAAGAAAAAAAAGATCCACCACTTTCCGTCATGCTGTTTATTAGTCGCTTGATTGCCTGCAGTGGTTATCAGCCGCATTGGGAGACCTGTCTTAAATGCCGTTTGCCCTTTAAACCGGGGAAGCCTGAAGCCCTTTATTTTTCCCCCGGCGCAGGGGGTGCACTTTGTGCCAAATGTGGAAAAATGCATGTGCCTTTAATTCCTATGAGTCAAGGCACGCGGGCTTTTTTGAGTGCTTCGCAAAAAATGGATTATGAACGCGCCCACAGGCTACGTCCTTCTTTGCAAATCCAAAAAGAGTGTGAGGCGATTTTTAAACACACCCTGTCACACATCACCGGAAAATCAACCCGGCGTTTTACAAAAAATCCGGGTCCGACCTTAGGGTCAGCGCGACTCTGAAGCCAAACATCTGTCTTTCTTAATTCGATTGACAGTAATTCATACAGTTTGATATTTTGAGGCCGCATTTCAAACCCGTATGCCCGGCATCAAGGAAAAGCCATTTCGTGTTATCAACACAGCAGAAAAGTTTGACCTTTCAAGAGCTCTTTCTCTCCCTGCATCAATTTTGGGCCGCGCAGGGCTGTATCATTCATCAATCGTATGACAGTGAAGTCGGCGCAGGAACCTTTCATCCGGCCACTTTTTTAAGGGCTTTGGGCCCGGAGCCTTGGAAGGCGGCCTATGTCCAGGCTTCGCGTCGTCCCACAGATGGCCGTTACGGTGAAAACCCCAATCGGCTTCAGCATTATTATCAATATCAAGTCCTTTTAAAACCTGCGCCGGATAATATTCAGGATCTTTATTTAGAAAGTCTTTCTTCATTGGGTCTTTCGCTAAAGGATCATGATATCCGGTTTGTGCAGGATGATTGGGAATCCCCAACACTCGGTGCCTGGGGATTGGGTTGGGAAGTACAATTGGATGGCATGGAGGTCACACAATTTACCTATTTTCAGGAAATAGGCGGCATTGCACTTGAACCCACTTCGGTTGAAATTACTTATGGTTTAGAGCGTATAGCCATGTATTTGCAGGGCGTGGACAGTGTTTATGATCTCGCATGGACGGAAGAAATAAAGTACGGTGATGTGCACCATGAAGCCGAGGTGCAGTTTTCCGAACACAACTTTAATGCGGCCAATGTTGATTCCCTGAAAGAAGGTTTTAATCGCTCCGAGGCCGAAGGTTTGGCCTTAATTTCAAAAGACTTGCCCTTGCCTGCCTATGACCATTGTATGAAGATCTCGCATTTTTTTAATTTATTGGATGCACGTGGCGCGATTTCTGTAACCGAGCGCACGGGCTATATTGCACGTGTTCGCAAACTGGCGCGGGCCTGTGCCAAAGGCTATCTACAAAAACGAGAAGAGGCGGGTTTTCCGCTGCTTAAAAAATGAGCACATCATCTCCTCAAGCGTTAAAAAAATCGACCGCCAATACCCTGCCCTTGTTATTCGAAATCGGCGTCGAAGAAATCCCTTCAAATGTACTGCCCGATGCCTTAAAACAACTGCCCCAAATTGCTGAAAAATACTTCACCGCTGCTGGTCTTTCTTTTTCTGAACTTGAAGTTTACGGGACACCGCGCCGACTGATTCTTTATTGTCCCGAATTGTCTGTTTCACAGGAAACAAAAGAAGAAGTCATTATTGGGCCACCGAAACGCGCCGCTTTTGACGCAGCGGGCAATGCCACAAGGGCCGCCGAAGGTTTTGCAAAATCTCAAAATACGCTACTCTCAGAGATTAAGATTGAAAACGCCGCCGCGCTTGGTGCGGCAGCAAAGGGGAAAAAAGGCGAATATCTTGTTTTAAGGAAAACAAAGACCGGTGAAAAGACGGCAACATTATTAGAGAAGATACTTCCCGAAATAATTGCAAGTTTGAGCTTTCCGCGAACCATGCGTTGGAATGAAACAGCTGTGGTTTTTATTCGTCCCATTCGTTCGATTTTAGCCCTTTATGGGAGCAACGTGGTTCCTTTCTCTTTTGCAGGGGTGGCATCGGCAGACCGTGCCCAGGGCCATCACATGATGTCCCCAGACTTCTTTTCAGTGACGGATTTTGAACACTATCAAGAGGAACTTTCAGGCCGCTTTGTCATGATCGACCCAGAAGAGCGGGTGCGTGTGATTCAATCTCAGATGGAAGCATTAGGGAAAGAAAAACAGGCTGTGCTTGATTTTTCGGATAGGGCCTTGTTTGAAAAAGCCGCCTTTACCGTCGAATATCCGAAAGCGATCTGTGGCAATTTTGAAGACGATTTTCTGTCGATTCCCAAGGAAATTATCATCACCGCGATGGCCGAACATCAAGGTTATTTCCCGCTCCGGCGGGAAGACGGTGAATTGCTTCCGCATTTTATTACGATTTTAAATATCGCCCCAGAAGACTGCGCTCTGATTCAAAAAGGGAACGAGCGAGTCTTGTGTGCGAGGCTTTGTGATGCCCGGTTTTATTTTGATCAGGATCGTCTACACCCTTTATCTGCGCGTCTCGAAGATTTAAAAAAAGTCATGTTTCAGGAAAAGCTGGGTTCTGTGTTTGAGAAAGTAGAGCGCATTAAGGCACTGTCTCTTTTTATTGCAAAAAAACTGAAGTGGGACGCATCCGATATTTCTGATCTTGAACGCGCAGCCCATCTTTGCAAGAGTGATCTTGTGACCGGTATCGTGAAGGAATTTACGTCACTTCAGGGTACAATGGGCTGTGTTTATGCCGCTCTGGAAGGGGAAGATCCTTCCGTGTCGAAGGCCATCGAAGAACATTATTTGCCGCGATATGCCGGAGACAAACTCCCGCTGTCTCGAATAGGTCAAATTCTGGCCATTGCCGACAAACTCGATACGATCGTCGGCTGTTTTGGCATAGGGCTTATTCCAACGGGTTCAGAAGACCCTTATGCCTTGCGCCGTCAGGGGCTAGGCATCATTCAAATTCTTGTAGAGGACGCCTATTTTTATGACTTTTCTCTGGGAGACATCATCAAAAAAGCCATTCAACACTACGAATCTCATGATGCGTTTTATGTTTCAGATCTTTCCGAACTGATAAGCTCTTTTTTTAAGCTCAGAATTGATTTTTATTTGCAGCATTCACGGAATATCCGTTACGACCTCCGGCAAGCTGTACTTGCAAGAAAACTGAATAAACCACGTATTATGGTGGAATGTGCCGAGGCCCTCAGCTTGTTTTCCAAACAAGCTGTTTTTAGTTCCCTGATTACAGTTTATAAACGCGTTGCCCGGATTTTACCGACGGGTTTCAAAGGTGAAGTTGATGAAACAGTCTTGATTCAAGCCTCTGAAAAAGCCTTGTACTCAAAATATGTGGCTGTTCACAAAGCGACTGTGTCTTTATCGGCCAAACAATCTTATTCCGAGGTGCTGGCCCAGCTTGCAACTTTGAATGACCCGCTCAATCAGTTTTTCGACGATGTAATGGTTATGGACAAAGATGAAAAAGTACGACAGAATCGCTTGAGCCTTTTATACGCTGTCAGTGGACCCTTTAAAACCTTTGGCAATTTTTCAAAAATTGTGGAAGGAGAAGTGGCCTCCTAAACAAGCGTAGGTTCCAATTATTTTATGAAAACCCTTCAAGAACGCTTCGCTGGAAAAGATCAGCTTTTTTCAGGTTTTTCATATGAACCTGATCCGAATCTTTGGTCTGAGGGTTATTCAAGGAGAATCACATGAAATGTGCAATTTGTCGCAATGGCCGTACAAAACCTGGAGATATAAGGATTGTCCTGGAGCGCGATCAGGCCACAATCGTCTTTAAGCATATTCCCGCAGGTATCTGTGAAAATTGCGGAGAAGAATATGTTTCTTCAAAGGTGAATCAGGAAATGTTACTTCGCGCGGAAAAAGCATTTTCTCGCGGTATTATGCTTGAATTATTGGATTTTGCGGCCTGAACTTATTTTGAAACCAATCGTGTACTGTCGTTGAACTTACAGGAGAAATTGCATGGCTAAAAAGAAATACGTCTATTATTTTGGGGATGGGAAAGCCGATGGACGCGGTGATATGAAAAACCTGCTGGGCGGAAAAGGCGCGGGTTTGGCAGAAATGTCTCATCTGGGCATTGCTGTGCCTTCGGGTTTTACAATTACCACAGAGGCCTGTCTCGAATATTATAAAGGCAAGAAAAAATATCCCAAAGGCATGTGGGAAGAATCCCTGAAGGCCTTGAGGAAAGTCGAAAAATCCATCGGTACAAAATTCGGCGATCATAAAAATCCCTTGCTCGTCGCTGTCCGTTCCGGCGCACGGGCCTCAATGCCTGGCATGATGGACACGGTCTTAAATCTGGGGCTTAACGACGAAACAATACAGGGACTCATTGCCCGATCAAAAAATGAGCGTTTTGCTTACGATGCCTATCGGCGTTTTGTCGCCATGTTTGGCAATGTTGTGCTGGGGGTCAATCGTGAGCGTTTTGAGCGCACGCTCGAAGAGCAGAAAATCGTGACCGGTGCGTATTCGGATACCGATTTAAGTGTGGATTCCTTGAAAACCCTCGTCACCGCTTTCAAAGAAATTGTACTGAAAGATACGAGTAAAGCCTTCCCGGAAGATCCGCTGGAACAGTTGAGGCTCGGGATTGATGCGGTCTTCAATTCCTGGTTTGGCAAACGGGCAAAAACATATCGCCGTTTGAATAATATTCCCGATACCTGGGGCACAGGGGTGAGTGTTGTCGCCATGGTTTTTGGGAATTTAGGCGAAACCTCTGGCACGGGTGTGGCCTTTACACGTGATCCTTCTACAGGCAAAAAGAAATTCTTTGGCGAGTTTTTATTCAACGCTCAAGGCGAAGATGTGGTTGCAGGGATTCGTACCCCGCTCCCCATTTCTGCGCTCAAAAAGAAACTGCCGAATGCTTATAAAGACCTCATGTCTATTTATAAAAAACTCGAAAAACACTACAAAGACATGCTCGATATTGAGTTTACCATTCAGGATGGCAAACTTTACATGCTGCAAAGCCGGATCGGAAAACGTACGACGGCCGCTGCACTCAAAATTGCGGTCGACATGGTGAACGAAAAGCTTATCACTCAAAAAGTCGCTGTCTCTCGTATTGATGCACATCAACTGGATCAATTACTCCATCCCATGATTGATCCCAATTCGGAGTTAAATGTCATTGCACAAGGTTTGCCGGCATCACCAGGCGCGGCCATCGGAAAGGTCGTTTTTAGTGCAGAGGAAGCCGAGCGTATGGCGGAGCATCACGAAAAAGTGATCTTGGTCCGTGCAGAAACGTCTCCCGATGATATTGGCGGCATGCATGCCGCAGAAGGCATCGTGACCGCACGGGGTGGCATGACCTCTCACGCTGCTGTTGTTGCACGCGGTATGGGTAAATGTTGTGTTGCAGGCTGTGGTGAAATCTCCATTGATGGCAGCACGCAAACATTTACCGCGCGGGGTGTCGTGGTCAAAGAAGGGGATTTTATTACGCTTAATGGTTCCACAGGGGAAGTCATTCTTGGAAAAGCGGCTTTGATTCAGCCTAAATTGGGTGCGTCCTTTAAAACCCTGATGGCTTGGGCCGACAAAATCCGAAAACTCAAAGTCCGTGCGAATGCCGACAATAAGCGCGATGCGGCTGTGGCGCGTGGTTTTGGTGCAGAAGGCATCGGCCTTTGCCGGACGGAGCACATGTTTTTTGAGGAAGATCGTATCACTGCCGTTCGTGAAATGATTTTGTCCGAAGATTTGGAGGGACGTAAAAAGGCGCTCAAAAAACTACTGCCCATGCAGAAATCGGATTTTATCGAGATCTTAAAAGAAATGAAAGGTTTACCTGTTACCATTCGTCTCTTGGACCCGCCTCTGCATGAATTTCTGCCACAAACCGACAAAGATTTAGAGGCGCTTTCCGAGGAAATGGGTGTTTCTGTTGAGACTCTGCGTGCAAAAACAAACAGTCTGCATGAATTTAATCCCATGTTGGGACATCGCGGTTGTCGTTTGGGGATTACCTATCCGGAAATTTATGAAATGCAAGTCGAGGCGATTTTTGAAGCAGCGTGTACTCTGGCTAAAAAACGGATTACCGTCATGCCAGAAATCATGATTCCGCTCGTTGCCCACGTCAATGAATTTTCCACTTTGAGAGGGCTTTGCGTTGCAACAGGGGAAGCGGTCATGGCCCGTCATAAAAAGAAGATTGATTATACCATCGGTACGATGATTGAACTGCCGCGTGCCGCGCTCGTGGCTGATCAGATTGCAAAAGAAGCTGATTTTTTCTCCTTTGGCACCAATGATTTGACACAAACCGTTTTTGGGCTTTCCCGTGACGATTCTGGAAAATTCCTGCCTGATTACGTCGATAAAGAAATTTTGCCGGAAGACCCCTTTGTCGCGATTGATCAGGAAGGTCTGGGGCTGTTAATGGAGATCGGTGTGCAAAAGGGCCGCTCCACAAAAAAGAGACTCAAAATCGGTATTTGTGGCGAACACGGGGGCGAGCCGAGCTCCGTCGCTTTTTGTCATCATCTGGGTTTGAACTATGTGAGTTGTTCACCCTATCGGGTCCCAATTGCACGCTTGGCGGCCGCCCAAGCCGCGATTGCGGGTAAAGAAGATGCGTCTCGCGCGACGCTGTAGTCCGGAGACAGATACTTTCCTTAGTCTCTGATTCCTCTCATTCTCAGCGATTGATCCACTAGGTTCTATTCCAAACTGGGCTTTCTTATTTGTTTAGATGAATTTAAGTGTATTTAAATTTACAGACAAAAGTTCACCTTATTTTGGAATGGGAGAATGATGTCGAACTTTAGAATTTATATGGTTTTTTAGCACTTGAGTCTCATTGACAAGTGCACTTGTGATGGTATAGTAAGAATACTTTTTTGATATTATTTTATGGAATTGACGGCGTAGTGCTTTCGGTATAGTTGATGACTAGCATTCTGATTATTGTGTTTTTTCCTTTTGCAGCGTCACTTTTGCTGCTTCTTCTTTCTCCTGCACTTCAAAAAATCAATTTTGGCACCCGCTTGGGTTGGGCGATCTCTGCTGTGCCTTTTACCTGTGTTGCCCTGATTCTTTCATTGCTGCCTGGTGTTCACGCCGGGGGCGCGTCTACCTTTCACATCCCTTGGGTTCCCCGTTATGGCATCGAACTGTCTTTTCTTGTGGATGGTTTGAGTATCCTTTTTGGCCTTCTCATTTCCGGGATTGGTTTTCTGGTTGTTGTTTATTCTATTTGGTATCTCTCCGAAAAAGAGGATCGTCTAAAGTTTTATCTTTATCTCATGATGTTCATGGGTGCAATGCTGGGCGTTGTTTTTTCAAACAATCTCTTCGGTCTTTTTACCTTCTGGGAACTCACGAGCGTGAGCTCTTTTATGTTGATTGGGTTTTGGTATCACAAGGATGTCTCGCGTTATGGGGCGACCAAGGCGCTGGTGATTACAGGGGTCGGTGGTATTGCGATGTTGGCCGGTTTTATTGTGCTCTATAGCATCACCGGGACCTTTGATATTTCTGAAATTTTGCTGATGGGCGATGTGATTCGTGCCAGTGATTTTTATGTGCCGGCCCTCATTTTGATTTTTTTGGGATGCGCGACAAAATCGGCGCAGTTTCCTTTCCATGTTTGGCTTCCTAATGCTATGGAAGCCCCCACCCCGGTCTCGGCCTATTTGCACTCAGCGACGATGGTGAAAGCGGGTATTTTTCTTGTGGCACGGCTTTCTCCTGCTTTTTCAGGCACGGCTTTTTGGACAGGGCTTGTGGCAGGTGTGGGTCTGACGACGATGGTGGTGGGTGGTTATATGGCCATTCGTCAGACGGACTTGAAGGGGCTACTGGCTTACTCGACGATCAGTCAACTGGGCATGATTATGGCCATGCTGGGTTTTGGCACGCAATACAGCGCGGAAGCGGCCATTGTGCATATTATCAATCACGCAGGTTTTAAAGCGGCTTTATTTATGATTGTCGGTATTATTGACCATGGTTGTGGCACACGTGATTTGACCTATGTGGGCGGACTCAAAAAAGAGATGCCTCACTCTTTTAAAATTGCTTTAGTGGGCTGTCTTTCTATGGCAGGACTTCCTATCTTTGGTGGATTTATCAGTAAAGAAATGTTTTACGAATCGACGCTGCTTATGCCGTATCCGGGTTTGCCGTATCTGATTCCTTTCATTGCGGTCAGTGCCAGTATCTTCACTTTTGCCTACTCGTTTAAATTTTTGATCTGGGGCTTTTTTTATGACGCGCCCAAATCTCCCCCGCATCATCCGCACGAAGCCCCAGCCTTGGGTTTATTCTCTCCTGCACTCTTGGCGACAATCGTGGTGCTTTTAGGCATCGCCCCAGGGTTTTTCGCTCATGGTGTATTGGAGCTTGCTGCATCGGCCGTCTCGGGAAAAACCGCAGATCTGAATTTGGCGCTGTGGCACGGTGTGAATACGCCATTGATTATGAGCTTTTTTACCGTTGTTATCGGGATCTTTCTTTTTATGAGGCTCAAAAAGGTCGTTTCCGTTCAAGATAAACTCTCTGAAAAGGTGCCTTGGTTGAGTCCAAACTTTGTCTACAATAAAGGATTTTTAGAAGGGATTCCTCCCTTAACACAAGCTTGCATGAGATGGTTTCAAAGTGGGAACCTCAAACAGTATTTGTCTGTCATCATTACGTTTGTGATGCTGTCTACTTTCGGACTCTCTATTTCGCAGGGCAATCCTTTGACCTTTGATCGCTTGTTTCAAACCGAGCTGAGTTTTGTACATCTTTTGACTTTTATTTTATTGATTGCGGCCAGTTTGGCGACCGTTTGTTTTAAAAACCGGATTTCGGCGATTCTTGCTTTAGGGATGACCGGTTTTCTGGTGGCTTTTTTTTATGTACTCATGGGCGCACCGGATTTAGCGCTCACACAGTTTTTGGTGGAAGCGGTTGCGGTCATTTTAATTCTGCTCGTCTTTTACTTTTTGCCGCCTTATTTTAAGGAAGCGACACCGCAGCGGACCAAAATAAGCGATATTAGTATTTCTCTGCTGGTGGGTATTGTCATGACCTACTACATGCTCATGGTGATGGACAGCCATCTCACTGAAACAATTGCGGGTTATTATTTGGAAGTGAGCGAAAAGCTTGCGGGTGGTCGTAATGTGGTGAATGTGGTCATCGTTGATTTTCGGGGTCTGGATACGATGTTTGAGATTGCCGTGTTTTCCATTGCAGCATTGGGGGTTTATGGGATGTTGAAGTTGAAAAAAAAGCCAAAACATAGTCCTAAAGTCTTGGGCTCGAAATGAATTCCCTTATTTTCAAAACAATCACGAAGGTGGTCTCTCCTATTCTGATGATTTTTTCCCTCTATCTCTTGTTACGCGGACATCAATTGCCGGGAGGAGGGTTTATTGCAGGCTTGATGACTTCTGCCGGTTTTGTGATGATTTATTTGGCCTACGGTTGTGAGCGATTTGATTTCAAACATCGCAGCCGTGTTTTTTATTTTATGTTTTCAGGTGGACTGGCACTTTCTTTTTTGACGGGCTTGGCTGGGCTTTTTGTGGGGGGCTATTTTTTAAAAAGCGGTGTGGCTCATGTCGAAATGCCTTTGATTCACGAAGATTGGGAATTTGCTTCTGCGGCTGTTTTTGATATCGGGGTCTATTTGGTGGTCTGTGGTGTGTGTGTCTCGCTGATGACTTTGTTGGGAGAAGAGGAATGAAGTTACTCCTGCCGCTTGTGATTGGTGTGCTTTTTGCCTCCGGCACCTACTTGATGCTGCAACGCAATATTTTAAAGTTGGTCTTGGGTTTGAGCCTCATCGGGCATGGTGCCAACGTCGTTTTGATTAGCTCAGGATGGATTGGTACAGGACAAGTGCCGATTTTAGGGAGAGATGAATCAATGCCCTTTGTGGATCCCATTCCCCAAGCCCTTGTTTTGACGGCAATTGTAATCGGTTTTGCGGCCTTGGCTTTTTTACTGGTGCTTTCTTTACGTGTCTATCGTGATCTAAAAACAACGGATGTTGCGGAAATCAAGGGACAAAAAGGATGAGCCACTTGCTAGTGCTTCCCATTTTGATTCCCTTAGGCACGGCAATTTTATTGCTTTTGCTGCGTTTTCAGCCGATGGCACGGCGTATTGTAATCGGTCTTTCAAGTCTTTTGATTGTGGCTGTCAATATCTCACTGCTATTAAAAATTAGTGCCGAAGGGATTCAAAGCTACCGTACCGGTGGGTGGGCGGCACCTTACGGTATTATCTTAGTGGGTGATTTATTCAGCGGGATTTTGTTGGTTTTGGGTTGCGTGATTGCCGTTTGTGCGGTTTATTATTCATTCGCTTATTTGAAAACGGATGCGCAAAAGGCACTCTTTCATGCCCTTTTTTTCTTCCTTTGGGCAGGAACCAATGGATCATTTTTAACGGGGGATATCTTCAACCTTTTTGTGATGTTCGAGATTGTCCTGATGTCGATCTATGCGCTGCTCACCATGTTAGGGGAAAAAAAGCAGATTGAAGCTGGCATCAAGCTGATCAGCATGGGTCTGCTTTCTTCCGCACTTTTTTTGGTTGCGGTGGGTGGTATTTATGCTTTTGCAGGGACGCTCAATATGGCGGATTTAGCCCTCAAGATTAAGCCGCACGCGCATCACCCCCTGGTCAGTGCAGTGGCAATGTTGTTTATCGGGGTTTTTGGTTTAAAGGCGGCTTTAATGCCCATGCATTTTTGGTTGCCCGATGTGCATTCTTCAGCCCCGACGCCGATCAGCGCCATGCTTTCCGGGATTCTGATCAAGGTCGGTGTCTATGCGATTATCCGTATATTTTGTTTGATTTTTGTGGATTTGCAAGGACATTTTCAAACCTTTATCTTGACCTTGGCCTGTATTACGATGTTTGTCGGTGCGATGGGCGCGGTCGCGCAAACAGACTTAAAACGTGTGTTGGCCTACAGCAGTGTAAGCCAAATCGGTTATATTTTTATGGGCGTCGGTTTTTTTAGCGTGGCGGGTATGGGGGCGGCAATTTTTTATATTATCAGCCACGGGATCATTAAAGCCTCCCTCTTTCTTGCTGCCGGTGTCTTAAAAAAGATGCGTGGCACGATGGAGATGTCTGAACATGGCAACATGATGAAAATTTCGCCGATTTTTGCGCTGTTTTTTCTCATCGGTGTTTTTTCCTTGGGAGGGATTCCCCCTTCCAGTGGTTTTTTTATGAAGTTTCAATTGATCAAAGCAGGACTGGACGGGGCTTTTTATCTTCCGGTGGCGGTGGCTCTTGTGGTGAGTTTGTTTACCTTGTTTTATTTGGTTCAGGCATGGCAAAAAATATGTCTGCATACTCAGGAGAAGATCCCGGAAAACCCCTTGAACCCCCATCTGCTCGTTCCTGTGGGTGTGCTGGCACTTCTGGCACTTGTCCTGGGTTTTGCTTCTGCACCTGTGATTGATTTGGCCAACGCGGCCTCTGAGCAGCTTTTTACACCTGAACTTTATATCAATGCGGTGATGGGAAAACAATAATGCGTCGTCATATTGTCTTAAATATTGTGCTCGCGTTGATCTGGTGCGCGTTGCAAGAAAAGCTCAATGTGACGGAGTTTGTCATCGGCAGTGTGTTTGGCTACGGTATTATTTTTATGCTGAAGCGCGTTTTGGAGGATGAAAAGGAAAAAATATCTCCTTCGCAGGGGGTTTCTTTTGTCTTGTTTTGGCGTGTTTTCTGCTATTTTTTCGTTTTTATTAAGGAGATGATTAAAGCAAACATTGATGTGGTCAAAATTGTTTTGTCTCCCAAACTCAAAATGACACCCGGGATCATTGCTTATAAAATGGATGTAAAAACCGATGCAGGCATTACGCTTTTGGCCAATTCGATTACGCTTACGCCAGGAACCTTGAGTGTGGATATTTCCGAAGATCGCAAGACTTTATATATCCACGCCCTACACATCGAAGATGCGGCAGAATTGCAGCAATCCATCCGGGATTCACTTGAAAAACACACAAAGGACATTTTGGGATGATTGATCTCGTTGCTAACATTGCATTTGCGATTCTGGCGATTTCATTTGCACTTTGTTTGTATCGCCTCTTGGCTGGGCCGACTTTGCCTGATCGTGTCGTGGCGATCGATACGATTACGACGATCATCATTGCCATGATCGCAGTCTATTGCATGAAAGAAGACAGTGCCATTTTTTATGATGCGATTTTGGTGCTGTCGATATTGGGTTTTGTGGGAACGGTTTCTATGGCGAAATTTTTAGCGCGAGGAGGGAAAATCTTTGACGCGTGAAATACTAACCATCATTTTTCTCGTATTGGGTTTATTTTTTATTGTGACTGGCTGTCTGGGTCTGTATCGCATGCCCGATGTTTTTTGCCGTATGCACGCAACAAGCAAAGCCACCACCTTGGGGCTTGTTTTTATTTTAATGGCTTCTTTTGTTCACCTTGGTTTTAGTTCTGTGGGTCTTAAAGCCATTTTGGCGATTATTTTTGCCTTCCTCACCGCTCCGGTGGGGGCTCATCTGATCTCAAGAGCGGCTTACCAACGGGGGGTTAAATTGCATGACCGTTCGGTGACTGATGCGCTGAGCGGACTCTATCCAGAAAAAACAAATGCCGATCAAATTCAAGATAAGGATTGATCCGAGTTCTATCTTCTTGTTCTCCCTGCACCCCCACCAAAAAAACCTTGCTCGGTTCTTAATCTAATAGTCCTTAAGATTCGCAAATGTGCCTTGTGGTACAATTTCTTCACTTTTTTGGGGCAGACTGAAACCTGAGATGAATACTTCCGAAAAAATAACTGCGGCCTTGCGGCCCCTCTTTCAAGAAAAATATGAAGCGATTCACCGCTTTCATTTGAAAGGGGCTGGGGGAGCGCATGTGGTCAAGGCCCTTTCCGATTTGGCCGATCACCTTATCCTAAGAGGATTTCAGTCGATTGATGCAAGTCTTGCACAAGAATGGGGGGGGACTTTAATTGCCATTGGGGGTTATGGTCGTCAGGAGCTCTCGCCTTCCTCAGACATTGATCTCATGTTTCTTTATCCTGAAGGTCAGGCGAAAGAGACAGAAACGGTGTCTTCTCATTTGCTCTGTATTTTATGGGATTTAGGATATACCGTTGGTCATAGCATGAGGACGGTCGAGCAGACCATTGCATTGGCAAGGGAGGATGCTTTAATTGCAACTTCGTTATTGGAATCTCGATTTCTTCATGGTGATCGTGGGCTTTTTAAAGATTTTCATACAAACTTTTTCTCAAAGGTGATTGATAAACACATTAAAGATGTCTTGGCCTATCTAAAAGAGGGTCGGGAGGCAGGACGGCTTGAATACGGGGCAACGCCTTATTTGTTGGAGCCTAACCTCAAACAAAGTCCCGGTGGTTTACGAGATATCCATTACCTAAAATGGGTGGCATCGGCACGCTACCACACCCACCATTTGCCACAGGTCCATCAATGGGGCCATCTTTCAAACATCGAATACGCGAGTCTTTCAGAAGGACAAGATTTTTTATGGAAGGTTAGAAATCATCTCCATTTTTTGGCCGGAAGACCTTCCGATCATTTGACCATTGATTTGCAGGAAGAAATCGCGCCTTTTTTCGAATTGAAGGATAGACGCGGGTTTATGCACAATTATTATTTGCAAACGGGTCGTATCCTGGAAATTTCAAAACGCTTTACCCGAGAAACCGCTTCTATTGGTCGTGTGGGGCGGTGGCGGCGGTCGTGGACAACACGGCAAGTGGCACCGGGTTTCCAGGTTTTTTCAGGTGAAATCTCAATCCAATCGGATAAACCTTTTCAGTTTTTTGAAGACGACGCAAACATGATCAGGCTTTTTTTGCTCGCGAAAACCCATGTGGTGCGTATTGCGGATGCTGTACTGGAAGTTATTTATCAAATCTCAGAGGAAAAACGGGAAATTCCCCTAAATGCGGCTTCTATTTCCTTATTTAAAACATTGATCACAGAGCCCGGAGGGATCGCAAAGAGCTTGAGGCTGATGCATCAGGTTCGTCTTTTATGGCGTATTATTCCTGAATTTTCAGTCGTCAACTGTATGGTGCAGGAAAGTCGTTCTCATACCTTTACTGTGGATGAACATAGTTTTCGCGCCCTGGAAGCTGCCGAACAATTTTTAAATATAGAAGGACCGCTTCAGGAAATTTATGTCGCAAGCCCTCGAAAAGATCTACTCCATCTGGGGATTTTATTGCACGACATTGGAAAAGGCCGGGAGGAAGATCACAGCACACTGGGCAGTGAAATTGCAAAAATGGCGGCAGAGCGTTTGTCTTATGACGAAAAAGAGGTCGCTGAAGTTGTTTTTTTAGTCCGACAACACCTCATGTTTTCAGAAATTGCCCTCTATCGTGATTTTACGGATGAGCCTGTTTTACATCAATTTGTTGACGTGGTGAAAATGTTTGAACCCATGAGAAAACTCTTTATTTTGACCTGCGCGGATATGAGTGCCACTGCCCCAGGCATGTTGTCCGCGTGGAAAAAAGAACTCTTGCTCAAATTATACGAGGAGTCTGCTTTGCTCTTGAATGGTAAAGTCACGACCCCTGAAACAAAAAAAGTGGCTGTGATTACAGAGAGAATTTTTAAAACCCTGCTCGGAAAGTACCCTGAGTCCTGGTTGAAAGAACTGTTGTTGGTTCTCATTCCAAGATATTACCTCATCACCCCTTTTGATAAAGTGCTGTTGGATATTGGTGCGCTCTCGAAATTGCCCCAAAAAAATATACAGATTGAGACGCGTTTTCTAAGCGATCAGGGCATCACTGAATACAATCTTTACACATACGATTGGATGACTTCCGGGATTTTTTCAAGCGTGGTGGGTGTGCTTGCAGCCAAGGGGCTGCATATCCTCGGGGCTCAAGTTTTCACACATCCTAATGGCATGGTCATCGATACCTTTAAAGTCATCGATCCTGATTATCGAGAGGGGGCGACTGCCGAACGTATTACAAACATCGTCACTGCAATTGAAGCGGTGCTCCGGGGAGAAGAATCGGTCGAAGTCTTGCTCAAAAAGAGCAGACGTTTTCCGACAAAAAAAGAACGTACCGCTTTGTCTCAAACTGCAAAAAACATCCGAATTCAAGTCGATAATCAAAGTTCCCGTACCTTCACTGTCATTGATGTCTTTGCGCCAGACAAGCGTGGTTTGCTGTTTATAATCTCCAAAGCAATTGTGGGACTTGGGCTTTCCGTGCACGCGGCTAAAATTGTAACGCGCTTGGATCAGGTCGTAGATATCTTTTATGTCTTGGGAGAAGACCAAAAAAAAGTGACGGCGGCTGCGGCAATTGTTTTGATTCAGGATCGCCTCAAGGAAGCGCTTGAAAAGGAATTTGGAGATAATGTCGTATTGAAATGAGAAGCCTTGTACACGGCTTGATGGCGAGGTCTTACTCTAATTTTAAATTGAGACACAACCCCATTTTGACTTTTCTCTTATGGGTTGTAATGGCATAAGAAAATGCTAAAAACCCAAATGCAAAAAATAAAAATCCTCATTGTGGGTTGTGGTGACGTGGGGACGCGGCTTGCGACCCGCTTAATTCAAAACGGGCACGATGTCGTTGGACTTCGGCGCAGTCCCCCGAAAGATACCCGACACAAAATTCCCTATTTCGCGGCGGATGTAAGCTCCGTTGAAAGTCTTTCAAAACTGGATACCGATTTTGATCAAGTGTTTTATGCTGTCGCACCGGATCGTCGCGACGAAAGACACTATCAGGATATTTACGAAATAGGTCTCTCTCATTTATTCAATCATTTTTCTAAAAACAACAAAAAACCACACTGGATTTTTGTTTCGTCCACTGCGGTTTATGGGGTGACAAACGGCGCTTGGATTGATGAATCCACCCCGCTTTGTCCCACTTCGTTTACAGGAAAATTCCTTCTTGCTGCGGAAAAAAAAATACTAAAACAAGATGCTAAAAATATCATTGTACGGTTTTCTGGGATTTACGGGGAGGGCCGTGAACGCCTGATTGGTATCGCCAAAAATAAAACCCCAGTGCAAGCGGATCCGCCCTATTACAGCAACGGCATTCATCAAAGTGATTGTGTGGGTGTACTGGCCTTTTTATTAGAAAAACGTCTAAACGGCGTTCGCCTGGCTTCCTGTTACTTGGCCAGTGACGATGGACCCGCGCCGATATTCGAAGTGGTGTCTTGGCTTGCAAAAAAGCTTTCCCTCGGCACAGCGGTGAAAAAACAAAAAAATACAAAAGATTTAATGAATAAACGCTGCGACAATGGGCGATTAAAAACCTTAGGCTATCAATTTAAGTATCCCAGCTATCGCGAGGGTTATTTACCGCTTTTGGCAGTCTGGCAAAAAACAAAAGGATGATCTTCATGAACAATCTTGAGAGAAAAGAACGTATTCAAGGCATTTTTAACGATGTTGCAAGCCGCTATGATCGCAACCATTTCTTCCAAATTTCGGCTCGGAATTTGCTGGATTATGCTGAATTTTCCGGAAAAGGAGAAATGTTGGATGTTTGTACAGGGACGGGTAATGTTGCGCTGTTTGCCGCGCAACGCTGGCCTGAGTTAAAAATCAAAGCCATTGATCTTTCTAAAGGGATGTTGGCTCAAGCCAGAAAAAAAGCGGAGACACTCAAGATAAAAAATGTCGATTTTGTATTTCAAGATGCAGAAACATTGAAAGCAGATGCTGCATCTTATGATCTCATTACTTGTGCATACGGGCTTTTTTTCTTTCCTGATATTTCAAACACCTTTAAAAAGGTTTTCGGTCTATTAAAACCTGGCGGATCATTTGTTTTTTCCAGTTTCACAAAAGCGGCTTTCGGGCCTTATAATGAATTGTTTCTTTCGCAACTCAAGGCCTATGGCATTGAAGCACCAAAACCCGCAATCACACGACTACAAACACCAGAGGAAATTCGTGTTTTATGTCATTCGGTGGAGGTCACTCCCGTAGAAATTGTCTCCCGTGAAATCAGAACTGAAATCAGTATCAATGATTGGTGGGCTTTGATTGATAGTGCGGGTTACAAAGGTCTCTTGAATGAACTGGGGTCTGAAAGACTGCCTGCTTTCAAGACCGCCCATTTTGCCGCACTCGAAAAAATTGCCCCTCAAGGGAAATTACTTTTAATCGCAGATTCGTTGTACGGCATCGTGAAGCGATAAAAGGCCAGAAAAAATTCTTTTATTTTTTGTCAATACAGAATGCCTAGGAGCCTGTCGGACTTAGGTGATCGTAGCGAGAGAAAGCGATTTTGAGTCCATTTTTTTGATCGTTTGAGGAGAATATCCCCGATATTTAACGAAAATGACCGAAAAAATGGGCCAAAATAGATT
>UOGF01000049.1_pt1 | contig 23186 bp, 20 predicted proteins | sample 1989081 | NCBI WGS metagenome assembly UOGF01 (sample SAMEA4712195, study PRJEB27164) | hydrothermal vent metagenome | biome: marine basaltic hydrothermal vent biome; feature: marine hydrothermal vent; material: mineral | place: Pacific Ocean | collected 2011-06-14/2011-07-23 | depth 1719 m
ACGAAAGCCAGTCACGTTTGTGGGAAAACAGCGTGGGGCGTTCACGCGCCTTTTGGACACATTTTTTCCCCAAGCTTTGCGATACCTTTCCACAAAACTTCAAAGACATCGATTTTGAAACCTTTTATACCGCAATCAATGGTGTACGATCCTCACTCATTCGTGTGGAATCCGACGAAGTGACCTACAACCTGCACGTCATGCTGCGTTTTGAAATCGAACGTTTGATTATTGAAGACAGTCTCCCCGTCGAAGAATTGCCCGAAATCTGGAACGAAAAGATGGAAAGCTACTTAGGCATCAGGCCCGAAACCGATACCGATGGTGTGTTGCAAGATGTGCATTGGTCAGGGGGTGCTTTTGGGTATTTCCCAACTTATACCTTAGGCAATCTCTACGCCGCACAGTTTTTTAATCAGGCCAAGAAAGACATGCCTGATTTAGAAAAAAACATTGCAGCGGGTAACTTGCTGTCCCTCAAAACCTGGCTCAATGAAAAAATTCATCGTTGGGGGCGACAGTACAGCGCAGAGCAGATGGTAGAACGGGTCTGCGGTGAAAAACCGAACCCGGATTATTTTACAGACACGCTCGAAGCAAAATTCAGCAAAATCTATCAATTACCGTAATAGCAGAACCATCCCCTCCCACGCCCCCCCCCCTCATTCGGGGGGGTAGAGTATTTCCCCTGTTTTATGTGAAATTTCAAGAAATTTTCAAACAAATCTGACCATAAAACAACACTGAAAGCAGGCACGACCTATCACTGGAAGGTGATGGTCAGTGATGGAAAATCAAGAACGGAAAGCGAAGTAAGAAGCTTTACAACACAGTAGATCTTGAGGCTTCAAGCAGCGCTTCTTTAAAAATAAAGAAGCGCCGCTTGAAATTCGCTTGACATCAAGCGTCGAGATTTGTAGACTCTGCCGATTCGTTTTGTCCCCATCGTCTAGCTTGGCCTAGGACACCGCCCTTTCACGGCGGTAACAGGGGTTCAAATCCCCTTGGGGACACCAAAATAAAAAAAGGGCTGTCGGTTTGCGACAGCCCTTTTTTTATGAGATGAGGGATTCTCTGTACTCGGATTCGCCCTTATGGATGATGATTCGCAGATAAAAAAATGATATCATAAATATTCTCAGATTCGGGAGCGTTTGAAACATGCAACTACGATCCTCCTCACCCCAACAGCAAAACAAGTCTAAGTCCCAAACTAAAATAACAAACCCAAGCGTTGCCCAAAATACTCACGCACACTCAAACTTGAGTCTGTCACGAAACCTCGGAAATCACGGACGACAACGTTGTGGCGGGGGGCGAAGCGTATCCCCGTCCATATTGTATTTTCGTTTCGGTCTTCGTCTCGGTGTGTCGCTCGATCCACTCGCTGGGATGCATACGAAATATGGACCGATATCGCCTACATCGCATTCTAGAAACAAGAGACTTGTATGATGAAGGATGAACTTGAATTTATTTCCAGCATGACGGAGACCTTGATCTGGCCTCTTATTGTCGTGTGGTCTCTGTATTATTTTAGGGAAAAAATTCGTTTTCTCTTGGATCAAATTAAAACTGTAAAAATAGGAAGTTTAGAGGCTGAGTTCCAAGATTTATCGATATCAAGTCAATCTTTATTATTTCTGGATGGCATTGCTAGAAAGAATCAATGGACATTTTATGAAGAAAGACGAGATGACGAAAGAAATTTGGGGCCCGCATTTCTCAGCATCGCGAAAGATCTGCTCACCGTCGAGAGAGGAGAACTCATCAAAAAGCTACATCAATGGCTCAGCTCAAAAGACGAAAACTTGATTTGGTTTGCGAGTGAAATTATTGGTTATTTTAGGATTACAGAGATGGAGAATGCGCTTCACATCTTGTTGCCTGAAGAGAGGGTGGGGAAACTAAAAAAACACCAGTTAAATTGCATATGGGCGCATTCTCGCTTAACGACAATGGAATCTCTTGCTAACTTTCTGATGAAGACAAATAGTGAGGAAAATCAGGTTTGGACGCTATTTGTCTTCAAGCAAATGCCAAATGATGATGCAAACCTTTCGTATGACAAACGAAAAGAAATCATCAAAAAATTTATGTCTAGAGTTGATATTAGCGGCAAAGCGCGAGACGATGCTGCTAAAATTATGAGTAAAATCAATTAGATCAGTAGGATTTGCTGCAAAAGTCACGCGAAGCATTCCATGAAAACGGGTTGAGGCATTTCTGCCTTGAAAAAACAATAATGGCTTGTTCTGCACTTCCGAAAGTGCCCCCGGGGTGAGTCGAACACCCGGCACGCGGTTTAGGAAACCACTGCTCTATCCGCCTGAGCTACGGGGGCAATCGTTACAATTTCAGTATAAGTCCAAAGGCCAGTTTAAGGATCCAGTCAAGCTGGATGATTCGGGTTAAGCTTCGTCGTCATCACGAAGTTTTGCCAGTACGGTATAATCTTCAAGTGTTGAAGTATCACCAATGCTTTCACGTCCGGCCGCAATGTCTCGAAGCAGTCGGCGCATGATTTTCCCGCTGCGGGTTTTGGGCAGGTTGTCCGTAAAACGAATTTGATCGGGTCGTGCGATTGCTCCAATCTCTTTTGTCACATGGGTTTTTAAGGTCTTTTTCAGGGCTTCGTTGGCGGTTTGTCCCGATTCTAAGGTCACAAAAGCAAAAATGGCGGTGCCTTTAATTTCGTCCGGTGCGCCCACGACGGCAGCCTCAGAAACCTTCGCATGAGAAACAAGCGCCGATTCAACCTCCATGGTGCCCAGGCGATGCCCTGAAACATTCATGACATCGTCAACACGTCCCATGATCCAAAAGTAGCCATCCTTGTCTTTCCTTGCGCCGTCTCCCGAAAAATAGACCCCTGGAATATCCGACCAATAGGTCTCCTTATAACGTTTCGGATTACGCCACACGGTACGCAACATGGAGGGCCAAGGCCGTGTAATGACGAGGTAGCCTCCCACATTAGCTGGCACGGACTTTCCGGCTTTATTGACCACATCCGCCGAAATGCCGGGGAAGGGTAGGGTTGCCGAACCGGGCTTGGTTGCAATCGCACCCGGCAAAGGAGAAAGCATAATGGCCCCCGTCTCTGTCTGCCACCAGGTATCCACAATCGGGCATTTTCCACCGCCGATGACCTTGTGATACCACATCCACGCTTCCGGGTTAATGGGTTCACCCACGGTACCCAAAAGACGCAAGCTCGAAAGGTCATATTTTTTAGGCCATTTTTTTCCGAGTTTGCTGAGGGCACGAATGGCTGTCGGCGCGGTATAAAAAATATTGACCCGATATTTTTCGATAATTTCCCAAAAACGACCGGGATCGGGATAGGTCGGCACCCCTTCATACATGAGTGAGCTGACCCCATTGGAAAGCATGCCATAGATGATATAGGAGTGACCCGTGACCCAGCCGATGTCCGCTGTACACCAATAGGTATCCTCTTCCTTTAGATCAAAAATCCATTTTGAGGTCACGGTCGCACTCAAAATGTAGCCACCTGTAGTGTGCACGACCCCCTTGGGTTTTCCGGTTGTACCGCTGGTGTATAAAATAAAAAGAGGATGTTCGGAATCTAAGGCAGTGGCTTTGCAATCTGCGGAAGCCCCCTTCATGAGATCTGTCCACCAAAAATCACGACCTACTTTCATGACCACGTCATTTTCTGTCCGTTTAACAACAATCATACACTCGACACTGGGCGCCTCTTCGAGGGCTTCATCTACCTTATCTTTCAGGGTGATCACTCCCCCTTTCCGATAACCCCCGTCGGCGGTCACCACCAACTTGGCTTCCGCATCGTTAATACGATCACGCAGTGCTGCGGCAGAAAAACCACCAAAAATAATGGAGTGGGTCGCCCCGATACGTGCACAGGCAAGCATGGCAATCGCAAGCTCCGGGATCATGGGCATGTAGATTGCGACACGGTCGCCCTTTTTTACCCCTTTACGCTTTAGTACATTGGAAAATTTTGAAACTTCACGATGGAGATCCTGGTAGGTTAAGGTTCTGGAATCGCCCCGCTCTCCTTCCCAGATAATCGCAGCTTTGTTTTTCCGAGGCCCCTCTAAATGCCGATCAAGACAGTTGTAAGCCACATTGGTTGTCCCGCCGACAAACCACTTGGCAAAAGGTGGTTTCCAATGCAAGACCTTTTTCCAAGGTTTAAACCAGTGGAGTTCGCTCTTTGCTAAGTCTCCCCAAAAACCTTCAGGGTCTTTTTCCGCTTTCTTATAGAGACGGGTGTACGCGGCACGGCTTTTAATATGAGCCTGTTTACTAAAGTCACTTGCAGGCTTGAACAAGCGATTTTCATGCAAGACTGAAGTGATCTCTTCTTCGACTTCCTTAGACATCCCGTCCTCCTTCATCCTGATAACTTAGGTATACTAGTCTATCGGTTCCAATAGAAACGATTCTATGAAAGGGGGTCCTGCTTGTCAACGGGGAAAACCACCGCAAGCAATCGACAGGCTAGGACCTAAACGGGGTTTTGTCCGGGAGAAGTTCTCGTTGACCTGTCTTGGCAAAGTGGGCTATACATAATAGTTTACACACCACATTTCCCGAACGAAAGGTACTTATAATGTCCGATTCATCGATAGAAACCTCTGTGATTGATCGAGATATCCCTTCGGTTCAGGAAGCAAATACAGTGTTTTACGAAGCATTTGAAACCTTAGACATCCAAAAAATGGATAAACTTTGGCTCCAGAATGACTCCGTTAAGTGCGTGCATCCCGGATGGGAAATTTGTAGTGGCTGGCCGGACGTTCGTGACAGTTGGGTGCTCATCTTTAACCATACCCATGAAATCACGTTTTCCGTGTCTTTGCTTGATGTTACGGTCAAAGAAGATCTGGCTTGGGTTGTTTGCAATGAAAGCATTGCAACAAAGGACAATGGAAAATGGCTTGAAGGCCGCGTGCTTTCAACCAATATTTTTGAACGCCGGGACGGGATCTGGCTCTTGGTCCATCATCATGGGTCGCCCGTATTGGCCACTGGCAATGAAGACAAGGGAGAGGAGTCCGACACACCCTAGAGGGGATCGGGGTTGCGAAAGACTTGGCACGTATTCAAGAAATTATATTTCTGGTTTTTGGTCAGTTGGCCGTCGGTGGCGTTTTTTTGATGTCTCTGCCTTCTCTGAAGACCGTCGGTATCGGGTTCTACCGCACCAATGGTCTTGTCTTTTTGCTCACCGTTATCCTGGGGATCTTCCTTTTTCCCATTGACGGGTCTCAGTGGTTTCAGATTTTGTTTGAACTTGAGCTTGTCGGGCTCATGTTTCTCCTTTTTTCTGCTTTTATTCTCACTTTATTTATCTATAACCTAAGACTTTGGTTTCGCCATCCCCATCATAGCCAAAGCCTTCTTATCCTGGCCACGACATTTGGCACCATTGCCGTTCTCACAAGTGCGGTCTATTATTTGCCGGAGGATTCCGGCACAGCACGTCTGCTTTCCCTCTCGTTTTATTTTCTCATTTCAAGTCTGGTCCTTGGTGCGGGTGTTTTGTCTATGTTGCTCGGACACAGCTATCTGACACGTCCTGGTTTGTCGATTCTACCGCTTCAACAGTTGGTCAAATTATTTATGATCCTTGTTTTTATTGAGGCCGCTGTCGCGTTACTCAGCATGATTTTGCTCTCACCCACGGAACGCCTGATTGATGCCCTGTTGCTCAGAAATTTTGAAGGGCTTTACCTTTGGATTCGATTGCTCATCGGTATGGTCGGGCCTTTAATCCTAACGCCGATGATTGTTCTAACGGTTAAAGACCGGGCCACCATGTCGGCCACAGGTCTACTTTATGTGGCGATGATGATGGTTATCATTGGAGAAATTTGTTCTCGTTTTTTTCTGCTCGTTGACGTTAATTTTCTTTAATCTTATTAATAGAGGTGAAGGAATGATGAAGATTGCAACATTTGAAAAAATGAAGGTCTTTTCCCCTGAAAAGATGAAAAAGGTAAACCTCTTCACTACAGAACGTCTCTTTTGTGATCTTTATTGTTTGGAGCCGGATCAATTCCAAAAAGTACATGCCCATGCAGGAGAGGATAAAGTCTACACCGTGCTTGAAGGAGAAGGTCGCTTTCAGGTTGGAGAGGAAACCGAAATCGTCTTAGCCGGATCTTCCGTTTTGGCGCCCGCCGGACAAGTGCACGGGGTCACTAATATTTCAGGAAAACGTTTGCTCATCCTTGTTTTCATGGCACCGAAACCCCATCACGGTTAATTTTGACTTCAAGTTTATAAAAAAAGCAGTGTTGCCTTTCGGTAGATGATTCAATATAATCCACCGAAAAGACGGGAGAAGACCATGATAACAGATCGCAAGACCTTGAATGATCAGCGCATTTTACTGCGGGACGACATGCCTTATACCACCTTGGAAGATTATCTCAAAATTGGTGGTTTTGAGGGTCTCAAAAAAGCAATAGACATGACGCCGGAGCAAATTATCGACGTCATCAAAAAATCCTTTTTACGTGGCCGAGGAGGTGCGGGTTTTCCTGCGGGCATCAAATGGGATGGCGTTCGAAATAATCAGTGTGGCGCACATGGTCTTGAACCCCAACGCTACTTGGTCTGTAATTTTTCTGAAGGGGAGCCCGGCACTTACAAAGACCGCTATCTCGTCAATAAAAATCCCTACGCCTTGATCGAAGGCATGATGATTGCTTCTTACGCCATCGGTACGGTCAATGCCATTATCTGTATCAAAGAAATATACAAAAAAGAGATTAGCATCCTCAACCGCGCCATGCAAGAATGTCGATTGGCGGGGTTTATCGGAGACAATGTTCTTGGTAAGGGGCACGATTTTCCGCTTGAGATTTTCCTTGGGCCTGACTCCTATCTGCTCGGAGAAGATCGAGCCCAACTCGAAGTGATTGAAGGCAAACCGCCCTGGCCGCGTGCGAAGGGCATCATCCCCGTTTATGTCGGATTGTATGATCAACCCACCGTTGTGAACAATGCTGAAACGCTTTCGACCGTATCCTATATCATGAAAAATGGGCCAGAATGGTTTAAGTCAATTGGCACCGCAGATTCCCCAGGCACAATGATTTTCACTTTGACAGGAGATATCAAAACCCCCGGCATGTACGAGCTGCCCTTAGGTACACCACTCTCCACCCTGATCAATGAATATGGGGGCGGGCCACTTATGGGGCGTCAGATCCAGGCCGTCTTTTCAGGTCCAACCAATGCCGTCATCCCGGCCGATAAAATTGACACCCCCTTAGATTACGGCTCCATGCGAAAAATCCCTTCAGGACTCGGATCGGGGGGATATACCGTACTGGATAACACCGCCTGTGTGCTCACAATGGGCATGATGTTCTCCAGATTTCTTGCACTCGAATCTTGTGGTCAGTGCACGTCCTGTAAAACAGGCACAGGACGGATTACAAAAAATCTGGAACTATTGGAAGCAGGAGAAGGCACAGAAGAAACAGTCCTTGCGATTTTAGAAGACTGCCAACACATTAAAGGTTCCGGGCATTGTTATCTCTGCACCGAAGAAGGCATTGAAATCGGAAGTATTTTTTATAATTTTCCCGATGTCATCGTCGAACATCTCGAATACGGTTGTCTAAAACACCGCGATCTTGTCATGCCTAAAATTAAAGATTATGACGAAGCAAGCCATACCTTTACTTTCGATCACAAATATTTTGAAAATTGTGCCTCACTTGGAAAGCACATCAATTATCCAGGGATCTAATTTCATCTCCTCGGCCCAAAATGTCTAAGTTCACCTGCTGCCATGCATCGAAACGCCCTCCTTTCGCTTCTTGACGTTTACAAAAACAAATACCCTGAGGAAAGAGAAACCCTAGACGCTTTTATCCATTTCGTTCAGGACAATACAAGCTGCTTCGAGCGGAGTCTTGCCAAGGGACACGTCACAGGATCCGCATGGCTTGTCAATAGAGATCACTCCAAAATTCTGCTTACCCATCACCGAAAACTCAATAAGTGGCTGCAACTGGGTGGACATGCCGATGGTGAAAGCAACATCGGCGCTGTCGCGCTCCGTGAAGCCTATGAAGAATCAGGTTTAAAATCTATTGTTCCACTATCGGAAGAAATCTTTGACATCGATATTCACCGGATTCCAGAAAACCCTAAAGAAGCGGCCCATTTTCATTACGATGTGCGTTTTGCCCTAGAAGCCCAAGTCTGCGAAAAAGTGACGGTCAGCCTGGAATCCCATGATTTGTCCTGGATTTCTATTCTTGGGCTACATGAACAAAGCGACGAAACATCCATCCTTAGAATGCGCCAAAAATGGTTTTCCAAAGATGATTAAAAGGAAATCAAGGAGGGTAAAAAGAGCTGTGCCTAGCGAACTGTCTTTTTTCCAAAAGGAATCTGTAATTCCCTCATTTTTTTACGCAGGGTGTTGCGATGCATGCCCAGTAATTGAGAGGCCTGAACCTGATTGCCACCTGTTTCTTTTAAGGCCAGGGAAATCAAGGGTTTCTCAACTTCTTGGATCAATAAATCGTAGAGATTATTCCCCTCTGAAGCCCGTATCTTTCTGACAAAATCTGCGAGGCGCTCTTCAAGCAATTCGGCGAAATTTGGTTTTCCGAGACGATCTGTCTTGCGCCGATTGTAGACCGAAGACGGGGCGTCTTGTGCCAGTGCTTCCGAAGCGGAATCTATCTGAGAGACGGTTTTTTTTAACAAGGTCGCGGTTGAAACAATGGCATAAAATGCCAGACCTTCTTTTTTTAAATTTTCCAGGGTCTGAAGCGCTTCTTCCCAGTTTTTCTCTATATCAATGACAAGCACGGCATTGGGAAAATCAGAAATTTTGGAGAGTGCTTCCTTTGTTTGTAGCGGCGTAACGCGCGTGCCGTTATGACTCAGTTTTTCTTGAAAGTCCTTCAAAAAAAGAGGATCTTGATGGACCAGAAAAATATCGCGTGTCACGAATAACCCCAGAAAATACGGCAGGAAAATCAAAGTCGGGTTCTACCATATCTCCCAGATTTGTGTCAATCAAAAATAAGCTTCCCTGCTTTAAAATTGACCGTGATTTTATCCCCCGCATGAACACTGCCCTCAATCAACTTAATGGACAAAGGGTTTAGTAAATCACGTTGAATGACCCGTTTTAAAGGCCGCGCCCCGTAAACCGGATCATAGCCTTCCTGCGCAAGATGTTTTTGGGCTTCCGATGTCAAAACAAGTTGGATTTGTTTCTTTCCCAAACGCTGTTTCAATAAACCAATCTGGATTTCAACAATTTTTTCCAACTGTTCCATCAGCAGTGGGTGATAAATCACAATGTCGTCAATACGATTTAAAAACTCCGGTTTAAAGTGGCTCCGCAGTGTCGCGAGCAGGACTTCTCGCATCTCCTGTTTATTGTCGCCCAAGTCTTGAATTTCCTGACTGCCGATATTTGAGGTCATCATGAGCACGGTATTTTTAAAATCAATGGTACGCCCTGTCGAATCTGTCAAACGCCCATCATCCAAAACCTGTAGCAGAATATTAAAAACATCCGGGTGTGCTTTTTCAATTTCATCAAACAGAATGACGGCATAAGGCCGTCTGCGGATGGCCTCCGTCAATTGTCCACCTTCTTCATGTCCGACATAACCAGGAGGTGCTCCCACCAAACGTGAGACACTGTGTTTTTCCATGTATTCCGACATATCGATCCGAATCAAGGCTTGTTCGTCATCAAAAATAAACTCGGCTAAGGCACGGGCCGTTTCTGTTTTTCCAACCCCTGTTGGCCCTAACAAAATGAAGGAGCCTAAGGGGCGATTCGGATCCGAAATGCCGGCCCGTGCACGACGAATCGCATCCGAAACGGCTGTAATTGCCTCATCCTGCCCCACCACCCGCTGATGTAATCGTTCTTCCATCTGCAACAGTTTTTCAATCTCACCCTCAATCATCCGCGTCACAGGAATGCCAGTCCATTTTGAGACAATTACAGCGATATCCTCTTCATCTACCTCTTCTTTGAGCATCTTATTTTCAGATTGTAGGGTTTGCAAATGCTCATTTTCTTCAGAAAGCCGGGTATTGAGCATGGGGGCTTTTCCATAACGCAACTCGGCGGCGCGGCCAAGATCTCCAGACTGCTCGGCTTGTTCAGCTGCTTGTCGGGTCACATCAATTTCTTCTTTCAAAGCCCGAATTTTTTGAATCACCTCTTTTTCACCTGTCCATTGTTTGGAAAGTATTTCCGAGGCATTTTTCAAATCAAGCAATTTGTCTTCAATTTCATTCAAGCGTGTCTGAGAGGCTTCATCCGTTTCTTTTTTAACGGCTTCGCGTTCAATTTCAAGTTGACGGATTTTTCTCTGGGCCTCATCTAGTTCCACCGGCATAGAATCAATTTCCATCCGTAGACAAGAGGCCGCTTCATCAATTAAATCAATCGCTTTATCCGGTAAAAAGCGGTCAGTAATGTAACGATGGGAAAGCTCTGCAGCTGCAACAATCGCCGAATCTTGGATACGCACCCCATGATGGACCTCATAGCGTTCTTTCAAACCACGCAAAATAGAGATACTTTGATCCACCGTAGGCTCATTGACCATAATCGGCTGAAAACGCCGCGCCAGGGCTGGATCTTTTTCAATGTGTTTGCGATATTCGTCAATCGTCGTTGCACCGACCGTGCGCAATTCCCCGCGTGCCAAAGCTGGTTTAAGCAGATTAGACGCATCAATTGCCCCTTCGGCTGCCCCCGTACCCACCAAAGTGTGTAATTCATCGATAAAAAGAATCACTTCGCCTTCTGCTGAAACAACTTCTTTGATCACCGCTTTGAGCCGATCTTCAAACTCCCCGCGAAATTTTGCGCCGGCAATCAGGGCACCCATGTCCAACGAATGCACCCGCTTATTTTTCAGTCCTTCCGGCACATCACCTGAAACAATACGCTGTGCCAAGCCTTCAGCGATGGCTGTTTTTCCAACGCCCGCCTCCCCAATTAAAACGGGATTATTTTTTGTACGACGGGAAAGCACTTGAATGACACGGCGAATTTCCTCATCACGTCCAATCACAGGGTCGAGTTTTCCTTGCTGTGCCAAGGCATTCAGATTTCGAGCATAACGGGCCAAGGCCTCATATTTGTCCTCAGGATTCTGATCTGTCACACGATTTCCGCCGCGGATGTCTTTTAAGGCCGTCAATACTTTTTTGCGATTGAGCCCTTCAGTTTTGAGGACTGAGGCGGTCTCATTTTTTGAATCCAAAAGCACTAAGAAGAGATGTTCTGTGCTCAGATAATCATCTTTTAAATCACGGGCTTCTTTTTCAGATTTTTGAATCAATGCCGCGAGGTTTGGACTCACCTGAAGCCCTCCCGCTGCCCCAGGGCCAGAAACGGTTGGTCTTTTTTTCAAAAAATCGATTAACTTTGAACGCAGATCCTGCAAGGACAGCCCTATTTTTTTGATGAGAGAAGGCACGACTCCACCTTTCTGCTCCAGCAAGGCCAGGGCAAGATGGCCCTCGTCTACCTGCTGATGATGGTAAGATTGTGCATTTTTTTGCGCATCGGCCAAGGCCTCTTGCGCCATAAGTGTTAACCGTTCTGCCTGCATGAGAACACCTCCTTCCTCTAAGTCCTGTTCTCTAGGTAATTCCGGTTTACACCATTTTCAAGGTACTAATGCTCAGGATGCCCTTTTGTAAAACCTAGAAATCGCATGAAGGGATATTCAGCTTCGCGTTCTTTTCATCAATTGACAGACTTGTAATGTGGTGATATCTTCCCTAAAAGGGGATTTTATGCGTATTTTTGGGGTTTTTGGTCTTCTCTCGTTTTTATTCGCTCTCCCTTTTTGTGCTCAAGCGTCGGAGATTTATCAATATATTGATGCCGCTGGCACCATCCATTTCACCAATGTCCCTACTGATTCACGTTTTAAACGGATGGATCAGGGGGAAGCAAAAACCGTTCTTCCCGATAAAATAGACCGCGATATCTTGAATATTTTGATTTACGAGGCCTCAAAAACCCACAAGATATCACCCGCCCTTACGATGGCTGTCATTCGTACCGAATCAAATTTTAATCCACGTGCCGTCTCTGTCGCAGGCGCACAAGGATTGATGCAGATCATGCCTGCGACAGCCGGAGACTTAAGGATTAACGACCCTTTTGACCCCGAGGAAAATATTCACGGTGGCACACGCTATCTGCGTTATCTTTTGGATCGTTTTGATCAAAATCTGACACTGGCCCTTGCTGCCTATCACGCAGGCCCCGGAACCGTTTCAAGATATGGCGGCGTCCCCCCCATTAAACAGACAAAACGCTATATCAAGAAGGTATTGCATTTTTATGATTATTATTTAAATGAAACAAAACGGAGTGAAATAAAAAAGCGTGACACAAAACGGGAAGAAGCAAAATTGCCCGCGCAACCGATGCCCGGCCCCGCCCTGGCACAAAATATCCCAAGCCAATCAAAAATAAAAATACCCAATCATTGATTTTTAAACGCCCGTTAAAGTCTTGTGTCTGAAGTCCAAAGGCTTTCAAATAAAAAATGCTCAGACAAGGTTTTTTGTGTCAAGGCAGAATGCTCAGGAACAGCACTGCGTTCTCTTTCGGGGAAATCTTCACGGAAGTGTGCCCCCAGACTTTCACGTCGCGCCAGTGCGGAGGTGATTAAAGCGGCTGAGGCCCACAACATGTTCCCTGTTTCTAAGGCAAGACGAGACAATGGGGGATTTTTAAGCACATCAGCGCAAAGCTGGCAGTCTGAAATGGCACGTCGCACCGAGTGATCGCTGCGAATGATGCCCACATTTTTCCACATTGTCGTCTTGATCTCATTTTGAATTCGGTGGTAGGCTTCCGGCCACTTCACGGCTGTCTGTGCCGACCACGAAACTGGAATCTGCATTGCCGCATCAGAAAAAGCAGAGATTTTTGGTGAGACCGATTCCAGTACATCTCCGACCCGCGCGCCAAAAACCAGTCCTTCCAATAAAGAATTACTTGCAAGCCGATTTGCCCCATGTACTCCGGTCGAGGCCACTTCTCCAACCGCGTAAAGCCCAGGCACATTTGTTCTTCCCGAAAGATCTGTTTTGATTCCCCCCATCATATAATGGGCGCTTGGTGCGACAGGAATTTGTTGATCCACCATGTCGAGGCCATGATGCAAACAGGTCGCATAAATCATGGGGAAACGCTCTCGGATGAAATGCGGATCTAAATGCCTGACATCCAGAAAGACGTGGGCGACACCCGTTTCACGTATTTCGTTTAGTATCGCACGCGAAACTTGATCACGGGGGGCCAATTCTGCGTCTGGATGATAGCGATCCATAAAACGTTTGCCTTCGGCATTTTTGAGTTGCCCCCCCTCACCCCGTATCGCCTCAGACAGTAAAAAAGAAGGGGCTCCCGGCAGAGCGAGTGCCGTCGGATGAAATTGAAAAAATTCGATGTCCTCAAGTATGGCCCCGGCTTTCAAAGCCATCGCAATGCCGTCTCCCGTCGCCACGGTCGGATTGGTCGTCCGCTGAAAAACCTGTCCAATGCCTCCCGTTGCCAAGACCACTGCTTTTGCAAAAAAGCGCCGAAGCTCACCATTGGATTCATCCAGAACCAAGGCGCCAGAACAAGATGGGGGGCCGCCTTCGGTCTGAGACATCAATAATTCGATGGTAAAATGACCGTTGCGTATTTCGATATTGTCAGTGATGGAAATGGTGCGGTGCAGGGTTTTGACGATTTCATTGCCTGTCGCATCGCCTCTGGCACGTAAAATCCGGTTTTTACTGTGGGCACCTTCCCGTGCTAAAACAAATTGATCTCCAACTTTATCAAAAGCCACGCCCCAGTCCAGTAGTTCTTGAATACGACGGGGTCCTTCTGAAACCATGACCTGCACCGCATTCGGTTTGCAAAGTCCTTTTCCGGCAATGAGGGTGTCTTGACAATGAGAATTGATTTCGTTCGGTGTGTCGTTCACCGCGGCAGCAATCCCGCCCTGGGCAAACTTGGAGCTGGATTCGCCTCTCACGCCTTTATTGAGAATCGTCACCCGTCCAAAACGACTTGCACCGATGGCCGCACGTAGACCCGCAATCCCTCCTCCGATAATCAAAAAATCTGTTTTGAAATCGGCAATCTGCATGGCATAGGCCTATTATGGACGTGGCAAGCTGCCAAAGGGAGAGTCGCCGCGAATTTCGGTCAATTTGGGGTGGTCTCTATTCACCCAGGAGAAGATCACTTTTCCTCTTTTTTCAATGGCTTCGGAAGAGGAAGGGAGGGTCCAGCGCCCCTGCCAACGCAGGGTTGTTTGTGACACATTTTCTTTAATGACAATATGGTCTATTACAAAAGAAAGGGTGACCACTGTAAAGCGTTCAAAATCTCGTTTGATCCCATCTTTCAGCGCATCAAGCAATTTTGAATCGGCATCCAATGTTTTAAAAAAAGCCGATTCGTCTCGTTTCTCATAGGCCTTAGACAAGTGTTTCAGGCTTTTCTGAATCTGACCCACTTGCGTCACAATGGGAGAAGCCCTTTTCGGATCAGAGGCACAGGCAGAAAGAAAAAAGAGGGCAAAGAGAAGGATCCATTTTGTAAGAAGCCCCGAATTTTTTCCTTGTTGCTTTCTTGAGTAAAACATCGGGGAATTATAGGGGAAAGTGAGAAAGGGGGTCAAGACAAGATACAGAGTAAAGAGACACCATCATTATAATCTTGCTTCCCACTGGTTTTTTCTCAATTATTTGTTACAAATAAGTATGAACGCTTGTTCCGAGTACTGGCAGGAGTCTGCAGGCTTAGGAGGAGAGATGAAACTGAAGGTCGTTCTTGAGGAGAGAGAGGATGGGGGTTTTAAGGTCTTTGTGCCAAGCCTTCCCGACTGCATCTGTGATGGGAAGAACCAGGATGAAGCCTTTGAAAAAGTCCAGAGTGCAATTTTACGTTATTATGGAATAGAGGAAATCTATCACAGGAATGAATGAAAAATACAGGGGATGGACGCAGATCTTTCACCCCATATCTTGTGTTTCAATATGAAGCACTACAATGACCTAAAAGAGTGCACTCCGCTCGTGTCCTTTGAAATAATGGAGGAATTCATCTCGTCGAGCGGGATTTTTCCCACCTTATCCACAGACCTTGTGGATAAGCCATGACAATTGCCATAAACTGTTTTTTTAGATTCAAGCTTTACAGATCAAAGCCCTCAAAAAGTTTAATCGTCATCTGAAACTTGAATCTATTTCTGATGACTGATATGCTGAAAAAGGTTGATTATTTCAGGACACCTTCGCGCGATGAAAAAAACAGTCTGGCAACACATCATTTTTTGGATGCTCCTCCTGAGCTTTGCTTTAATGCTGAGTGGAAAGGCCATTGCCTGTCTTGCGCCTTCCGCCATGGAAATGGGTCAGGGAAAGGCGATGGCCTGTTGCATGGAACGCTGTCGGATGGAGACGACCCACGAAGCGGCACAAAAGGCCTGTGAAGAAAGCCGTCTGGCCTTCGCCCCCAAAGAAACCCTCTCAAGTGCTAATAAAGATTGTGCACATTCGGCGACAAACATGTTGTCGGAGATCAACCCTTTATCCCGCTTTGTTTCACTTGTATTTGAACCGGATGATCGCATAGATCCGGTTCAAAACGAACCGCCGATGAGACGCCATGCCTCAAGGGTTTCAATCTATACCTCCATACAGACCTTTCTGATTTAGACCTTCTTAACTTAAACACGCTTACGTCATCTTTTCCACGCGCTTTGTATGTTGTCTTGTGTGGTCCTAAATGAAATTCGTCTTTTGTCTCGTTTTTTATCGAGGATCATGAGCGATGAAACAAACCTTTTTATCTGTTTTTTTATCTGTGATGTTTGTGCAGGCACAATTGATCGGGCTAATAAAACCACAGAAAATGGAGATTTAAAATGAAACGATTTTTTTTAATGATGCTCAGTGTTTTTACTGTTTTGAATATTGTGCTTTTTTCTGAACTGACCTTTGCACAGATGGATCAAATGAAAGGTATGGCGGGTGGGAAAATGCCCATGCCAGCTCCTGGCAATAATACCCCCGAAGGTCAAGTCCCGGTTATGCTCACACCGCACAAACAAAAACTGGTGGGAGTAAAGACTCAGCCCGTCCGTCAAAAAACCATGAACAAGCTTATTCGTGCCATTGGTCGCGTGGCTTACAACGAACGTACTTTAACGACGGTTACCACCAAAATCGAAGGTTGGATCGAAGACCTCACAATCGATGCAACAGGTATGGCCGTCAAAAAAGGCAAAGCACTTTTTTCCGTTTATAGCCCGAAGCTGCTTCAAACACAGGAAGAATATCTCTTGGCAATCTCATCTGCAAAAAAAATGAACAACAAAATGGGCAGTGGCGTCATGGCTCAGGCTTCGCGCAAACGGCTTTTACTTTGGGATGTTAAACCCGCACAAATCCAACGTTTGGAAAAACGCGGCGAGGTGATCCGCGCCTTGCCCGTGCTTTCCCCAGCCAGCGGTATCGTGACCGAAAAAATGGCTTTAAACGGCATGTATGTAAAACCGGGCATGGCGCTTTATAAAATTGCCGATCTGTCTCAAGTTTGGGTCTTAGTCGATATTTACGAACACGAATTGCCTTGGATTAAAACGGGTCAGATGGCAGAGCTGACACTGACCTCGTTGCCCGGCGAGTTCTTCAAAGGCAAGATTACATATATCTATCCCTATCTTAACGAGGAGAGCCGGACGGCCACTATCCGGATTGAACTCGACAACAAAAAAGGCCAATTCAAACCCGGTATGTATGCCAATGTGGCTCTCTCTATCGAGGCGGCAGAAGGCCTGCTTGTCCCGGAAAGTGCCGTACTGGATTCAGGGCTGCGACAAGTGGCTTTTGTGAGACAAGCAGGAGGCCGATTTGAGCCACGCGTGATTACCATCGGTCTGCGGCTCAACAATGAAGTGCAAGTGCTGAGCGGTCTGGCTGAGGGTGAGGCCGTTGTTACACACGGCACCTTTTTGATCGATTCCGAAAGCAAGCTCATGGCCTCCATGGAAGGCATGATGGGCCTCGTCGGCATGGGCGATTGGAAGATGGAAGGCAGCAAAATGGGTGGCATGGAAGGCATGGATATGGGTGGCATGAACATGGATGACAAAAAAATGGACGGCATGGACATGAATAGGGGAGATCAAAAAATAGATGGGATGCCGATGGGGCAATCACCACCCATGAAAATGAAAGAGATGAACATGAAGGACATGCCGGAGCAGAAAAAATGATTAACCGCATCATCGAAGCCTGTGGGCGCAACCGCTTCATGGTTTTCTTAGGTGTTTTCTTTTTTTCCGCCTGGGGAATCTGGGCAACGGCGCGCATTCCGCTGGATGCCATTCCCGATCTTTCCGACGTGCAGGTCATTGTTTTTACCGATTGGCCGGGGCGTAGCCCGACCCTCATTGAAGATCAAATCACCTATCCCATCGTCACCGCCATGACCGCCGCACCTAAAGTCAAATATGCGCGTGGTCAGTCTTTTTTAGGCTTGTCCTTTGTGAACGTGGTTTTTGAAGACGGCACGGATATGTATTGGGCCAGAAGCCGCGTTATGGAATACATGCAAGGGGTCACGGGCAAGCTGCCGGAAGGCGTCACCCCCACCCTGGGGCCGGATGCCACCGGTGTCGGCTGGGTTTTTGAATACGCTCTCGTAGACGAATCGGGAGAGCACGATCTCTGGGAATTGACCTCTTTTCAAGACTGGACCTTGCGCTACTGGCTCCAATCTGTCCCGGGTGTGGCCGAGGTCGCCACCATCGGCGGCATGGTCAAGCAGTATCAAATTTTACTCGATCCTAATAAATTATTGGCCTACAAGATCCCCTTAAAAACCGTGATTCAAGCCATTCGCGAGAGCAACAACGATGTCGGCGGTCGGGTGTTGGAACTTTCGGAACGCGAATATATGCTGCGGGGTCTGGGTTATATCGAAACCCTGGATGATCTGCGTGATATCTCGCTGGATTTGCGTGATGACGGCACCCCCGTATTTTTGGGCGATGTTGCGCGTGTGCAAATCGGACCGGAAATGCGACGCGGTCTTGCAGATTTGGACGGAGAAGGCGAAGTCGTAGGTGGTGTCGTGATTATGCGTTTCGGTGAAAATGCCTTAAATGTCATCAAAGGCGTGAAAGCCAAACTCAAAGAAATCGAAGGCAGTCTGCCCAAGGGTGTAAAAATTGTCACAACCTATGATCGCTCCGACCTCATTTATGGTGCAATCGACACCCTGAAGGAAAAACTGGTCGAAATTACCCTTGTCGTGAGTGTGATCTGCCTTTTGTTTCTCTTTCATTTTCGCTCGGCCCTGGTGGCCATTTTAACGCTGCCCGTCGCCATTTTGATTTCTTTCATTGCGATGTATTATTTGGGTTTAAGCTCCAACGTCATGTCCTTGGGCGGCATCGCCATTGCCGTGGGCGCGATGGTGGATGCGGCGATTGTGATGATCGAAAACGCCCACAGCCGATTGGAGGAGAATCCAGAGGCCGACCGCGTGACCGTGATTATTGACGCCGCCAAAGAATTGGGCCGACCTCTATTTTTTTCATTGATCATCATCACCGTCTCCTTCATGCCTGTTTTTACCCTGGAGTCGCAGGAAGGACGACTCTTTAAACCACTTGCTTATACCAAAACCTTTGCCATGTTTTTTGCAGCCATCGTTTCCATCACCCTTGTGCCCGCACTCATGACCCTGCTGATTCGTGGCAAAATCACCCCAGCGAAGAAAAATCCCGCGAATCGTTTGCTCGTATTTTTTTATCGACCCTTTTTGAAAGGCGTGCTGCGTTTTCGTATCGTGACCCTCATTGCAGCCTTAGTGGTGTTGGCGGTGACGGTGCCCGTTTTTAAAGAACTGGGTTCTGAATTCATGCCGCCTTTAAACGAAGGCACGATACTCTATATGCCGACGACCCTGCCGGGGCTTTCCATCCGGGAAGCCAAAGCCATCTTGCAAAAACAAAACAAGATGCTCAAGGCATTTCCAGAAGTCGAACATGTCTTTGGCAAAATCGGACGCGCCAAGACCTCAACCGACCCCGCACCGCTCAATATGGTGGAAACCGTCATCACCTTTAAACCCCGTGATCAGTGGCGAGAAGGCCTCACCTGGGATGCACTCATTGACGAAATGGACGCCAAACTGCAATTTCCGGGGATGCCCAATATTTGGTGGATGCCGATTCAAACCCGTAACGAAATGTTGGCGACGGGGATTCGCAGCACACTCGGCATCAAAATTTTAGGGCCGGATTTGGCACAAATCGAAAGAATCGCTATTGAAATGGAAGGGCTTTTGAAGCAGCATTCCGGGGCGCGTTCTATTTTTGCGGAGCGGGTGACGGGTGGGTATTACATCGATTTTAAAATCAAACGCCGGGAAGCCGCACGTTACGGCCTGCGTGTGAAAGATTTAAATGATGTCATCGAAAGCGCCATCGGCGGCAAAAATATCGCACAAACAGTGGAGGGCCGGGAACGCTATCCCATCAACGTGCGTTACGCGCGCGAGCTGAGAGACAGCCCGGAATCCTTGGGTCGTATTTTGATCGCCACAAAAACGGGAGCTCATATCCCACTCGCGCAAGTGGCCGACATCCGTATCAAGCAAGGCCCGCCCATGGTGCGGGATGAAAACGGGTCACTGGCTGGTTTTGTTTTTGTGGATGGTGTGAGCGGCGATCTCGGTACTTTTGTTGAGAACGCAAAAAAAATCGTCCAGGAAAACTTAAAACTGCCGCCAGGCTATTCTCTTGTCTGGGCCGGACAATATCAATACATGCTGCGCGCCAAAGAAAAACTGGCCGTGGTCGTGCCCATGACCCTGCTCATCATCTTTGTCGTGTTGTATATCAATTTCAAATCCATCGCACGCAGCATGATCGTACTCTTCAGCGTGCCCTTCGCCCTCATCGGCGGTATCTGGGTCTTGAAATACCTCGACTATAATATGAGCGTTGCCGTCTGGGTGGGCCTGATCGCACTCGCCGGAGTCGCCTCCGAAATGGGAGTGGTGATGGTGACCTTTTTAGACGAAGCCTTGGCCTCAAAAAAAGAAAAACTGACAAAAGAGACCCTGCTGAGCACCATCGCTGAAGGCGCAGCCAAACGTGTGAGACCGGTGATGATGACCGCTGCAACCACCTTCATCGGCCTGCTTCCTATTTTATGGAGCACTGGAACAGGGGCAGATGTCATGAAACGCATCGCCGCTCCCATGGTGGGGGGCATGATCTCAGCGACGGTCTTGACCTTGTTTTTAATTCCAGTGATTTATGCTTTGTTTCGCGGGTGGGAATTGCGGAGGGGAGTGAAGGGGGTCTAAAAAATATCCCCTTGGGGGATCGGAAGGGCACCTGATTCGAGCTCGAAGTCATAGCCAGCGTCGATCAGGGCCTTAAATGTCAAGGCAATTTCACTCCAGCCCATGTCATCAAGAAGTTTATTTTGATGCACACCCACGGGCGAATAAAAGATTTCATCCGTCTCGTAATAACTTGAGATGATTTTTCCTGCATCAGGATCACCACTGTACCAAGCCTCACCCATCGCAGTATAAGTACTGCCAATGGATTTGATCAGTTGTTTTTGGATTCTCTCCGTAGAATGGGCCGATGCCTGAGGCACAGCCAATACAAGTATAAAGAAGAAGGAAGAGATAAAGATACTTAAGACAAGTTTATGCATTTGATATAACCTCCATATTCCGATAAATAATACTGAGACACTGAATTGGAACCGTGGTTAATCTGTCCATTCGGCTTTCGCCATCATTTTCTCTCCAAATCAAGATGCTGAAAAGGAAAAAGAGACCGCCTTTTTCCTGACACACACTTTGCCACGCATCCCGGTCGTTTCCTTCTCCCTTGTTTTTCTGTGTCTTGACTCAAACTCAGCTTCATGTTTTAGTCCATATTATGAAAAGAAAAATTACGGGATTCTACCTTGATGAACATAACGATTGGGTCGCGGAGTTGGATTGTTATCACGGACAGCATGTGCGGCACAATCCGCCTTTCAAAAATCGACCTTGGGTGATGACGGTATCGGGTCGAAAAGACAAGCTCGGTGAAAAACTCAATTGTGTGCGTTGTGACCGGCTCGAATTTCCAGAAGGATTGGTGGCCTATCGAAAAACGGCTATTTTTACGGCGGACTCAGTTCCAAAGGGTCTGCTCAAAGACCACTCCCTTGCACCCGGACATTGGGGTCTGCTTCATGTGTTGGAAGGACAGTTACGGTATCAACTCAAGCATTTTAAAAAAGAGTCCACCCTACTTTCAAAAAATGAAAAAGCGGTGATTGTCCCGTGTATGTTGCATGCTGTCGCCCCACTCGGACCCGTTCGATTTTACGTAGAATTTTTCTCTAAAGACGGTGTCGAATCGCAGAAGAATATGTGTATTTGAATTAGAGTATATATGGGTATATACTTATGGGCATGTTCTTATTAAAAGTCATTAACTCCCTTGAAAAACAGGGCGTTCGTTATGCTTTGGTCGGCGGTCATGCCGTCGCACTGCATGGTGCTGTTCGAGGCACGATTGATTTAGATTTTGTGATTCAATTGAATGAAAAAGCTTTCAAATCTGTTGAACAGGCATTATTTAATATCGGTCTCAGCCCACGTCTACCTGTTAACGCTGAAGATATGTTTCGATTTCGTGAAGAATATATCAAGAACAGAAATTTGATTGCCTGGTCATTTTTTAATCCGAATAATCCAATTGAAATTGTAGATATTATCATTACTGAAGACCTTCAAAAAATGAAAACGATCCATAAAAAAGTCGCCGGGAAAAATATTCGTTTGATCAGTATTCCTGATTTGATTGTTATGAAGCTTAAGTCAAATCGCCCGCAGGACATTGAAGATATCAGGGCATTGGAGAAACTGAAATGAAAACCATACAGTATTTTACTGATGCGTATTTGGAATGCTGTAAGCGCTTATCGCAGCATTTTTAGAATCGCATCGTTTGATGCATGCACCCGTGGATAAAACAAAACTCATTAGTATGAAAATACCCGAATCATTACTGAGTGCTTTCCGCAGTAAATGTGAAACAAGTCAAGTCAAGTGAAGTATCAAACACAGATCAAAACATTGATGAAAGAATGGGTTTGTCAATAAATGATGCAGGCTGCTCTATGACTCTGTCCATGAGAAGACAGGATGTCTTACTGCGAGGCTAGGAGGTTTAATCCAATCAAGGTGAACAGTTACACTTTCAAAACTTTCAGGTATTTTTGGGCCCCGTATGAAATAATTTCTTTGTCGCGCGTCATCAAGGTCGCATCAAGTATTCTGGCGGTTGAAACAATCAGACGGTCTGCGGGATCACCATGAAACTTCCCAGGCAAACGGCTGCTTTCAATGGCGATTTTTGGGCTCATCGGCGCCAGTAAAATGCCGGGGGCTTCTAATGCCTTGTTCACCCAGTCCAAACAATTTGTTGGGATTTGAATGCGACCTTTCGACTCTAACATCCCCAGTACCCAGTTGGAAGAGAATCCCGAGGCTGACCGTGTGACCGTGATTATTGACGCCGCCAAAGAATTAGGTCGACCGCTGTTTTTTTCATTGATTATTATCACCGTCTCCTTCATGCCCGTATTTACCCTGGAATCACAGGAAGGGCGACTTTTTAAACCGCTCGCCTACACCAAAACCTTCGCCATGTTTTTTGCAGCCATCGTTTCCATCACCCTCGTGCCCGCCCTCATGACCTTGCTGATTCGTGGCAAAATCACCCCAGCAAATAAAAATCCCGCCAACCGTTTGCTCGTCTTCTTCTATCGACCCTTTTTGAAAGGCGTGCTGCGTTTTCGTATCGTGACCCTCATTGTAGCCTTAGTGGCTTTGGCTGTGACGGTACCCGTTTTTAAAGAACTGGGTTCTGAATTCATGCCGCCTTTAAACGAAGGCACGATACTCTATATGCCGACGACCCTGCCCGGACTTTCCATCCGGGAAGCCAAAGCCATCTTGCAAAAACAAAACAAGATGCTCAAGGCATTTCCAGAAGTCGAACATGTCTTTGGCAAAATCGGACGCGCCAAGACCTCAACCGACCCCGCACCGCTCA
>UOGF01000006.1_pt1 | contig 22874 bp, 19 predicted proteins | sample 1989081 | NCBI WGS metagenome assembly UOGF01 (sample SAMEA4712195, study PRJEB27164) | hydrothermal vent metagenome | biome: marine basaltic hydrothermal vent biome; feature: marine hydrothermal vent; material: mineral | place: Pacific Ocean | collected 2011-06-14/2011-07-23 | depth 1719 m
AAAAAACCGCCGCCTTGTGTGGCGCCATATGGTCCGATGACAAGAGGACTTTCATTGTAAGCCAGGGCTAAAACTTCTTCTGCCCATTCATTGTCAATATCATCTCCCGCAATTGCCAATGCCAAAATAGGGTAGAATAATTCGGGGAGTCGTGCCCAGACGTCATTCCAATACAATGTCTCACCTTCCCGAGGGGCAGGGTCCTTTTGATGGTCATATCCAAAATTTGATTTAAGGTCCCCGAAGGCCGTTATTTTTTCTGCAATGGTCAGTAATGGGAATACCCAATCAAAAACAAGAATAGGTTCAACATATTGGGCAGCTGTATCAAAACCTTTAACTTTCTTAAAAGTCGCTGATAAGAGCCAATTTTTGGCAACTGTTCCTCTGCTGATGTCCCCATTGAGTTGATATAAGAGGGCATTTGCGATCGCGCTTCCTGCGTCGGCTTCGGCATTTAATTTATTCATGTCATCGGCATAAACAGCATCCGCAAGTTTCTGACGTATTCCCGGCAAATTTGCTTGGGTCAAAAATAATCGAGGGTGAGAAGAAATAACCGTTCGTTCGTTTACTGGAGGGGGTGGTGTACGAAATGTCCATGCTTCTCCATCAATGTTGATCGAAGTCGAGTTCAAAAGTGTTGATTGAGCGTGAATCTCGAAGGAACTTGTCATCCCAGAGAAAAAGATGAATCCCAGTAGTCCGATAAAAAATAGAAGTTTTTTTTGAAAATGATAGATAGAATAAGCGCCCATTAATATTGCTTTCGTAAAAAATTTACTCAACACTGATGCCGGTCGGTGGATCAGGCGGTGTGGTATCTCCACCAGGATTGTATTCAAACGCGCCTAGATCCGGCGCGGATTCAAAAAAAGAGGCCCCGACATCAACTCCGGCATTCACCGCGAGACTAAGTGCCTGCAAACGATAGTCATCTGTCGCTTCATCAACAAATAAAGGGTTTGTCCCTGTCGTATCACTGGCTTGGCTCAAGTCTCCGGCACTGGCTTGAAACCACCCATTAAATGCGATATCAAGGTTGGAAAAGGCATCCTTAACACCGGGAGAACCACTTTGATACACCAGATTATTTTTTATAATACCACCGTCTACGCTTGGGGTTGAAGTACCAAGCGTGGACTCAAAACGGAAGGAACTTCCAGCAATGTTGACCAAGGTATTGTTAACAACACTAATATTTTTTACGCCGTCAAATCCCAATGCATAGGACGCGATATTATAAATCAGGTTGTTTTTGATGCTGTTATTGAGCTGAATAAAATCCGTCCCGCCCTCCTGGCGCATTTCAATGCCGCGGTCCCCATCGCTGATGGTATTCCCTTCAAATGTGATATTTCGACACCCTTTTTGCACAACAACGGTTTTGTTGTTTGTATATCCCCTCATTACGTTATCTTTGACCAGAACGGTATCACCGGCCTTAAAGTCCAGGGCATTTTCGGTGAGGTTCGATTGCGCCGCTGTCCCGTCAATGAACGTATTGCCTATAATTTCTACATTTTTTGCATATTCTGAAATGTCCTGTCCAGTTGTCCCAAAAATCTGAATACCATCTCCGCTGCAACGTTCTATCGTGTTTCTTAGGATTTTAATGTTGGTAATATTGGGGCTTCGATCAGTTTCAATGATGATGCAATGGGCATCTATTCGTACTCCGGATTCAATTCGCATAAAGTCATGAATATAAGAATCTTCAATCGTAATAAAGCTTGCAACTTGTATTGCGATGCCTTCGCGACGCCCATTTCTAATTTCTAAATTTCGAAAAATAATATTATTGCCATTAATCCTGATAGCATCGGCTGAGATATTTGCCTGATCAATAATGAGATTTTCGATGGTCCAATAATCTTCTCTGATATTAAAACGGGACCCGGAGCTACCCGTTAGGATGACCTTTTCGTTCTCATAAGCCCTCATCGTTATCACCTGTGATGCATTACCACTGACCGAAAACGAAAGTGTTTCACTGTAGACTTGTCCTGTCGTATCACCCCGGATCAAGAGCCTGTCCCCAGGGCCTAAAACATCAATTCCTTCTTGGATGGCTTGAAATGGCGAACTTATTGTGCCGTCACCACTCACACTCACCGCATTGTCCACATAATAATCACCCGCATTGACGACTGCCGAAAAAAACAATCCCACAAAAACAGAGACCCCCTTAAAAAGGGTCGATCGTCCATTCAAACCTATCTTATATAAAAATCGAATTATCATTGTTTAAGTCCTATTTGAATTATTCATTTTGCCCTTATCATTCTAATTTTGGCAGGTTCTTAGAAGAATAAAGATCAAAACAATCGTGATCAATACACGAGGGCGAAGCCAAACTGGATTTTCTGAGGTATAAGCAGATTATATGCCTTTATGGATCACTCCCGGCAAAAAAAAGAGGATTTACTATTATTGTTTAATAATTAACATAGATGGTGTGTTTTGAGAGAACAAAAATGAGATACTTAGGTGAATTTAGGGGTAAGCCTTTACCCAATATTTATGTAAACACCTACCTACCGACATTCGCTATTTTCTGGATTAGCGATGCAACGCCAAGGATAAGCTGGTTTGTATTATTTCTCTAAACATCCACAATGTCAATCTTATTATTACAATGGGGACAAAGACTCTGCCCCAATGAGATCATTCCTCCGCAATTCGGGCAAGCGCTTGAGATCTTTTCTTCGCTTTTAGGCGGTTCTTGACGTTTCATAAAAATCACATACAGCAGACCCAAGGGGCCCGAAATAGCCCCTTTGAGCCACCAAGGGATAAAGGGGTACCCTTTGCCTTGCGCAATGACGGCCACGAGCAGGCCGATTAAGATATTGATCAGAATAAGACGCATGGTGCAATCCTAACATAGAGCAGTTCTGATTAAGTCGTGAATTGCGGAAAAGAACCCACGACGGTCAAGATTTGCACCCAAAATATGCGCTTTAGCGACACAGAAGCCGGGAATTTTAACCCCGAAAAACAATCAATGACTTAATTAAGAAGTACCAATAAGAGACATCCTGTCATTCTGAAGCGGTTTTCAGATTTTGAAATCCAGATGTCGTTTCATTTTTTGTACAAACAAATAAGGCGACCCGCTCTTCTTGCAGGTCGCCTTATTTGTTGAAATAAATCTAAATAAGCCACACAAAAATGCGACTAATCACTTCAGGGGTATTTGCAACTCACATTACAAAACGACTTAATGTTTTCTTGTTAATGTCCTCTTGTGGCTTTGGATTTTGCTTTCATAAACCGTCTGACTTTTCCTTTTTCTTTCGGTACCGTTTTACCAAAACGCGAAATATTAAGCTGGCGTCCTGACACCCAACATTCCTTGAGCACGCTAAAGGTCGAAGGAGGCATGCCCTTGGGCAAATCCACGGTACTGTAATCTGTGTAGATTTTGATGTGCCCGATGTTCTTACTTCTGAGTCCGGCTTCGTTGGTGATCGCACCCACAATGTTGCCGGGTTGTACACCATCTTGATGCCCCACTTCGATGCGAAAGCGCTCCATGTCTTCTGGGACTTCACGAAAACGCCCCGGCTCTCTTTTTGAGGCCAATTTCAAGCGACGAGGCACGGATTCAAAATCCGGACGCTTTTCTGAAATGGGTTTGACCTTCATCAAAAGCGGGCGATCTTTCTGGGCAAGCTTCACCAAAGCCGCAGCAATGTCTAGATCAGAGACAGCGTGCTCCTCACGGTATTGATCGACGAGTGTGCGATAAAAGGACAAATCTTCTGCACACCCAAGGACATCGGTGATCTGCTGCTTAAAACGCGCCACTCGGATATTTTGGATGTCCTTCGGACTGGGCAAGGTCATCAACTCAATCTTTTGTTTTGTCGCCCGCTCAATCTCTTTAAGCAGACGTCTTTCACGAGGCGAGGCAAAAAGAATGGCCTCGCCCGTGCGTCCGGCACGTCCGGTCCGACCGATACGATGGACATAAGCCTCGGTATCGTAGGGAATCTCGTAATTGATCACATGACTGATGCGTTCGACATCCAATCCACGTGCAGCCACATCGGTGGCAACCAAGAGATCAATTTTGCCACTTTTCAATTGGGCAATGGTTCTCTCACGTCCCGCTTGCGGAATGTCGCCGTTTAAAGCAGAGGCCGCATAACCCCGTGTTTGCAGGCGCTCGGCCAATTCAACCGTTGCCGTTTTTGTCCGGACAAAAATAAGAATTCCATCGTAGGTTTCCGCCTCAAGAATCCGTGTCAAGGCATCTAATTTGTGCAAACCACTCACCATCCAATACCGCTGACGGATGGTCGTTGCTGTCGTGGTACGTGTTTTAATGGTCACTTCTACCGGGGACTCAAGATAACGCTGTGCGATGTGACGTATGCGCGAAGGCATTGTTGCAGAAAAGAGGGCAATCTGGCGTTTTTCTGGGGTCTTCTCCAAAATCCATTCCACGTCGTCAATAAAGCCCATGCGAAGCATTTCATCCGCTTCATCCAGGACAAGACAGCGCAAGTAGCTTAAATCCATCGTTGAGCGTTTGAGGTGGTCAATCACCCGACCGGGGGTGCCAACGATCACATGCGCGCCCCGCTTGAGCTGGCGGAGCTGGCCTTGATATTCCTGACCCCCGTAAATAGGCAAAATATTAAAACCCTTTATGTGGGCCGCGTAAGTTTTAAAAGATTCCGCGACCTGAATCGCCAGTTCTCGTGTGGGGGCCAAAACCAAGACTTGTGGATTACGATTGCTCACGTCAATCATTGATAAAAGTGGCAATGCGAATGCGGCGGTCTTTCCGGTACCTGTGTGCGCCTGACCCACAACGTCTTTTCCCGCCAACATATGGGGAATCATGGCCGCTTGAATGGGCGAGGGGCTTTCGTAACCGACATCACTGAGGGCTTTAAAGACTGGCGGGATGAGATCAAAATCTTCAAAACGGACTTGTACTTCGGGTGTAACAGATGGCTCAATTAGCATGGTATGTTCCATTTCTAAAAAGGTGGAGGCTGAGGGATTCCTCTCAAGAAAAACGGGCTAAGGTCTTTCTAAAGGCGAGTTCATCCAAAGTTTCCATTATAGCGTATGCACTTCGGTGGTGTCTACCAACTCGGTAGAATCTTAAATTTAGATCAGGAAACAAGCCGATATTTTATTCGGTCGAGTCAATTTCGGAGGGATTAAATACGCCTTTTTCGGTAATGATTTTGCTGATTAAGCGCGCGGGAGTGACATCAAACGCCGGGTTTGCAATCTGTACACCCTCGGCAGTCATCGTTCGGCCACCAATCACGCGGACTTCAGAATGTGCGCGTTCTTCAATAGGGATGCCTTCCCCGGAGGCCATCCTAAAATCAATCGTAGAGCTGGGAGCAGCCACATAAAAAGGAATATTATGTGCCTTTGCTAAAACAGCAACACTGTAAGTCCCAATTTTATTGGCGATATCCCCATTGGCTGCAATGCGGTCTGAACCCACCACACAGGCATGGATGACACCTTTTTTCATAAAATAACCAGCCATATTGTCCGTAATAAGGGTTGTGGGAATATCATCCTGATCCAATTCCCAGGCCGTCAAGCGCGCCCCTTGTAATACCGGTCGGGTTTCATCGGCGTAAATCATGAGATTTTTGTGTTTTTCCCAAGCGGCGCGAATCACACCTAAAGCCGTCCCGTAACCACCCGTCGCCAAAGCGCCAGCATTACAATGTGTCAGAACACCCGCACCGGATGGAATCAAATCTGCACCAAGAGCACCTATTTTATAATTCATGGCAATGTCTTCACGCAAAATTGCATGGGCTTCTGAAAGCAATTTTTCACGGATGACATCAAGCCCTTCGTTTCGCAGTGCCAGTGTGCATTGTTTCATGCGTTCAATGGCCCAAAAAAGATTGACGGCTGTCGGACGTGTTGCCGCAAGTTGCGCACAATTTTCAAGTAGTTTCTCATAAAAGGAATCAAAATCTTGTGACTGAATGAGTCGGGCAGCGAGTGCGACCCCATAAGCCGCAGTAATGCCAATGGCAGGCGCACCCCGCACAACAAGCACTTTAATGGCTTCCGCAACATGCTCGACATCTTTACAGTCAAGATAGACGACTTCCGTCGGCAGCTTCCTTTGATCAATAAGCCGAACGGCTCCGTCTTTCCATTCCACAGTTTTAAACATGCCGATGATTGTAGAGAATCATCAAAAAACTGTCAATTTTCAGAAAAAATGAAGACACAATTTAAAGCTTGGAATAATTGCATTAGTAACGAGGGCTATGCTAGAATTTTTCTTAAATTTGGGAGTGGTCATGGCAGAAAATGAGCGCCTGACGGCAGAAGCAAATCAAGAGGCGGGGCATCAGAATTCGGTGAATTTTTCCTCGTTCATTCTCTCTCTTGCCACCTCTGCCTTGGTTCATCTTGGACAAGAAGCCGATCCAAGCTCTGGCAAAATATCGATTGATCTTTCCAATGCGCGTCAGAGCATAGATCTGCTCACACTCTTGGAAGAAAAAACCCGAGGGAATTTGACCCAGGAAGAAGAAAGCTTGGTCCAGCGACTGCTCTATACTTTAAGAATGAAGTGCATCTCAATAGAGCAGGATCACCAGGAATAGTTTTTCCCTCCAAATTTGGAGGATATTTTTTCGTGACCTCCACCTCTTCCGCTTTGAAATGAATTTAGTGCAATCTTAAGGAGCCCTGATTGTCTAAAAAATGGGTCTTCTCAATATTTTTTGTACTGCTTGCCTTAACGGTTTCCGTACACTTTTTTCTTCAAAGTCCGTTTTTTTCAAAAAAAATTGTAGGCTTCGTCGAAACGACGCTAGAGAAATCCCTTGGGAAAAAGGTTCAGGTTTCCCACGCCCAACTCGACATTTTGAGCGCCTCCCTAAGCCTTGAGGGTCTTTCGGTTCAGCGAAACTTAAACGATCAAAATCCACTTCTTTTTACAAAATCCCTGCGTGTCTTTTTCGACATTACGTCTCTTTTTACTGAAGTCCTTGTCATCAGAAAAGTGACCATTGATGCACCTGAGATCGTATTAACAGATGCACTCATTGCCGAGATCTCCGCGCTCAAAAAAAGTTTGCCTGGAAACAAATCCGAGATCAAAAACCCCTCAACGCCAGCCCTTGTGCTGCGAAAGATTCAAATCAATTCGGGAGAAATAAGTTACATCGGAGAGGGCACACTCAAAGGAGCGAGCCTTTCGGGGCTTGCACTTGAAATCAACCCAGATCTCAATATGCGTCATTTTGAACTGGGGCTTATTGCAAAAGCAGGGACTTTTTCAACACAGGGGTTCAACAAAAAAATTGACCAATTTGAAGTAGAAATCGAAGTTAACAACAATAAAATTTCCCTCAAGAAGGGAAAAATAAGCTCAGGGAAAACAGAACTGAGCACCCACGGCACCATAGACTTCTCCCAGGAAAAACCCTTTTCCATCGTTGTGGACCTTCGTTTACCACTCGATTCGGAACTGACATCTGTTCTGGGCCCGGGGATTGAAAAGTACCTCAGCACACAGGCCTTTTCAGGCGACTTGATTTTTTCAGGACAAATGACGGGGACAATCCCTGATCTTATGTTTGAAGGCACATTAGCCCTTCCAAGCTTAAGCGCACAACAGGAAAAAATTGGCACCCTTGAAACAAAACTCGTTTATGATAGAAATCAAGTCACACTTTCAGATATTTCGGGAACACTCTTTTCGGGAACATTTTCCGGCGCACTTAAGACCACCCTTCCCGGCCAAAACCTGGAGATTGAAGGAGAAGTCACTCCGGGACTTCAAGCCGCGCTGCAATACAATAATCTGCCTGCAGATCGTCTAACAGAGATATTACCTCTTTTTTATGATAAGGAGACAATGCCCTCATTGAAGGGACTTTTCCTCAGCGGAGCGGTGAATCTTTCGCTGCCAAAGATGCGCGTGCAAGATCTGCAAGCCCAGGGCACTGTATCAAGCCAACGGCTTCCACTTTTTGCCCCGCCACTCTCGAAAGATGCCAAAGTGCTTCAAAAAACCGTCGCCCTTTTCAAAACCGGGAAAATCCGATGGCTCTGGTCTTCCGGCGGTCTCGTTATCAATCAAGCCACACTTGATTTTCCCGATCTACAATTGGCTTTACACGGTCAATGGCATCCCTCAAAAGGCTATGCCTTTGAAACGGCCTTGGTCAGTCGCGAGATAGAAGAAGTCGCCCACACACTCCATCTCCCTTTAACCGGACGACTCCATGTGAACGGACTTTTGTCAAAATATCAGGATGCCCCCGCGTTTGAAGGGATTCTCCTTGCTGAATCGGGCACACTCAAGGGACAATCCTTTCACTCCTTTATTTCTGAAATCACACTGCAAAACAAAACACTTGCAATAAAAAAGGCGGTGCTCAATATTCCCGCCAAAAACGAGATTAAAAAATTTCCCAGCCCGGCAGGTCTGTACACCGCGACAGGACTAATCCATTTTGATCTGCCGAAACAACCCCGTTTTGATGTGAAAGTCGAGGTTAAAGACGGGAACCCTCAGGAAGTCTTCCGCTTTCTCAATTTAAAAATTCCGCTGTACACAAGAGCAAATGGCACAGTCCTGATTCAAGGTGAGCCGAAGTCCTTTTTTGTAAAAGGCCCCCTGACCCTGTCAAGAGGTTCTCTTTACGGTGAAACCTTCGATCAAGGCTCACTTGATCTCACGGTCACAGAAAAAGAAGTCTTGTTTGAAAATGTCATCTTGGTTCACAAAAAAAGCATCCTCAGCGGTAAAGGAGGCATTGCCTACAATGAGACCTATTGGTTCTCACTTAAAGGGGATCACCTCCAGGTACAAGATACGGCCTTTCTCCACTGGATGCCACAATCACTGCGTGCACAGCTGGGATTGGTTGTCTCAGGAAGAGGCAGTTTCTTAGAACCACAGCTTCGTTTTATTGTAGCCGTCAAAAATCTGAGTTACGGCGACCTGCAAGGTGTCCGTGGGACGATTAAAGCCGACTGGGTCAATCGTACGGTAGACTTTGAAGCAACATTCCCAAAAAACAAAATTTCCGCCAGTGGGACTGTACAATTGAAACCATCCTATCCTTTTTCGTTTAACAGCGAATTTTTTGCCTTTCAGATTGACCCTCTTTTTAGAGGAAGGGGTACGGGCCCTATGGAAGACATGCAAGTACGCGCGTCAGGAAAACTGCGTGGCAGTGGACTGCTTTTTGATTGGGAACGTCTCAACCTTTCAGGACATTTAGATACGGTTACTGCAGATTTTGGCGGTTATCGACTTGAAAATTCGGGACGTCTTCCCATTCTGGCCCGGAACGGCATCTTCGTTTTTCAAAATGCACGCTTCAAAGGGGAAAATACCGAACTGGCTTTAAATGGAAATCTCAAGGTCTTAAAAAAGTGGAACCTTTTTCTCAAAGGGGAAGCCGACTTAAACCTCGTCACTTTTTTTTCAAAAAAAATTGCCTCTGGAAAAGGAACCGCCCACTTGGATCTCGCAGTTTCCGACGCTTGGTTTTCGCCTCAGCTACGGGGGGAGCTCAGCATCAATGCCGGGAAATTTCGCACTGCAAGTTTGTCTCAGTCCATAGAAGTAACAGACCTCTCCATTCTATTTAATGAAAGACAGCTCATCTTAGAAAACCTTCAAGGTCGTATCGGCGGGGGAAATTTTCATGCCACGGGTCAAGCCGGACTTTCAGGGTTTAAGGTGAATGATTTCGGCTTTTTGCTTGAATTAGGCAAGGTGCGTCTCGATCTGGCCAAAAACCTACCTGCAACAATTTCAGGAGAGCTTTTTTTTCAAAAGAAAGCGCTGGAGCAGACCCTCAAAGGAGACCTACGGATCAAAAATGTCACCTATGAGAAAAAAATGAACCTGCGTCAGTTTGTGCTGGATTTCACAAAAAAAAATCGAAACGATCTCTCTGAAGAAACGCCCATTATTGGACGGACAAAAATAAACATTCACCTTTTTGGAGATAAAGAACTCTGGATCGCCAACAACCTTGCAAAGATTCCACTGGCTGTTGATCTCTTGCTCAAGGGATCATTTGATCAGCCCAGGCTCCTGGGTCGAATCGATATTGCGGGAGGCGATATCTATTTTCGGCACAATACCTTCAAAATCGTTTCAGGCGCAGTCAATTTTTTGAATCCGGAGGAAATCGATCCTAATTTTGAATTAACAGCGCGGACCGATGTACGAAATATTTCGACCGACCGAATCTACACCATCGACCTGAATTTAGCAGGCACCCTCTCCCAAGTGACCTTGACTTGGAATGCCTTTCCTTCACTCTCAGATACCGATATTCTCTCTTTACTGGCCATTCGAAAGACAACAGCAGACCTGGCCTTGGGGAAAAGAAGGGGTGCGGGCACAGAAGCCACAAACTTCATCGTCACCGAGTTTTTAGCCGAGCCCGTGGATCAGATTACGGGCATTGTCGGGGAACCCGTCGAGCAAATTACGGGTATTGACAATATTCGTGTGGAGCCTTCTATTGGTGGCACCAATGCCAGCGCAACCGTCGGAACACGTTTAACTGCGGAGAAACGGCTCATGAACGACCGTTTGGTTGTGATCTATACCACCACCTTGGATGCCTCGGAAGAAGAGGTCATTCGTATGGTTTACGAGGTAAACAAACATATCTCTCTGGTCGGGAAACGAGAAGAGGATGGACAGTTAGGGGGGGATATCCGATTCCGTTTCGAAATTCGCTAGGATCTTTTTTAAGCATCCGTATTTGTCTCCTCTCAATTGTTATTTCTTTTCTCTTCGGGTTTTCTTTCACCGCAAGTGCTTATGCGAATAACGTGGAGACGCCTTTGCAAGACTCCTGGCACGGCCGAATGATCGATGAAATTCTATTCGATGCAGACGGCCCCTATGATGCGGAAGCACTCTACTCCCTCATTGGCTTCAAACCGGGAGACCGCTATCAGGCAGGTTTCAGCCGTAAAGCCATTGAGCAGCTCCATGAAACAGGACGATTCAAATCACTCCGTATCAGCCTCTCTCAGCGAGGGGAAAACGCACTTGTACTTCGCTTACACTGGCTCAAAAAACGCCTCATGGCTTCCATCTCTTTTTCAAAGAACCGTTTTTTTAATGACAAGGCCTTGCGCGAAGTCATCACCCTACAAACAGGGGCTTGGTTTGGCTCAGAAGCTTTTGAAAAAAGCCTGAGTAACATCAAGACACTCTACCGAAAGGCCGGATACTTCCAAACAAAGCTAGAATCCTCACTAAAACCATCAATCAACAATCCTCAAGCTGTAGACATCCTGATTACAGTCACCGAAGGCCTACGGGCACGTATTCGAAAGCTTCGCTTTTTAGGCCAAAATATTTTTTCGGATTTCAACCTTGGATTGAAAATTTATTCCAAGGCAAAAGAGTTTTATCTCTTTGACGAGCTTAAACTGGACCTGCTTCGCCTGAAACAATTTTATGAAAAAAAAGGCTATTTCCGTGTTTTGATTGGGCCGACGGCTGTGAATTACAACAATAAAACAAACGAGGTTGATATTGACATTACGATTCAGCCCTATGAACAATTGGCACTGTTTTTTGAAGGTGACAACCTTTACAGTAAAAAAGACCTAAAGGCTCTCCTCCTCATTGAAAAAGAACGCAGTCTGGATTTGGGGGTACTTGAAAGCAGCGCAGAAAAAATCTCCCACTTCTATTTAGGCAAAGGCTATCCCTCTGCAAAAACCCAATTTCGCTTGAAAGATCATGCAGAGGAAAACCGCGTAGAGGTCACCTTTACAATCGACAGTGGCCTGCAAGCTGTCGTAAAGAAAATCAACTTTTCGGGCCATTACGCTTTTTTGAATAAAGTACTTCTTGCACAAATTGCGCTTAGCCCATCTAGGCGACTGAATAAAGTCTATTTTACAAAAGATGTCCTCGAAAAAGACGTCACCGCATTGACACTTTTCTACCGCAAAGAAGGATTTCAAAATGTCACGGTCACATCAGATCTTCAGTGGAACCATGAAAAAACCGAGGCCAGCCTTCTTTTTAAAATAGATGAGGGCATTCGCAGCCGAATACATACCATTACCCTAAATGGCAACCTTAGCCTTGATGATTATATCCTCAATAAGGCCCTCCCCTTTTCACTGAAAACCCCTTTCACTCCCGCTAAAGTGAGAGAAGGGAGACGTGCCTTGATCTCTGCTTATGCCCGCGAAGGCTATCTACGTGCTGAAATTAGCCCGGAACTCCATTTTTCATTGGATCAAAGAGACGCGCACTTGACTTACCATGTCACCGAAGGCCCCCAAACTTTTTTTGGGGAAATCACCCTTGAAGGCAATGTATTTACAAAAGATGAGGTTATTTTAAGGGAGCTAAATATGGACACAGATGCCCCTTACAATCCCAGCGCTCTACTAGAATCTCAACAACATCTCTATAAAACAGGTTATTTTTCCTCTGTTCGGATTCAAGCGATTCAAGAAAAAACAGAGGAAGACATCAAAGAGAACAGACAAGATCTACAAGTCCGTGTTGTGGAAAAACCCAGAGTCGCACTTGATTTTGGCATCGGTTATGCTGACCGTGAAGAAACACGGGGTGTTATTGAGATCACACATCAGAACCTTTGGGGGACAGGACAATCACTCAGCGCACGACTACAACGAAGCCGAGTGGAAGAACGGTATTTTTTGACCTATCGCAAACCCTGGTTTTTTGACGAAAGCATTACCGGACGCATTACGGCTTCCTTTGTGGATTTACAGGAAGTTGCCTTTGACCTAAAAACCTTCAGTATCGTGACCGGGATTGAAAAGGTTTTTTCGAATCGGCTCACCGGCGCACTGCTCTACCAAATAGAAAGAAAACAAACCTCAAATGTCGCCCCAAAGGCCATCAAAACGGATGAAGATCAAGAGCGTTTTATCATCGGCAGCTTAAACCCCTCCTTGATCTACGATACACGCAAGAACCCCTTTAACCCCAGATCAGGTTCTGTCACAAGTCTTGTCATTCGTGACGCAGCCAAAATCCTGGGGTCTGAGGTTCAATTGGTAAAGCTTACGCTGCAACGTCGATCCTATCACTCACTTTCTAAAAAGTGGGTTTTTGCCTTTTCGGGTCGCATTGGTCTTGCAGAGCGTTTTGGAGAAACAGAAAATATTCCCATTGCAGAACGTTTTTTTGTCGGAGGACGGAATACCGTGCGTGGCTACGACGAGGATGAATTGGGAATCTTAGGCATTACCTTTGAAAATAATGCACCCACAGGTGGAAATGGTATGCTCATCCTCAATGAAGAACTGCGCTACGGCTTGCCAAAATCTTTTGGCCTTGTTTTCTTTTTTGACCACGGAAACGTCTGGAGACGCTACCAGGATTTCGAGTTTTCAGAGATCAAATCCACAGCAGGCTTGGGTCTGCGCTACAATACTCCCATCGGCCCCTTCCGCTTAGACTGGGGCTACAAATTAAATCGAGAGGGCGATGAAAGCCCCTCCGCCTTTCACTTCACACTGGGACACGCTTTCTAAGAACACTCAGGAAGGTCTCTGTGTCTCAGATGTTTTGGATTTTTCGTGACTGTGTTCATGCACATGGTAGAAACCTGCGTGGTCTTCATTGTGCAGATGGGCATGGGTCTCGGGAGTGGTTTCTGAAAGACTGCGCGCCTCCTTTTTGAGTGGGCCAGTGCGCTCCCGTATCATTTGGTAAAAATAGGCAAGTACAAAGAAACTTGCGGCAACCAGGACAATGGTTGCACCGGAAGAAACATCGAAATAAAAACTGGCGTACATGCCAAATGTACCACCAAGCACACCCAAAATAACCGAAAGAAAGACCATTTTATTGAAACTGTCTGTGAGCAGACGCGCGGTAACGGCTGGCATTATAATGCCAGCCGCAATCATCGTCACCCCCATGACTTGCATGGACACGATAATGACCGCGGCCAAAATAAGCGAAAAAAGACGTTCAACCCAATCCACCGGGACACCGTAGATCCGAGCCACTTCTGAATCAAAGGTTGTGAATAGAAACTGTCGATAAAAGATAAAAATCAATAAACTGGACACCAGGACAACGATACCGATAATCCAGAGATCTTCAGTCGTCACCCCTAAAATATTCCCAAAAAGTGTGGCTTCAAAACTTTTTGTAAAACGCCTGAAACGACTGATAATCGCAACGCCAACGGCAAAACTCGCCGTCGTAATCACACCAATCGCGGCATCGGCTCCTACCTTTTTTTTGCGCGCAACGGCGTTGATTAACAAAACAGAAAGAAAACCCCAAGCCCCCGCACCCAAATAAAAATTCCACTGCATCACGGTACTCACAACGGCCCCGCCAAAAACCGCATGGGAAAGCCCGTGACCGATATAGCTCATGCGTCTGAGCACAATATAAACCCCGATCAGCGCACAGATACCGCCGACCAGCGATGCGGCCAATATGCCGTGGATAAAAAATTCATATTTGAGCGGATCGGTAAAAAAACTCAATGTCTATGCGCCCCACTGTCGGCGCTCTGTGAAGGATGGCTGTGTTTTTCAAAGTGATGCCCCGAATGAGGGCTGTCATCGACCATCATGACATCCCCTTGACGGATCACAGACATTTCAGAATCGTAGGTCTGAGAAAGCACTTTTGAGGTAAAAACCTCATCAGGATCACCCTGGGCGACAATTTTCTGATTAAAACAAATGATCCAAGGCAAATGACGCGCAACCGCATTTAAATCATGCGTGGTCAACAATATGGTAACGCCTTTGCGATTGATTTCTCCAAGCAAATGCAGGATGGCGTGCTGGGTTTTGACGTCCACACCGGAAGTCGGCTCATCCAAAATCAATAACTTGGGCTCACCCACCAAGGCGCGTGCAAGAAAAACACGCTGCTGCTCTCCGCCGGAAAGGAGCTTAATCTGTCGGTCGGCATAATTTTCAATATGGAGTCGATCCAATAGATCACGGATCGTGCGACGCTCTCCTTTTGTCAACCAGGGCAGCCGTGTCGATTTTCGATAAAGCCCCATCGCCACGACTTGTTCCACGGTCACCGGAAAATCCCAATCCACAGTTTCGATCTGTGGCACATAGCCCACTTCTGGGGGAACCCGACCATTGACCATTCTGCCTGCAACAGAAAGACTGCCCGAAAGAATGGGGATCAGACCCAAAATGGCTTTGAGCAAGGTCGATTTTCCAGCCCCACTCGGACCCACCAGTCCGGCAAATTGACGGGGAAAAAGCCTCAAAGAAAGATTCTGAAAAACAATCTTTTCTTTGTATCCGCAAGTCACCTTTGAAAAGGTCACCAAGGCTTTTGAGTCCATGTCAGATGATATGGGATGTTCCACTAACCCAGATCCTTTCCGGTTGTCGTAACCGTCAGTTTTCCGTGTTGAACACCCTTGGTCGCAATCAAGCTGTTCGCAACCTCTTTGATCCGACTGCTTCGGCCTCGAACGACCAATACCTCCAAACAGCGGTGATGATCCAAGTGAATGTGGAGCGTCGATTGAATCAACTCATTGTATTCATGTTGCAAGTGGGTAAGACGTTCGCTTAACTCAGGCACGTGGTGGTCATAAACCATCGTAATCGTGCCAACGGTTTCTTTGTCATCATCCCATTCTTCTTCAACAAGATGATTTCGAATCAAGTCTCGTAAGGCCTCGGAACGATTGGTGTATTTTTTCCGTTCGATGTAATCATCAAATGTTTTAAGCAGTGCTTCATCAATAGAGACCCCGAAACGAATGAGTTTAGGCATGATGGACTCCTTTTATTCTTCCCCCCTTTTTCTAAGGGGGAGGCCAGATTCAAGTATATTGCATCCTATTGATTATTCGGATCAATCCCTTTGAGTGCATCCGCATTTCCACCCAGTACGGTGGCCATGGTGCGCACATTTTCCAACATCATCCCGATATAGCTGTTTTCCGGCGCACCGTCTTCACCAGGCAGGTCATCATCACGCAAGGTGGAGATAAACCTTACACCCGCTTCTTTTCCGATCTGATTCATGATTTTACTGGGAAAAACTTCAGACCCAAAAATGGCCGGGACTTTCTGGGCTTTGAGTTGATCAATCAGACGTGCCATTTCCCGTGGGGAGGGATCCGCAAAAGAAGAAGGCTGTATCGCACCGATCACTTCACAACCGTAGCGCGGACAGAAATAGGCCCAGGAGTCATGATAGGTTAAAAGTTTACGATTCTTTTTCGGGATGGTGGCCATCGCTTTCATAATGGCCTTGTCCAAATGATCCAAGCGCTTCAGAAGAGAAGTCGCTCGCTGCGTATAATAGTCTTTGTTTGCAGGGTCGCGTTCAAGCAAGGCATCCTGGATCAGCTCAACATATTTCATCGCATGAGCCACATTAAGCCAAAGATGGGGATTCGGATACCCATGGTCTTCTGGAAAACTGAAATCGAAACGCCATTCTTTCCGACTAATAGTGCCATCACCCAATTTTACGAAAGTAGCATCTTTTTTCTTATTGGCATTCGCCAACTTTTCTGTCGGAATTTCAAGCTGCAGTCCATTGTAAATAAGCATGTCCGCAGCCGCTAAAAATTTGATATCAGAAGGCGAAGGTTCAAAAGTGTGAGAATTCGTACCCTCTGGCACGATGCCATGCAGAACGACCTTATCGCCCCCAATATTTTTCACCAGATTGGTGATCGGGGATACCGTTGTCACAATATTAAGTTTCGCAGCCTTGGCATTCCCAGTGCCGACGGCGAACAAGATCATAAATGCAAAAAATTTGAACCTTCTTGCTGTCCTCATCATTTTCCCCTTTTTTTTATTCACAAATCAAAAGTGTCTTTATAGTTCTCTCGCACTGTAAATGAAGGCTTCAAGCAAGATAGCAGCATCGCGCACCGCCTCTGCAAATTCTCGTGTGGCTTTGTCAGATGACTCAAGTGACTTGGCTTTTTTCACAACTTGTTGCAAAGACAAACCTGCATAGTCTGATATTAATCCTGTGCCGACATTGCCATCGAAGTCAACCACGTATTTTTCATTGACCCCCATGATGGCGACTTGCGTAATATGTTGTTTATCATCAATACCCACAGCCAGTTTGATGTCACCATGACGATATCCCACCTTCACAATATAGGCCGCACCCATGACTTGTTTGCTTTTTTTATCGCTGGCGAGAAAATAACTGTGCCGGGCAATTTCCAGCTCAACCGAAAATGTTTCTTTGGCCCAAGTTGCTGCAGCACCGGGCAAGGGTTGTTTGCGTTTTACGAGCCGGGCTCCAGCGGGCAGCATGGCTTTGAGCGCCGCTTTTTTCTTCATAAAGGTCACCATAGGCCCGGCGTGTCCCTTGTGGGCATCTGCGCTTTGAGGTGAAAATGTCAACACCATAACAAGAAGGACAAACAAGGAAATAACACGCGATACAAGTATTTTTTGTGATGTTTTAAAATTGTTCATAAGGACTCCTTTCATACTGATGAATACACGGATTCTGTTGTAAACCACAATTCCCAAAACACCCGGAATGAAATAAAAGCAAAACAAAGCCCTCCCATTGCACCGGTTACCACAGTCAAATAGGAAAAACCGGCTGAAACAAAACGCACAAGATTCAAACTAACAATGTCGCCCCATAAACTGAAGAAGAAAAGCGCAATCAGTCCTGCTTTAAGACCTTCTGACAATTGTGTCAAACAGGCCAGAGCACCCAAGGAGAGCAAAATCAAAGAAAACGAAAGTAAGTGGACATGGGAGACCTGCGCTAAAATCTGCGGCGGCAAGGTATCATCTCCACTTGCATTGTGATTCATTTTCCCGTCGTCTTCCGTCATGGCTGAGTGATCAGCAGCCCTCATATCACCCATTTCATCGTCTTCATCATCGTCTAAAGAAAGTTCTTCTTCGACGTAACCTTGTTTTGCAATAGAAGCAGCTTCTTCTGGACTAAGGCTTTTATCAGCATAGTGGTCGGCAATGGCTTGAGGACTCATGCCAACGGAAAGTGCGGCGTTGAAAACCGCCGCCAGATAACCGCTTCCGAGCACGACCAAAAAACAAGTCACTAAGAGCTTCCACGATAAAGACAGCTTTGCAAAATGAAAGTCGATCTTCATCTTTCTTCCCCTATTGCATCACCTTGGTTTTTACCCAAAGTACAGCACCGGATTCGACCGGATAGGACTTGCCTTTGTGCTGCATTGTTTCGCCGTCGTCCAAAAGGGCCGCAAAGCCCCACCAACCCGCGCGGGGCATGGCGTAGGTAAAAATACCATTGGCATCGGTTTTCACCACCTGGGTGATAAAAGGATCGGAAGGGGCGCTTACCTCTCCCTTTTTGTTGTAAAACTCGACTTCAACGGTTGCAAAGGGAGCGGTTTTTCCGTTTAACTTGACGATTCCCTGAAAGATATTGCCGACCCAAAGCCCGTAGGGGCGTGTGAGCGGGATGATTTCGGCTTTTAAACCCAGTTCATGATCCCAGCCTTCTTCCACACCAAAGGCATTTACTACTGTTTTGGTATAATGGACGATGAAAATTGATTCCGATTCTTCCCAATAGGCCTGAGGTTGAACAAAAAAGATATGGTCTCCCGGTTTTTTAATGTTGTACTGGGTGTGAAAAGAAGAAATGGTTTCACCCACACGATCTTGAGAGCTGTTTTTTTCCAAAGTCTCTAAAAGGTCAGTCGTTTTCCCCGCAGTCCAAACCCCAAAGGCCTCGGGGCGTTTTAAATTTAAGGCAATCTGTAAAAAGGGATGTGTAAAAACAAGTTCCAGCCCGATTTTACGTTTTTTTGCCGAAGTGACAATCTCATCCGATGGAATGATCATCTGAAAGTGGGCACTGGCCGGCGCGAACGCGCCGACCAAGAGAACCATCGAAAGTGAGATTAAGATCGACCGAACAACTTGTTTTATCCATCCTTGTGTTAATGTCACCATCTCTTAGCTCCTCTTCAATGATTACAGTGCGGTTACCCAACCCAAGCTCCAGCGAAATTTTTCATCATTCGAAATACCACCCAACTCCTGCATAATGGGATAGGAGAAGTTGGCATAGATGCCCTGTTTCTCGTTAATTTTAAAGCTGAAGCCAGGAGACACATAAATGACATCACCGCCACTATTTTTCTTGATTTCATCATTCTCAATATCCTGATCAAAAAAGATCGCGTTGAGTTCAATAACCGGAACAATTTTCTCGTGATGCTTGAAACTGAATGCAACATCCGCTTGAAGGGAGTTGCCAGCGCGAAAGGCCTTGGCCCCTTCCGTACCGAAACGATAAATCAAATCAGCATCCATCGCAATGATTTCACCCAAGAGATGTCCACTGTAAGCCAGACCGCCCTGAAAGGTAATGGCACCACTTCCCGGCTGGTTGTGCGTGCCGATAATTTCGCCTCGATCTGTCGTGTTGGTAATCTTTCCTGTCGGAAGAATGACACCAAAAACAGAAGCCCACTGATTCTTGCCATCATTAAAAAAACGATAGCGGCCCGTAATCAACATATCTCCAAAACCGGGAGAGCTGTCAGTCGGTGAAACACAAGTGGGGTCTGTTCCTCTACCCGCTTCTGCAAAACACGCGCTGGCAGCATCATCCCCGTTGTCTTTGAACCCTGTGAAGTTGTTGTATTGAAGCATTAGACTTAAGTCCATGTCTTCATTCACCGGAAAACCAAATGAAAGGAAATAAGCATTTTCTGCCTCATGCATGTGGACATCTTCGCCCTGCCCTCTAAAATTCGCCAATTCCTGATTACTAAAGGTTTTATAGCGTCTGGCATCCCAACGAAGGCCAAATACCGGTTCTTCCAATATTTGCGCCCCGACGGCATTGATACTTCCTCCGCCCCCGCCACGAATGGATTCTCCATGTGCCCAGACCTGCGTTGCGCTCATGGCGATAAAAAGCCCTAAAAAACCACCTAAAACTCCACGAACCATTTGCTTGAATTTCATAGATGTATCCTCCACTTATTCTAAAACGAAAGCCTGAGAAACCGGCTGTGTTCATCGCATACTCTTGCTCTGATTTAATTCATTAACCAGAGTGTTCCGAGCTAAAGCGTGGTGGTGGACCTCGCACATGGATATCTCGCCAAAGGGAGGGCGTTTTGTTTTGATGAGAACTTATCAAATATCGTCGAAAAATGAGAGAATCTTGTTTCGGAGTTGTTTCAAGTTTGAAGTTTATGAGAAAAAATTGTTCGGAATGATCATGTCCCGTGGCATCTGACGCAGATTGAAGGCGTGTTTCCCTGTTTCTTAAATGACCTTGTCTTGAGGGACTCGGATGAGACTCTTTATGAGGATGTTTGTAATGATCTAAACTATCAGCGCCCCCCCCTATCAAGAGTTTGCCCCATACACCTGCATGCTGGTGCTCTTCCTTGCCACCCTCATGGTGATGGTGAACGCTCACGAAACGGGGAAGGAAGATCTGTACCCCAAATGAAATCAGCAAAAATAAACCAGAAAAGCCCATGGCCCATCTTGAATAAATTTTCCCTATTTTTCTTGGTATCTCCATATTCATGCGTCTCGCTAGGACAGCCGTGTTACGGTTTAAGAAATGATAGCACAAAAAAGGTCATTGTCAAGAATGTGTCTTTGTTTAAGACTTTTTCCAGGAAGATATCCCTAGAATTTACGAGAGGATAAATGAGTATATCTATTTGTTTTATAATGGTTTTTTATTGATTTTAAAAATAAATTTCTTCCGAGTTTGACTAAGCTCTCCCTCATAAGGAAGGTGCTTAATTTTGGCTTATTTTTAGAAATTTAAGTCCTGGCACAGAGGCAAAAAAGAGAGGAAATACAAATATTCACGAGTATTTCCTCTCTTTTTTTTAGCTAAAATCTTTGATTTTAATGTGCGTGTTCGTGTGTCTCAACTTCATGTCCGGCATGATCGTGCTGGTGTTCAGAGAGCTCGCGTTCCTCGTGCTGATGATCATGAGCCTCACCGTTTGTATGTGTGTGGCCATGATCGTGCTGATGTGCGTGTGCGTGCTGATGTGCGTGGTCATGACCATGTTCATGTTTTGTGCCATCTGCATGTGCATGTCCGTGCCCGTGTTGATGTTTATGCTGTGTGTCGTGCTCGTGAGAATGTTCATGTGTTCCGTCCATTAATCTTCCTCCTTGGTTTTGGAATAAAATCCGTTTACAGCACCTTCATTTTTAAGGTAGCAGGGGAAGTTTCATCAGTCAATTTTAGGAAGCTCGAAATAGACCAACAAGAAATTAATAACTTATCCAGAACTTCTTTACTTCATTTTATAGAGAGAGTGCGAGGGAGGGAGAAGGATTTAAACTGAGCGGTGCAAAAACGCTGCGGTCGAATTGAGTACAAGCTGCCATGGCGATCATCGCCCCGTTATCCGTGCAGTAGCGTGCAGATGGAATGTGAGACGCGAGACCAAGCCTTGCGGCCTCTTTTTTGATCCATTCCCTCAAAAGACTGTTTGATGCAACACCCCCGCAAACGATGATGCTTTCCACCTTTTCTTTTTTTGCAGCCAAGAGGGTTTTTTCCACAAGACTGCCGACGATGGCGTCCTGAAAACCGGCACAAATATCCGCTTGAAAATTAGGCGCTTCTTTTTCAGCGGCGGGCATTTTTTCCAAACGTTGTCTGAGGGCCGTTTTTAAGCCGCTGAAACTAAAATTTGTATGTTCTTTTGAGCGATAGGGCCGTGTAAAGGGATATTTTTGCACATCCCCTTTTTTAGCGAGACGATCAATGATCGGCCCTCCCGGATAACCCAGACCCAGCATGCGTGCCCCTTTGTCGAAGGCTTCTCCTGCCGCATCATCCACCGTTCGACCGATCAGGCGATGACTGCCGCGCTTAAGCATCGCATAAAGATTCGTGTGTCCGCCGGAGACGACTAATGCAACCGCAGGAAAGACAATATCTGGATGTTCGATAAAAGCGGCACTGATATGGCCTTCGAGATGATGAACCGCTAAAAGCGGTTTACCCAGCGCATAGGCTAAGGATTTGGCAAAAGAAACCCCCACAAGCAATGCGCCGATTAGACCGGGTCCTGCGGTGACTGCAATGGCATCGACTTCACCCAAGGTGACTTTGGCTTCTGCCAAAGCTTCGTTTAAAAGGGGACCAATGATTTCAATATGACGGCGGCAGGCCAACTCCGGCACGACGCCGCCATAGGCTTGATGTAAATCAATTTGGGAAGAAAGTAGATCCGCCAAAATCGTCTGTCCATCTCTTAGAATGGCAATGGCGGTTTCATCACAAGAGCTTTCAATAGAGAGGATGATCAAAACAGGGGAAACTTATCGATAATTCACAAACTGTAAATCAATTTCAAAATCTTTTGATTTTAATAACTGAATGACTTCTTGCAGAGCATCACGGCTTTTTCCGGTGACCCGTAACTGATCGCCTTGAATCTGGGCCTGAACCTTGATTTTACTGTCTCGGATGGCTTTGCTGACTTTTTTTGCTTTTTCGGAGTCGATCCCTTGCTGGAGTATTATTTTTTGTCGCGCCGTCCCGCCCAAGGCTTTTTCTATTTTTTGGTAATCGAGCGATTTGAGGGAGATCCCCCTTTTAAAAATTTTGGATTGAAGGATGTCATTGACGGCCTTCAATTTATATTCATCTTCTGAGCTGATCACAATTTCCTTGTCATCCTGAAATTTGATTTTGCTATTCGAACCTTTTAAATCATAGCGCTGAGACAGCTCTTTTGAAGCGGTCTCAATGGCATTTTTGACTTCCTGGATTTCAACCTTTGAAACAACATCAAATGAACAGCTTGAGGCCATAAATGACTCCTTTGATTTTCAGGGTTTGAACGTCTGCCTTTTTCAGGCACAGTGTGCTACAAGTC
>UOGF01000065.1_pt1 | contig 21977 bp, 20 predicted proteins | sample 1989081 | NCBI WGS metagenome assembly UOGF01 (sample SAMEA4712195, study PRJEB27164) | hydrothermal vent metagenome | biome: marine basaltic hydrothermal vent biome; feature: marine hydrothermal vent; material: mineral | place: Pacific Ocean | collected 2011-06-14/2011-07-23 | depth 1719 m
TGAATAGAGGTCAAAACACCACAGGTTTCATAGTCAAAACCATATTTAGCGCGGGTATAACCAATCCCTTTGATCGTCTCTCGAACAATATCCGGTATTTCGACATAACAGGAAGTCGTAATTTCGCCAGCGACAAAAGCAATTCCTGTTGTGACCATGGCTTCGCAGGCAACCCGACAATCAGGATCACCCTTAATGATTTCGTCCAAAACAGCGTCTGAGATTTGATCGGCAATTTTATCAGGATGCCCCTCAGTCACGGATTCGGATGTAAAAAGAAAATTTTCTCTTATCATATTATTCTCCTTATCAATCCCAGTAATGTTTTAGTAACTGTTACAGCCGTGAAAAACAAAAAGGGGTGGATACCTTTATTAAGCATCCACCCCTTTCCTTGTTTATATCTTACTTGTGTCTATCCTTCTTCTCCTTCATGATCTTTTTTGTATTGAATCGCTGCGGAACGAGCCCAGCACAATAAACCGACAAAGACAAAAAAGACAATCGGGGGAACGATGTAGACCGTTTGAGGGACCGGCGGTTCCATCATCAGATAATAGAAGGTGGAAAGTGCCATACGACCACCTGTTTCACCCGCATCTCCATCCCATGCAAAAAATGTCATGGGGATGTTTTTTCCCGAAACGAGCTGCGCGGATTTTTCTTTATCTTCAGTCAACAAGGCCCTTTTCAGAATAAGCTGCCAACGACCGTCTGCCCATTTGGAATAAACGATCTTGAGATTTTGATCTTCCCGAACTTCCAGGGCATCAATCCCGTGGCCTGCAATTTCTTCCACAGTACCATCAGACTGCCATTTCCAAAGATCCACACCGTGTTTTTCGTCCCCATGAATAAAATAGGGTTTTAAAGGCGCACCAAGGGTTTCCCATACCTGGGGAAACTGAAGGGCAATTCCGTCGTTGTAAACCCCTTCTGGTTCAGGGTTGACCCCTTTCAGAGGACCTTTCTCGCGGTCATTTTCATGGGTGTACTGTGTGGTGTTGATCGCAGGGAAAGCCAATGAAGAGAGGCGTTTGAAATCATACGTTGCCTCTCCATTGGCATCCCGATGACTTTCAGTCCGGTCATCCCATTCGAGCAGGAAGACAATATCTTTATCGTTAAAAAGTGAACGAACGCGGATATCGTCAATCGTACGGATAAAATGACGTGGTGGCTGAATGATCTGGCTTGCCATGGCGACATACTGAGGCTCTAAGATATTCCATGCTTCGTCCTCTGGTGCTGAGGGTAGCCCACCTTCTTCAATAAATTTGGACTTGATCACAAATCCAAACATAGGTTTGTTGGTTTCAGGATCCATCGGCCGGACCACGTCTGTAAGGGAAACCACAAAGTTTGCAACGTGCCAGCGCTCGTCTTCTGTGAGCTCCTCTGCAAATGAAGGCATCGGGGTTCCGTTTAAACCTGTCGAAACCTCACGAAAGATGTTTCTCGGATTGTAAGGATCACGACGATTTCCTCTCAAGTTCCAAGGTTTTGTGAGGTTGGCCGGAAAAATAGGGAAACCCCAGTCATCACGCTGGGTTAAGTTACCGTTTCCTTTTCCAAGCACCCCATGACACTCAACACATTTCGCTTTATTCATGTAGACTTCTTTTCCCAACTCAATGCTCTCCGGCGAGGAGGGAATTTGGGTGCCGTAAGAAATCACGGTAATCTCTTCATCGGGATCATCAAACTCACGATCCTTGACGAGTTCTTTTTTGATGAATGAAACAACATTCTCAATTTCTACCTTCTTGAGAAGTTTACCCCAAGGCGGCATCACAGAACCTGAAAGACCGTGAGTGACAGAGTTAAACAAATCTTCATCTGTCGGTAATTCGCCACTGCCTGTATGGCGGATTTTGAAGGTACCCTGATTAAAGTTCCTGGGTTTTGTCACCAAACGGATTGCGGAAGGGCCGTCACCCGCACCATCCGGACCGTGACACCAAACACACTTACGAAAATAAACGGCCTTTCCGGCTTCAATATTGCCGGGGATCGTTCCAGGTTTGTAAACACCTGGTTTCGGCTCCAAAGGCGCGGTTCCGATCTTAAATTTCTGTGCACTTGCTGAGCTTGCCGCTCCAAAGATCAAAGCAGCCGCAACAACAGACACACCAAAGCCAAGTCCCTTTTGGACGACCTTTGATTTTGCCCTTTTTATCTTATGCATCATTTCTAAAAATCCCCCTATCAAATCATATTGTATTTGAATTGCACACAAACATCATTCCAAGTGGGATCAACCCCAAGTTCTTGGGAAGAATCCTGTATGCCAGTATTCAAAAATAATGACTTTCCAGATTTCGTTTGTCGTCAAATGTTTCTCCCAAGGGGGCATTGCTGAAGCCCAGGGGAAGCCTTCTCTTGGCAGATCAGGACCACCCTTCGCCACACGCCAGAAGACGAAGGTCTCCTGAAGCTGTGCGATGGTGCCAGAATCCGCGAAGTTTGCCGGAATCGGGTTAAAGGCAAATGAAAACGGGCCTTTCCCATCCAGGTTATCCCCATGACAGAAGAAACAACCAGCCGTACCAAAAAAGACGGTACCGCCCTGTTGCACTTGCTGCAAAAACTTAGGCACATCCCCCGTCCAGGCATTGCCGCCAAAATACTGAGCCTCATCACCCACCTTCAGGTAATTACCATCGTCACCGATACGGAAGGGATTTTCTGCCGTCTGAAGTTTAACGATCTTGTTATGCACTTTTGTGCTTGCAGGGGGTGCCGGATGCACCGTTCTCAACTCAATCGGCTCACCAAATGCTGGCAACATTTTACTATAGGTCTGAAATGCGATCAAACCTGGAATAATCAAAAATGTCGCATACCGTGACATTTTTGCCGTACCGTGATCCTCACGCAACATCACCGCAATGGGATGAGAAAACTCTTCCCAGGAAGCGGTCGTCAGTGAGCAGTAGAGAAAGATCACCACGGTACAAACTCCCATGTACATCGCAAGCAAGGAAAAAGGAATCGGTGGTTGAAGCAGCACACGGAAAGTCAAATAACAGGCAATCCATAGGATAGGAGCCTGGATGATTTTGGGTAAGGGAATACCCATTTTATCCTTTATGATCCATGCGAAAAAGACCAAACCCAAGACAATGAGAACCTTGAAAACCGAGAACATTCCCGCGGAAAAAGCCCCCCCCCCGCCACCGGCCCAGGCCAGCATCGGAATAGCCAGGATCAGCGCCAAGACCTGAACAAACAAAGTCTTGTTTTTAAACATATTCATAATCAATCTGCCTCCTTTATTTGTTCAATTCTCAGTTTAAGCCAATGAAGGTCGAGCTGTCTTTTGCAACAAGGTTTCGCGAGGTAAAACGAAGATCCTCAGCAGCGCCGTCCCCATTAAGATTAGGCTGGTTCTTGACCACGGCTTCGCCTGAATCGACTTTTGCTTCGGGTGCTTTAATCGGCCCTTCCTTCTCGTTTCCAAGACGATCCATACCATCAGCAAGCGCAGTCTCTTCGGTCTGTGCCAAGAGGTGATCCACCAAGACATCCAAACCGGAAATAGTGATCTTGTGCTTAAAGTCCTTCATCATGTCATCGACAAAACCCGGGACGATAAAGGCACTGGGATCCATAATGGATTCAATAATATATTCCCTGGGCGTTGTCGCATGGGCCGTGCCCGCCTTGACTGCCGCCTGATATTCAGGAGATTTGATGCGATTTGCCGCACTTGATCCTTCAATCAACAAAGGTCCAATCGCGCCAGTCTTAGCGACAGAAATTCCAGGAATTTTGTGACAGGCATAACAGGTCAATTTTGTCACAATTTCCTCTGCGCTTTCACTGCCCATCGCAATCGGTGGCCCTGCAGGTTTGTCTTCAACTGGAGGCGCTTCAGACTCCCCTAGGGGTTTACCAAAATAGTTTTCAAAATCTTCAATTGCAGTGGCCTTTGAAAAATCACCATCCCTGGACTGCAGATAGGTCACCACGGCAACGATCTCGGTATCCACCAATTCAATCGGAGGCTTGTTAATGATGGGCATCGGGCTGACGGTATCATTTGTCCCCTTCAGACCAAAACCGGTAACCACGAAGCAGTTTGGACAATATTCGGACTCAAGCAGGTATTCGCCCCCTGTTGTTGCATGCGGCACAAGGCCACTATCTCTTTCACCATCAGCCAAACGTGTTTTTGCCTCCTCGTAGCGGGCTTCCTTAACCCGTTCATGAGAACGACCCTCTTCGGTCAGCTTCAGCAAAGGATCATCTCCCGGAGGGTTGGGCAAAGCGATCAAATTAGGACAACGATCCGCAGTCTGCTGTTCGAAAAACTGATGACACAAAGGACACTGCCCTTTTCCGATCGGGCCTTCCCCTCGTGATAACATGCCAAGCGGGTCATTAGAACCATAAATAATTTGACCACCCATCTCCACCAACATCTCAGGTGTTACCGAAGAAACGTCAACTGCGACGGCATCTTCGGGCGCATCCCCTCGAATCTGAGGCAACCAGTTGGTATATGCCGCAAAAATCCCCAAAATCGTACAATACCAAAGAGCCACCTTAAAAATAACAACTCCAGAATTAACTGTTTTTTTAGACATTACTTTCTCCTATCCCCTCTATCACCTTAAGGTGCGGGAAAGCCAAGTAAAAGCTCACCCGCACCAAACAGATCTCCCTCAATGACTTGCCGCCGGGGCGGCACTTCCAGCTGCGGCAGCGGCAGCAACTGCCTCTGCGTCAACTTTTTTCTTTCCGGCAGCAGCAAGTGAGCTTAACCAGAAGACAAAGAGCAGCATCGTCCAAAACAGAAGCACGTTAAGCGAGTTAATGTTTCCCGCATAACCCAAGGGGTTAGTAAAGGCCCAAGGGGAGTTATCCCGGAGGATTTCATTGATGTGCCAGTGAAGACGGACCGAAGACCGAAGATAACCCATGACGGCCATCGTCCAGGTAAAGGCAACCGCAAGCATAAAGAGCGCATAAGCCCCTCGAACCGACATATGCCCCCAACGAATCTCACCAACCGGCTCAGCCCCCTTCAACATCTTGAGGTTCACCGTGACGCCCACAAAAAGAACGGTCAAGGTTGAAGCCACCTGCGGAACAGAGAGTCCGATACGCACGTTTGCAGGAATGAAGTAGCCATAAACACCTAAAAAGAGAATATTGGCTTCTGCACCAATCACCAAGAAAACAAGAAACAAATTCCCTTTCCAAGCCCAAGGCACCTTAATATTAAAATTGCAACGCTGATAGATCATGAAGCAGACAACGGTCGCGGTAATCATGGTGTTAATGGCGGTATTTTTAGCCGACATCACACCGTAATTCCCGACAATAGGATGCTGTTGCCCACCCATGGCCTTCAATTCTGCCGGGGTCATCACAAATGTATGTGGTGTCAACCAGGCAATGGTCGCGACGACCAAGGTTGCAAGTAAAAACTTAAAGGCTGGATAGTAGCGTTCAGCACCCGGCATTCGACCCATGGCCTGAAACAAGTAGTAGTTTACTGTAATAAAGAGCGTTGCAATCATAGTGGCTTGCATAATAAACACCCAAGCCAACAATCCTCCCATTAAAGTAATGCCCATCTGCTGACGATAGCCATAGATTTCACGCATCAACCAATAGCCCGCAAAAGGAAGCGGAATCAGAGCCAAAATCCCCATAAACATGGCGATGTAGCTCATCCAATCGTAGTGCGCTTTTTCCTCTGCTGTTTTTGCAGAAAGGAAACGGAAGGCAGAATAAGCTGCCACAACACCACCACCAAAAGCGGCGTTCCCCAGAATACGATGAATCACAACCGGAACCATCAGCGGGTTATGCATCACCTTCCAAATATCACCTAGAAAGTGACCATCCGCATCAACCCCTGCAGGAGACATCATAAAACTAACCCAGGTATTGGCCATCACCATGAGAACAATTCCCACTGCGTTCAACAGGGTGCATAAAGCGAGATGACTGTACTTCCAGTTGCCATCGCCATCATTCATGGAATCCCAGCCATAATAATAAACATAGAGCACACCACTCTCTAAAATGAAAAGCAATGCGTAAATATGCATGACTGGCCTAAAGATACTGGAGAGATAACCAAAAAAACCTGGATACAAGGCCAAAAAGGAAAAAATGAGGACTCCGCCCAAGATCGCCGTTACGGAGTAAGCCGTAAGACTGATCTTCATCATCTCATGAGCCAAATCATCAAACTTTTTGGCAACCTTCGGGTTTTTTCTAAACTGCAAAACGCCAATCAGCTCCATCACCCAAACAAACATCGGGACGGCCAAAACAAAACTCCCGAAATAGAGATGCTGCTGATTTGCAATCCAGATAATGGTACGACTTTGATAGTCGCCATAAGTTCCATAGTCATCTGGATAGACCATCGTTGGCGCAGGCGGCCCTGAAATCGGCCCAAACTCACCAACCTCTTTATAGAAGACGTCCTTCCCCATCTTGGGCTCTTCCTCCCCTTCAACGACGGCAGCCTCTTCCTCTTGCGCCATAACCACCGCCGTAGGAGCAAAAGGAAGCAGGATGAGCAGACTCAACATCCCCAAGAGGAGCAAAGCCCCTATCTTCTTTTTTTTCTCTCCAAACAGATTTAACATCACGTTCTCCTCCTTAAAAGGATATTTTAAAAACCGATCAACGTCGCAAATTCTTTTGGGTTTTTATTCACAGAAAAACCCTTCACACAGCAAAGCGAGAGAACATCCTCTCGCCCCGAATTACTCAATCAATAAGGGTAGGCCAAATTCTGCATCACCATCAAGGCCTTATTCAAAAACACCAAGTAGTAGAGCACCATGGCAGCCGATAAGATTGCCCCAAAAACAATCTTTTGCCCCATACCTACCTTTACTTCACCTTTGCTTTCAGACATTTTTTCTCGCCCCTTTTTGTAAGACAGTACAAGCGTTTAGTTATTTCTGATTCTCAAATCTCATGGGATAATACGATGCCGTTTTCAGTGAATAAACCCAGGTGGCGCGTGCATCGAATACCAACTAATCCAAAACAAGAACACAATCGAAATATAAAACAACCACTTTCCAATTTTTGCATCGGATTTTCCTTCTATTTCGGCCATTTTCAACCCCCTCTTTATATGGTTCCCAAATACAGTTTTCGAACTCCTAGCGCTGAGATGACGGGACTATAGCCCAAAGCCCTTCCCTTGTCAAGACCTAAAACGCCAAAATACCGCCTTCTTCGGCTTGACTTTTTCTCTGTGTTTATGGTTTAGTTTGAGACACTTTTCAAACGGAGGATGTCTAGAGATGAAGTCACCTAAGCCACACGAGGATGCGCCCTATTATTCCCACAAAAACGCTCCTATTTTTGACTTTTTCATCATCATAGGATTAATTTTTAACGCCTTGATGGCGATTTTTTTCGTCTTGTATTGGCTAGATCTCGTTTAACGCTCTTCCATATCTACATTTACTGTTTGTGCGCAGCGAAATCCTACACCTTCGTAGCGATAACCGGGGGTCATCTTAAGTCTCCCGCTTGCACGCCCAGCATAAAGAGAGTCTCGCCAAGAAGAACCCCTCAGCACTTTCTCTTCCCCCGCTTGTGGGCCTAGGGGGTTTTTTATTGGCGCACTCAGGTAATACTGATCGTTATACCAATCCTGGACCCATTCCCGAACATTTCCAGACATGTCGTAGATACCATAAGGGCTTTCATCCTTTTTATAGGAACCCGCAACCATTGTAAAAACACCCTGATCAGAATCACCTTTAAAATTAGCGAAGCTGGCCTCGAATTTTTCTCGCCACGGCCAACTCAATCCCTCTGTTCCGCGTGCTGCTTTTTCCCACTCAGCCTCAGTCGGGAGTCGGAAACCGCGCCACGCACAATAATCATAGGCATCCAACCAACTCACATAGATGGCTGGCTGATTGACATGATTAAAATATTCGATGTTTTTCACATAGCGATTCAAGGGTTTCCTATGACCAGTGCCCTCAACAAACGCATTATATTCGTGTTGCATCACCTCATATTTCTGGATCGCAAAAGCATCAAGATAAACGTTTCGCTGCGGCTGTTCATCCATACCGCCATCCTCCGCGCCCATAATAAATTCACCTGCCGGAATAGGGATCATCGGATTTTCTAAAGGAGATTGAGAAACTTCACCTAGCGTATGCGCCGTGCCTTGTTCAGCCCGATCCGTTTTGTGCGAAGGAGGCGCCTTATAAATCATCAGCAGCCCAATTCCCACAAAAAAAAGGATAAATAGGCTATAGACTCTAACAAAGGTTTTATCCATAGGTCTTTTCTTCACCTCTCATTTTTTGAAAGTCTAGATTATCACAAAAAAACAAATGGAATCAAAAATCGAAACAGACACGCCCTTTGATTTTTTCATTATCTAGATCCTGATACCGCCACGTATCCAGGAACAGGCGTCCATAAAAATGCTCCAATACGGGCTCTTTTTGGGCGCCCCTGAAAGCTTGACACTCAAGCCTTTGCCCCGCTATGATCCCCCAGTTATTCGCGGGTATTTTTACCCGATCCAATTTTCTAGAGAATATCCATGTTTATCGACAGTCGCCACACTTTCCGCTTTTTCATCATGTTATGGGTATTGTTCATCGTCGTCCTCACAACGGGGAAATTTACGGAAGCCTCAGAACAAACCGCTACAGGAACGACAGCGGAAGATATCTTTTTTAAAACCCCTGGCACCATATCAGGCCCTCCTGCACCCACACTAAACTACCCCAGAGACTACGACGGAAAAGGCATCACCGATAACCGCTCCATCCTTTGGGTTATCATCCAACAACATTTTTTCCTCGGCAGTTTTATCTTGGGCGTGCCCATGATGGCTTGGATTCTTGAAATCTTGAGCTATCTACGCCGGAAATCGAGTCCAGCGAATGCAAAAAAACACGATGGATACGCACACGAGTTTATGCGGATTGCGCTGCCTTTTTATCCACTCACGATTGTTTTCGGTTTTGCGCTACTTGGGGCATTTATTTTTCTCTATGCTGAGTTTTCAAGATACATGTCCAGCATATTCAAACCCGTTCTTTATTTTTATATCCTCATTTTCTTTATCGAAAATGTCTTACTCTACGCCTACACGCGGACATGGGATCGTTGGAAAGAAGGGCGAGCGAAATGGAAGCACATGGCACTCGGTGGTGCCACCTGTCTTAACGGACTCATTATCATCTACCTTGCCAACGCCCTAATGGCCTTCATGATGTCGCCCGCAGGTGTTGACTCCAAAGGACATTACCTTGGGAATCTCTGGAATGCCATTAACACACCGCTCTGGAACCCACTCAATATTCATCGTATTTTGGCCAGCATTATGTTTAGTGGTGCCGTTATCGCCGCCTATGCGGCTTATCAAATGATCACCACACGTAATCCCGAAAAACGCGCACACTACGACGAAATGGGACATGTTTCTATCATGATCTCAATTGTAAATCTCTTTATTCTGCCCTTTGCCGGTTACTGGTTCGCCAAAGAGATATTCATTTATAGCCAAAGAATGGGGGTCACCTTAATGGGTGGAAAGCTCAGTTGGCCCTTTGTCATGCAAGCCATGTTAATCGGACTTATTTTTATGACAGTGACTTATTATCTCTGGCAAGGAACCCGACGCATGCAAGGCTCGGAACGCTATCAGCATCTCGTCAAATATACGATGATTATTTTGGCGGCCGCTTTCCTGATTTGGGCCACACCACACACCATCCCGGCCACCCCAAGTGAGATTGATGCCATGGGTGGAGCACGACACCCCGTCGTGGGCTACTACGGTACGATGGCGGCAAAAAATACCGCCATCAACACCATGATTTTAAGTTTTGGCCTCTGCTACATTATTTTTCATCGTTGTAACAAAAAAATGAGTATCACGTGGGCAAAGTGGGGGAATTTGGTCATGATTCTGCTCTTTGCGGGTGCGGAGGCCTTTGTGATCTTTGTAGGCGTCTATGGTTTTTTTATTCCCGCAAATGTCAGGGTTAACCTCGCTTTCCCCCAATTTATCGTCACAATGGTTGCACTTTGTGGTGGCATGATCCTCAATTGGGTGATGCTGAGAAAAGCAAAGCTCATTGGCCCGGTTCAGTGGGGGAAGCTGTCGACCTCCGGCGCCTTTGCCCTCTTTTTTCTGGCGGTCTTTATTTCAACAACGATGGTGCTCATGGGCTATATCCGTTCTTCCGTCCGCTTGGAGTGGCACGTCACAGGAATCCTGAAAGACGACACCCCCTGGGCAACAACCCCTTCTCTCACCTACGCCGTGGGCATGGTCTTGTTCAATGTCCTTGTTTTTTGGGTCATCACCACCTTTATTTTTTGGCTCGGCAATCGAAAAGGCATACAAACCTTTTCGATGAGAACCGGGACAATCTCTCCTGGCAATACAAACAACGCCCCTTCGAAATCTCCCTCTTCTTAGGAATATTTCGAAGAAATAGAGGATCTAAGCCCAAACATAAAGAGGGGCTAGGCAATCACTTGCGGGAGCAAGACGGCAGCCTTTTCAGAAAAAACAAGATCGGCTAAATAGGAAAGAACGGGTTGTGGGTTAATTTCGACCACAAAAGCACCGGCCTCTTTCGCAATTGAGGCAAAAGAAGCCGCAGGCTGCACAATACCCGATGTCCCAATAATCAACATCACATCGGCATTCCGACAGGCGTCAAGACTGCGATTCAGATTGTCAGGATCAAGATCCTCACCAAACCAAACGATATCCGGACGCAAAAGCCCTTGGCACGTTTCGCAGCAGGGCAAGGGCGAGAGGGATGCTGCGTGATTTTCAGTCTTCCGACCACAAGCTGTACAGCACATCTTCCATATATTCCCGTGCAGTTCAATCACCAAGCGACTTCCAGCCTTTGTATGTAGGCCATCCACATTTTGTGTGATGAGCGAAAAAGAAGCCGCCTTTGTTTCAAGCGTCACCAAGGCTTCATGCGCCGCATTTGGATTTTTTGTGGCAATTAAAACCCGTCGCCACTGATACCAAGCCCAAACCAATTTAGGGTCACGCTGAAAGGCTTCTGGCGTTGCTAAATCTTCTGCACGATGTTTATTCCAAAACCCTTCTTTGCCACGAAATGTAGGAATGCCACTCTCAGCCGAAATACCCGCACCACTTAAAACAGTAAGCGATTTTGCACTCAAAAGACGTTTGCGAACTTCGATCAGCTCATCTTTCATCACAGGACAGAACTCCCCCGGACACACGATTTAGAAACAGCTTGTTTCTTCTGAAGACACGATTTGACAGCTCAAAACAAAGTGGTATCATTTCTATGTTCATGGTTATTTCTCCTTAACGTTTGTGAACGCAAGAAGCAGACACGGACCCTCTTCAGAAAGTGCACTGGAGAGGGTCTTTTTTTTTAGGAAATGAACGAAGTAGAACAAAAACGAGGGAAGAATTAGCGAACAGGATTTTCTGGACCACGTCCCCGGAAGGCCTCGACAAACTTCAGAACCTTCTTTTGATCCATGGCCTTCATGCGCAGCATCGCCCGCCAGGCCGTTAAAATCAGGGGATGTTCTTTATCGTCCCGCGCGACCATCAACATGCCATCCCACTGCCCCAGATGTTGATTTGTCAATTCACCCAACCATTTCATCTCTGAATCAGACAACATCGCACGGTTAAAATAAATCACGATGTTGCCATGTTCAAGATTATGCACCAAGAGCTCGCGTGTGGTTTCATGGGCTTCGTAGATACTCGGGGGCAACCATGTTACAGAATGGGGGCCAGAGGTCGGCGGGTCTGTTTTATAAAAAGACATACTATTTTCAGGGATGTGATCATGGCCTTCATTCTCAAAAAATTCCACCCCTTCGGGTACATCGGGTGGAACAGACTGCTGCATTTGCGCAAAAACCGAAGCAAATGGAAAGATCACGACAAGTAACACTGTGATAAAGAATGGTCCTACCCTGTCACAAATTAACCCTTGACCTGCAATCTTCATTCTCTTCATGACCACCCCTTTATGAATAAGACTTAGATTTGAAGGAATCTCAATCAGAGCTTCCTTCACAAACCGCTTTCACCAAAGCCGAAAGCGCGACCGCGTCATCGCCAATGGCGTCAACCTCTTCTTTTGCTAAGGCAACTGCGGGAATCGCCGTATCAGGCAGAATCACTTCTTCTCCCGCTTTTCTTGCCCTGGCTTCGACAATGACACGAATGATGGCACGTGACAAGGAAGGCAGTGCATTAAGCTCCCTCAGCGCCCCTTTGCTCCAATCCATTTCAGAATCGGGAATTCGGAGCACAACATCCCCCTGAATCAGGGCCTGACAGGAAAGACGAAAAGGATTGGGAAGCTCAGCCTCTTCCAACATGTTTTCTTCGTCTAAATCAATTTCACTTAAATTCTCAACCCCGTGCACAACCATAATACGGCAGGAGCTACAGGTCGCAAAGCCCCCGCAGTCATGTTTCAACTCAATCCCGAGCTGCTCAGAAGCATCTAAAATAGTCGTGCCTTCCGATACATCTCCACTTTCTTTCGACGGATAAAAAGAAACCTTGGGCATTACGCTACTGTCCTCCAAAAATAAGTCGATTATATCTGACGAAAGTCCCCAGTTCAAGAAGATGAAAAATGATCATGAGGGATGACTGAATCCACGTTTAAACAAGGCCGCTTCAAGATTCAACAAGGCATCACGTCCGGTATTCCCCTCAAAAATATTTGCAATTGAATCATCCGCATAAGTCGCCCCGGCCATTTTTTTCATGGGATCACGAAGCGGGATCGGTTTTTCCTTCCAGGCCTTGAGACAGGCTTTTGTAATCATCTCGCCTAAGGGTGCGGGGTTGTACAACAGTTTTTTGATCATCAAAGGATTCATCGAAAGCGGATCATAGTCTTTGGGCAAATAGCCAGATTCAATGAGACGTTCAGAGAGCCCTGTATTGGGCTGAATCCCCAAGAAAAAGAGAGCAGGGTAAACTTGAGATTCCCCCATAATGCCAACAATTTTTTTATAAGAAGCCACACTCTCAAGCAGGGTTTCTTCGGTATCGCCCGGGGAATTTAAAGAATAATTTAAAATGATTCGGCCTTTGTATCCCGCTTCTTTCAGATAACGACAGCCCTCATAGAGTTTGTCTAAGCGAAAACCCATCTTCATGCCATCAAGCACTTCTTGAGAACCCGAAGTAATGGCAACCTCCGTATCACCCAAGCCGGATTCAACCATGAGTTTTGTCAGCTCTTTTGTGAGTAGACTCGTGCGAATATAGCCACCCCACTCAATCTTCATCTCGCTTTGGATAATGCGCTCTAAAGTTTCGGTACAATGCGGATAATATTTTGAACCGGGAATCCATTGTGCATCCGCGAACCAAAAATGCCTCACACCCCAACGATCATAAAAAGCCTTCATCTCTGCCACAATGTTTTCAGCAGGACGGGTATACACACGCTTCCCCTCAATATAGGTATAGAGACAAAATTGGCAATCATAAGGACAACCGCGTTTGGTCTGAATGCCAATGGTCTCACCCTTATAGGCTTCAAATTGCGGAAAGATGGATTCGATGTAAGCGGGATCCTGTACGGAAGATTCAAGTTTCACCGGCTCGGCCTGCACCCCACTCACAATTTCATTGCCCTTCCGATAAATACAACGATGATTCATTACAGAGCGGTCTTCATAAAGACTCAGTAAGGCATCTTCCCCTTCACCAATAATCCCGATCACACCTTCCGGCAACCTGCGGATCACTTCCTTTGAGAAAACAGAAAAAGCCCCCCCTCCAACCGCAACCTGGATGCCGGGATGTTTTTTTGCAATGAGATGAAAGTAGGTAAAGTGCTCTCGAAGATTATTGTAATAAAGCCACAATGCACGCAGACCCTGGATTGCCGCAATGCCCTTTTTAATGGGGTTTGGCGAATAATAAAAATCAAAGGCCTGTTGCAGTGAACCATCACCTTCGTGTGGTGCAAACATCTGAATATCTCGCCACGAAAAAGCAATCAAGTCCGGCTTGAAATCAGAAACTGTTTCAAGTAAGGCTGCATGCCGTTTACTGGGCGGAATCAAAGAAAGATCAAGGATATACTGAGGCGCTTCCGGGTGATGTGAACGCAAAAAGTGGGCGAGATAGGCTAAACCCAAAGGATAGACTTTTTTACAGGGAAGAAAAACGTACAGGACTGCTTTTTCGCGCATCTTAGCCTCTAACAAAGGCGATTAACCTAACACGGCTTAACACTTGGCTTCAAGACCCCAGTATCACTCAAGCAATCACTTCAATTTCGCTCACACAAGATATCATTTAATTTGACAAGGCGAAGAACGATCAGCTAGATTCCAGTATAGAAATACCCACTGAAATTAAAGCGTCAGAAAATCACAGCACATAAAAACATTTTAATAAGGAGGAAAGAACCAAATGGTATTAGTTAATCAAGAAGCACCCGATTTTACAGAAAAAGCCGTCGTTGATGGTCAAGTTGTTAACGAGTTCAAACTTTCAGATCAACGTGGAAAATATGTCGTACTCTTTTTCTACCCACTCGACTTCACCTTCGTCTGTCCAACAGAACTACACGCCTTTCAGGGAAAACTCGAGGAGTTCAAAAAAAGAAACGTTGAAGTCATCGGCGTTTCAACCGACTCCTGGTTTTCACATCTGGCCTGGCTCAATACCCCAAAAAACCAGGGTGGCATTGAAGGCGTCACTTACCCGCTTGTTTCTGATTTCAACAAGACCATTTCCAAATCTTACGACGTGCTTTTTGAGGGATTAGGCGCAGCCTATCGCGGTCTTTTCCTCATTGACAAAAAGGGCGTTGTGCAGCACCAAGTCGTCAATAATCTGCCTTTGGGTCGCAGTGTTGGAGAAGTCCTTCGCATGGTCGATGCCCTTCAATTCACTGAAGAACACGGCGAAGTCTGCCCTGCAGATTGGAAAGAAGGCGACAAATCCATGAAACCAACAGATGCCGGTTTAAAAGAATATTTCGCCGACTAATTAAAAGCAGTGCCCTTTGTTTGGGGGATCTCCGGGAGATTCCCCAAACAAACCCTTCAAAATCCATCCCCCCCCGCCATGAGATCTACCCAAAGACACAAAGACTTGACATAAGCCCTAAGAATACTGTCTATTTGGGGGCTTTGTCACATTGGTGTTTCTGAAAGGATTGTTTTTACATGGCAAAATCACGGACGCAAAAACTAATCACACTCTGGAAGTGGAGTACGATTGCTCTAACACTGCTCGTATTGGGCATCGTCTTTTTTAAACCACAGAAACCCAAATCTCAGAGTTCAAAACCAAAACCTGCAATCCTTCAAAAGAAAAAAACGGTTCCCCAACTGGTGGATAAGAAGCTCGATCCTGAAATAGCCATGACCCCCGAAGCCCTTGTCGTGGCAGGGAAACAGATCATTTATCTCACAGACACACCCGAATTGAATGCCACGGGACGTATGCCCGTGGGCAAAGGACAATGTGCTTTTTGTCATCTTTTTGTTGAAGGACAACAATCTACCCGCTGTCCCGACCTCAGAAACATCGAATTACTCTCTCACAAACGGATCAAGGAAAAACGCTACACCCAGAATATTGAAAAATATGCAGAAACACCCGAACCCCAATCCAAACTCAGCACCAAAGCCACGACAGGTGGAGAATATCTGATCGAATCGCTCTATTGCCCCAGTTGTTATGTGGCCGAAGGTTTTGGAACGGCCAGCAGCCAAGGCCAAGTCAGCAAAATGCCCTTTGTTGCAGAAATGCCAATGATGCTGAATGACTACGAAATGGTCGCTGTCGCGGCCTACCTTCAAGCCATGGACACCCCCGGAGATTATTCAAAGGTCACAGCCAGAGCCGACTGGGAGCGTTATTTCAATAAAAAACTTACCTTTGGTGAAGACAGACGTCCCAAACTGCCCTCTCATGAAAACCTCGCAAAAACAGCCCTTTTGACTGATACACCAGAAGAGATGATAAAAAAAATGGGTTGTTTCGTCTGTCACAAAATTCCGAGTGTCTCGATCGCGAGCACTGGCTTGATTGGGCCAGAACTTACCATGAAAACAAAAGCAATCAAACGTATCAACTCTGAAGAATATCTTAATGCCGTGGCCGTCAACCGTGCACGTGCTGAAACCCCCAAAGAATACATCCTTGAGTCCATACTCGACCCAGCAGCCTTTGTCGTACCCGGTTATGGTGATGGAGACGGCATGCCCATGGACTATGGCACAAAGTTAACGGTCGGTGCACTCGACAAGCTGGCAGACTTTCTACTTACAATTGACGAGAACTCAGGACAAGATGCACCCGTCTCAAATCCAGAAAATTCAAGCAGTGCATCAAAAAGAGATTAGGCCCAGAAAGAAGCGCTACCTTCTTTGCATCCTCATTCAATCACCGGCCCCTATATTGACATCAGAAAGGTCCGATGTTATCCTCCGTTTCACGTAAATTTGTTGGGGCTGTAGCTCAGCTGGGAGAGCACAAGGCTGGCAGTCTTGGGGTCAGGGGTTCGATCCCCCTCAGCTCCACCATTTTTTTAAAGATTGATACGATCCAAATTTTTATTCTAGAATACTTTCCCTTGAAATCGTTTATAGACACCTACACGCTCAATTTACGCCCCGGATGGGCTTCAAAAACCGCCTATTATTCAGAATCACCATGAAAATATTCTCCTGGGCCTTCATCTTTTTGCTCTTTTTTTCTTTTAAGAGCACGGCACAAGCAGATGGATTAAAACCAAAAATCCTCAAAAAAGAATACCGAGGTTTTACGCTATGGCTCGATTGTAAAACCCATCATGGCGCAATCGCATTTCATTATAAGATTGGAAAAGATAAAAATAACATACGCAATAAAAATACCAGTTACGACTTTGATAGAAAAGTCTCCGTCTCCTGTCAACCACAAACCTGGCGTTCATATAGAACAAATACAGTCGATCCCTTGCAAGGGGAATGGCGAAGAGGCACACTCGTTCCGAGCAATCATATGGACAGTAGCCTTGCAAAAATAAAGGAGACCTATTACCTCACAAATACTCTGCCACAAAATGCCATCCTGTCTCGCAGCATCGGGGCCTGGTACTATAGCGAAATGATTACAGAATGTTATCGAGACCTCAGCCCTTTAGAGGTTTGGGGTGGGGTGATTTGGGGCGATAACCCAGAGAACGATTTTTTCACAGTCACGCATGGAATCAAGACCCCTGATTTCTGGTGGAAACTCATTTATCGCACTGACAAAAAAACCTATCTCGCCTGGATTTTTCCCAATCACTGGTCAGCCAAAGCCTCCGAAATGGATAGTTTCCTGGTTTCAATCGAAACGCTCGAAAACACCGTCGAATTCATGCCCGACATCGGGACACTGCGAAGCTCAGCACAAGCCAAGCTTCCACCAACAAACACTTGGCCTCTTGTCATTTCAAAAGACAAACTGGAATGTGAAGGAAAAGAAACCTCACGTGATTGAAAATATCGCTGAGACTCCGAACACATTGGACGCCCGGAAAAATATACGAGACATCCTGCACCACATCTTTGCCTACAGCCCTCCACAAAAAGCTTTAATTATCTACGACATGCAATCGGAGCTATCTCGTCTACTCACAAGTGCCTATCGCGCACAACTGCCCGAAAGCACCTGCCTCGATTTTGAAGGATGTCCTCCCGAAACGATTTTGGAAGCGCTAAACAAGCTAAAAGCTTCTGACCTTGCAATCCTCATCCAATCCACCAGCTTTCGTTTGAGTAAATTTCGGATTCGTATTGAATTGTTTCAACGTAAAATAAAGGTCATCGAACATCCACATTTAGGCCGAATGCAAAAAATAGAATTGCAGACCTACATTGATTCTCTCGCCTACGATCCCAACTACTATCGTCGTCTGGGCCCAAAACTGAAACAACAAATTGGCAGCGCATCAGAAATTAAACTCATCGGTGATAAAACGCTTCTCCGATACAAAGGTCCATTTTTGACACCAAAACTCAATATCGGGGACTATGGGGAGATGAAAAATATCGGTGGGCAATTTCCCATTGGCGAGGTCTTTACCGAACCCGAAAACCTCGAAACCCTGAATGGGAGTGTTACCCTCTTTGCCTTCGGGAACACACAGTTTGGCGTCCATGTGCCCGAACAAGCCTTTACGGCCATCATCGAAAAGGGCATCCTGGTGGATAGCCCTAATGCCCCTAAAGACTTTTTGACCGTCCTAAATGAAATCAGAGAAAAAGAGGAAGTTGTTTGGGTCCGCGAGTTAGGTTTTGGACTCAACCGCGCCTTTTCACAAAAGCGGCGTGTGAGTGACATCGGGACTTATGAGCGCATGTGCGGAATACATCTCTCCTTGGGCTCTAAACATTTACAATACAAAAAAGAGCGCTTTCGCAAAAAAGGAGGCTTCCATGTCGATGTCTTCGCCAAAACAAAACGTGTTGAGATTGATGGTTTACCGATTTACAAAAACGGGGCCTATCTCTAAAAAAAACCATCAGGGAAGCCACTTGACCATTCAAGATCCCAGAGTCATAATGTAGATATAATCTAGGGAGGATATTCCGATGATGCATCGCATAATAATTGGGCTTTGGATATTGGCTTTTTCCTTATTTCCCCTTCAAGCGGTTCAGGTCCTGGCCGATGAATACGGTCGCACAGGCAGCCTCGTTGCCTTTATTGAATCGGACAAACGTAAATACGACGTGGGCGAACCCATTTACATCACTGTTTCGCTCACAAATCATACGACAGTGTCCCTCATCATCAATAAACGTCTCAATCCCCTGCTTGATCTCCAATGGGATCTTTTTTATGAAACCCTGGGCGGAAATTTATCAATGAAAGAAAGTCCCCCGATCGACTTAAACACAGATGACTTTATGCGGCTAGAAGTCAATGAGGAACTCGGAAAACGCTTCGAGGATCTAAGCGTCATGGTTGATGCCCCCTTAAAACCGGGACGTTATGCCATCCGTCTGACCTATAGAAACGAAGAAAAACCCAAAGGAGATGAAACCTGGGCGGGCTTAACCGTCACCAATCTACTCTGGATTGAAATCAAACCCAGCAAAAAGATCTAAAACCGGATTTAAGATGCTTCAAACCCCCTGGTTTAACACTACAAGAGGGTTTTGGTTTTTACCTGGATTCAGGCCTTTGACTTGACTTGCGGCATGATAAGAGCTTCTGACCAATGGGCCGGATTCCACGTGAATCAGCCCCATTTTTTCTCCCCGGGTTTTTAAGGCAAGAAATTCCTCCGGCGTAGCAAATCGCGCAATGGGCAGGTGTTTGGCTGTCGGTTGCAGGTATTGTCCTAAGGTAAGAATATCACAGCCAATTTCCACAAGATCCTGCATCACCGCTTCCACTTCCTCAATAGATTCCCCCAATCCCAACATCAGCCCTGTTTTTGTTTTCAGCCCGCAAGCTTTTGCGCATTTTAAGACTTCGAGTGAACGAGTATAAGCCGCTTGTGGACGCACGAGGGCATGCAGACGTGGTACGGTTTCAATATTGTGTGCGAGCACATCCGGACCTTCAGAAAAAACCGCCTGAAGTGCCAGCTTTTTGCCTTGAAAGTCAGGAATCAAGACTTCAACACTGCAATCCGTCATTTGCCTGATTTTTCTTATTGTTTCGGCAAAATGTTCTGCCCCGCCGTTTTTTAATTCATCCCGGTTAACCGAGGTGATCACCACATGTTTTAGATTCAAGCGTGAAACCGCTTCAGCCACATGTCCAGGTTCTTTAGGGTCAAGTGCTTTGGGTTGTCCAAAACCAACATTGCAAAAACCACAGCTCCGGGTGCAAATCTCACCTAAAATCATAAACGTCGCCGTGCCGACATTCCAACATTCCCAAATATTCGGGCACCGTGCTTCTTCACAAACGGTATTCAAATCGAGGTTTTTTACAAGATGACGAATTTTGAGGTAGTCTTCACCCGTCTGAGCTTTGACTTTAAACCAGGGAGGGAGACGCATCGTGCGTCGTTTTTCCGGGGTTTTAAAATTACGTTTCGATATTTTTTCACCGTTCAAAAGTGAATGGCCTCGTCAAAAATTGCACCACCAGCTTCCATCACCGCCTCGGAAAGCGTCGGATGCGGATGAATGGCCTGATTCAAGTCAGAAGCCGTGGCTTCCAAGGTTTTTGCCAGTACAAATTCACCAATCAGTTCAGTCGCTTCCGCACCAATAATGTGCGCCCCTAAAATTTCGCCGTGTTTTTCATCGGCAATGATTTTGACAAAACCTTCCGTTTCCCCAAGGGCAATGGCTTTCCCATTGGCACTCAGAGGGAATTTGGCGACTTTAATGGCAAGCCCCGCTTTACGCGCTCTAGCCTCGGTCAGACCGACGGAAGCAACTTGGGGGTGACAATAAACTGCGCTGGGAATGGCATCTGAATCAATGGGGATCCGAGTCATGCCTGCAATCGTTTCGGCCACGAAAACACCTTGCGCCATTGCACCGTGGGCCAGCGCAGGACGTGTACTGACATCCCCAATCGCAAAGATACCTTCACAGTTTGTAAGCATATTTTCATCGACCTGGATCAATCCGCTACCTTCTTCTTGTGAAATACCTAGTGTTTCGAGTCCAATCTTATCTACATTGGCCGCACGTCCCACGGCCACCAAAATGACTTCGGCAGAGATATCTTCTGTTTCACCCGTCTCATCTTCGAGAGAAACAGTATAAACACCGTCTTCGTCCCGAATCCTTCCCACACGTTTTCCCGTTTTGACCGCAATTTTTCGCTTTTTAAAACTGCGCGCGAGCAGGGTCGAAACCTCGTGATCCTCCGTCGGCAATAAAACAGAACACATCTCCGCAATCGTAACTTGTACCCCATAAACCGAATAAATATAGGCAAATTCAACCCCGATTGCGCCACCACCCACAATAAGCACAGACTGGGGCAATTGACGTCGCAGCAGGGCCTCATTACTCGTAATAATGCGTGTGCCGTTGATCGGAAGATGAGGAAGACTTTTGACCCGGCTGCCCGTTGCAATGATGATATTTTTTCCCTGAATGATTTGTGTGTCTTCAGCACCCTCAATCTCAATTTGTCCGGGAGCAATGATTTTGCCAAACCCCTCAAAAATATCCACATGATGCTTTTTCATTAAATGCAGGACGCCACGATAAAGCTTTTGCAACACCTTGTGGCTACGATCAACCGCCACGCCAAAATCAGCAGAAACCTTCGCCACGGTAATGCCAAATTTATCTGCATTTTGAATCAGAGACAGGATTTCGGCACTGCGAATAATTGCTTTTGAAGGAATGCAACCGTGATGCAAACACGTCCCGCCAATGGCTTCTTTTTCAATGACGGCGACTTTCAAACCCAATTGTCCCGCACGAATCGCACTCACATAGCCCCCCGGCCCACCCCCGAGAATCAAAAGGTCATACTTTTCCTGCATGATCAAATCCTTATTTCATTCAAGTACTGGATTCCCGCTGAAATCATTCGGGAATGACGATCAAGAAGTTCAGCATTTAGCCATGACTAAATACTCTGAAGACTTTTAAAAAGTGTAACAGTGCTGTGGGAAAATCGCAAAAACATAGGATGTTAGGACACTTTGGAAAGCTGCCTAGAAATTTTAGACATTAAAACGGAAATACATGCAATCGCCATCTTGAACTAAGTACTCTTTTCCTTCCAGACGCAAAAGCCCTTTTTCCTTGATGCCCTGTGCATCCCCCTGGGTCACAAGATCTTGATAATGAAAGACTTCCGCACGAATAAAACCGCGTGAGATGTCTGAATGGATTTTACCTGCGGCCTCAACGGCGGGGGTGTTTTTGTGAATCGTCCAACCCTTGACCTCGTCTTCCCCAACAGTGAAAAAGGTCATCAGCCCCAACAATTTATAAGCAGCCCGAATCAGACGTGCCAAACCCGTCTCTTTCAT
>UOGF01000111.1_pt1 | contig 21552 bp, 20 predicted proteins | sample 1989081 | NCBI WGS metagenome assembly UOGF01 (sample SAMEA4712195, study PRJEB27164) | hydrothermal vent metagenome | biome: marine basaltic hydrothermal vent biome; feature: marine hydrothermal vent; material: mineral | place: Pacific Ocean | collected 2011-06-14/2011-07-23 | depth 1719 m
AGCCGTATTTTTCCACTTTTTCCTTTGCATTCAAAGCTTTATAACGATTTTTGGCCGCTTTCCGTAAACTTATTAAATTTATCTTGCCAAGTATCAACAATATCGCTCTAAAACTGAGCAATTATCGCTTGTTTCACCAGATCCAGTGGACAGGATTTTTTGAGGAATACGAGATAAAAGTAAATACACTGTCGCCCACATTGAAGCGTTCAATAACAGCAAACAGCATTACGCTTACTTGGGTTATTTGAGCCCAATGGCATTTTAAAAAAGGTCGTTAAAAAAAAATGCCCCCGCTGGAGTATCCCAGAGGGGGCATTCAATTCAAGCCAAGGTTTTATTTTTTCTCTGCGGCTTTTTCGTCTTGATAGGCTTTGATCAAGTCTGCTGAAATTTGTTTTGGAACCGGGGCATACCTCAGAAATTCCATCGAGAACTCCCCTTTTCCCTGTGTACCACTTCGAAGATCGGTGGAAAATCCAAACATCGTGGAAAGCGGAACTTCGGCCTCGATTTGCACGTAGGTTTCGTTGTTTTGCGTTCCGAGAATAACGCCCCTTCTCTGATTGAGTAGTCCGATCACGCCCCCTTGAAATTCGACGGGTGCTTCGCATCCCAATTTCATGATCGGCTCCAAAATGATCGGTTTACCGTGGGGATAGAATTCCTTAAATGCGGCGATTGAGCAGGCTTTGAAGGCCATTTCGGACGAGTCAACCGCGTGGAAGGCGCCGTCATTGAGGACGACACGAACACCCACGACTGGAAACCCGATGAGCGCACCCTTCTTGATTTGCTCACGAAATCCCTTCTCACAGGCAGGAATATATTCGCGCGGAATTGCGCCTCCCTTGATATCTTCAACAAACTCAAAGGTCTCGATCGCGTCGGATGGGAGGGGCTCGATATATCCGCCAATTTTTGCGTATTGACCGGAACCGCCAGTCTGCTTTTTATGGGTGTAGGCAAAGTCGGCCTTCTGAGAGATGGTTTCCCGGTAAGCGACTTGCGGTTCACCTGACTCAATCTCACAGTCGTATTCCCGTCTGATTCGTTCAATATAAATTTGCAGGTGAAGCTCGCCCATGCCGGAAATGATGGTCTGGTTGCTCTCATCGTCACGGTGAACCCGAAAGGTGGGATCTTCTCTCATAAAGCGGTTGAGCGCTTTAGAAAAATTTCCAGCGCCTGCCTTCTTTTTAGGCCAGACGGCCAGGGAAATGACGGCATCAGGAACAAACATTGAGGTCATGGTGTAGCTGAGCGTGCCATCAGTGAAGGTATCTCCAGAAGCGCAGTCAACACCGAAGATCGCCGCGATATCTCCTGCTTCAGCAGAATCGATATCATGCATCTCGTCGGAGTGCATGCGAACCAGCCGGGAGACACGAACCTTCTTCCCCGTTGCCGCATTGTGAATGGTGTCTCCTTTAGTGACTTTTCCCTGATAAACACGCATGTAGGTCAACTGACCGTAACGTCCATCCTCCAATTTGAAGGCGAGCATGACGAGCGGTTTGTCCGGCGTGCTTTCGAGCATGACTTTGGCTTCGTCGTTGTTTTGATCGTGTGCCTCGTTGTCAACCTCGGTCGGATTGGGGAGATAGTAGCCAACAGCGTCGAGCAGAAGCTGAACGCCTTTGTTCTTAAATGCGGAGCCCATCATCACTGGGATGAATTGAAGGGAGATTGTCGCCTTGCGGATTCCCTGGCGAAATTCGTCGGTTGAAACAGGTTCTTCCTCCAGGAATTTCTCGGCAATGTTGTCATCGAAGTCACTGACCGCTTCAAGCAAATCATGCCGAAGCTTCTCGGCCTGCTCCTTCAGCTCGGACGGAATCTCTTCCTCTCGAACATTTTCCCCGTTTTCTCCATCAAAGTAGTAGGCCTTCATGTTGGTGAGATCAATCGTTCCTTGGAGATCCATTTCCGCGCCGATCGGCATGGCGATGGCGTGTGCGTTGTGCCCCAGCTTTTCGCGGAGCTGCGTGATCACCCGGAAAGGGTCAGCTCCCGTCCGATCCAATTTGTTGATGAAGGCAATCCGAGGCACTTTGTAGCGGCGCATCTGACGGTCAACCGTGATGGATTGGCTCTGGACGCCGGAGACACCACAAAGCACGAGGATGGCAGCATCCAAAACACGCAGGGCGCGTTCTACTTCAATGGTGAAATCGACATGACCGGGGGTGTCGATGATGTTGATGACAGAGTCCTTCCATTCGCAATAAGTCGCGGCGGATTGGATCGTGATTCCTTTTTCCCGCTCCAAATCCATCGAATCCATCGTTGCGCCCACGCCTGATTTCCCGCGGACCTCTTCGATTTTGTGGATTTTTCCCGTGTAATAGAGTGCCCGTTCCGTCAGGGTCGTTTTGCCGGAATCGATGTGGGCTGAAATACCAATATTTCTAACTTGAGTGATGATCGCCATGCACTTGCTCCTTGATAAGTTTAAATACAAAATAGAAACGGATACTATACTCCCTTCATGAGCCACTAAACAATTTATATGCCTCTATTGCAAAAAATATAGTGATGAGATTTGTGGCCTGTCATTTTTACTGGTTAGGCGGTGTAAAGACCAAACTGCCATTCAAAAGGAATCGATTCGGGAGTATCTCTCCATCCACAAATTCCGCTCAATCAGAAAAAAGATCCTGCCTTTTGCGGAATCTCAAGGATTCTTTGAAGACAAAGATATGTTTGAGCAAAAATAAGTGAAAATTGTTATAGACTCGAATATCTATATTGCCGCATTTGCAACACGAGGACTTTGTGCGGAACTGTTCGAGTACTGTCTGAAAAACAGCAAGATTTTTTCCTGCACTGAAATCCTGTTCGAAGTTCAAAAAAAACTCTTGAGTAAAATCAAACTGCCAAAATATATTGTTACCGAAACGATCCATTTCATTGAAAAACAGACGACCGCTTCGACTCCAAAGAATCTGTTGCCTGACCTGTGTTGAGACCCAAAAAATGCAATGGCCCTTTGGCTTTGCCCTCGCGTCAAATGCGACATTTATCATGACTGGTGATAAAGACTTATTGGAAGTCGCTCAAACGCTGCGAGGGTTAGACCCGCATGATCGCCCGAAAGCTAAGCTTCAAAATTCTGAACTTTGGTCGTCGCTTTCTTCGATTCGCTTATCGAATTTTCGACCTCTGGACGTGCTGTGACCGCTGCCTCGCCAAGTACAAACTCAAGAAGGTTCTTGCGGTGATCAGTATTAACCGTGCCCCCGGAATGGACGTTCCGCCCGATGAAGCCTGAATCGAACGCGTTGGTCTTGGCGACCCGTCTGTCTTCCTTGATTTCCCGTTCCAGACCGATATTTAATACACTATTCAAAGGTGTCGGGCCATTTTCTTGATGTGTGATATATGCTTAAAATCTGAATGGTTTGCTTCTGGATGCGATACGGCACGATGTACGACACACTATGGGTGACCAGTTCTCGTGTTCCGATGACACGGCCTCTTCGGCCGATTTTCGGATATTCTTCGAGTCGACTGACAGCAAGCCGTATCTCTTGCACAACTTCAAAAGCGGCTCGCGGATTATCTTTCGCGATATAGTCCTGAATCCGTTCCAGTGCTTTTGCTGCGGGTTCTGTCCACTTAACCTGCATGTTCAGGTCTCTTCATATTTGTTGAAGATCCGCTCCATTTCGGTGTCGCTCACAAAACGTCCTTCATCCGCCGCTTGAAGACCCTCCTTCGTTCGCTCAATCTGCCATGCGTGCATTTCAAGGAGCCCGTCAATCGCCTGATTAACAATATAATTACGTGATCGCTCCATCTGTTTCGCAAGCTTGTCCAGTTGCTTGACCTTTTCACTATCCGTGCGGACACTAAATGCTTCTGTACTCATTTTTCTTTCACCTCTTTGCTTTATATTGGTTCACATTGATTCTATTGTAATCATAACATCTAATTTGCCAGATCAAAACACAAAGAAAGTTTGTAAGGGAATAGGTATTCCCAATCACGCGGGTGAATAGCAAGACCTTGATGCCGAAGTGTGCTTGATTTTCCTTGGTATTTTCAGTCCAGAAACACAGGGAAAGTTCCCAGAGAGCAAGTGTTTGCAGTACCATGGGGGACTATGGATGGATCTGTCATTTCAATTCTCTCGCCATATTTCAAGGTAGATTGTAATTCACGACCAATGAGCAAAATTAAAAATTGATGCCTTTGGCGCTATGTTCGATGGACGTTGCCAGTGTGGCGAAGGCACCAATATTTATTCACGCTCTGAACAGTGGCTTCGCCCTAAAACCGATATTAAGGGATTGATTTCATTGGGTTTAAGGGCTTCAATCTCCCCTTTCTCCGGCCATACTTTGAGCACATAACAGGAAGGGCCTTCGGGTGGGCCTTCTTTTGCCACAGCGCCAATGATCCATGTCGGCACGTTGTCGCTTGTATATTTTTGGCGGAGTTTTGCGGCATAGTTTTCAAACGATGTTGCGGTTTTTGCCGCTGGCGCAAAGATCAAGAGGGAAGACGGCATGGCACACTGTTCACAGACATCCATCTTGAGCTGGACCGTTTCCATTTTCTCGGAAGATACAGAAGGAATCGTGACAAATTCTGTGTTATCCCCCATTTCTTCACTCACCTTTTCACGCAGCAAAGACATGATTTTTTTGCCAATGGGTTCAAGAATCTCTTTTCGTTTTGCAATCATCGGATCATGCTCATCCCCAAAAATCTCTACGGACAAATGGGTTTTCCCATCCCCCATGCCTTGCAAAAGAATACGACCCAATTGGCCGAGGTTTTTGTCTGCGACGGTGTAAGCATATCCGCCATCCGCGAGATCGCCCCGCTGGAGTGTAATGCCTTCGGGTAATTTGAATTCTGATGCACTCATACTTTTTTTTACCTCACCTGTGGAATTGAGTAGATCTAAGATATTTCTTCCTTTTATATATGAGGCTTCTCTTTATCTTCAAGCCTCAATCAGATCATGCAAGGTTTTTTTCATTTTTAGCACCTTCCCATTTTTCGTAAAAAGGAAAGCGCTGATGAACCTAGTATTTTAGGGATTCGTCTAAAAAGACAACTCATTTGAAATGTCGTATTGATCTTCGTCCTATTAACAGCTATCTTGTTCCGATTTTGGAAACAGCGTTTTATTCTAAAAACGGATTCCAGAAATACGGAATGGGTTATGACGCGTAAACACCCTCAGATTATGTATCCTAGAAATTACGAAACCAATGACAAATTTCTGATTCGCAGTATTTTTAAAATAAGGAAATCATGAACTCGAAAATGGTCTTCGACATGGTATTTCACCTCATCGGAGGATTGGGCATCTTTTTATTTGGGATGAAAAGTATGTCAGATGGTTTACAAGCCATCGCAGGGGGTACGCTCCGACGACTCATTGCATTGGTCACCAATAACCGCGTCATGGCGGTGATCGCCGGAATCGGCGTGACCTGCTTGGTGCAATCCAGCTCCATCACCACAGTCATGGCGGTCGGGTTTGTGAATTCTGGATTTATGATGCTCAATCAAGCTATGGGTGTCATCCTTGGAGCCAATATTGGCACAACGGTTACGGGGTGGATTCTGGTCCTAAAAATTGGGAAATATGGCTTGCCCATACTTGGCATTGGCATATTTTTCTACCTTTTCAGCAAGAACGAAAAAATCAAATATATCGCCTTAGCGGTACTGGGTATTGGCATGATTTTTTTTGGCTTAGAGTTGATGAAAAATGGCTTTAAACCCTTACGCGGCATGGAAGAATTTAGAAACTGGTTCTTGGCTTTCAATTCAGACACGTATTTAGGGGTATTAAAAACGGCCGCCGTCGGTTGTTTGTTGACCGTGATCGTACAATCCTCCTCTGCAACGCTTGGCATTACGATTGGCCTCGCGCAAACAGGCCTGATTGGTTTTGAAACAGCCGCAGCACTCGTCTTGGGTGAAAATATTGGCACAACGATCACCGCCTATTTATCCTCGATTGGTGCCAGTACCAACGCAAAACGGGCCGCTTATTTTCATGTGTTTTTTAATGTGATCGGGGTATTGATTATCACGGCTTTATTTAGCTTTTACCTGCCTGTGGTACGTTGGATTATGACCTTATCAGGGGTCTCCGATATCTCCCTGATGGTGATGAAAGATGGCATTGAAACCTACCCCTATATTACAAGTGGCATTGCAACAGTTCATACGGTTTTCAATGTTGCAAACACACTCATCTTTTTTCCATTTCTCCCCGCAATCGCGACCTTTTTAAATCGTATCGTAAAAGAAAAAATCCCACAGAAAAAACGCTTGCTCACGAATTTGGATTTTCAGATGTATGAATCATCCTTCGCAGCAGTGGAGCAAAGTCGATTCGAAATTGAAAAACTCTCTCTGCAAACACAATCAATGTTTGAAACACTTGAAATATTTTTAGAGGGTGGCAAAAATCGACGAAAAGCGGCTGACGAAATTTTTGAACGAGAGAACATGATTGATGAAGTTCAAAAAGAAATCACAGAATTTTTGACCCATGCCAAAGGACACAACCTGGGGCATGACCTCAACATGGAATGCACACGTTATCTCTTACTTGCGGATGAGTTTGAATCCATCAGTGATTACATCATGGCAATCGTCAAACTCTATCTGAGACTTGAAGAACACGAATTAGAATTTACAACAGACCAAAAACAAGCCCTGGAAAAAATTCACAAGAGAGTCAAAGCGTTCTATGCACATTCAAGTGAAGTGAATCAGATCAAGGACTTGAAAGATTTCTACCAAAAGACCATGATCATTCGCGATGGCATTATCAATGAAATAAAAACCTTCCGGCGAGAACATTGGGAATTTCTCAGTAAAAAACCCGGAGACCCTCTTCTTGGAACCACTTTCACTGACCTGCTGGTCTCCTACCGCAAAATCAACAGCCACATCGGACACATGGTCGAAACCTATGTCGACGAATAAAAGACCTGAAACGAAAGGACGCTCTGATTAAGTCTGGCTTAAAAAAAAATAATTCACGAGGGGATCTATTTTGTCTTTCACAAAATCACCCTTTATTCTCAAGCAGGGTTTGCGTCACGACTTTTGCACGATCTGCCAATGACAGTCGGATTTGCGTATCCAAGACCTCAAAGGGTTTTTTCTCAATACGATCAATGAGAGCCACGTAGACATTTCTCATCAGCGATACCGCAACACGAGAATCGGATTCAACCATCGGAATGAGGTAGGCCGCTTCGTCAAAATAGCCCCGGACTCTTTTACATTGAAAAGCCATCATCTTTAAAAAAGCCTCATTTTTCACTTTTGCAATCAGCTCAGCCTCTGAATACCCCGCAGCCTTTATTTCATTTAAGGGCAAATAAATCCGGCTGCGATCAAGATCCTCTCCGACGTCACGGACAATATTTGTAAGCTGCAAGGCCGTCGAAAGGGATCGCCCAAGATGTATCCCTTTTGCATCAGAATAGCCAAAAATGGGAAGGGAAAGATCACGGATGGTCGTCGCCACCAAATCGACATAAATCATCAGATCTTTGAAGGAGGCGTATCGACCGACTTCAAGATCCATACGGCAGCCTGCAATCAATCCTAAAAAACCCTCTTTTGGAATGGGAAAATGTTGTGCAGCATCGGCCAAAGCAATGGTAATGGGATGTTGGGGTTTTTGACGATAACAGGCTTCAAGCTCTGCTTCCCAGGCTTGAAGCAGGGGTTCAAGGGCCTGTTCCTGATGTTCATCCACAATATCATCTGCATAACGACAAAAGGCATAAACAGCATAAATCGCACGACGTTTGGCAGGAGGTAAAAAACGAAAACCCACTGAAAAATGAGGCCCACTTTTTTCAGTCAGTTTTTTACAGTAATCGTAAGCTTTATCAAGGGACATCGTCATTTTTTAATGACCTTGTTATTTGAGTCTGTATTGGTTTTGACTTCTCCTAAAGAAATTTCAGAAGAAGACGCCGGTTTTTCACGACACCAGTGATCAGCAATGCGGTGAAAACAAGTGGATTCTTTTTTCCATGATTTTTTAATCCAGGGCAACAGCAGTCGTTTCCATAATGTTTGGCTGTGCCATTTCTCAAGATAGTGCTGTAAATCGGAACGCCCTGCACGTTTGACAAAAGATGCAAGACCTAAATTTCCACCCCGTTCATAAAGAAAACGGTTCACTAAACTGACTTCCTGTTTTTCGCCAATTTCTTCTTTCCAAAGCACGTCGTAAGGGACCCCCGTAAGAATACTCTGCGCAGCGGCATACCCTGTTTTCATCGCATATCGAATGCCCAAACCAAAAAGGTAATCTTGAAACCCACCTGCTTCACCGACAACACTTTTGTTTTCAATCACCGCAGAGCGCTTGAGGCAAAAATTCATATAAGAAAAGGCAATGTGTGGCGTCTCAACTGAAAAAGGGGCAATTTTTTGAAAACGTGCAAACGCGAGATCGAAGTAGGTTTTGATGGCATCAAAATCACGTGTAATGGCACAACCAAAAGTCGCGCGGCCATCCAGTACAAAAAGATAACTATAGCCCCCGGGTGAAATATTCATATCGAATAAAACCGAAATGGTATCAGGCAAATCGGTTTTAAAGGTCATCTCCTTTGCCAATCCATCCGCAACAGCAGGTCCAGTCGCAATAATATCTACGGCTTCTTTTTTCACCCGTTTGCCGTAGTGAATCGTTATTCCCAAATCAAGTGCTTGTGCCAAGAGCCCCGAATCCAGACTATCTTTTCCTGGGCCGCGTTTTATAAAATAAGAAAAGGGACGCTTACTGTGAACCCGCTGTGCTCTCAGACGATGGTCATAAAATACGGCCTGATGTCCTGGATGAAAAAAGAAGTTTTTTTTGAGACCCATTCGCTCGAGCATGTCGGAAGCATCTTCGGCAAAACTTGCATTTTCGATGACTTGAAAATCGCCAATAAAACGTTCACCCACGGCTTGTCGCGCCTCAAAAACCTCGACAGAAACACCTGCCTTTGCCAGACAAATCGCAGCACTTAAACCTGAAGGCCCCGCACCCGCAATTTTGATCGGGGAATTTTTATGCAATTAAAAAAACCTAAGATGAATCCATGGATATTTGAGAAAGATCCGATGCAATTTTGGCCTCGAGTTTATCCTATAATCAGAGAAGCTGTCAAACCATAAATGTATAAAAAAATAACGAGAAAGAATAGCCTATTTCCTTATATAATGAGGCCTTTGCTTTGTTGTAAAATATCTATTTGTTGGTTATACTTGAGGCAGTATTGTCGTGAGACATTGGTGGCTATTATTTTACACGAAGGGAGCGGTTATGTTTGTGCGGACCCAAGGGTTTATTTCCAAAATGCTTGTCATCTCCATGTTTTTATTGCCTGTAATGGGGACAGAATCAAAAGCAGCAAGTGATACTGAAAAAGGCTATGAACTCGCCGAATTATTTCAAAATACATTTATTGACCTTGCCGAAAGGGTAAAACCCGCGGTGGTCAATATCTCACCTGTCACCTCCGCACCACCAGGCCCAAAACCTAAAAAGCCACGTGGTGGCCCACGTGAAACGCCTCCCGGTTCCGGCTCTGGAGTCATTTTTGACAAAACAGGATATATCGTCACCAACAACCATGTGGTCGGAGATGCCACTTTTGTGGAAGTTCGGCTTTCAGATAAAACAAAGTTTAAAGCCAAAGTCATCGGAAAAGACCCTGATACCGATTTAGCCCTCCTGAAAATTGAAGCAGATCATGATCTGCCCTTTGCGGTATTTGGCGATTCATCAAAAGTCAAAGTTGGGCAATGGGCGATTGCAGTGGGAAATCCCTTTGGTTTAGATCGCACCGTCACCGTGGGTGTCATTAGTGCTTTAGGAAGAGAAAATGTAAACCTTTCTCGTTACGAAGATTTTATCCAAACAGATGCCTCCATTAACCCAGGGAACTCAGGTGGCCCGCTTTTTAATATCCGAGGAGAAGTTGTGGGAATCAACACGGCCATCATCAACTTTGCACAAGGCATCGGATTTGCGATTCCCTCAAATATGGCTAAATCCGTCGTCGCTCAACTCCGGGATAAAGGCCGGGTCAGCCGAGGCTGGCTGGGTGTTGGCATTCAACCTCTGACATCAGAGTTGGCTCAAAAATTTGGCGTAAAAGAGGGTGAAGGTGTTTTGATCAATGAAGTCTTCGAAGGCGATCCTGCTTCAGTTGGTGGTATTCAGGCTGGCGATATTATCCTTTCCGTCAATGACAAATCCGTTGACACACCGAATACCCTTGCCCGCGTCATTGCAGGCTATACCCCTGGAAACAACATCAATATCGGTGTCTTGCGTGATGGAGAAAATATCACGCTGGTAATCGCCCTGGTCGAACGTAAAGACGAAACCGTCGCTTCTGCGCCACCTCGGGGGATGAAAAAATATCTGGGACTTACGGTCGAAGACATCACGGATGAGCTTGTTCTTAAATACAAACTCAAGGAAAGTGATGAAGGAGCACTGATTGCTGTAGTTGAAGAAGGAAGCGTCGCCGAAAAAGAAGGCTTACAGATTGGCGATCTCATCAAAGAAGTCAACCGTCAGAAAATTAAAAACAAGGCGGACTTCAACAGCATCATGAAGGTAAGCAAACCCACAGAAACCATTTTGATGCGTGTCACACGGGGCGGTCGGGCTTTCTTCATCGTCCTGAAACCCAGAGCGGAAGAATAATCCATCTACTCTGAGTACACCATTAGCTAACAAAAAAAGGCCCTTTCATTTTTTGAAAGGGCCTTTTTTTGTGCATTTCAAAACAATTTAAGGACTTATTTTAGCTGCATTTTTCTAAAATTTTGCAAGGCAGAAAAATAGCGAAGCAGTTGAATTTTAGAATACCGGGCGTTCCGTGGACTGGTTGAAGGTATTGCAAAAAGTGCTGTGTTTCCAATTTTAGGAGCTTGTAAACCAGGCGGATACTCTTTTTTAAAAAGGGCACGGTAGGCCGTTAAACCATTAAAGCAGAGGATACGTGGACGATAAAATAAAACCTTTTGACGAAGTATTTCGCCACCTATTTGCAATTCTTCCATGGAGAGATCAGAAGAACCTGCCGTAGCCCGCTGAACCACATCCGTCAAACCCAGCCGAAATCGCGGTAACTTCCAATCCTCCTGAGGCTTTAATGCACGGGGAAGAATCCCACTCTCAAAAAGAAGTGGCCAAAAACGATTTCTAGGCTGGGCGTAATAGTGACCCAGCTTATCCGAATATCGACCGGGATTGATCCCGACAAAAACGATATCAAGTCCTCCTTCCAGAATATCAGGAAGAGAGGACTTCGACAGCGCTTCCCCTATTCGCATTGACCAGGGCGCAGGTGTTCATGACAAATTTCACAATAAATTGCGTCGGGGTCATTTTCATGCCGACATTCGGGACAAGCCAAAAAGAGATGTTTATGGGATGGAAAAGGAGTGATACAGCGATCACACCAAGGAAGGTTTGGGGGGTTATCATGCCCACATTTAAGACATTTCATGCATCTGCCTTATTAACGGGTAACGGGCATGAGCCCCCAAGAAACTATTCGGAGTCCACCAAGGTTCTTTTAAATCCGACCTTACTGATATCAAAACCATTTTTGACCTGATCAATGGGCAACATCTTGATGGCATGATGTTTCGCCAAATCATCACAGATACCGACACAAATTTCACAGCCCTTGCAACGGTCTACGGCAACATAGGCCGTCCCCTTTACCTCATCATAAAGAATGGTATTTCCTTCAGGACAAAACTGTGTGCAAAGACGACATTTTGTTGCGCCACATATTTCCTGATCCACTTCTGCAACTGAATACATGCACTACCTCCCGATCTATAAACCTTTAACGAGCTGCGACTGCTTCTTCTTCGCTGTCCCATTTGTCCCATCGGCGCTCAAGCGCATATTCACGGGCAACTTTTGCAACGTCCATATTTTTTTGAACGAGTTCTGCTTTTTTTGCAAATTTTCTCTCAATGACACTGTCCAAAGCAGCAGTTCCCCCTGAAGTCACAATGCCTTTTCCGATAAAACGCTCTTTAATCGATTGTGCGATGGAATCAGCACTCGGCATCCCTATAATCGCCGCAATCGCACCGACCATGGCCATGTTTGTGGCCAACTCTGTTCCCGCAACATCGACAGCGATTTTTGAGGCAGGGACGTGAAAGACATTCGCATTCATATCACTGAGTTCTTTTTCTTCGTCTCTGCTTAGCTTAAGTTCCGTTGCGCTATTGATAATCACAACGCCGTTTTCTTTTAAGCCCGTGTAAAAGGGCATGGTGTAGGATTTTCCGTGTGTAATCACCTGAGTGTGAAAAATAACAATAATATTCGGGTAGATGATCTCACCAATTTCATAAATGGCATCCTCTGAAATCCGAACATAACTTTCGACCGGGGCCATCCTTTTTTCAGAACCGAAAAAAGGCACCATCGTGCTTTCCCCTTTATCAATAATGACCCCATTACTCAGTACATGTGAGGCGGTAACAACGCCCTGCCCACCAATACCCGCCATGCGTACACTGTAACGTCTTTTAATTTTTGCTGACATTCTGTTCCTCCTTAAAGTCAGTCAACTTACTTTATTTTTTTCGCCGCTTTACGAAGCCGTTTTCTTTCCTTCTCGCTTTCATCCCAGTAACTTTGCGCTTCGTCACTGAAATATTCTGCGAATCCATAACGGTCTTTTTCAACATCTCTTGCGTCATCAATGACCTTCGGTGTTGGGATGGCATATTCAATATTACAAGAGGTATAGGCTTGAATAAAGGTCGGCCCTACCTCACGTGCGATCAGTACCGCTTTTCGTATCGTGTTGGCAATACGCGTCGGATTGGTTGTTGAAATCCGAGCGGTATAAGCAACACCCGCCGTTTTTGCAAGACCAAGCATATCCATCTTTTCAAATTTTTTCCCGGTCGGCGCCATTTTCATGACCATGCCTTTTTGCGTCATGCCGCTATCCTGCCCCCCTGTATTGCCATAAACCTCGTTATCCAGCATGATGGTGGTAAACTTCTCTTTTCTGAACCAGGAATGCATGACAGCATGAAAACCAATATCCGCAAGACCGCCATCACCCGCCATCACCACGACATCTTTGGGCTGATCTTTAAAACGAATATCTAAACCACGTTTAAGACCTGTTGCAACCGCATTGGTATCCCCATAGTTGCCATAAACAAAGGGCACAGCACCCTGGGTAATGGCAAGCCGACCACATCCTGCCGTACCACAAATCACGGTATGCTCAAGAGAGGGCAGCGCAACAAACACAAGACGAATAAAAAGCGTCATGGCACATCCTGCACACATGGGATGTTCTTCGATGGCTTCTTTGAATGAGCCGAGTTCTGAGACTTTTCGTTGTCTCAGAAACGGGCCGTCATCAATAAGATCCTGATACTCTTTTGGTAAATATTCTTTAAAACCTGTTGCAGGACGAATGGTTTTTAACGACATATGATATTCCCCTTCTTTATTCGGAAGCGCTAATTGTTTCTAAGATCAACTCTGTCGGCATGGTCATGCCTCCAAAAACACGTGGGCCGGCAATGATGCGATCTGTACGATCAATCGCCGCTTTAACCTCTTTTGCCAACCATCCGACATAATTAAACTCAGGGATGACAATCTTTTCAGTATGCTCAAGGGCCTCGATCAATTCCTCGGTCGGAAAAGGACGAATGGATTTTATTTTGATCAATCCGACATCTAGCCCTTTTTCCGTCGCTTGGCGCACCGCTTCACGCCCTTGCGAAACCGCCGCGCCTGATGCAACGATCATCGTTTTTGCGCCAGGGTTCACCACCTCAATCAAACCACCAAGCCATCGATTCAACCATTTTTTTGCACGTTCCTGGGCCGCCCAAACTTCTTGCTGCCAGGCCGCATGCATTTGATATGAAATAAAATTTGATTTTTGAATCGGCGAATCACGGGAAATACGAATCGGGGGATTTTCATTATCCATCATGGGCACCGCTTCGTGGTAACAGTCACGTGGCGGCAACTTAATATCTTCCGCAGGCATGCTGACCCACCCTCTGGCATGGGTCACAAAAAAACCATCCACGGCGACAGCAACAGGAAGGGTCACTTCCGGCTTTTCTCCCACCATAAAGCCGATGAGAGGGTAATCATAAAAATCCTGCTGATTTTCGCCATGCAAAACAATGCCTCCCGAATTCAGAAGATAGGAAATTTCAATATTATCCGGCTGAATCGCAAGGGGCGCATTAACAACACGACACATGACAAGCAACATGGAAGGCAGACGCCCTCCCGGCCACGAAACAATCTGCTCAATGCCACGCATCAAGCCCGGCCCCGCAGTTGCGGTTAAAACACGCACACCGGCTCTCGAAGCCCCCGCCACGGCCGACATGACACCAATTTCTTCTTCGCCACGGTAATAATCCTTGATGTAGCCTTCCGCGTAGAGATAACCCACCTGCTGCATGGTCTCACTTTGTGGTGTAATCGGATAGGCAATCGCAATATCGACATTGGCACGACGGACTGATTCTTTAGCCGCTTCACTTCCGGTAATAAACTCTTTTTTGCGCGGTGCCTCTAAGATGAGATAATCGGGATCAACAACACGCTGTGCCGCAGCACCCGTTTTTGCGTCCTCTGGTTTGGCTTTCGACTCCATTTTTTCTTTAACATCTTGGGACATTACATAACCTCCGTCTTATTCTGCATTATCATCTAAGCCGCTTTCGAGTTCGTTTGAAAAGGCACCCGAGACACCCGCTTCAACGAGTTCCTCTTCTGGCTTTATAGGGGTTTCACCCTTGAGCGAGGCGATCTGAGACCAGCCCGTTGGAACAATACCCAAGCCCTCATAAAGTGGTTTGATCCCATTTTTCTTGACCTTTATGATGGTGTCTTTAAAGCGAATCAGTTTTTCAATGTCAAAATTTGGAACAGAGGCCATTGCATCTTCGTGTCCCGCTTCAGCACAAAGCGCAATCGTATAACAATTTGTCCCCGCACGGATAATTTTAAGCGTAATACTTGCGTAATGACAATGAACGCCAATAAAAACACAGGCTTCAATCTTATTATGCAAAACAGTCAAATTAGGATGGCAAGGATTAATCACAGCTTCGGGATCAATTTTGGGATAAATGGGGCGATAATCCGGCATGGGGATAATGCGAATACCGGGAAGCTCATTTGCAACATCAAAAAAATATTTTGCTTTTTCATCCGTATGATCATTCCATCCCCAAAGTACCAGTGGGCCAGGAAAAAGGGTCGGATTTTTTCGGGTCAACAAGGCAATTGCGGCCTTTTCGAGGGCTTCAGCTTCAGATACAATTTCCCCCTCAACAAGCCCTTCACCCTCTTCAGGTAAAGAAATTCCCATCAGGGTCGCAGCAGGAGGTAAAATTCCTTCTGGCCCAGTAACAACCCGATACTGGGTCTTTTTTTTATTTCCCATTATAACTCCTTTAGATTAGGTTTTCTTGACAGACGTAAGTATAGCCTACTAGACATGGTTCTGAAAAAACGTCACAGAAAGTTACGTCATGATAAGGGAGGGCTTAAAGTCTTGTCAATTCAAAAAAATGTGAACTTTAGAAGCGGTCTTACTTGAATAACGAGAAGAAATTCTATATATGCTTTAGCAATTTATCAGCTTTTGTGTATTTTCATTAAAAATGAATGACCTCAGTTTCAAAATCGAGCAAGTGATGCTTTTTTCTTGAGTTAAAGGAACGCTTCTTTGGAATCCACCCATGACACCTTTGTCGTTTTTGTGGCTTTTGTCCTCGTCGCACTTATTTCAAAACAAGTCGGACACTTATTCACTAAAATAAAATTACCTTTGGTCACCGGATTCCTGTTTACAGGCATACTTGCGGGCCCCTCCGTCATGGGACTCATTCCAGAAAATGCCACAGAAGGGCTGCGTTTTGTAGATGAAATTTCACTGGCATTCATCGCTTTTGCTGCGGGCAGCGAACTTCACATGAAAAAACTGAGAGACCGTTTTAAAAGCATTACCTGGGTCATCATCGCACAGGTACTCGTAATCTTTCCTTTGGGCAGTTTGACAATCTTCATCCTGTCTGGCTTCATCCCTTTTATGTTACCCATGTCCACGGGAAGCCGCATCGCTGTTTCCCTCTTGGCTGGGGCGATTCTTGTGGCACGTTCCCCTTCTTCGGCCATCGCTGTCGTGAACGAACTGCGCTCAAAAGGGCCTTTCACACAAACAGTTCTCGGCGTTACTGTGATTACAGACATCGTTGTCATTGTACTCTTCGGATTAAATGCCTCTATCGCAGATGCGCTCTTGCTTGACCTGGATTTCAATATCGGATTTATCATTCTCATCGCCGGAGAGCTGCTGGCCTCTTTAGGTATTGGATATGGACTGGGGAAAATACTACAATATCTCATCGCAAAGCACCTGAATCGGTCAATTAAGACAGGCTGCATCTTGTTCTTAGGCTACCTGATCTTTCTCTTTTCGAACTTCGTTCGCCATACGAGTAATGACTTACTTAATGTTGAGATTTTGCTTGAGCCTTTGTTAATTTGCATGATTGCAGGATTTTTTCCTGCAAATTACAGTAAATATCGCCACGAATTTTTGACCATTTTTTATAAAGCAGGCCCCCCCATTTACACTGCCTTTTTCACCTTGACCGGGGCATCGCTCATGCTCGACCATCTGACAAAAACCTGGCCGATTGCACTTGCGCTCTTTGCAGTCCGTCTTGTGGCGATCTTTATTGGTTCCTTCAGCGGGGGTCTTATTGCCGGAGACAAGATGCAGCACAATAAAATTTCTTGGATGTCTTACGTCACTCAGGCAGGCATCGGACTGGCACTTGCCAGGGAAGTCGCGGGAGCCTTTCCATCCTGGGGGCCGGAATTTGCGAGTATGATGATCTCCGTCATCATACTCAATCAAATGGTCGGCCCACCGCTTTTTAAGTGGGCCATCAAGCTCTCCGGGGAAGCCCATCCCGAAGCACTTTCACCCCAATTCGCAGGAAAAATCCCTCCGACACTCTAAGCAAAAACCAATCAAAAACAGCATAGGCCATGGATCAAGTTTCAACTCACTTTGGGATTGACTCTTTTTAAATTAGCCGCCCCATACGACTGTAACCATTTTGTAATAAAGGGGGATACCAACAATAATATTAAAGGGAAATGTCACCGCCAGTGCCATCGTGAAATAGAGGCTCGGGTTTGCCTCGGGAATGGCATACCTGACCACGGCCGGAACCGCGATATAGGAAGCACTTGCCACCAGAATGATGAACAGGAACGCATCTCCCATACTAAATCCCAGTAAATGGGCGATGCCCAATGCAAGGGTCCCGTTGAGTACCGGCATAACCATCCCGAATCCGACAAGGAATACTCCCACATCCTTCATTTCCCGGAGGCGACTGGCCACTGAAAGCCCCATATCAAGGAGAAAAAAGGAAAGCATTCCCTTGAAAATATCCCCGGTAAAGGGTTCCATCACCTTTTTCCCCTCTGCCCCGGTCACGGCACCGATCACCAGACTGCCAATCAACATCAGATGAGTCCCGTCTGTGAAAGCTTCATGTAGAATTTTTTTCATGGGCAAGGCGCGAGACTTGCCCTGGGTCTGGGTGCTTGGATCTTGTGCTTCCTTGCTGCGGACCATGGTTGCCAACAGCACGGCCATCACAATGGCCGGGGATTCCATCAACACCAGGGCAACCACCATATACCCCCCATGGTCGACCCCCATTTTAAGGAGGAACGAACTCGCAGCAATAAAAGTCACTGCACTGACCGAGCCGTAGGAGGAGGCAATCGCTGCAGCGTCGTAGAGATTTTTTAAGCGAATGCGCAGGATCTGGTAGCTGTAGAGGGGCACCAATGCCGACATGAGCAGCGCTGCTCCCAAGACGGTCATGGCCTCCGGGCTGAGTCCACTCTCGGCCATAGCCGTCCCCCCTTTTATACCGATAGCCATTAGCATATAAAGGGAAAAAAACTTGGTCAGCGCCGGTGGGATCTCAAGATTAGACCCGATCAATCTTACAAAAACCCCTAAGAAAAAAAATAAAATCGGAGGAGTCATCAAATTCGTTAAAAGATTTGCATCCATATTTTATCGATCCTTCTGGTAGTCGGGCCACACCACATCTGCATCTGAAATAATAACCACTCCCGCATAGTTTTGGATGAGCTTTTTTACTTCTTGGCTAATCTTGAGGGCTGCTGCCTCATCCGTTAGCGTAAAAATCATTGTGCTATTAAAGACATCGGTGAATCCAAACCCGGTGCGATGACCCCGATGCCCTCGGCCCGTCACAGAGGGGAGGATGGTGTAGCCGCTGACCCCGGCCTGGTCCATAATTGAAATCACCTCCTCAAGCATCATCGCTTCAATCACAATCTCGACCTTTTTCATTTTTTGTCTATTAGAAGCCATTTCATTCTCCAAATATATTCGACGCAATCGGTTCCCAAAAACGGTGTGTCGTTTAGAGTAGCATGTGCCCGTTATTGTCAGGTGCCAGGGAGATTCTGCGCCTAAAAAAAAACCACCCACGAATTGACATCAATTGTGGTTGGTTTATAAAGGAACCCGCCTAAGGCTCGGATCCTTTTTGCTATTTTTTATTGGGATGATTAAACATTTTGAATCATTAGACATCAGGTTGAGACGCCTCGTCAAACAAAATTTTTTACAGAGCCACATGTCCATTTAGAAACATAATCGGGTCGATCAGGAATCATTGGAAAACTGTTTCTCCAAGTTATCTCCAAGGAAAAGAGATCTCTTGAATTTCTGCATTCTTTGCGATATAAAAATAGTCGAGAAGGTGCCAAAATATTGATTGCTAAGCTCAGCGATTTAAAAAGTCTCACTCAATTAAAAAAATACAGTCATTTCCTCAATCGGCCCATTTAATCTGGCACTGAGTCGAATAAGGAGGCATCATTTCTCTTGGAGCGGATCGGATGGAGTCTCCTCTGTTTATGTAAGCGATTACGCGGTCACAGCAGTTTAAGGAGATCTTGATATGCGCTTGACGATGAAATTCATAAAAAATTTTGGAAAAGCCGTGGCAATAGTTGGTCTTCTTATTTTGCCGGGTTGTTCGACTGCACCGATCAAACCCGAGTCCATGCCACGCGGAGATTATGAATACACAAAACAATACCTCTCCTGGAAGATCCAGAAAGAAATGAAAAAACACGACGTCAAAGGTCTCAGCATCGCCCTGGTGGATGACCAAAAGGTCATCTGGGCAGAGGGTTTTGGCTTCGCGGACGTGGAGAATAAAGTTTCCGCAATACCGGAGACAGTCTACCGCGTCGGCTCTATTTCCAAGCTCTTTACGGTGACTGCGGCGATGCAGCTTGCGGAACAAGGGCAGATCGACATTGACCGGCCCCTGAAGACCTACCTCCCCCAATTTTCCATGAAAAGCCGATTTTCAGATGCGGGTGTCATCACCCCACGCTCAATAATGACTCACCATTCAGGCATCCCGGCCAATCGGACAAAAGGGATGTGGGCATACGATGCTGCTCCATTCACACAACTGGTAAAGAATATCCGTGAGGAACATGTGGCCTATCCTCCGAATCTCATTTTCAGTTACTCCAACCTCGCGATGACCCTTTTAGGCCACATGGTCGAAGAGGTCAGCGGCAGGGATTTTGTCTCCTACATGGATGACAATCTTCTTCAGCCCATGGGCATGAAGCAGGCCTCTTTTGTTCTTAGACCGGAGATCGAAGGGTTGTTGGCCAAGAGCTACTCCGAGGACAAGGCAATCGCGCCCCCGCCTCTGAGGGATCTTCCAGCAGGTGCCCTCTACGCCAATGTTTTGGACCTCAGCCGTTTCGTCCAGATGGTGTTCGCCGATGGCAGATCTAATGAACGACAAATATTGAAACCGGAAACCCTGAATGAGATGATACGTCCCCAAAATACGGATGTCGTCTTGGATGTGGATTTTAGAATCGGGCTGGGTTGGTTTCTTGTGGATTACGGCATCCAAAACGCTGGCCCCGTGGTTTCGCATGGCGGAGGTCTTCCTTGTTTCTTGAGTCAGTTGGCCATCTTACCCAAACACAAGTTGGGTGTCGTAGTGCTGACCAACTCTTGTACTGGGGGACACATGGCCCATGATGTTGCCATGACAGCTTTGAAGCAGGCCTTGGAAGCAAAAACCGGGATGACACAACCGGAACCCAATCAAGTCCCGCGTACTCCAAAACCACAAGTTGTGAACTTGCCAGTGGAATCTTTAAAAACCTATGAGGGACGCTATACGACAAATGTAGGGCCTGCTTCGATTTCATCAAAAAATGGCGCTCTGCGTGCCGAGGCCATGGGAAAGACATTACACCTTGTGCCTCAGGCCGATGGGCGATTTGGCGTAAAATACAAGCTTTTCGGATTGATCCCGATAAAAAACATACTGGGTACAAACTTGGATGATGTTTCACTCTCTTTCACGCCCATCGCAGGTCGTGAAGTTGTCGTGTTGCACAATAAAAATGAAAAACACCTTTTAGGGGAAAAAGTCAAAATAGAACCGATCCCTAAGGTCTGGATAAAACGGATCGGGGCATACCAAATCAATAATCCAGATGACGCCATTCAATTCAAAGAGATCACTCTCAAAGATGAAGAGGGTGTACTGACTCTGAACTACAGGTCGAAAATGATTGGATTTCAAGAGCATGAAGTCAGTCTTGAGCTTACTCCTGTATCCGATACCGAAGCGCTTATTATGGGTCTGGGTACCGGAAAGGGTGAAAGCATTTACGTCATCCAGGCGGATGGCAAGGAACGATTACTTCACTCGGGATATGAGGCGAGACGGATATCAAAAGAATAGTCAGAAGGTTTTATCCGCTTAGCAAGCTTGTATAAGAATTTTGTGTAACTGAATTTAGATCAATTGGAAACGGCCCTCAAATTCAATAGCGAAACGGTTGAGGGCTGGTTTCCAATTTCTAATAGGCATGGTCCATTTCTGGGATGCCCGCATGATTGCGAGGTAGCCAATCTTCAAAGCTGAGTCATCATGTGGGAAGATTTTTCGGTTTCTTATCGCTTTTCTAATGAAAAGCTGTTGAGCGATTCTATCGCATTGGTCGTATAGATCACCTTTCTAATCTCATCAGGGCAGTCAAAAATTGTGATGAGATTTTCCCAGTGATTCCGCCACGATTTACTGATCGTCGGGTAGTGTCCGTCCCACTTTTCAGCAAAGGCTTCCAAGGCGCTTTCAGCCGAATTCACGGTCAAGGATTTGTAGATGCTTTTAAGATCCCCTGCAACTTCTTTCATGTGTTTGGAGGCCACATATTTTAGGCTGTTTCTGACCATATGCACGATGCAAAGCTGTATTTTTGCTTTGGGATAGACGGTTTGAATGGCATCAGGAAACCCGCTTAGGCCATCCACGCAGGCGATGAAAATTTCTTTGAGACCTCTATTTTTTAACTCGGTGAGAACGGATAGCCAGAACTTGGCCCCT
>UOGF01000026.1_pt1 | contig 20787 bp, 24 predicted proteins | sample 1989081 | NCBI WGS metagenome assembly UOGF01 (sample SAMEA4712195, study PRJEB27164) | hydrothermal vent metagenome | biome: marine basaltic hydrothermal vent biome; feature: marine hydrothermal vent; material: mineral | place: Pacific Ocean | collected 2011-06-14/2011-07-23 | depth 1719 m
TTCGGTAAACTTCGTCTTTTTCAATTCCTCCGGGACTTCTTTTTCCTACGAATCAATTTTATCCAAAAGCGTTTTTAAATATTTCTCAACCCCTTCTCGATTTTTTTCTAGCCGTGAGAGGGTGCTGGCTTCGAAGCGCAATACCAGAGCGGCTTGGGTATTGGATGCACGGATTAAGGCCCAGCCGTCCTGAAGCTTCATGCGGACGCCGTCAATATCGATAACTTTGAAGTGTTTTGAAAAGAATTCTCGGCATTGTTCCGTGATTTCAAATTTCTTGTCATCAGGGCAATCGATTCGGATTTCGGGGGTAACGTAAGTTTGAGGCAGATTTTTAAAATGTTCTGAGAGGGGTTTTTTATCTCTGACCAGAATTTCAATGAGCCGACAACCTGCATACGTGGCGTCATCAAATCCGAAATAACGGTCTGCAAAAAAGATATGTCCACTCATTTCTCCGGCCAAAAGCGCGCCACTTTCTTTCATTTTTGCCTTGATGAGGGAATGACCTGTTTTCCACATGATGCCATTTCCACCGAGGCGTGCGATTTCATCATAAAAAACTTGGGACGCTTTGACTTCTGAGATGATTGTGGCCCCTGGATTTGTTTTTAAGATGTCTGTCGCAAAAAGCAGGGTCAGACGGTCGCCCCAAATGATGGTGCCGTTTTCATCGACCGCACCAATACGATCCCCGTCGCCATCAAAAGCAATGCCCAGATCTGCGCCTTCACTTTTTACGGCGGCGATCATGTCTTCCAAATTTTTTGGCACAGTGGGGTCAGGGTGATGATTTGGAAATGAGCCGTCGGCTTCGCAAAAGAGAGGAATGACTTCGCAGCCGAGTGTCTCAAAAATGCGGGGCGCAATCAGCGCGGCCGCACCGTTGCCACAGTCGATGACGACTTTCTTTTTTTCGAGCACTCCAAATTGTTTTTCAAAATAATTGGCATAGGTCGATAAAAAATCCGCTTCAAGGTGGACTTCTCCAGGGGTTTCTGATGTCTCAAAATCCTGCGTGTCGATCATGGTTTTGATCGCTTGAATTTCTTCACCAAAGAGCGTCTTTTTTCCGACACAGACCTTGAAGCCGTTAAATTCACCGGGATTATGGCTTGCGGTAATCATAATCCCACCGTCCACTTTAAGTTCGTGCAGTGAAAAATAAAGCACTGGCGTGGGACATTCGCCGATGTCGATGGCATTCACACCCGTCGAAAGCAGTCCTGATAAAAATGCGGCTTTTAAGGGGGGGGTGCTGAGTCGGACATCGTAGCCGAGTGCGATTTGTTTCCCTCCTAGGCGACGAATCCATGTGCCTAAGGCTTTACCGACACCGATGGCCGTTTTGTCTGTTAAGTCTTTTCCATAAATGCCGCGGATATCATATTCTCTAAAAATAGACATGTCTTGGGTCTCCGTTTTTGAGCTAAAGGATGTGTTTGCGTTTATGATCTGGACACTTATCGTCTGAAGTAGAAATCAACAAACCAGCCATGCCGTTTGTGCCGTTCCCCAATCTTGATTTCAAGGCGGTTTTCGTCTGATGTGAAGCTTGCGATGCGTCGGCCATTTGCGCGTTGAATATTGACTTCTTTTTTTTTCCAGATATTGGTGAGACAGTCTTCGAATAAGGTGATGTAGGCATCATAAGCGACTGTGACTTGCGATTCATCCATGCCGTCGTGACTGTCACAATGGTAGGCCTTTCCGTTAAGCCATGCAAAACAGTGTTTTAAATCGAAGGGCGTGAGTACGCCAAAATATTCTTCTGAAACCAAGTCTAATTTTCCACGAATGGACTTAAACTTCTTTTTGCTACTTTGAATAATTTCGTGGATTTGTTGGCAGTTTTTGTCTTTTGTCTCCGTTGCAGCCAGAGTCGGCACAGTGATCAATAGGATGAGCAGAGAGATGAAAGGTAAGATTAATTTTATTTTGAGATCAGCTAGGCAATTCAATGGATTCAATGTATTTGCACTTTAACGAAGCGTAAAATTCGATTGGGAGCCCGGCATTTTTGTGACGGCAACTGTATGAATGATACCAAGAAAGTTGCATATTCTCAAATACATCGCCTTAAAATTGTGCTCGTTTTTACTTTTTCGGGATTGAAGTGATAGGCGACTTGCGATATGCTCCGCCTTATGAAAGATAAGGTCGTATTGCTTACAGGAGGCGGTCGAGGGATTGGTCGCGCGGCAGTTTCACTTTTTTCAAATGCGGGGGCGAAAGTTGCTTTTTGCGCCAGAACTGAAGGCGAGCGCTTAGGGGTTGAGAAGGAAGTTGCAGCTGCTGGCGGTATCGTACGTGCTTTTTCTGCAGATATTGCTTCACAGCGTGAAGTCAATCGTATGGTGAGTGAAATTAAAGCGCAATGGGGAAAGATTGACCTGCTGATTAACAATGCCGGAGTCTTGGGTGCAAAAAAGACTTTGGCGACGTATCCCCCTGATACTTGGGATGAAGTGATACGTATCAATGTGAATGGGACTTTTTATGTGACGCAGGCCGTCGTGCGAGAAATGATCCCTGCGCGCTCCGGTACCATCATTTCCGTTTCCTCTTCTGTGGGTCGCAAGGGCCGTGCGACTTGGGGGGCTTATGCCGTTTCTAAGTTTGCGCTTGAGGGTATGATGCAAACCCTTGCAGAAGAAGTGGATCGTTTTGGCATTCGTGTTCTAAGCTTAAATCCCGAAGCGACACGAACCCGGATGCGAGCAAAAGCCTACGAAAAAGAAGACCCGGCAAGACTTAAACATCCCGAAGCGGTTGCAAAAGCTTTATTTTATTTGGCGATCTCTGAGTCTCCCGCTTTACAGGGAAAATCCCTTAATTTTTCTGACTTAACATTGGAGGACTGAATGTGAAGGCGGTTCGTTTTCACGCCTTTGGTGGCCCTGAAAAATTGCTTTATGAGGATGCGGCGAAGCCTATCGCCGGGCCAAGTGAAGTGCTGGTGCAGGTCAAGGCCTGTGCTTTAAATCATTTGGATCTTTGGATTCGAGAGGGGGTGCCCGCCTATAACACACCATTACCGCATATTTCGGGCTGTGATGTTTCGGGGGTGGTGGATGCGCTTGGCACTGAAGTTGCTGGGGAAGTTAGTGAGATAGAAGTGGGCAGTCGTGTGTTTATCGCCCCCGGTCTTTCTTGTTTTAAGTGTGCCTATTGTCTTTCGGGTGCTGATCATCTTTGTGATTCGTATCAAATATTCGGAGCCAGTACAGACGGGGGATATGCCGAGTTTGTCAAAGTCCCTCAAAAAAATGTGATCCCAATCCCCGATACTCTTTCTTTTGAGGATGCGGCGGCTTTTCCCCTGACCTTTCTCACCGCTTGGCATATGTTGATTTCGCGTGCCGCTTTGCGTCCCGGTCAAGATTTATTGGTCCTTGCAGGAGGAAGTGGTGTGGGTAGTGCGGCGATTCAAATCGGAAAATTGGCCGGAGCACGCGTCTTTGCCACCGCCAGCAGTGCTGAAAAGTTGGCGCGTGCTCAAGAAATGGGTGCTGACTTTTTAATCAACCATTCAGAGGGAAATTTCGCAAAAACTGTGCTGAAGTTGACGAAGGGACGTGGTGTTGATGTTGTTTTTGAGCACCCAGGCCCTTTAACTTTTGGCAAAAGTTTATTTTCACTCGCAAAAGGCGGAACCCTTGTGACCTGTGGGGCGACAACGGGGCCGAAAGTTGATCTTGATTTGCGTTATATATTTTCGAGAGAATTGAATATTCTAGGGGCAAAAATGGGACGACGTGCGGAATTGTTACATGTTGCAAAACTGGTCGGGCAGGGAAAACTAAAACCTGTGATCGATTCGGTTTTTCCGCTTTCTGAGGCACGTGTCGCACAGGAAAAAATGGTATCGCGGAAGCTGTTTGGAAAGGTGCTGCTCAAGCCGTCGTTTTAAGAAAATTGACAATCCTTTCCTATTAAATTAAAATCTAGACAGACTGGATTTTAATTGTGAGCACACGCTAAGGGGAGCAGGGTTATGAATCATGTATGGCAATTGCAAGAGGCAAAAAATAAGTTTAGTCATTTGGTTGAGTGTGCCCAACACGAAGGCCCTCAAGTTGTCAGTAAACACGGGAAAGAAGCCGTGGTGGTTTTATCCGCAGAGGATTACAAAAAGCTCACAAAGCCAAAGCTTAACTTATTTGATTTTATGCAAAAATCACCACTGGGTTCTGAAAATATAGATTTTACAAGGGATAAAACGCCACCAAGAGATGTGGCACTGTGAAATATCTTCTTGATACTTGTGTTATCTCTGAACTTGCCAAAACAAGTCCAAACAAAAAAGTGATCTCTTGGACAATACGGAACAATGAAGCGGACTTTTATTTATCCACGCTAACTTTTGGAGAGCTCTATAAAGGGATCTCAAAATTACCTCCTTCAAAAAAGAAAGCCTCTCTTCAGCAGTGGGTTGACGAAGATTTGAAAGAGAGGTTCAAAAATAGAACGATCGATATTAACTTGAGGGTTGTTAAGGTCTGGGGTGAAATTCAAGGTCAGTCAGAGCTAAAGGGACGACCCATGCCAGCCATTGATGGCCTCATTGCGGCAACAGGTCTTGTTTATAATTTAGTGGTTGTTACAAGAAATATTTCGGATATGACACAAAGTGAAGCTTCACTTCTTAATCCTTGGCAGTAAAATGTATTGTGCTTCCATAAAAAGTATTTTTGTGAATATCAAATTTATTTCAAATATTTATTTTTTAATGATTGTTTTCCTTTTTTGTTGGGGCGAGGATTTATCCCATGCGGGTAATCTTCGTGTTGATCGAGATTGTAAAGACTTCGTTACGCAAGAACAAGCGCGTGCGTATTTTGAACATTTTGGAGGAAGTCCCGGTAAGAATGTCGATGGACTTGACAATGATCGTGACGGAATTCCCTGTGAATCCAATCCTTCTCTCTCTAATTCGCCTGGCAGAAAAGATTCCAGAATTGAAGTCTTATCCAGCCAATTTTCTGGAGAGGTTTCTAGAGTGATTGACGGTGATACGATTGTTGTTTCAGATGCGTCCAAAAAAATGACCATCCGTTTGTCTGAAATCGATTGTCCAGAGAAAGATCAATCCTTTGGTCCTGAAGCGACTCAATTTACCTCTGATTTTGTTTTGGGTAAAATGGTGACCTTAAAAGTGAGTGCGGTCGATAAATATGGAAGACGGGTCGCAAAGGTCATCTTGTCGGACGGTCGAGATCTCAACAGAGCACTTATGATTGCAGGATTGGCGTGGTGGTATGAGCGGTTTTCAAATGACAGTTCTTTAGGTGATTTAGAAGCGGAAGCGAGGCGCAAAAAAATAGGTTTGTGGAAAGAAAGTCGTCCCATTGCCCCTTGGGTTTTTAGGTCGTGACTTATTCTGAATCAGGGACCATCACAAACACTTGATCTCCTTCTTCTTTGACTTCGTAGGTTTTAATTTTTAAGCGGGGGTTCATAGGAGAGGAGCCGTCTTTGACATTAAAACACCACTGGTGCCAGGGACAGACGATTTTTTCGCCGTTCAGTGTTCCCCCTGAAAGAGACGCGCCCTGGTGAGGGCAGAGATCTGTGGTGGCGTAAACCTGGCCGTCCAAATAATAAAGGGCGATGTCGCGCTCCTTCATTTCGACCAGCAGCGCTGAACCGGGTGGAATATCAGAAACTTTGGCAACAGGAACGAATGGCATGGCATCTCCTCACAAAAGGCTACATTATAGAGGAAAATAAAAAGTCCGGTCAATACGCTGATTTATAGGAAGGAGAAGTGTCATATGCAGGAAAGAGAGATTGAGATTGACGTCACGTCGACAGAGAAGACGACACTGATTTTAGCTGAACCCAACAAGCGCGCCGAGCACATTGTTTTGCTTTGCCACGGTTTTATGTCGGACAATGCAAGCACCACCAATCTTGAGCTGAGTCGAAGGTTGGTGGATGTGGGCATCGCGACCTGTCGTTTTGATTTTGATGGCCACGGCGCTCAGCCGCGTCCTTTGCAAGAAATGTTGATGAGCCGATGCGTGCAACAAGTGGAGGCCATTTTAGATTGGCTGATTGCAGAGCATTATGCCCAAATTGGCTTACTTGGATCAAGTTATGGCGGTTTGATTGCCATTCACGGTGCAGCCCGGCGTAAAGCTGTGAAAGTGCTTGCCTTAAAATGCCCTGTCTCAAATTATCCCCCACTTTGGCGGGATCGTTTGGGTGAGTCGGGCATGAGATTTTGGAAAGACAATAATTTACTGACCTTTGCGGGCTTGGATGGCAGGGCGCGGCTGGAATATGGTTTTTATGAAGACCTGCTTCAGTTTGATTCTTATAAAGAAGCGGCGAGAATTGATGTCCCGACCTTAATCGTTCATGGCGATGCCGATACAGATGTGCCTTTTGCGCAAAGCGAAAAACTGTTTGAGGAACTACAATGCGAAAAGAACTTTGAAACGATTGTGGGTGCAGATCATGCTTTTAGTAAGGATGAGGATTTTGAGCGGATGTTAGGTCTTATTTTTGATTGGTTTGTGGGCCGCATGGGCAAATTGTAGTCTTATTTTGATTTCTCAAAACAAAAAGGAGTTTCTGATGAGTGTAGATCCCCCGACAGAAAAGCAATTTTCCCTGATTCGACTCTTTATTGCCCTGGCTTGGGCCGATGGTGAAATTAGTAATGATGAGATGAATTACCTCAAAAATTTCTTCTTTAAACTCGATTTAAGTGGTGAGGATTGGGCTAAAATCGAAATGTATTTGGAAGAGCCTATTTTGCCTGAAGAAGCAGAGTCTTTGATTCAAGATTTTGTCCAGCGTTTGAGTGGGACCAAAGAGCGTGAGAAAGTGATTGTTTTTCTAGAAGGACTTGTTTCGGCAGATGGGGTCGTGAAAGCGGAAGAGAAAATTTTTTTAGAACGCTGTACGGCAATTTTTAGGGAAACGGGTGGGGCAAAGGCTTTACTTGGACGTATCCGCGGACTTTTTCAAGATGCGGTCTTAAAACCCGCATCGACTTCAAAACGAAAAGAAGAGCTTCAAGATTTTTTACATAATCGTGTCCTGTTTAATCTGCGTCGAAAACTCGAAAGAGACAAACTGACCATTGAAGCCGATGACGAGGCTTTGGCTTATGCGGCACTTTTTGGCGGGCTTTTGGGTCATGTTGCTGCAGCGCATGAGGGGATTTCAGCAGAAGAAATTGCAGTCCTAAAGAGGCAACTCAAAGCGGCGGCAGGTTTTGATGATGAAGCGATTGAGTTGATTGTTTCCGTGGTTGAGGCTTCGGTGGCACGTGGGCTCGATCTTTTTACGATGACCCGGACATTCTATGGTTTGAGTCATAAAACGCAGCGAGAACAGCTCCTGGATTGCCTCTTCGATGTTGCTGGGGCGGACGATGACTTGGCCTTTGCGGAAGTTGAAGCGGCGCGTGATATTGCCTATGGCCTGAAGTTTTCTCACGGGGAATTTATCAATGCAAAACTACGCTATCGTGAACGGGCAAAAGCGAGTAAAACTTAATCAGAGCTTCCTCTATTATATTATTCGCTCACAATTTTGAGCAGTTCTCCGCGATAGTCGACCACATAGAGCTCACCCTCAGCGTCCTCTGCGAAGGCGCTGATAGGTCGCTCTGATTCGAGTAAACGTTCATGCTGTATTGTGGTACTGCCATCGTGTCTTAACATCCAAATCCGGCCGTTTCCGAAATCTCCGTAAATATAGGCTCCTGTTAACCGAGGGATGGTTTTGCCGCGATAAACATATCCGCCAATCACAACCGTCCCTTCACCCCGTGGGTAATCATGAATGGGTGCTGCGTACTGACTGGGGTCACAAGGCAGATCAACCCTTGGTGTGCAGATTGTGCCTTCCATAATGTTCCAACCGTAGTTTTCGCCACGTTTGAGCAGATTGATTTCCTCACGGCCTGTTTGTCCCACGTCCCCGACGTAGAGATCTCCAGTTTCTGAATCAAAAGAAAAGCGCCAAGGGTTTCTGAGTCCAGAGGCCCAAATCTCTGGCGCGACCCTTGTTTGTGTGCGAAAGGGGTTGTCCTCTGGAATGCCGTAAGTTTTTGCGTCGTTTTGTTGATCCACATCGATTCTAAGCATCTTTCCTAATAAGCTGCCGAGGTTTTGTGCATTTCTCTGTGGATCATTGCCTGCACCACCATCCCCCATGCCGATATAGAGTTTGCCCTTTGGCCCAAAAGCCAAGTCGCCGCCGTTGTGATTTCGAAAGGGTTGTGAAATCCGTAGAAGTACTTTTTCATTTTGAATCTTGGCGGTTTTAAGGTTGTCTTCTGCCATAAATTCGGAAATACGGCTTTCAATCCCTGTTTTCCCAGATGCGGTGTAGTGGATAAAAAAGCGGCGGTTTTTTTTAAAATTGGGATGAAAGGCGAGCCCCAAAAGTCCTTCTTCATAACCTGAGCTGACACGGCTTTGTATGTTAAGAAAGGGTGTGTTTGCAAGGGTTCCGTCCTTTAAAATCCGAATAAGGCCACCTTGCTCTACGATGAACAAACGGCCACTTCCATCTTCGTCGTGTTTCATGCCGACGGGTTGATCTAGTCCTTCAACAATCTGTTCGAGTTTGATTTTTATTGTTGTGTCCTCGGAACCCGCCGAAGGTTTCGGGGTGGCAGAGGGTGTTTTTCCGCAGGCGGTTTCAATACCGATACAGATCATAAGAGCGAATAAATTAAAGCAGATATTCCGGGATCGGAGCATATTGATCCTTAATCGTTAAGGGGATGTTTTTATTGCCTTATGTAAGAGAATAATCACTGGCTTGACGATCCCTTAAAAAGTGGTAAATTTACTACCGTAGATAGCATAAATATGAGCCGTGTGCACTATTTTTCATCTGTATACGGTTTGGGTTTTTATTTTTGGCGTTTGGTTTTTGAAAGACGATGAAAACTAAATGTCTTGTAAATCAGATGAATCGGGGGTAAATAAATGGCAGATGCAAAGGAATCTCTTGAAGAGGCAATGAAGATTGATGGTGCGATTGGTGCGGCATTGGTTGATATCAAAAGTGGAATGTGTTTGGGTACCGCAGGGGGTGGAAAGCATTTAAATTTAGACGTGGCAGCTGCGGGAAATACGGAGGTGGTTCGGTCTAAAATGAAGGTGATGAGTTCGCTGGGTCTGAAAGACAGCATCGAAGATATTCTCATCACATTGGATACGCAGTACCACTTAATTCGTATGTTAAAGTCTGCAGGTAGCCTCTTTATGTATGTCGCATTAGATCGGGAAAAATCCAATCTGGGTATGGCGAGATTCAAGTTAAGCTCTATTGAGGCTGCTCTCACGACGTAAATCTTGTTTCCGTGAGGTCTGCGAACAAAAAGCGGCCTGTTTTTGTGATGATCTCACAAAAACAGGCCGCTTTTTTTCGTTTTTAAGACGCTGGGGTACATTCAAGCCAGACTTAGTCAGGGTTTCTATTAGAAAATGCTGTTTAGTGAATGCCATTTTCTCTTTGAAGCCAACGTACATATGAGACGATTTGTTTAACGTCGTCTTTGTCAACGCCGCTGATCTTTGGCATATTTCCAAAATTCCAATGATGTTGGCGAACCCCACTCTTAACGGCCATATGAAAGGCTGCATCCCCATGATGATTGGGTTCGTAAATTTTTGAAATGAAGGAGGGGCCTCGATCTGTTCCGACGGCTCCGATGCCATGACATCCGGCACAGTTGCTGTTGAAGCGTTTTTCTCCTCCGGCAAATTCAGTCGGAGCGGCGGGTGGTGGTGTGCTTGAAACTGGGTTTTCGACATCAGTACAAGCGCTCAAAAAAAGCGTGAAGCATAGGGCAAAGTAGTAGATTTTATGCATCTGAGTTGTTTCCATTCTCTTCGTTTACGAGCACGTGTGGCGATTGTATAAAGAACTGCTTTTAATAAGCAAGATCGAAGATGCTTTCGGTCTAGAAAAAAGCCCTGAGCACTCCCTTGAAGATGTTTCGTGCCGCTGATTGACCCATTGCTTCAAAATTGATATAGTCAGATCCGTAAAATAGCTGTTTATTCGGAAGAAGGGAGCCTTGAAATGGAAGTGGGTGAAACCAAAAATATCGACCGTAGAGCCAACGAAAGAGCACCCTTTCTCGTTATTGAAATCAAAGGAACACATTCAAACAAAATCTTCTTGGCTCAGACTGAAAATATTAGTCAAGGTGGTCTCTTTTTTTCTTCCCCTGAAAAATTAAAAATTGGTGACCGTTTTCCCATTGAATTTGTTTTGCCAGACAACAAAACAATTGTGAGTTGTACCAGTGAAGTTGTTTGGAAAAAGCATTATGGTCAATCGGGGCTTAATTCTGAGGGCATAGGAATTCGTTTTGTTGACTTAGAGCCTGATCAGAAAAAGATATTAGGGGATTGGATTGATCGGGAAGAAGAAAAAGAAAAGGAACAATTATGAAAGAAATCAAGAAACATGACCCTGCTTTTTATCTCCGTTATTATTTCTCCTCTCTAGGCTTCTTCTTTTTTAGCTTCTTTATTTTCAGCACACCCGTGCATGCAGAAGCGCCTGTGAAGCTGGATGTTTTTGAATCTGTTGTGATCAAGGTGATTGATGGTGACACCGTGCGTTTAAAAGACGGCACTTTGATTGTCTATCTGGGCATTGATGCCCCTGAATTAAAGCGAAAAGTTGACAACGCTTGGGTGTATGACCCGGAGCCTTATGCCGAGGAAGCCGCTAAATTCAATAAGGCGATGGTTGAGGGTAAAAAAGTTCTTGTTGAGATTGATCCCGTAAAAAAACATGATCGTTTTGGTCGGCTCATGGCTTATGTTTATGTTGATAAAGTGTTGGCTGCCGAAGAGTTACTCAAAAATGGACTTGCAAAAGCTGACTCCCCCTCCCTTTTTATGAAACATCGTATCCGTTTTTGGTCGCTTGAGGAGATCGCTTGGACGGGGAAAAAGGGGATGTGGGCGGACGAAAATTCTAGCCCTTAGATGGAAACGCCCGTCCCGAATTTTTATTTTATGGGCATACAGTTTTTTCACCTCCTGGCCCTTGCCGTTTGGGTCGGGGGGATTCTTGTTATTCGGTGTATTGTATTTCCGACCCTGCTTCACTCGACCCGATCACCTCAGTCTGTCGTTCTTGTCTTACGTGAGGTTTACAGAAAATTTTATAAAATAACCTTGTTTTGCGCCGTCGTCTTGATTGCAACGGGCCTCATTAAGTTTATGACTTGGGAAAACCTGACCCCCTGGAATGCAATCCGTTACCTCGCCATATTCGGAATGATCGGTATTTCACTGTATGTGTGTTACGGCGTTTTTCCTCGCATGGACAAGACAAGCGCCGTCGTCTCGAAATCGGCTCCTGAAAATACAAGAGAATTGCAGTCTGTAGACATCAATGACTTGCCCTTTCTAGCAGACTGGTTGACGATGGGCAGTCTCATCTGTGGTATGACTGCCCTCTTGATGGCTTGATGAGGTTTTTTTTGATGAACAGGAAAAAGCGCCATTTGGGTTTACAGATTTTAACACATCGACTTGTTTTGTTAGCCGTTTTCCTGATTTTTTTATCGTCCTGCACTGTTCCTCTCAAAAAGCACTCCTTTCGCCTTGGTTACAGCGAAACGGGACTGGCCTCTTGGTATGGAAAATATTTTCATGGCAGACCCACGGCCAGTGGAGAAATTTACGATATGTTTGAAGTGACTGCGGCGCATAAATCTTTGCCGCTTGGCACACTCTTGCACGTGAGGGATCTCGATACGGGGAAATCCATCAAGGTTAAAGTAAATGATCGTGGCCCTTTTGTCAGGAAACGCATCCTTGATCTTTCTTATGGTGCAGCCAAGGCGCTGGGCATTGTGGGCACGGGTATTGCCAGGATTGAGTTGAAAATTATTGGGCGCGTGCCGATCTTTCTCCCTGGCACAAAAGAGGAAAAAGTCTTTTATGTCCAACTGGGTTCTTATCAAGTCAAAGAAAATGCGCTTCGGATCAAAAATAAAGTGGCGCGTGATTTTGAGACGGTTAGCGTGAAGGCTTTTAAAACACGGCATGGACATTTTTACCGTGTGCGTATTGGCCCGTATGCGACAGAGGAAGCAGCCCGTTCAACGCTTGGGAAGTTGCGCTCAAGTCGCTCCTTAATCAGCGCGGATATGACACCCATCGTGACTCCAAATCATTAGGGAAGATTGCCCCGGTTTAGGGATAAACCGATTCTGCTTGTTTATCGTGAATCCTCATTTTAAGGTTTTTTAATGTCTGAGCCCTTTGATCGTTTAGTCGCAGTGATGACCCGTTTGCGTGGGAATTCCGGTTGCTCCTGGGATCGTGAACAGACACATGAGTCTCTAAAACCTCATCTCATTGAAGAAGCCTATGAAGTGTTAGAGGCGATAGAATCGACAGACGCGACATCCCTTTGTGAAGAATTGGGAGATCTGCTCTTTCAAGTCCTTTTTCATGCCCAGATCGCAAAAGATGAGGGGCACTTCGATATTGAGGCTATTTTAGAAACAATCACGGAAAAAATGATTCGTCGGCATCCTCACGTTTTTTCCGAGGCCGTCACAGAGAGAAAAGTGGAGGCTGGTTTAAGTCAGAATTCAGAAGATCCGTCTCTTCGCAGCGAAACCGTTTTGATGCGCTGGGAAGAGATAAAAGCGCAGGAACCCGGAAAAAAAGATCGTGTCTCTGCGTTGCAGGGTGTGCCCAAATCTCTGCCTGCCTTACTGCGTGCACATCAAGTCCAGGCGCGGGCGGCACGTGTGGGTTTTGATTGGAAAGAAAGCACTCCCATCGTGGCCAAAATTGAGGAAGAGTTGGGTGAGTTGAAGGAGGCAGTTGACATGAACGTGCGAGAGCGGGTAGAAAGTGAACTGGGCGATCTTCTCTTTTCTGTTGTGAATTATGGTCGGTTTTTAAAAATCAACTCAGAAGACGCGCTACGTGGTACGATTACGCGTTTTACGCGACGTTTTGAAGAGATGGAAGCCGCCGTAAAAAAAACAGGGCAGCGACTGGATGCACTCTCTTTACATGAAATGGATCTTCTTTGGGAAAAGGCAAAATCCAATGAAAAGGCCTGAGCTAAAACAAGGCGATGTCTCTGGAGTTTGTATCCGATGAGCCAAGGTCGCATTATTCTGATTTTATTATCCATGATTGCCGCTTTTGCGGTCGCCATTCATTTATTTACCACCATCGTTGCACCACCGGAATCGGGACAAACCGTTGTTGCTTTTGATTTATCTCGTCCTCGTGCCCCGGCAGAAGCCCGAAAATTGCTCAATCCGATCCCGGTCTCAGAGGACGTGATCCAACAAGGAGATGAGCTTTTTCACGGTAAAGGAAATTGTTTTGTTTGCCACGGAGATACAGGAAAAGGAGATGGGGATGCAGGTGCTTTACTTGTCCCTAAACCCACAGACCTGACCGACCCTAATTTACACATGTTGCGCAGAGACGGTGAGCTTTTTTGGCCGATCCGTTACGGTATCGAAGGCGGCATGTTTGCCTATGTCCCGCGTCATGTTACTGAAGAAGAAGCCTGGATGATCGTACATTATCTTAAGACATTAAAAGCTGAACGCTAGTTTTGTGTTAAGCATAAACTGTCGGTCTCATCAGGATGATGAAAAACTGCATTTTCAGGATAAAAAATCCCACGTTTATATACTCTCCCGCTTGATTGAAGAACTTCCTCTAAGAAGAATATAAAAAAATTCCCTCCTTACCTTTAGTTTTATGTCCAGACAACCGATAGAACATTGTTAGCTTCTTCGGGTGTTTTTATGATACGAATATTTTCCAGACGATCCTTAGACTGTAGGCTTATTGGCATTCTGAGCACAGTAAATATCACCGTCCTTCTTATTGCTGCGGGAGGACTCTTTTTACAGCAAGACGGCTTTTCAAGCGACGGAGCCAGCCTCTTGTTCCGTCCTGGAAACACGGTGTTTATTGTTTTTGCGCTTGCATTTTTTATTGGCCTGATTTTGAGTCTAGGGCTTGCACCGTTTGTTTTAAAGCCTGTACAGCATTTAGCTCAATCCCTTGGAACCCCTTCTACTTCTCTTCCTTCTTCCGGGCATGACGATGGTTCTTTGCATGAAAAAAATGTTGAAGACGCCTTGATCTCTCTTCGTGCCCGATGCGACGAAATGACTCAGGCGCTTCATGAGAAGGAGTGTGCGCTTTTAGCGAGTGAGGCTCGTTATGAACGCATCGCTCAGGGGGCCAATGACGGTTTATGGGATTGGGATTTAAAAACAGATCAAATTTATTTTTCACCTCGCTGGCAGGCCTTACTCGGTTATGAACCAGGAGAAATCGGGGACAAATCTTCTGAATGGTTTGAGCGTATTTACCCCGATGACTTTCTTGCCGTTAAAGATGCAATTTCTAGATATCTTCAAGGTGAAACCCCTTATTTTGAGCATGTTTTTAGGATGCAACATAAGAAGGGAGGCTGCCGCTGGATGATGAGTCGTGGTTTGTTGGTTCGGGACGAAGATGGCACGCCAGCACACATGGGTGGGTCACAGAGTGACATCACTTCATTGAAAATAAGCGAAAACGTCGCCACTTGTGTTCATAATTAAGCTGTTTTTCTACTCCTTCCCTTTGAGACCCGCTTCTAAGGGTCTGAACATGCCTGTTTCCTTTTTGAGTTGGAGGATAGCGATTTCCCGATCGTAAATTGTGTTGGAGTGTTTTCGTTCGGCATCGAGCAGGGCGGTGTTTGCGTCAAGTACTTCGATATTGGTTCCCAAGCCGACTTCAAATTGTCTTGAGGCCAGAGAAAAAGCTTCTCTTGCAAAACGGACCTGAGCCTCAAGATGTTTCAGTTCGCTCGTGAGCGAATTGAGGTCTCGTTTTGCGCGACGGACCCTTGATGCAATTTCGTCTTGCTGTCGTTTTTTTTCGAGCTGGGATTTCCTCAAACGTGAGCGCGCCTGAGCCATCTCTGCCGTATGAATCCCTCCTTCAAAGAGAGGCATCTCAAATTTCAAAATAGCCAGACGGTCATTGCTGATCAAAAAACTTGAGCTTGGATCTTGTTTGAGCCAGCGGTACTGTAAATCCAAAGAAAGCGTGGGTAAAAAACTGCCTTTCGCAAAGTCGATGCCTTCAAGGGCTTGATCAATCTGTATTTTTTTTTCTTTTAATTCAAGTCGATTTTTATGAGAATGCTCAATCAAAGCCGATTCCGAATGTTCTAAAAAAGAGATGGATGCGGGATTTTTCAGTGTATAAGATCCTTTAATCCTTGCGAGTAAGGCCAGTTGATCTTTGGCTTCCATGACGGCATTGTTGGCCCGAATCAGGTTTGCTTGTGCATTAGAGAGTTCTGCTTCGGCCCGAAGCAGCGCGGTTTTGGTGACCTCACCCACCTCAAGTTGTTTTTCGGCACTTCTGCGATGGGCACTCAGGCGTTCAACTTCTTTTTCTTCAATGAGGACATTATTTTTGTTTTTAAGCGCTGAGTAGTAGGCCTGTGCAATTTCAAAAAGAAGGTCTTCCTGTGTTAGATCAAGTCGGAGTCGTTCTCCTTTTTGTCCTAGTTTTGCATTACGGTAAGTGGCTTCTGCGCGACCCCCACTGTAGAGGGGCTGAGAAAGGGTGAGATCAAAACTCGTTTGAGATTCTGAGCGCAGTAAAAAAGGACCACTTCTGAGTGCCCTGGGTCGTCTTAAATAATCAAGATCGGCCTTAAGATTGGGGAAAAGAAAACTGCGTGTCCGTTTTACTTCGTCTTCTGATTGGATGAGGTTTTCTCGGGCAATGGCAATGGTTTCACTCCGGAAAATTGCAGAACGATAGGCCTCTTCCAGGCTGATCAACTGCGCTTCTGTTTCTGCAAAGGCAGATAAGCTCCAAAAGAGCGTGACGCTGATCAAAATGAGATAAGAAAGCAGTTTTTTTTTCGTCATCATGGCTCCATCACCGGTGTCATTTTTTTGCGGTGTTTTTTCGGATAAGGGCACGGACATCGGTCGCCACTTCTTCGACGGCGCGGCCGGTGACATCCAATATACTCCACCCAGGGTGTTGTCGATAAATTTCACGGCAGTACTTGAGTTCTTGCATGATGGGGGTGATTTTGTCGTAATCACTTTTTGTTTGATTGAGCTTTTTGAGACGTGCCGATCTGATCTCAATGAGTCGATGGGGGTCAATCATGAGTCCAACGACGCGGTTTTGCTCAACCTCTTCAAGCACACTTGGAATAGGAAGATTTAAAACCAGGGGAATATTGGCGACCTTATGACCAAAACGTGCGAGATAAATGGATAAGGGGGTCTTTGCGGTTCGGGAAGGACCAACCAAGACGATGTCGGCTTTTTTGACCCCGTGAAGGTTTTGTCCGTCATCGTGTTTTACTGTAAATTGGACAGCCTCCACCCGCCCGTAATATTCCCGGTCAATCTGATGGAGTAGGCCTGGCTCGGAATGGGCGGGTCGATTCAGAAAATGACTCATGGCAGTTAGAAGCGGCCCGAGCAGATCAACGGCAAGCAGGCCAGAGTGGAGGGCGACTTCCCGCATTTTCATCCGCAGTGGTTCAGAGACGAAGGTGAAAATGAGGAGTGCATCATCTTGTTTGGCTTCTTCGATGACCGTTTTGATTTGCTCGTCCGTACGAACATAGCGTCTCCGTACGATTTTTGTTTCAGTTTTTGGAAATTGTGCCATTGCGGCTTTTAACATTTTTTCAGCGGTCTCACCTGTTGAATCTGAAATCAGATAGATTGTAGCGCTTTGAGCATTTTCTTTTTGTGCCATCTTGACGCTCCTATTGACTCGGGCCAAACCCTCCCAGTCCTTTGAGGGTGATAAAGAATGAGAATTCGTCTCGGTCAAAAAACTCGATATAGGAAAATCCGACCCCCCAGCATTGTGCCTGATAATGTACGATGTGATCTACCTCGATTTTCTCGCCATTATCGAGATCATAAAAAACTCTGTTTGTGTAACGAAAGCCCCAAGGGGTGCTTACCGTTGCTTCGCTTTTAAAAAAATCGATTTCAGGATCAATGTTCTCCCGGTTGCCTAAATAATAGGGGTTAAACAGATCCCCTTTTTGCGGGGTGAATCCCTTGCGTGTGGATCGGTGTCCGATCTTAAAGTTGAAATACGAAGTGGGGATGAGGCTGAGGTCGGTGTTGACCCCGTTGATGCGACCAGAGCTCAGGTCGTAGAAGGCATCCACTTCAAGTCTTGCGGCTGACCAGGGTCTAAGCTGAAGTTCTGTCCGTAAATCTGAGAAGCGCTGCGTGCTGTTTGCCGCACTTGGGATTTGAGCAAGATGATAACTTCCTGTAAACCGGAGTGAGGCTTTTTCTTCGACTTGTCCCAGGTCATTTAATTTTAAAAAACGCTGCATGACGGTCATTGTGATATTTTCCCGGTTGTGCAGGGCGTCTAACTCATCGATTTGAATCAAATCTTCACCATTGCTGACATCAATTTTTTCGTACATCAAGGCACTACTGATCCGTTGCGTGGTTGCGCCCCATCTTGTGGAGGCATAGCCTTCAAGATTTACTCCCATCGGAAGTGTTTCACGGCTGATGGCATCCTCTCGGTTTTTCTCACCGTGTCGGTACCAGGTTTCCCGGAAACCTGCCCAGGGGGTTAAAGTGGCCTGTCTGCCCAAGCGCAGCGGCATAGACAGTTTGGGGTAGAGATCGATGCGTTGAAGATTCAATCCGTCTTCGCTCCAAAAATTCACTGCGGTGGTATCGATATTCAAATAAAGCGGGCTATCTCCAAGACGGTATTCAAGGAGACTGAAGCCAATTTCGGGCAGACGCTGTGGTGTATTGCGATTGTTCGATTGTGTTAAATCCTGGGTATAGCGGGCTAAAAAATAAGCATAGGTCTGATCGCCCTGGTAAGTGAGGGAGAGGTTTGATTCGATATTCTGCTGTGCGCGAGTGGCTGTGCGATCTGAAAGCTCGCGAAGGTTGGAGTTTGCATTCACGTATTTTATATCAAGTTTTCCCTGTATGCGTGTGGTGAATTGTTGTCTATGATTCATGCGAACTTCCCAGCGATCGACATTTTTTTCCGTATCCTTAAAAAAAGTGGTATTCAGTTCCCCGCGTCCTTTTTTGGATAAAACATAACGATACTGAAGACCCAGGCCCTTTCCCTTTTTTCCACGGTTTTCAGCGGTAATTGTGGCATCTTTGTTGTCTGCCAAGGCGATAAACAAGCTCTGTTTGTAACGAAAGCCATATCTGGAACTAAATCCAATATTGGGGATCAAAAGTCCCGTCCGGCGCTCTTGTTTTGCAGGGTATAAAAAATAGGGGAAATAAAAAATAGGGACCTCTTTGACGTAAAAGCGTGCGTGTTTTGCAAAGAGGTATCCGTCGAGTGTGAGGTCGAGATCTCCAGCGCGCATGCGCCACGCAGGGTTTTCCTGGCAGTCACAGGCCGTAAATGAACTTGTTTTTATTGTATAGTGGTCAGGGGCATCTCGAATAATTGTTTCCCCCTGGATATAATAATTTTCTTCTTTAAAAAAAAGACTGCCTTTGTGCAGTACGCCCAGTTTGGTATTGATGTCGAAGATAATGCGTTCTGCATCCATCGTATTTCCGCTCTCAAAATAATGGATATTGCCCATTGCGGAGAGCTGTCCTGTTTTTCCATTTAAGCGCATCGTATCGGCCTCAAGTCGTGCGCCTTCTTGTTCTACGACCACTGCCCCTTGTGCAATATAAATATCTTTTTCTTTGAAATATTGAAGGTGATCTGATTTGAGATGGACAGGGGTCTTGCTTTTTCCGGGACCCTCTGCAGCTAAAACGGGAAAGATAAAGTTGAGTGACAAAATACAGAGTAGGGGGAGAACAAGCAAAATTCGCTTGGGTTTGGGCATGCAGCGCACTGCATGCTGCGGATTAAAGCGAAGATGCATCTATCCTCGAATCAAGGACGGCGGTGTGCCCGTCAGTGCGCCTTTTGCTTCTCCAACGGTATAAAATGAACCCGTGACGACCAGTAAATCCTGGGTCTTCATTTGTGATTTTAGGTGGGTAATCGCATCGGCCACACTTTCTTTTATGGTGATCAATGGTCTTTGTTTTTGTTGTTGATCCACCAGAGAGCAGATGGTTTTTTCTATTTTTTGTGGATCGGCTGCGCGTGCCGTCTTCGGGCGAGTTAAGACAAATTCATCCGTCCAATTTAGAAGTGGTGTAATCATCTCTGAGATTTTTTTATCGTCCATCATGCCAGAAATAAGCCAATGTTTGCCCTGTGCTCCGCAATCCAGTTCTTCCAAAAAAGCACCTAAAGCACGTGCACCTGCGGGATTGTGTGCGCCGTCCAGCAAAATGAGTGGATCTTTTTGAACGACTTCCAGGCGTCCTTCAAGACGCACATTTTTGAAGCCCTCGACAATATCATCTTTAGAAATGGAGAGCCCCTGATTTTGAAGTGACTCGATAATACTTAAAGACGTCGTCATATTTTCAATCTGGTGTTTTCCTAAAAGCGGCAGTTCAATGATGTAGTTCTTGAGTCCAGTATAATGTAATTTGATTGGTTTTATGAGTGTGTTTTTTTCGGAAAGAGTCGTTGCGCATGCTCGCTTGACTTGCCCAACCTTTGCAATCGGTGCTTTTTTGAGTCGGGCGATTTCTTCAATAATCGAGATCACTTCCGGTTGCGAAGCCGTCGAAATCAGCGGAACTGATTTTTTGATGATGCCTGCTTTTTCTTGGGCAACCTCTGAAATCGTTGTGCCGAGATACTTCTCGTGGTCAATGTCAATATTGGTGATAGAAGACACAAGGGGTTGGATGAGGTTTGTCGCGTCAAAACGTCCGCCTAGCCCCACTTCAATGACAGCAACATCAATTGCCTTTTCCGCAAAATAGAGAAAGGCCAAGCCGGTTGTAAATTCAAAAAAGGTGATTTTTTTTGCAAGACGGGGAGAGTTTTGTTCCAGTTTTTCACGAAGACGCTGCGTGAGCTTTACAATATCTTTGTGTGAAATCGGGGTCTGGTTGATTCGGATGCGTTCAGAGAAATCCAGCAAGTGTGGTGAAGTATAAAGCCCAACACGATATTTGGCTTTTTCAAGGACAGCCGCGACCATCGCGGCAGTTGACCCTTTGCCATTTGTCCCTGCGATGTGGACTGACTTATAGGCCTTTTGGGGTTGATTAAAGAGGGCAAGCAGCGAAGTCATTCGGGCCAAGCCGGGTTTGATGCCATGGTGCTGCATTTTGTAGAGATAGGCTATTGTTTCAGCATAGGTCATAATTAACTCAGCATTTAATCACAGCTTGGAATATTTTTCAAGAAAACGCGTCGAAATACGACAAATCGGCTCACGCTTTTTGACCTCTTCCTTTTTCTCAGGTATAAGGCATTTGCGTGATTGTCCTGATTCTTATTTTATGAGAGGTGTGATGTTTCGAGTCGTTCTGTTTCAACCCAAAATTCCGCCCAATACCGGAAATATTATCCGACTTTGCGCCAACAGTGGTGCAGCACTTCACTTGATCGAACCCATGGGTTTTGACTTGGAGGATAAAAAACTGGTCCGTGCGGGGCTGGATTATCACGAATTTGCAGAAGTACGGGTTCATGCGTCTTTGAAGGACTTTATTTCAGCAGAAAAACCAAAGCGTTTGTTGGCCTGTTCAAAGTTTGCCAAGCACCCTTATCATCAGGTGGTTTTTAGGCCGGGTGATGCCTTGCTTTTTGGATCAGAAACAGAGGGTCTGCCCAAAGCCATTCGCAATGCACTACCGCCGGAACA
>UOGF01000116.1_pt1 | contig 20251 bp, 12 predicted proteins | sample 1989081 | NCBI WGS metagenome assembly UOGF01 (sample SAMEA4712195, study PRJEB27164) | hydrothermal vent metagenome | biome: marine basaltic hydrothermal vent biome; feature: marine hydrothermal vent; material: mineral | place: Pacific Ocean | collected 2011-06-14/2011-07-23 | depth 1719 m
CTTCCCCGCTTAGCAGGGGAGGGGATTTTATAGGGAATTTTATTTGGTGGTGGTTTCCACTTCCGGGGTTGACCTCAAAAAATTTTTATCCACCTTACTTTATCGTTCTGAAATAGAAATATAAGGTCGTCCGTGTTCTCCGTCGTAGATTTCGCGAGGGCGGAAAATGTGGTTGTCCTTTACTTGTTCGAAGGCGTGGGCCAACCAGCCTGTTACGCGTGACATCGCAAAAATGGGCGTAAAAAAATCAGTTTCAATTCCCATTTTTTGATAAAGAATGCCTGAATAAAAGTCCACATTGGCATAGACTTTTTTCCCTGCGAGAAATTCCTCCCCCACTTTTTCAAGTTCAACGGCGATTTCGTAAAGGGGTGAAGTGCCGAGATGTTTAAAAAGTCGTTTGGCTAGTTTTTGCAGAATAATGGCGCGCGGGTCTTTGACTTTATAAACACGATGACCGAGTCCCATAATCTTTTCGTTAGCCTTGACCTTACTTTCAATATAAGGCCGGACTTTATCAATACTGCCCAGCTTTGAAAGCATCGACAAGACTTTTTCGTTTGCACCCCCATGCAGTGGTCCCATCAAAGTTCCCACAGCAGAAGAGACGACAGTGTAGGGGTCGGAAAGGGTCGAAGCCGTAACCAGGCCACTAAAAGTAGAGGCATTCATCGTGTGTTCTGCATGTAAAATCAGGCAGGTGTCAAAAATTTCTGACATGATCTTGTTCGGCACTTTTTCGGTTAACATGTAGAGAAAATTTTCTGAAAAAGTGAGGTCATCGCGCGGTTGCACGTGATCATCGCCACGCCGAAGCCGCGCATAAGCGGCGATAATTGTGGGCAGCTTTGCAATGAGACGGACAGCAGAAATATATTGTATTTCTGGATCTTGTACATTTTTGGCAGGATAAAACATGCCTAAAGCTGCCACTGCCGCCTGAAGTGCATCCATGGGATGTCCCGATTCAGGCAGGCATTTGATCAAATCAATGATTCGGTATTTAATGCGCCGATGAGCACGAATGTCGTCATCGAACTTTTTGAGTTGTTTGGGGGTGGGCAGGTTGCCGAAGAGAAGTAGGTATGCTGTTTCAATAAAGGTGCTTTTTTCAGCCAAAGTTTCAATCGGAATCCCACGATACTCTAGAAGTCCCTTACTTCCGTCGAGATAACTGACCTTGGAGCGTGCAGCAAGGACGCCAGCCAATCCGGGTGAATAGTCACTCATTTTTTACCTACCTCCTTATTTTTGTGCGGTATTGAAGCAGACAATTGATCTGTATCCATTTTAGCCTAGCGAGGCATACAGGTAAAGCAAAGTCATTTTTGACGGTGTTCTTGTGATCTAAAACGGTACTTTGAAACCTGCTATAATCTCTTCGATATGTCATCTGAAATTATTGGAACGGGGCGGGCCTTGCCTCAGCGTGTCGTGACAAATGACGCGCTTGCAAAACAATTTAACCTAAGTGCCTCGGAGATCTTCCGAAAAACGGGTATCCAAAACCGATACTGGGCAGAACCTTCGGAGAAACCCTCGACTCTTGCGGTTGTGGCGGCTAAAAATGCGCTTGAAGCGGCGGGGTGTCATGCTCGTGATATTGATCTGATTTTGGTGAGTACGACAACGCCGGATATGTATTTTCCCTCAACAGCTTGTCTTGTTCAAAGAGATTTGAAAGCGCGATCCATTCCTGCTTTTGATATCAATGCCTCTTGTTCTGGATTTTTATATGCTTTGTCGCTTGCAGATCAATATATTAAAAACGGCAGAGCAAAGACCGTACTTGTCATCGCAACAGATTTAAAGTCCCGCTTTATTAACCCAAAAGATCAAACAACGGCGATTTTATTTGGTGATGGTGCGGGCGCGGTGGTGTTGAGGAGAGGGGTGTCCGGGATTCAAAAGATTACCCTGGGTGCAGACGGGGCTTTTCAGCAACTCATTGATCTTCCCGGTGGGGGCGCGCGTCTTCCGATCACGCTTCAATCTTTGAAAGAAGAACGTCATTACATGCAAATGCAGGGAAAACGGCTTTTCCGTATTGCGGTCAGAAAAATGGAATCAACGCTCACCCAATTTTTAAGTGAAGCCTCTCTTTCTTTTGATGAGATTGATTTTTATCTGTTTCATCAAGCCAATTTGCGGATTTTAGAAGCCCTTTTTAAGCGAATTTCTTTGCCGAGACATAAAACAGAGATCACACTTTCTCAGTTTGGGAATACTTCTTCTTCGACGATTCCCATTGCTTTGGATGTTGCCGTGCGGGCCGGGAAGCTAAAAAAGGGAGACCGTGTGGTGTTTTCGGCCTTTGGCGGGGGAGTGACTTGGGGAAACGTCCTGCTTAATTGGTAAAAATAGGGTTGTCAAAGCCTCCTTTAGAAATCAGTTCTTCCTCTTCTAAAAGATCTCATGTTATAATCGCCGCTTATCTTTATTAGAGAGACGCGAGAGTGGCGGAATTGGTAGACGCGCCAGATTTAGGATCTGGTGGGATTTCCTGTGGGGGTTCAAGTCCCCCCTCTCGTACTCGATGGTGGTTCTTCACTTTGTCTGATTTGAGAAGAAGGACGCCTTGTCGTGAATTTGACATCTATTGGGGCGGACGATAAAATGTCGACGTCCCACGAAGAGAAGAGGTCTATGAAAGTTCAAATTGATGAAATTACACCCGTTAAAAAGTCCCTCACCATAGAGATTCCAGAAGAGGTGGTCTCAAAAGCTTTTTCCAAGGCTTATGCCACCTTAGGTCGGCAAGTGAAGGTCCCAGGATTTAGACCGGGAAAAGTCCCTCTTTATTTATTGGAGAAAAAATACGGCCCTTCTGTCACCGAGGATATTATGCGAGAGCTCGTGCCGGATTATTACCAAAAAGCGGTTGAAAAAACGGGCATTTTCCCCGTAGAATTTCCTTCTTTTGACAAAATTGAGCCCAAAAGAGGTGAAGCGCTCTCCTTTACAGCGACGGTTGAGGTGAAGCCTGTCATCACGATCAGTGATTATAAAGGTGTTGTTGTGCCCTTGATGGCGGCCACAGTGACGGATGCCGATGTGGATAAGGCGCTTACGGCAAAACAAGAGCAGCATGCACAGCTTGAAACGTGTCTCGAAGAGCATGAGATTGTCTCCGATGATTTTGCCATTATTGATTTTGAAGGGGTTTTAGATGGAAAACCCGTTCAAGACGGAAAACAAGCGGGTTACACCATTCAAATTGGCTCCAAAGCTTTTCCACCCCCTTTTGAAGATGAATTACTGGGAAAAAAACAGGGAGACGTTTTTGATTTAAGTATTCCGTATCCAGAGGATTTTCAGAATAAAGCCATCGCGGGGAAATCCATTGATTTTCACGTTGAAATTCAGGAAATAAAGAAAAAAATATTACCCGCGCTTGATGATGAATTTGCAAAAGATCTTGAATGTGAAACACTAGATGAGCTTAAAACTAAGACCAGGGAAACCCTAGAGACGGAAGCAAAACACAAACAGGAACATGATCAGAAAAAAGCCCTGATGGATAAACTGATCGACGCAAACCCCTTTGACATTCCTGCCGCCTTAGTCGCACATGAATTAAAAACCATCATGGGTTCTTTCCCGGATCAGCAAGGCGTGTCTGAAGATTCAGAGAAAAAAGAAGCTTTAATGCGGGAGTTGGAGCCCTTGGCTCGTCATCGTGCCGCTGAGAGCTTAATCTTAACGCAAATTGCTGAGCAGGAGGATGTAAAGGTAAACGATGCGGCCGTCGAGACTGAGCTTGAAGCGATTGCAGAAAGACGTGGCGCAACGATCAAAGAAGTTAAAAAAATGTTTTACCAAAAAGAAGGGGCATTAGAAGGCTTAAAATCTCAAATGAAAGAATCTCAAGTGCTTGATTTAATTTATGCGCAAGCAAAATTTGAAGCGGTGGCAGCAGTCACAGCTGATACAGCGAAAGGAGAAAAAGCCTAATGTTAGTGCCGATGGTAATCGAACAATCCAGCCGGGGTGAGCGTGCCTATGATATTTACTCCAGACTCCTGAAGGATCGCATTATTTTTTTGGGAACGGGGATTGATGACAATGTTGCAAATGTAATTATTGCCCAACTCTTATTTCTTGAGGCTGAAGAGCCAGAAAAAGATATCTTTATCTATATCAATTCCCCCGGTGGCGTCGTGACTTCAGGCATGGCCATTTATGATACGATGCAATATATCAAACCCGACGTCTCGACGATTTGTATCGGACAAGCCGCGAGTATGGGGGCTTTATTATTGCAGGCAGGTGCGGCTGGAAAACGTTACGCTTTGCCCAACGCTAGGATTATGCTGCACCAGCCCAGTGGTGGTTTTCAGGGACAGGCAACGGATATCAGTATTCATGCCAAGGAAATCCTTCGCATTAAAGCCAATTTAAACAGTATTATTTCCAAACATACGGGAAAAACGGTTAAAAAGGTTCAGGATGATACTGAGCGTGATAACTTCATGTCCGCTGAGGAAGCAAAAGCCTATCGCCTTATTGATGAGGTGATAGAACATGCAGATAGCATCAAGAAAAAATAGAAACAAGTTTCAGATAAGATCTTTTAAGGAGAATCATGGCAAAGCAGGAAAAAATAGACGGCCTACTACGGTGTTCCTTTTGTGGAAAAAACAGGGATGAAGTCAAGAAACTGATTGCGGGGCCGACTGTCTATATCTGTGACGAGTGTGTTGATCTTTGTAATGACATCATTGCTGAGGAGTGGGAAGAAGAGAAAGACGAACGTTCTTCGTCAACGCCAAAGCCGATGGATATAAAAAAGACATTGGATCAGTACGTGATTGGACAGGATCAGGCCAAAAAAGTGCTTGCGGTTGCCGTGCACAATCATTACAAACGTGTGGCATCAAACGCGCAAAATGACGATGTTGAGTTACAAAAAGGGAACATTTTGATGGTGGGTCCCACAGGGACGGGCAAAACCCTTTTAGCGCAAACTTTGGCGCGAATTATTGATGTTCCTTTTACCATTGCGGACGCAACAACATTAACTGAAGCGGGTTATGTGGGTGAAGATGTTGAAAACATCGTTTTGAAACTCCTTCAAGCCGCTGATTATGATGTCGAAAAAGCGGAGCGTGGCATTGTCTACATTGATGAAGTCGATAAAGTGTGTCGGAAAAGTGATTCTCCCTCCATTACACGAGATGTTTCTGGGGAAGGGGTTCAGCAGGCCCTTCTAAAATTGATCGAAGGCACCATTGCAAATATTCCGCCGCAAGGGGGACGGAAACATCCGCATCAAGAATTTATTCAGGTTGATACAACTAATATTTTATTTATTTGTGGTGGGGCTTTTATTGGATTAGAAAATCATATCGAAAATCGGATTTACAAAAAGTCGATGGGTTTTGGTGCAGATCTGAAAGCCAAAGGGGATAGAAAAGTTGGAGAACTTTTATCAAAAGTTCAAGGTAAAGATCTGATCCAGCATGGTTTAATTCCAGAATTTGTTGGGCGTCTGCCTGTTGTGGCGACTTTAGATGATTTGGATGAAGCGGCATTGGTGCGGATTTTGAGTCAGCCTAAAAATGCCCTTGTTAAACAATACGAAAAACTTTTTTCTTTGGAGAAGGTCAAACTCAAATTTACAGAAAGTGCACTTGCAGCGATTGCGAAAAAGTCATTTGAGCAAAAAACGGGTGCCCGCGGTTTACGTTCGATTCTTGAAGAGGTGATGTTGGAGGTCATGTATGAGATCCCTTCGCTTAAAAACGTAAAGGAATGTCTTGTGACAGAGGAAGTGATTAAAGGTGAGGGAGAGCCACTTCTTTTGTACGAACGTGAAAAAGGGATTAAATCAGCTTAGTCATAGAATAAGTCTAAAAAAAGGCCCACCATTTTCCTAGAAAATGGTGGGCCTTTTTTTATTTGTGTTTTGCGGCACTGGCTTGTGCCAGATTGACGAGTTCTTTAAGATCCATTGCGTAAACTTGAATCCGTTTATTTGTATCGGCAGTGATAATACGTCTGCCCGTGTCACTGAAGGCAATACCATTGGTGAAACTGGAGAGCCGACGTGTTGCAAGAAGTCCTTTTTCTGATGTGAGATCCCAAATTTTTGCGGCCTTGTCTGCGCTGGTGGTCGCAATTTGTTTGCCATCTCTGCTAAACGCAACACCCGTCACCGTATCCGTGTGTCCCACAAAAGTATGCAACATTTTTCCAGAGGAAATTTCCCACGTTTTTGCTGTTTTATCGCTACTGGTGGTTGCGATTAGTTTGCCATTTGGGCTAAAAGCGACGGCGACAACGTCACCTTGGTGTCCTGAAAATGTTGTTTTGATTTCCCCTGAGTTGACGTACCAAATGATGACGGTTTTGTCCGTGCTTACTGAAGCTAAGAGTCTTCCATTGGGGCTAAAAGCAATATCGGTGACCGGCCCGGAATGCCCTTTAAGACTGAGCAATGCTGTTCCCGTTTGGGCATCCCAAATTTTTGTCGTTTTGTCTGCGCTGGCTGTCGCGATCCGCCTTGCATCAGGACTAAAGGAAACACCGATTACACGCTTGGTATGACCTGCGAGTGTCAGTAACATTTTTCCAGAATCCGCATCCCAGATTTTAGCTGTTTTACCGGGATGGGTTGTCGCGATTCGTTTTCCATCAGGGCTGAAAGTAATGCCTGTGACTTTATCGGAGGGGGCATTCAGGGAGAATAAGGCCGCTTGTGAGGGCTGATCCCAAATTTTTGCGGTTCGATCTAAGCTGCTTGTAACAAGCTGTTTGCCATCAGGACTGAAGGCCACCGCACTAATGAAACTTGCGTGTCCTCGGATGGAAGAGAGCATCTCGGCTGAATGTGAATCCCAAACTTTAGTTGTTTTGTCCCAACTGCTTGTTGCGAGTTGATTGCCATCGGGGCTGAAGGCCACACGGGTGATCGTACTGAGATGTCCTTTGAACAGTAGGAGGGGTTTTCCTGTACGGATGTCCCAGATACGTGCTGTTTTGTCTGTGCTGACTGTGGCGATTCGTTTGCCATCGGGAGCGAATGCAAGTCCGTTAACGCTGCCAGAATGACCTTTAAGAATGATGTGCTTTTGACCCGTTTTATCCCAAATCCGAGCGGTTTTGTCCGCGCTGGCTGTTGCAATCCATTTTCCGTTGGCGCTCACTGCAACTTGGGTGATGTTGTCTGTGTGCCCTGCGAGGGTTTGCAGTATTTTTTCGGATTGCAGATCCCAAATGATTGCTATTTTATCTTTGCCTCCCGTGATCACCCGCTTTCCAGTGGGATCAAATTTAACACTGTTGACGCCTGCAGTATGTCCTTGTAGGGTCGAAATAACTTCTCCTGATTGGGTGTTCCAGATTTTCACGGTCTGATCTGAGCTTGCAGTGGCGATTTTTGAACCATCAGGGTTGAAGGCCACTCCATTGACACTACCTTTATGGCCTTCGAAAAAATGCAGTCTTGTTGCTGTTGCTGGCTGCCAGATGATGACTGTTTTGTCTGCGCTCGCTGTTGCGATCTGTAGGCCATCGGGGCTGAAAACCACATCATTTATTTTCATCGCATGACCACGGAGCGTTGTCCTTTCGCTCAGTTTTGATGAATGTTGTACGAGTCGGTCGATGTGTATTCCGAGCGTATTGTCCAATCTGACCGGTTTTTGAGTGGCTTTGAGCATCAGGGCGAGTTGTTGTTCTGAATTGAGCCCCAAACGCGGCTGAGAAATGGGGGGACGTTTTTGAGTGGGAAGTGAGACTTGTTTCTTTTCCCCTGTGGGCTGTTTGTTTCTAGCATTGCGTTTTTCGATTTCAGTCTGTTTGCGTTTGGCTTCGGCATTTTGTCGTGCGATTTCGGCTTTTTTGGCTTTTGATGTGGCGAGTGCCAGTCTTTCGATTTCAGTCTGTTTGCGTTTGGCTTCGGCACTTTGTCGTGCGATTTCGGCTTTTTTGGCTTTTGATGTGGCGAGTGCCAGTCTTTTGATTTCAATCTGTTTACGTTTGGTTTCGGCGTTTTCTTGTGAGATTTTGGTCTGTTTTGTTTTTGATATAGCAATAGCCAGTCGTTTTTCCGTTTCTTTGTGTTCTTCTTGGACTTTTTCCCATGTTTGTTTGACTTCTTCTGCCTGAGATCTTGCCCTATTTGCCCGTTTTTCTGCTTTTTCTTGTTTCAATTCGGCCTGTTTTCGTGCTTTTCCGGCTTCCTCCACTTTAATGGCCGCGATTTGAATGCGCTTTTCTGCCTGTTTTTCCTGATTGAATGCAAAGAGCGTAACGCCAACCGAGAGGAGTAAAATCGCGGCGAGTGAGGCCGAAATACGTCGAAATCGTCGCGCTGTTTTCATTGCTTTTTTTGTCTGGTTTTTAGAACTTGTGAGCTTTTGTTTTGCTGCTGTATCGTCGAGATTTTTTTCATAAACTTTGCGATCTTCTAAAAGAATGGGGACCAATCCCTCGTGAAAAAGAACGAAATTTCCGTCATCAAGCGGGCGCAGGATGCGTTCTCTGTCTATGAATGCCCTTAAAATTTTTGAAATTATTTTGGGTGTGCCTTGACAGGATTTGCTCAGTACGCTCAGGGATACTGAGCGTTTCTCTCCCTCGGAAGTCACCAAACAAATAGAGAGTTTTTTTGCAATTTCTTTTGATTCGTTTTGTCGGTCAATGGCATTTTCGATATGTGTCTCAAGGAGTGATGTCATGCCGCCCAAGTTACTGTAGGTACTGAGGTTTATGCTTAAGCTTTCCTGCTTGACTGCGCTTGCCCAGAGCTGGGAGAGAAGCAGCTGTAAGTAGGATGCGTCAAAGCCTACTCCAGCGTGCCTAATTTCTTGGTATTGAAAATCTTTGAGCTTGGAAGACTGTGAGGAATCAGCGGTCGGTAAGTCTGTCAGAATATGTTCGAGCAGTTCGGCATCGATGTGTGCAGGGCCTTTTGCGGAGGGGCGCTGTTGTCGATGGGCCTGTAAGGGTTTTTCGATTGCATCCCGTGTTTGGCTCGCACTTAAGGGGTTCAGTTTATAGGTTCTTGTGAAAAACTGAGGGATTTTTTTTCTGAAATCGTCAAGCATTTGTAGATTTTCTTCTCGGATCGAAATCAGAAACCTGACACGTGGGTCGGCGTGATTGATGGCCTCAATGAGTTCTTTGTCTCGCTCTTGAATTTCCGCCTCGCTACCGGATTGATCCAGGTATTTCTCAAACTGGTCGAGCAGGATGATGATATTGCCATCAAGCAGTTTTGTGGCCGTAGTGAGCACGGATGAGAGGTCGGCGTTGAGATCTAAGTCTTCTGGTGATTGTTCTTCGAGAACATCGCCTAAAACGGATCGGAGGCTTTCTTTTAATTGTTCCGTTTCGCTCAATGCTACAATATTTGGTTTCTGAGCCAAAGCCGAGATCAACTCTGCTTTAATTGTTTGTTTGAGCGGTAATAATCCGTCGCTTTTTCTAGATCTTTGGTTTTGTTGCAGCCAATCTTTAAAAGAGATGATCACTCTGTTAAAGGAAATATTTCGTGTCAGCGGTGTTCGCGTTTTCTTACGCAGTAAGGCTGCCACGCCAGCATTTAAAAGAGAGGTTTTCCCGACGCCACAGTTTCCGAAAAGGAAGGTGAGTCGGGCAGTGAGAAGAGATGCGATGACTTCTTGTGTTTCTTGGTCCCGCCCGAAAAAATAGGCCTGATCTTGTTCTTGAAAGGAGGATAGTCCCGGATAGGGTGTGTCTATTATTAGTTTATTTTTCATGTCCACCTCAGATCTTGTGTCCTGATCTCATGTCGTCGAGGGACACGAAACCATGCAAATGAAGGGCTTAGTCAATGCGAATTTGTGCGATACCCTGTGATTTGGGTTTTGCTTGGATCATGCTGGAAATCCTTGGGGCTGCGATTCTCTGTTTTTTTTTTGCCCCATCTTAGTCGAGTTAGGATAAAAATACTGCGCATGCTTAAATCCTGATAAGCCTTTCCAAAAATAAAAAAACGAATAAAATTTAGAATACACTTAAGATAATCCGAATCAGTGAATGGCGAATTATACCATATTTATTGAGAATGTGTGTATTTTAGGGGAAATAACCCTCTTAATCTTTACTTTTAAGCGACTAAAACAAGCTTTCATGTGATCTGGCTTGTCTCTCCCTAAAGAGGTCAAACGCCCTAATTTAGGACCTAAATGACAGGGAATACCCGGCTAATTTGAACATGGAAATGGAATATATCCTTTGAAAAATGTGCTTTGATTTGAACAACACTCCCTTAAGGGAGTGTTGTTAGGTTTGGGAGACTGTCTGTGTGTTTCCTGCGAAGGTGACGTCCATTGTGGCACAGTCGTCTGAAAAAACAATGTCAATCACGGTTGTTCCCGTGCCGTCATTTATGGCGATCTCTCCTCCCCCAATTTTGAGGTTTTCGCAGATGATGATGTCGCTGGCAATCAAGGCGATCGTTCCGTTGGTTGGATGTGCGACATCTCCTACAATGTTGCGACCAACGCTGTTGTTCCCGGAAACGGAGATATCGTTTGATCTGTACGTAGTCCCATCATCCCCTTGGAAATCCTCGCTGTATTCACAGCCGGTGAGTGACCCCAGTGACCCGGAGCATCTGACGCTCATGTTGAGGGTAAAGCTTGTTGTTGCAAAACTCATCTGCACATTCCCATAGGAAAAGGTTAAGCTATTCCCTACAGTCCCCGAAATATCTGCGTTTCCGGCCGAAGCAAAAAAAACACTACCGTTAATGGTTACTCTTTCCGCTCCGGAGACAATGCAAAAGTTTTGATAAGTCAATTCGCCACGACTTTGATCATTTGAAATATCGGCGATCAGTGTTCCACCACAGGCCCCTGAAAGGGTGCCACTTGTTGTAATTTCGTCTATGGGGGCGACGCTTTGTTTTGAAGCTTGTTTTATGGCTTCGCTGGCTGCGATCGAAAGCTCGACTGCATTTTCAGTGTTTGCAGTGGCAGGACTCAGATTGCCCGTAAAGTTAGAGCCACTTCCTCTGAAAGGGCCGCCATCCTCCCCGCCACCACATCCGAAAAAACCAATTACAAGAAGAAGTAAAAGTGAGTGTTTTTTTGAAAATTTCATAAAATAAGGCCTCCCGTCTTCAAGGGCTAGGAGTAGAATATGTCTACTCTGTCGCAGATTTTGGTATTGATTTTACGGGGTTTTCTTTTGGTCATACACTGGAAATCTTACTATAATTTGAAGCATCTATTCAATAGAGTGGTCTTTTGAGACAAAAATGAGTCCTGGAGCAAATTCTTGAATCTTGTGGTTTTCTATGCCCATAAACCTAAACTTTCTTTATTGATTCTTATTACAATATTCTGTGTGATACTCTTAAGCTTGTATTCACGGGATTTGTTGCTCATCATGAGAATATCTAACTTACGTGTTTTTAACAATCTTACTGGGTTCTTTGTTTTTCTCTCTTCCCTTCTTATCGTGCCACTTGTGTATGCCGAAAAAGGAGACTGGACTTTCAGCCTGACGACGGGTGTTTATAAGCCCTCACTCAAAACGCTGAACAAAATTATTAAAAATCCGAATAAAGCGATTCTTCAAGATCCTAACTTTCAACTGACGCCGAATACTGCATTTACGGCGAATATTCGAAATATAGAAATTCCCGCATTCGGGGCAAACAATACCTACGGTTATGAATTGAGCAAAAAAACAGGTTCAGGAAATGCTTTTGTCATTACCTTAGGGATTTGGAATGCCGTGCAAGAGGCGGATGACATTGCGCCTCAGATCACTGGAGCAAATGTCAGCGATTTTGAAAACGTCCCGAGAAGCACACGATATGATGTCTCTCTAACGCAATTGTGGCTGGGATGGCGTTACGCACTTTTTGAGCCGACCCCACGCAACAATCTTTTTCTCGATTTTGGCCTGATCGGGGTCTCTTACGCACAACTCACCATCGATACCCTCTTGAAGGTCCCCGAATTGGCGGGTGACGGATTCCCAATCGTCAGTTCGCTTGAGGCAACGGGTTGGGGACATACAACCCGTTGGGGCATTGGAGGCAGTTATGCGATTAATAAATGGGTGGGCATCTCTATTCGTGCAGCCTATGTCATTGGAAGAATTAGTAAATTGAAAGTCCAGCGGTTTTTTCCCTCAGGATTTTCGACCCCGCCTCAGCCTACAAACCCAAACCTCCCTCCCCCGGAAGTTCCTGATCTGGAGCCACGCCCTGAACCCGGGGATACCATTCAATTTGCAGATACACAATCTCTTGACCCTAATCTGGAACGAAGAAGCAATGTTCAAGATTTTGAACTCGAACTGGATGGCTTTGAAGCACAAATCGCACTTCAATTCTTTTTTTAGTCCCCCTTTGCAGGTCGTTTTTCCTTGAAGGTGGAGGTCTACTCTGTTCCCTAAATTTAAGAAGGGTAATCGTTTTTTAGGTCAAAGTGATGCGCAAACATATTTGTAGATCACTGTCCATCTTGCTTGACATATTCTTACTTTTTTTGGTATAAAATTGAGACGCTACTTGACGATCTCTCTACTTTGAGTTACGGAGGTATATCTGATGGCTACAAAGAACTTTACTTTATTCTCACTTCTTTTGGCTGTTTTTTTTCTATTTTCATCCCAAGTTAAAGCGCAATCTACAGTGACCCTTACCACCACTTCTACAGTAAATTCCCTCTCAAATGACCCTATCTTGGGTTGCACGACCTGCGCTGCTGTTAATAGTGCAACAGACCCCTTTCCCGATACTTCACGGCCCATCTTTCGAGGTGATCCAGAACAAGCCCTCCTCCCTCAGGCGATTGCAGACGGGCTGCCACCCGATAACCAATTTGGTGTGGGCGTTCCAGCAGGCAGTAGCAACTTTCCTCTCTCTATCTCAAGTCCATTCTCAGCGACCTTTTCTGATGGCGTCTCTATCACAAGTTCAAATACATTCTCTTCAACCCCTGCCGCAGGTGGCGGGAACAATAACACGATTACCCAAAGTATTAATCAGTTCACACCCGGTGGGACTTTGGTCACCGGTGTCGATCAAGACTTTGCGATTCTTTTCACCATTACTTCCTTGACGGACCCTGATGGCAATTTGGTGGGCACAGCGACTGGCACATTTACGCAAACCATCAATGGCGTGACCGTTAATGGAACGACTGCATTTGATAACACAAACGGATTTAGCGGAACCAATATTGACAACGGTTTCACAAGCGACGGTAGTTTTTTTACCCCTAATTAAGCGAAATATCAAGGCATTTTTCGCGTTATTTTGTTACCCATTTGTTCTTTGTTTTCTGAAATTTATGGAGACGAAGTCCAAAAGGTCTATTTCGTACTACTGCGAAATAGACGGCCTGTAAGATGGGCCAATCAATAAAGGAGGTTCTATTATGAGAATACATAAGCTGGTCCTTCCTATATTTCTTGGAAGTGTCTTACTTAGTGGTACGGCGTATTCCCAGCAGATTGAAACAAATACCTCTGCAACAACGCAAGGGTCTACTCAGTTTGGTTTTTTACCGAATGGAGCGGATTTAGGTGTATTTATGCAGACGACGGTTGCACCAACCTGTACAACCGTCTCGACAAATGTGCAATCCTGTGGCAGTGACGGTGGAACCGCCGTTGGGGATAACGATAACTTTGTCAGGGTGGATCAAATGCCGGGTTCTTTTACGGATAGTCCTATCCCTGGTGATGTTTCGACTTTGCCCAATTTTGCGTGTGGGCCTGCGGTGAGCCATGTTGATTGTCTTTCTTTACTGAATACAATTGGCTCTGGTTCTCCCAATGTGGGAGGTAGCCAGACGGCACCCCGTGTGTTTGGCGGTATTCCCGGTACCAGTCTTGATGGACGTGATTTTCTTGGGAATGTGGGTTCAAGTATCGTCATCGGTGATGGTGGCGCAACTGCGGGTATGCCTGATGGTTTTATCAGTACCAGCATTACCCGGGCGGCTTTTGGTGCGGTCAGGGTTGGAATCGACCAAGGTATTGATCACACCATTGATCTGGGTGGCGGAAGCCTTATGACTGTGAGTACGACTACAAATGGGTCGGTACTGTCCTTTAACGCACAGCGTGATACAGTACCTAATGGTTCTTGTTTTGCCATAGGTACCTGCCTCACAACCACGCTGGATATCAATCAGGGCCCAGCGGATGGGTTTGGCGCACTGACCCTGAGTTCAAGCGCAGGGTTTATCGGGTCTCCGCTTAGCGGCAATCCCCAATCCCCAGGAGCGGGTGCATTTGTGACACCCGGTTTGAATACGGGTATTGCACCTGCTGTGGGTGATTTCGATGACGCATTTGGTGTCGCGCCTTGCGCGCCGAATACGTGTTTCGGTTTCCCGTGATTTTGTTGTTTGTTTGCGAGTGACCTCTCGTAAAATTTCTTATCTCTCGTTAGGATGAGTCCTTACCTTATCGAGGGATAGAATCAATGCACAAAACATCGTGCAGAAGATGTCGAGGGAAGTGTTCTCTCGACAAAAAACAAAAGGAGGGTGTATGAAATTACATCGTATATTATTAACAGGATTTTTGGGTGTTTTCCTGATGGCTGGATCGGCCTTTGCCCAAAATATCGACACCAATACCTCGGTGACGACTGTCGGGTCAACCCAGTTTGGGTTCGAAATCACAGCAGGCCAGTTGGAAACCGTAATGCAGGCTACAGCAGGGTCTCTTGGAGGTACCAATTGTTCTCGGGTCGGTGGCCTCTTGGAGTGTGTCGGAACAGCCGATGGCACAAGCACGGCATACGTGCGTGTCGACGGCATGCCGGGTTCTTTTACCGACAGCCCAATCCCAGGGGTCGTCTGGGCACCCGGTGAGCAGAATTTTGCTTGTGGTCGGGTTGTTGGTGGTGCCGGAAATACACCTGGAGGAGGGTCTTGTCGATCTAACTTCAGTTTAGCGGCTACGTTTACCAACACACAAACTGCACCGGAATTTGGGAACGGCACAGACCGTGACTTAGTTGGGATAATCAGTGTCGCTGTTGACATGGGTTCCGCCAACGAACCGGGTATGCCCAATGGTTTCATGAATTTCACCATGGATCCAACTAACGGAGAGGCTACGATTGATCAATTCATCGATCACACTGTGAGCTTAGGTGATAACGACATGGTCTTCACGCAACGAGATACCTCTGGTACCTTTACTGCGGGTACGGACAGTGGGATTAATCCCGTCGCGGTTAACGGCGATCTTGCGATGGTGTCACGAATGACACTTGCCCAAGGTGGCGCCGGAGTCGGTGCCGGAAATACCTTTGGTGGTTTAACCTTGGATGTAACGACGAACTTTCCTGGAAACGGAACAGATCCAGGTCAAGGTGAGTTTGTTACGCCAGGCTTAAATACCGGACAAGATCCTGATCCCACCTCAGGATTTGGCGCCGAATGGGACGGATTTGCTTTTCCATGATCCCTTCCTCGTAAAGAAATATTTGTTTCACATTCTTGTGGGGGCATGCCCCCCACAAGAACTGTGAGAACTGAATCCCCCCATTTTTCTTTTTTGCCCTGTTTGTTTCTTAAATTTAAATAAAATAAGATAGACTTAGCTTATGAGGAAGACCAACTTATTATTCCTATGCTTTTTTTCCTGTTTTTTTGTCTTGTTTTCATTTCAAGAAAAGTCATTTGCCGCCTCAGAAACACTGGAGAAGGTCTTTGATCAGGCGATTCGACTATATCAGGAGAAAAAAAATAAGGAAGCTGAGGTACTCTTTCTCCGTATTTTAGAAGAAGATCCGACGCAAATTCGCCCTCGTCAATTTCTGGGACTTATTTATGCCCGTACAGGTCGAGAAAATGAATCCTATGTGATGTATGAGGAAATTATTGCCCAGAATACAAAACATTGGGGTGGGCACTACGGTTTGGGACTTCTTTTAAAACAGCAGAAAAATTATGAACTTGCAAGCGCTTCTTTAGAGGAAGCGGCTGCGCTTGCGCCCAAAAATATTAATATATGGTTGGAATTGGCTAAAATTGCCGAGTTGCAAAATAATCATGCAAATGCAGTGAAACCCTATCAAATGATTCTTCAACTTGCAAAAAAAGGCTCCGAACAAGCTGAATTTGCAAAGAGTCGCCTTGAAGATATCGGTGACGATGTGGGCTTGGCTGCTCAAGTATCCTCCCTGATTAAAAAAGCCGAGGTCTTGGTGAAGGCTGAGGATTTTGAAGCGGCCATCCCGCTTTATGAAGAGGCCGCATTGTTGCTTCCAGGAGGGACAAAAATTAGATACATCTTGGGGGATATTGCTTCACGTGGGGGAAAGATTGAAAAAGCCGAATTGGCTTTTATCGAGGCCATCGAAATTGATCCGAATTACCTGCCCGCGCACTATGCACTGGGGCAACTTTATGAATTTTTAGTGCGAATTGACGAGGCGATTGCAAGTTATGAACGCATACTTAAGATTAGTCGGGATGAAGAACTGCCACAGGTGAGTGGCGCAAAAGCCGCTCTTTTTCCCTTACTTGATAGAAAGGAGGCAAACGAAAAGACCGCTGCGGCCAGCGACTTTTCCGACAAAAAAGACTGGAAAAATGCTGAAAAAGCCTACAAAGATGCGGTCGGTATCGAACCGGAAAGAGGTCTCCCATATTATAATTTAGCCCATTTTTATCATCAAGTGGGTCAAGAAGCGCTTGCGGACATCGTTATAGGTGAGGCACTTATAATCGAGCCTGATTCAAAAGGTCTTCATCTTTTATCTGGAGGTGTTAATCTAAAGCGTGGTTATTATATGAAAGCGATGGAGGGATATATCAAGGTCATGTCCCTCTTATGGGATCAACAAGAAAGTCTGCTTTATCGGAAAGCTTTTTCAGGTGTCGTTGAGGCTTCAGTCCTTTTTTTAAAAGCAAGACCTCAGGTGAATCTGCTTTTTACCGAAGGACTGAGAGAATCGGCAAAGAAAAAAAATAAAAAAGCCCTGTCTCTTTTTTTGCAGGCCTCCGCACGCTTGCCTGAGAGTCCCGTGCTTGCAAATGCGATCGGATATACCTATTTGGAGCTTGGAGAACCTCAGCAAGCTTATCTGCAATTCAAAAGAGCCATCGACCTCTGGTCGGGTTATTTTCCTGCGCGTCTATCACTTGCAAGAGCAGCCGCAGAACAACACAGGTTTCATACCGCAATAACATCTTACCAACGTCTATTGAGACTTCCGCTCAGTGATTTGGATCGTCTGAATTTGTCACCCGTCTCTCTTAAAAAAGAGTTTTTTGAGGTGGTTTTAGGCTGGCAAAGTACACGGGAATTGACGCGACGTTTATTCAAACAGGGTGTTGCTGCAATGTCGCAAGGCCAATACGGAGAAGCGATTAATCTTTTCCAAGCGGCAAAAAATGAAGAACCTGAGAACAAGCCACTTTTATTTTCTTTAGGCACTGCTTACAGTTCTTCAAACAATTTCCCTCAAGCCATAACGCAATTTTTGGAACTTTTGATGCTTGATTCTGAATATCCGGGTGTTTTGATGCGGCTTGGCATCCTTGAGGAAAAAAGCGAAGTCTTATTAAAAGCAAAACAGACCTATGAAAAGATTTTGAAACTGGGTGACAAAAAATCTCCAGAGTATCAATTGGCAAACAAGCGGCTCATTGAAGTGAAATCCCTCTTGAAGCAGCGGCAATTTGCCTCAAGACACCAAAAAAGGGGACTAAAAGTACTCTTGGCAGAGAATCCAAGCCCGGAAATGTATGAACGAGCGATTTGGGACTTACAGCGTGCAATTGATCTACACCCAAAACAAGTGACCTACCACTATAATATGGGACTCGTACAAGAAAAGTCTCTTTTTATTGGGCAAGCGGGTTTGACGGGCGTCATTCAAGAAAAAATTTGGAACGATCCCCATTTTTTTGATCAAGCGATTGCATCCTATGAAACAGCACTTCGTCTGGATTCAAACTATCTTCAGGTCTACAACCGACTCGCAAGATTGTATGAAGCGCTTAACGAAACAAAAAAAGCAATTTCTGTCTATAAAAGAGGATTAGCCTTAGGGCTTAGTTCAGACTTGCAGGAAATAAAAAACATGAAACAAGGTCTTAAAACCATTACAAAACGTCTGAGTGGTCGTCTGACCGTCAACACAACGCGCAACAGCAACTTGGCTGTCTCCGATCCTCCTGAAGGGGATGTCTATAATGCACTTTCGTTAAATTTCAGATATGTGCTGTATGAGAAAAACCGTCTTATTATCCCCTTGTCTTATACTCAAACGACTACGACCTATTTCAATGCACAAACTTTTTTTAGCAGCAGTGGATTGGGTCTGGGCATTGAACGAAGAATTCTTTATCCCCTAACGTACACCTTAAGCACACGCTACACATCGTCTTTTCAAGAAGGAATTGGTTTGCAATCTACGGGAATTCGGGGAAATACGGCCCTTCGTTACCGAGGCTCATTACCCAATAGAGCCTCGCTCGACTATAGTTTTTCATCATTGACATTTGAAGGTGATCCCAGCTTTGATCGCACGAACCAAAATATTGGACTCTCTCTGAGTCAAAATTTTTTACGGTCTCATACGCTTACGATTTCTCATCGCTTTTCTGTACAAGATACCCCTGGAAATCTGATCTTCAACTCTGAAACCTATCGAACAAACCTTCAAGTCCAGAGACGACTTTCCGATGGAAAAATTTTGCGCGCATCTGGGACGGTGTCGATCGAAATTTTTACTGGAGAGGCCGAAATAGACAATAGCCCCTTTGCTTCTCTCTCGGAGCGGGATGCTTTTATCGTAAACGGGGGTGCGCTACGCACAAGGTTTAGAAAAAATACCTATTTCTCTTACGGTCTTGGTTTGACGATACCCTGGTCCCCGGGTGTCTCACTAAGTTTTGATTACCGCTACGAAAAAAATAAATCCAACTTAGGGATTGATTTTCAGAGGGTGAACCAAAATGTTGCTCTTGATGAAATTATTTCAAACAAGGCCTCAGCTCGCGGGGATTTCAACCGAAAACTGTGGACAATGGGGGTTACTTTTGCATTCTAATGTCCATCGAACACAGGTTTATTTTCTGTCATCGGGCCTATTACGCTCGTTTTTTTTTAGTGTTTTTGTTTTGTTGGCGCAGGGTTTTTATCCCCACCTCGCCTTATCTGCGTTATCAGAGGACCTTACATTTAGCGGGGAATTCAGACATGAATCGGCCTATCGTGTTGTAAAGCCCGTGGCTTTTACAAAAGCCTTAAATCTAATTCGGTTCGAAGCCGTCTATTCTCCCTCTTCTGCTTTTCGACTGACTGCAAAATTGCGTGGTTTTTACGATGCGGTCTATGACTTTCAAAGGATTGACAATATCGCCCCGAGAAATGACCCGCGGACCATTCTTTCAGCTGATTTGACCGAAGCAGAACTCAATGCCTTAAAAATCGATAATCTTCGGGGTGTTTCAATTCGTCAAAAAGAGACCGAGATCAGAGAGCTTTATATTGATTTTGGGGGCCAAATGCTTGATTTTAGAATCGGTCGTCAGATTATTCGGTGGGGCGTTCTCGAAGGGGCCAGAATTACGGATGAAATCAATCCACTGGATTTTCAAGAATTTATTCTGAGAGGGATTCAAGATCGTTATATCCCATTGTGGATGGCCAAGGCGAATCTTTATATTGGAGAAACACGGACTGAATTCCTTTGGATTCCTGATATAGAACCTCACAAACCTGCTGCACCTGGCAGTGAATGGGAACAACTCCAGTCCTTAGAGAATTTAGATGTTCCCCCGCAAACCTTCCTGAATAGCGAATGGGCATTGAAAGTGGATACCCGGTTGGGCCAATGGGACTCGTCCTTCAGTTATTTCTATCATTGGGACGATTTCCCAACGGCGTTTAGAACATTTTTTGACCTCGGAGAATTTGGTCTTTCTCCTGAAGTCAATTTTAATCCACGTCTGACCCGGATACACTCCTTTGGAACCGCTTTTTCAAACAACTTTTCCAACTTTGTTTTTAATACAGAAATTGCCTACATCATTGGGAAAAGATTTGGCACCCGCTTCGGGCGCTTTAACGAGGTCGATGGAAGTTTTACGCCAGATGACAATCTGGAGCTTGAGCTGGGAGAAAAAACACGGGATTATGTGAAGTACGGTCTCGGAGCAGATTTTACCTTACTGGGTCTCAACATGACGGTTATGGCTCAGCAGCAATATATTATTGGTTATGCATCGGATATCATTCAGGACGAATTTGACACCGTTTATTCACTGTTTGTCAATAAATT
>UOGF01000024.1_pt1 | contig 19994 bp, 17 predicted proteins | sample 1989081 | NCBI WGS metagenome assembly UOGF01 (sample SAMEA4712195, study PRJEB27164) | hydrothermal vent metagenome | biome: marine basaltic hydrothermal vent biome; feature: marine hydrothermal vent; material: mineral | place: Pacific Ocean | collected 2011-06-14/2011-07-23 | depth 1719 m
AAATTCGCAAGAAATGTGGTCAGATATTCTGTATTGGGCATCATGCGATCCAGTCGTATTCCTTTGATGTCTTTTTTATGCTGCTCTAAGACTTCCCAGGCTTGCACGCCGTCTTCTGTCGTTGGAAGATTAGGAAAAGCTTCTTTCTCCTAGGGAAGTTCTCGTTCAGGGGGTTTGAATTTGGGATTATTTTTTTGAATGAAGTGTGCTACTTCAGGCGTCTTGGAAAAAAAGACGAGGCCCTGCCCTCTGTCAGGTTCGCTATAGATTTGAAATTTGAACTCCATCAGGCAGCTTTGTATTATGATCTGTCTGCACATCCATCAGCTGACTCTCTTTTAATCCAATAACCTCACTCAAATCCGCATAGCGCAGATCTGCGCCGTCGAGCTTTGCATCTGTGAAATCCGAGCCGTCGAGTCGTGCTCCGCTGAGTACTGCGCCGCTGAGGTCTGCTTCTTTTAAATTCACATTTCTGAAATCAGCCCCGCTGAGACTTACACCCATTAGATGGGCGTGGTTTAAGTCTGCGCCTTGCAGGTCTGTGTAGAAAAAATTGACCCCGCGTAAATCAGCACGTTTGAGGAAGGCGTCTCTTAAATCAGCATTGCTGAGGTCGGCGTTAAAGAGTTTTGCATCGGGTAGTATTGCGTGTCGAAGTGAAGCCTCGCGTAAATCAGTCTCACTTAAATCAGTAAAATCGAGTTGTGTGTGTGTGAGGATTGCGCCTTTTAAGCTTGCCCCTTTGAGTGTTGCGTGCATGAGGTTTGTTCTTTGTAGGTTTGCACCATTCAAATTAGCCTGATTGAGATTGGCAAAACTCAGGTCTATTTTTTTGCCACTGAGATTCAAATTTGAAAGATCTAATTTGGAAAGGTCTTTTTTTAATGCAACGAGCACCTTGATGAGGCTTGTTCTGCTTTGTGCGTGAATATTTTCGGGGCGAAAGAAAAGTGTAAAGAGCTTTTGAGGGAGCAAAAAATTGGGTTTTTTAGGGGAAAAGTGCGCTCTTGCGGGTGTGATATACGTTTTGGCTTCTTCTGGATTTCTTGTTTCAAGTGTTTCAAAAATTGCCATTGATTTTCTAAAAAATGTCTTCGTTTTTTCCTCGTAGTGTTGGGATGCAAAAGCAACGAGCACTAGGTAGAGAAGCAGTGTTGCAGAAAGAAAGTGTTTTGTTTTACGCAGATGTACTTTGGGTTTAAATACGTTCATGATCAAAGGGCTTACGCTATCGTCTTAGAAATTTAGGTCTTTTGAGTATCACCCGTTCTTTGCAATAGGGGCAGCGCAGGAGTCCACGACTAAAAAGGATGTGAAACTTTTTACCGCAGTGACTACAATGACTGGGGATGGTGGCCCGGTGAATCAGCATGTAAAAAAAGGCGAATTGTGGTGCGAGAAAGAGAAGGGCCCATTCCTTAAAAATCAGGGCTGGCACGACAAAAGGCAGGGAAAGTGCTAAAAAGATAAAGAGGTCGTAATATTTGTCTCTGGCGGCTTCATCCAGCTTAAAAAAGAAACGCCGAATATAAACAAAGAGTGCGGCGACAATTGCGATGAAGATGCTGTACTTTAAAACGGGGTTTTGCATTGGTTTAGGGCTTTTTCCCTTTATGAAATGATGAAATTCTGCTTTGCATCGGGGGATATGATTTTATGTTTCAGCATACATTGGCCCAATCTATTTTGCCAAGCCCAAATGATTTACTGTCACTCGTGGACGTTCTCAATTAACGTGAAAGGTTCCTAAGTCTGTTAGACTGCGTTCGTTTTTCCTTTTTGTCTCAAGGAACGTGGTGTATGGGTCGCCATCTCCTCAATTTTTTCAATATCCAAAGAAGAAACGGGGAGTCTTCTTTAATTTGGGAATGAGGATGACAAAATGTTGAATGTAAGGATCCAATTGGCACTGGAAAACGATTTGGCAGCACTTTTTCCGTTTGTCCGGGTTTAGATGCGTTTGAGGATGAATTTTATATCCATCCTCCATTCCAAGCCAAAGGCATCGGGACGAAAGCCATCGACATTTCGTTTCCCCCATATTCTAAAACTGATTCCTTTTTGTGTGTGGCGAATGCAGACATCTTGAAAATGTGGATTCACTGTATTATTTCCCAGAGAGGTCGTTCTGATGTTTTCCCACATCTTGTCAATAACGGTCTTGATCGACTATGCTGTCTTCACTTTGAAGGATAGCCACTTAAAAATATGAAATAAGGAGAACCATTAAATGAGTTCGGAAACCAGCACAAAAGAGACATTTGAATATAAAGCGGAAATGAATCAGCTTTTGAATTTGATCGTACATTCGCTCTACACCCACCCAGAGATTTTTTTGCGAGAACTCATTTCAAATGCTTCCGATGCCTCAAACAAGGTGCGTCATTTAGAAATCACCGATGAATCCATCTTGGATCGCCACAAAGAATTGACGATCAAGATTGAGGTCGATGAAAAAGAACAAACCTTTTCCATTGAGGATGCAGGCATCGGCATGTCCCGTGATGATCTGATCGAAAATATCGGCACCATCGCCTCTTCCGGTACTTTGAAGTTTTTAGAAAAAATGAAAACCGAGAAAGACAAAGTGGGTGATCTCATCGGACAATTTGGGGTGGGTTTTTATGCATCTTACATGGTGACAGATGAAATCACCATTGAGACTCGTCATGCGGAGAAAGATTCCGTCGGCCTGCGTTGGACTTCTTCGGGGCAAGGCGGTTACAGCATCGAAGAAATTGATCGTAAAGAACGCGGTACAAAAATTTCTTTTAAACTCAAAGATGAGTTTAAGGATTTTTCAAAAGAATATAAAATCAAAGAAACCATCAAAAAATATTCCAATTTTGCAGCCTTTCCCATTTTTGTCGGTGAAGAAAAAGTCAATACGATTGAAGCCCTTTGGACCAAAAAGAAAAAAGATTTAAAAGACAAAGAAATTAACGAATTTTACAAATTTGTTGCGAATGATTGGGAAGACCCTTTGGCCCACTTGCAGCTCTCGCTCGAAGGCGTGGGTTCGACTTTTAAAGCCTTGCTCTTTATTCCGCAAAAAGATTCTTTTGATTTGATGCGGACGCAGGAACATAAAACTGTGCAGCTTTACGCGAACAAAGTCATGATTGTGGAAGATTGCAAAGAGCTGCTGCCGGACTACCTTCATTTTATCCGTGGCGTTGTGGACACCGCCGATTTGCCGCTCAATGTCTCTCGGGAAATGGTGCAATCCTCGCCCGTCATGCAAAAAATAAAAACCACGATTACCACAAAAGTGTTGCAGTGGCTTGATAAAATGGCAAAAAAAGACACTGAAAAATACGACAAATTTTACAAGACCTTTGGCAAGCTCTTTAAGTACGGTATCAACAGCGATTTTGCCAATAAAGACAAGGTGATCGACCTACTTCGTTTTGAAACCTCGACCCAGGACGACAAGACATCTTCTTCTTTTAAAGACTATGTCGGCCGAATGAAAGAAGACCAGAAAGAGATTTATTATATTACCGGTGAAAGTCGTGTTCAGGTTGAGAATAACCCTAATATGGAATATTTTAAAAAGCATGAAACCGAGGTGTTGTTTTTAATCGACCCGGTAGATGCTTTTATTATTCCTTCCATTCCAGAATATGATGGAAAAACAATCAAAGCCATCGACAAAGGCGACATTGATTTAAAAGAAGACGATCAAGCAAAAGACGCTAAAGACAACGCGCTTTCAGGGGCCTTGATTGATCTGTTTAAAGAAACCCTCAAAGAGCAGGCGCAGGATGTGAAAATTTCGAAACGTCTCGTGGATTCTGCCGTGACACTGGTGGCAACGGCCGACGGCGCAGACAAACACACCGAGCAACTCATGAAAATGATGGGACAGGACGTACCCAAATCCAAACGTATCTTGGAAGTGAATGCCGATCATCCTGTCATTCGAAATCTCTCAAAACGCTATATCGCAAACGACAAAGACCCCATGCTGGAAAAGTGCATCGTCCAGCTTTTTGAAAGCGCCCAGTTGATTGATGACGAACTCACCTCAAAAAGTGAATACGTCAAACGCATGATGGAAATCATGGAAGAGGCGACGCAGTAGGGGGGGAGCAAACTTCAGTTTTTCAGGGCTTTCCGAAGGACAATGTGATTGAGCATTGTTTTTTGGAAAGCCCTTTTTTGTGATGTAGATGACGATGGGGATGATATTTTGGCATTAAAACCGACCATTTATAAAGTTCGGATCAATTTGTCTGATCTTGATCGAAATTATTATGACACCTTTCATTTAACCTTGGCGCAGCATCCCTCTGAAACATTAGAGCGAATGATGGTGCGTGTTTTGGCTTTTTGCATCAATGCTCAGGCATCTCTTGTTTTTACAAAAGGGCTTTGTGCGGTGGAGGATCCGGATATTTGGGCGCGGACCTTGGATGATCAAATCTCATTGTGGATTGATGTGGGGGAGCCAAGCTTTGAACGAATGAAAAAGGCGAGACGGCTTTCGCCCATCGTCAAGATTTATAGTTTTAATTCAAAATCTCATCGATGGTGGACGCAGGGGCAAACAAAATTCAAGACCCAAAAGGTCTCAATTTTTCAGTTTGAATGGAAGACCCTTCAAACACTGTCGGCACTGGTGAAGCGAACGATGGATCTTTCTATCACCATCACTTGCGATACGGCTTATGTCTCCGCCGAACTTGGAACATGTGAGGTGCCTTGGTCGGTACTGCAATCAAGTGGGCTGTGAATCTTTGTTTTCGGGGAGACGAGGTTTTAATCTCTGACTTGTGGTTTTTCGAGTACAGAATGAGTCATTCTGTTTCTTAGAATAACTTCGCCCAATGCTGGCTATCGTTTCTCAGCCCGCATTCATCACTCCAGTGGTCTTCAGGTGCGCGCCTTCACGTCTTCCTCGTTTCTGAAGCCGGATGCCGTGATTATAAAATAAAGCGGGTTTTAGTTTATGAGGGCGATGTCTTTGCCAGCATCTCTTTCAAAAATTGGCCGGTGTACGATTTTTCAATTGTTGAGACCTGTTTTGGTGTTCCTATGGCCACGACCGTGCCGCCCCCTGTGCCGCCTTCGGGACCAAGATCGATAATCCAGTCTGCATTTCGAATCACATCTAAATTGTGCTCAATGACGACCACGGTGTTGCCTGATTCTGAAAAGCGATTGAGGACGTCTAAAAGCTTTTGAATATCCGCAAAATGTAGACCTGTCGTGGGTTCGTCAAGAATATAAAGCGTCTTTCCCGTTGCCCGTTTAGAGAGTTCTTTTGAGAGTTTGATGCGTTGGGCCTCTCCGCCGGAAAGTGTTGTGGCGGATTGTCCTAATTTGATGTAACCCAGACCCACTTCTTGCAGTGTAAGCAGTTTTGTATAAATGGAAGGGATGGCTTTAAAAAAAGAAACGGCGTCGTCTACCGTCATGTCTAAAACTTCGGCGATACTGCAACTTCGGTAGAGAATATCCAGGGTTTCACGGTTGTAGCGTTTGCCGACGCAGACCTCACACATGACATACACATCGGGTAGAAAGTGCATTTCGATTTTAATGAGACCGTCGCCTTGACAGGTTTCGCAGCGCCCGCCCTTGACATTAAAAGAGTAGCGTCCGGCTTTGTAGCCGCGCACGCGTGACTCCGGCAGTTGGGCAAAGAGATCGCGAATAAAGGTGAACACCCCGGTATAGGTCGCCGCATTTGACCGCGGGGTGCGTCCAATCGGGCTTTGGTCGATGTGGATGACTTTGTCAATTTGGCCGATGCCCGTAACCTTTTCGCAGGTGCCCGGTTTTTCAGAGCTGTTGTAGAGTTCCTGCGCGACTGTTTTGTAAAGAATTTCAAGCACAAGGCTTGATTTTCCAGAACCTGAGACCCCGGTGACACAAGTGAAAAGTCCAAGGGGAAAGTCCACATCAATATTTTTGAGGTTGTTTTCTGAGGCTTTTTTTATTTTTAAAGTGCCTTTGGCTTTGCGGTTTTGCGGCGGCAGAGAAACCACTGATTCTTTTGAAAGGTAACGCCCCGTAATGGATTGGGGGTTTTTGAGGATATCTTTCGGTGTGCCTTGGGCGATGACCTGTCCACCATGTACGCCTGCGCCAGGGCCGATGTCGATGACCCAGTCGGCGGTCTGAATGGTTTCTTCGTCGTGCTCGACGACGAGCACGGTATTTCCGATATCACGTAAATGTCGCAGCGTGTTCAGTAGACGCATGTTGTCACGCTGATGCAGGCCAATACTGGGTTCATCTAATATGTACAGTACCCCTACCAGTGAAGAACCGATTTGTGTCGCGAGACGAATACGCTGTCCTTCGCCGCCCGAAAGTGTACCCGCATTTCGGTCTAAATTGAGATAATCCACACCGACATTCATCAGAAATCCCAGACGCTCCCGGACTTCTTTTAAAATACGCTCGCCGATGAGGGTTTCGCGTTTGGACAAATGCAACGTGTCCACAAATTTGAGTGCATCTTTAATCGAGAGCCGTGTGAGTTCCGAAATGGACAAATCTGCAACTTTAATCGCCAGGCTTTCGGGTTTGAGTCTTTTGCCTTTGCAGGTGGGACAGGGGTGTTTTGCCATGTAGATTTCAATTTCCTGACGCACATAACTCGAATCGGTTTCTTTGTAGCGCCGCTCTAAATTCGGAATAACACCCTCAAAGGGGCGTTTATGGGTGATCTGTTCGCCATTGCGCATGCCTGTAAAGGCAATGAGTGTTTTTCCTGATCCGTAGAGCAAGGCATTTTGATGTTTAGGCGATATTTTTTTGAAGGGAGTGAGTCGGTCTATTTTGTAATGTTCAGAGAGGGATTCCATGACTTGATCATAAAAAATTGAACCCCGACGGGCCCAGGGTTTAATTGCCCCGTCGTGTAAAGAAAGTGTTTTGTTGGGAACGACAAGCGCGGGGTCAACATCCAAAGTCGTACCCAAGCCGTCACAAGCGACACAGGCGCCGTGGGGTGAATTAAATGAAAAAATCCGGGGTTCGATTTTGGGATAACTGACACCGCAGTCGATGCAGGCCAGATGTTCGGAAAAGAGTAGAACGTCGTCCCCCTTGCCTTTCAGCACATAAACGATGCCCTCTCCCATTTTTGCGGCCAATTCCAAAGAATCGGCCAAACGGCGCTCCAGGCCTGCTTTGACAATGAGGCGATCAATGACCACTTCGATATCGTGTTTTTTGTTTTTTTCGAGCGTGGGCAGTGCTTCCTCTTGTGAAAGGTTGATGATCCGTCCATCAATTCGCACCCGGATAAAACCTTTTTCCCTAATCGTTCGTAACTCTTTTTTGTATTCACCTTTTCGACCCCGAATGATGGGGGCCAAAAGGTGAATTTTTTCACCCGCCGGAAACTGCATGATCGCATCCACCATTTGTTGAATGGTTTGGGACGTAATTTCTTTGCCGCACTGATAACAATAGGGGTGGCCGATACGGGCAAAAAGCAGACGAAAATAGTCATAAAGCTCGGTGACGGTGGCCACAGTGGAGCGTGGATTTTTGCTTGTGGTTTTTTGCTCGATGGAGATGGCAGGGGAGAGTCCTTCAATCGCATCGACATCGGGTTTATTCATTTTATCGAGAAATTGACGGGCATAAGCTGAGAGGGATTCCACATAACGTCGTTGGCCCTCTGCATAAATCGTATCAAAGGCCAAAGACGACTTGCCTGAGCCGGAAAGCCCTGTAATCACAACAAATTTGTCACGCGGAATTTCAAGATCAATGTTTTTAAGGTTGTGCTCCCGCGCGCCCTTGATGTGGATTGTACGTTCTTTCATGTGTGCCATCCTTTAAAATTTTGCAAACTGGAATCATAACATGTGTCTTTTGAGGGTGTAAATCTGTTTGAGTATTGGGAGCAGGTGTCGTCCTGAGGTTTTACGATAAGCCTCAGATGTGATAATATTTGTTTTATAGTCTGAATTATAGTCAACTAAAAAAGAGGCCAATTGATATGAAAACCTTATCCCTTTCTGAAGCAAAAATGAAACTGAGTGAACTGGTCGAGGCCGTTCGATCTGTTGATGAAGAGGTTGTGATTACTAAAAATGGGAGGCCTGCGGCAGTTTTGATCAGCCCCGATGAATTTGAAGCGTGGAAAGAAACAATCACCATTCGTTCTGATTCATCTCTTATGAAGGAAATCAAAAAGGGGCTTCAATCTTTAGAGAAGAAGGAGTCAGCAGGTCTTTACACACTGGAAGAACTTTTTAAATCATGACGCAATGGACGTATCGTTTTCGTGTTCCTGATGAGGTCGCGAAGCTCCTCCGACAAATGCATCCGCATTTGAAGAAAAAAATCAAAGCGGGCTTGAAAACCATTATAGGTGATCCCAATTCAGGAAAAGCCTTGAAGGATGAGTTAATCGGTTTGAGAAGTTTTCGTGTCAGTCGCTTTAGAATTATCTACAGAATTGCCTCTAATAAAGTGCTCGATATTATCGCCATCGGCCCAAGAGCGCGCATTTATGAGGAAACCTTCCTGCTTTTGAAGAAAGAAAAAAACAAATAATTTCATTTTTCTCCTTTCAAATGGAGCTTTTCTAAAAGAGCTGCCATGTCCGGTGGCGGAGGTGCTGTGAAGCGCAGTTTTTCCTTGCTGGTCGGATGCATAAAACCCAGCGTCGCCGCATGCAGCATGTGGCGTTCGGCGCTTAATCCTAGTGATTTAGCGGTTTTCCCACCGTATATTTTATCGCCGATAATGGGGTGTCCGATATGGGCCATGTGGACACGGATTTGGTGGGTGCGCCCGGTTTGTGGGGAGACCTCCAAAAGCGTTGCGTTTTTGAAGCGTTCTTTAATAATGTAATGGGTCTCTGCCTCGCGGGGGCTGGATGTGCGTGCTGAAATCTTTTTGCGATGGATGCGGTCGCGGCCAATCGCGAGATTGATTTTTCCCGGTTTTTTGACTTTCCCGCAAACAAGCGCAAGATACTTCCGGTCGATACTGTGGTCTTTAAATTGTTTTGATAACTTACGATGGGCATCGTCGGTTTTGGCGATGACCATGACGCCAGAGGTTTCTTTATCCAGACGATGTACAATGCCGGGCCGTTCGCGGCCGCCGATGCCGGTCAAATCTTTACAGTGATACAAAAGTGCATGCACCATCGTGCCTTCGTAATTTCCTGGTGCGGGATGTACGACCATGCCCGCGGCTTTGTTGAGTACCAGCAAGTTGCTGTCTTCAAATAAGATATCGAGCGGAATATCTTCCGGCACGAGTTCCAGAGGGGTCGGCGGTGGAATCGTGATGTCAATTTGATCCCCTTTTTTGACCTTGTAACTTGGGCGGGTAGGCTTGCCGTTTAGTAGAATCTGTTCTTCGGCAATAAGTTTTTGAATGCGAGAACGTGTAAGCGACATCCCTTTTTTGATGAGATAAAGGTCAAGCCGCTCAGGATTTTTTTCGTTAGGGACAATGATTGGGGTTGTGGGGAATATGGGCATGGGCGAACAGGGTTACTCGGTGTTAAAATTAAAATAATTCTTACTCTATCAAATGGACCTGTCGGCGTTGCCTGTAATTTTATTCTTCGATATTTTTATCTTTTTGTCTCAAGCTCATTGCTTTTTTACTGATTTCTTCAATTGAGAAATCTTCATGCAAGCCCTGCCGCCATTTTGTATAATCGAAGGGTTCTTTTAAGATTAGAGCGATAAAACGTTCTGCTTCGACATCACCCAAGGATTTTGTCAGAAGTGCCAGTCCTTTTATTTTAATTTCGGTATCGGTCATCATGCCAAGACCTCCTTTATGAACCCGGTGGGATCGGTAATCTTGATTAGGTCAATGACTCCGGCAAATTTTAGAATGTGGTCATCGGTAGTTAGAAAATAATCACAGTTTGCTGAAATAGCGGATCCTAGATGTAAAGCATCAAGTATTGTGAGTCTATTTTTTGTGAGAAATTGGGCTGTCTTAATTAACTGCGTCGTTTCTTCGACCTGAAAAACAGCGTATTGTTTCCATCCTGCGATTTGTATCTTCCGTTCTTTATATGGGTTTTTGCTATTTTCATAGTCCAATATGTATGACCAAGCTAATTGTAGTGTTCCTTGCATCATTATAGACGAAATCGCGAAGCAATTGAAAACGATGTGTTTGTTGACAGCCTCTTCTGTTGCGGCTATCGTGCCTTGCTATATACTTTCAAATAAGAACTGACATAAAGCGCTTCCTCTAAGAAAGCTCCCCCTGTGACCCCAAAACCCAAACTGCTCAAACAAAAGATGTTCTGGATCGGCATTTTGTATTTTGCTGAAGGGTTCCCCCTGGGCATTTTTTATGATCTCTTCCCTGTTTATTTCAGGCAGCAGGGTGTCGCGCTTTGGAAGATTGGTTTTATGTCGCTGTTGGGTCTTGCCTGGACTTTGAAATTCCTTTGGGCACCGGCCATTGATCATTACCGCCAACATCGGCGGTGGATGTTTTTTGTGGATGTTTTGATGGGGTTTGTCATTCTTGTTTTCGCCATGAAGTCGGGTTTTGGCCCTTGGGTGTGGTTTGCGATTGGGGTCTTTACCTTGCTCTCGGCGACGAATGACATCGCCATTGATGGCTACTCGATTGAATTTTTAGAAAAGGGTGAACTGGGTTTGGCCAACGGGCTTCGCATTGGTTTTTATCGTGTGGGGATGTTGGCTTCGGGTTTTGTTTTGATTTTAAGTGATTATATCACCTGGTCGGGGGCCTACATTGTGGCGGCCATGATTTTGGCCCTGCTGGGTTTTATCTGTCTGCGGGCGCCCAAAGAAAAAATTGTTGCGACCAAAAAAACAATCTCTTTGGGTTTGGAATTCAAAAAAATATTTCATCAGCCCAAGGCCTTTGGCACGGTCTTGCTTTTTTTCCTGGGAACGCTTTGGCTGATCAACAAGGCCACAAAGTGGTCAGGCGATTTTCCTTCTTTTTGGTTTGTAGCCTTTGCAGTGAGCGGACTCTTTTTTGCGAGCAGTGTGCTGAGTCGATCTTTTTCAAAACAACCTGAAAAGGCAGATGACTTTTCAGGTCTTATGGAAGGCCCGATGTTTGGCACTTTGATGGAAATGCTGCGACGTCCTTATTTTGCCCCTGTGATTCTTTTTATTTTGATTTTTAAGCTGGCCGATAGTTCCATGGGATTTATGGTCAAACCCTTTTGGGTAGATGCGGGATTCACGGCAACGGAAATTGGCTTGGTTTCGGTGAATATTGGACTCGTGCTCTCAATATTAGGGGGCATTGTTGGCGGCTGGTTTACGGATCGCACCGGAATTTTTAAGGCCCTTTGGCTTTTGGGACTCTTTCAGGCCATTTCAAACTTGGGATATGCCTACGTGGCGACGGTCATTCCGACGGGTGTTGAGAATGCTATTTTGCCAATGCAAACAAAGCTGATGATGTACGGCGCAAGTGCGATTGAATCTTTTACCGGCGGTTTAGGTACGGCGGCATTTCTGGCTTTTTTAATGGCGATTGTGAACAAACGCCATTCTGCAACGGAATATGCCCTGCTTTCGTCTGTTTTTGCCTTGAGTCGCTCTGTCGCGGGTTGGGCCGGTGGTTTTGGAGCGCAGTCCATGGGATATGGCCCGTATTTTTTGTTGACCTTTTTTCTGGCCTTCCCGGCTTATTTACTCTTACCCTGGGTGAAGAAGATGATGGACTATGCTTCCAAGCAAGAAGGCTGGGGCCAAAGTTGAGGCTTCAAATTCATTGACCTCAAATGAGCCCTGTGGTAGAAGTAACGTTATTCTTTTTTAGGGGATTTTAGCCAATGTTGCCTACAAAACTGCAAGAAGGACTCACTTTTGATGATGTTCTGCTCGCCCCCTCGCGCTCTTCCGTCATGCCCCGCGATGTTCGTCTTGAGACCTATCTGACACGTAAAATAAAACTACAAATCCCGATTATCAGTGCTGCAATGGATACCGTTACTGAATATGCGCTTGCCATTGCGATGGCACGTGAAGGGGGCATGGGTATTTTACATCGTGCGCTTCCTGCTGCGGATCAAGCCGCGCAGGTGGATTTGGTGAAAAAGTCCGAGAGCGGGATGATTGTCGATCCGATTACAATTTCACCGGATCAGCGGCTCTCTGATGCCTTGGCGCTCATGAAAAAATATCGTATTTCCGGGATTCCCGTTACGCAGGGGAAAAAATTGGTCGGTATTTTGACCAATCGTGATTTGCGTTTTGAAACACGTATGAGTTTGAAGGTTGCACAGGTCATGACGAAGGATAATTTGATTACCTCGCCCGAGGGCACAACCTTGAAAGAGGCGCAAAAAATTCTCCATAAAAATCGGATTGAGAAGTTACTTGTGATCAACGACGATTACGAGCTCAAGGGTTTGATTACGATTAAGGATATTGAAAAGAAGATCAAGTTTCCAAATGCCTGCAAAGATCATTTGGGGCGTTTGCGTGTTGGGGCGGCTGTGGGTATCGGAGCCGAATCAGATGAACGCGTCAAGCGCTTGGTGGATGCGGGTGTTGATTTGATTATTGTGGATACAGCCCATGCCCATTCTGTTGCAGTCTTGGAGACGATTAAGTCGATTCGAAAAACATATCCAGACCTTCAGATTATTGGTGGAAACATTGCGACGGGTGATGCGGCAGTCGATTTGATTAAAAGTGGTGTGGATGCCGTTAAAGTCGGCGTCGGGCCGGGCTCCATTTGCACGACGCGTGTGATTGCAGGGGCAGGCGTGCCACAATTGACGGCAATCTCGGATTGCGCAAAGGCCGCGAAAAAATACAATATTCCAGTGATTGCAGACGGGGGGATTAAATTTTCGGGTGATATTGTTAAGGCCATTGCTGCGGGAGCGCATACCGTCATGCTGGGTGGGCTTTTTGCGGGCACGGCCGAAAGTCCCGGAGAAACCATTTTATATCAAGGACGAAGTTACAAAGTTTATCGTGGCATGGGTTCCATCGGTGCCATGGAGCGCGGGGGGAAAGACCGTTATTTTCAAGAGTTTGAACCCATCTCTAAACTCGTTCCCGAAGGCATTGAGGGGCGTGTGCCGAGCAAAGGCAGCCTTTCGGGGGTTGTTTATCAGTTGCTGGGTGGTCTTCGCGCAGGCATGGGTTATTGTGGGACGCCTTCAATTGACGCACTTCGAGAGTATGACCATTTTGTGCGGATCACCTCTTCCGGTATTCGAGAAAGTCACCCCCACGATGTCATTATTACAAAAGAAGCGCCCAACTATGAAATGGGCTCCTCCTCCTAAAAGTGCTTCTATTTGAGCCACTCATACTGCGCTTGCTGCCTTGAAAAACGCTTCGGAATGCTCACTGACTTAGAGTCAGCTCCGCTCCCTCACCGTTTTCCGTCTTGCCATCACAGCGTGATTGACTCAAATAGAAGCACTTTGTTTTCCATTTGAAGAAAGGTTTGTCTTCGAACGCCATGCAGAAAATACTGATTCTTGATTTTGGTTCACAATATACCCAACTTATCGCGCGGCGGGTGCGGGAAAGTAAGGTTTATTCTGAAATCGTGCCTTATTATCTTTCTCTGGATGAAATCAAAAAACACAAAGCGACAGCATTGATTCTTTCGGGAGGGCCTTCTTCGGTGATTGCGAAAGACGCACCGCTTTGTGATCCCGGTGTTTTTGAACTGGGCATTCCGGTGTTGGGTATTTGTTACGGCATGCAGTTGATGACGCATGTCTTAGGGGGTGCCGTTGCAAAATCGCAAAAACGAGAATTCGGTCGTGCTGATTTAAAACTAGACCACCGTTCTCCTCTGTTTAAAGGTCTGCCCAAAGCAACACCGGTTTGGATGAGTCACGGAGATCGCATCGAAAAAATCCCTGCAGGGTTTCGTGCGATTGCGAAGACGGGCAATTCTCCCACCGCGGCGATTCAAGATCGAAAACGAGATTTCTATGCGCTACAATTTCATCCGGAGGTTGTTCATACTGCCGAAGGTTTGAGTATCCTTCAGAATTTTCTCTATCATATTTGTGGATGTCAGGCGGATTGGGACATGGGTTCTTTTATTCACCTGGCCGAAGCAGAAATTGAAAAAGCCATCGGAAAAGGTAAAGCCATTTGTGCCTTAAGTGGCGGCGTGGATTCCTCTGTGGCGGCGGTTTTAGTCCAGCGCGTCATTGGGAAGCGGCTAACTTGTATTTTTGTGGACAATGGCCTGCTGCGAAAAAACGAAGCCAAGACCGTGATGAGCACCTTTAAGAAGCAGCTTAAACTGAATATCAAAAAAGTAGATGCCTCTGAGCAATTTTTATCCAAACTGGCGAAGACCATTCAGCCGGAAAAAAAACGTAAGATCATCGGGCGCAGCTTTATTTCCGTTTTTGATGAGGCCGCTAAAAAAGTGGGAAAAGTCGATTTCCTGGTGCAAGGCACGCTGTACCCCGATGTGATTGAATCGGTTTCGGTCAAAGGCCCCTCCGCAACCATCAAAACCCATCACAATGTGGGCGGTCTGCCCAAGCGCATGCGCATGAAAGTTGTCGAACCTTTAAGAGCCCTCTTTAAAGATGAAGTGCGCAGACTCGGTGTCGAATTGGGTATCCCTGCGGAACTGCTCTATCGTCATCCTTTTCCCGGCCCCGGTTTGGCCGTGAGAGTTGTGGGTAAAGTCACGCCGGAGCGACTCGGTCGGCTGCGTGAAGCGGATGCGATTTTTGATGAAGAAATTCGGGCGGCGAAACTTTACGATGAAATCTGGCAAGCCTTTGCGGTTTATCTTCCGATTCAAAGCGTCGGGGTCATGGGAGATGAACGCACCTACGAAAATGCCATCGCGCTTCGGGCCGTCACCAGTCAGGACGGCATGACGGCCGATTGGTACGAATTCCCCCATGAAGTCTTAAAGCGTATTTCCAACCGCATCATCAATGAAGTGCAAGGTATCAACCGCGTCGTTTACGACGTGTCTTCAAAACCCCCCAGCACGATTGAGTGGGAGTAACTTACAGATTCCCAGTTGTTTTATGAACTGGAAACCTGCAAATTGTACATCTCTCTAAAAGTCAGTTCAATTACAAGAGTTCTTCTGGAACCAGTGATGTTGAGGTGGTCCGTGTCAAGCTGTTCGTGACCCCGCTTCGAATGTGAAAGATCTCCACATTATCAACATTACTTTCTCCAACCCCTTCTCCAATGACTTCGTCCGCAAATCCTTCAAAAAAGAAGGTCGTGATGTCGTTTGGTACTGGGCCGAGTACGATGGCATTTCCAGCCGTTTTTCCATCGGCGGAACCCAGTGTCCCCCTGCCTGCACAAGTATAAGTTCCGTCATCTGCACATCCTGAGATCCCCAGAATTTTTGTTTTTGTGCGACCCGCGAGATGTGCATTATTGCTGACATTGGGTTCGGATCCGTCTTCTTTTGGAGAATGGAGACGGGAGAAAACGCCAGGTGGGCTTTCGCGATGTTCCAGGGTCTGGAAATAGACATAGTTCCAATCTTCGTCTGTGATGATGGGGAGGACTGCACGTGTTGTGTCGGGAAGCAGTGTCGCCCTTGATCCGCCTGTTTTGTTGATGGAGTGCATACTTGTGATTGCACTGCTTGCCCCCGTGACGGTGAGGCTGTAGACCAGCTTGTTCTCTGTCAATTTCATCTCAACAACTTGTTTGCCTTCGTGGACTAATTCAAGGGCGTTTCCTCCGCCTTCGAGGGGTAGTCTGAAGAGTGAGCCATTGTCTGCAAAATAAAAGTTGTTATGATCCGAGATAAAGGGCATGCCTTGTGGAAAGGAAGATCGAGAGCCATCGGAAAATTCATCAATTTCAGAAGCATATTTTTCGGAGGCCGAGAGGGTTTGTGTCTCCGTATCGTAAACAAACATCAAGCCTTTCACACCTGTTTTGTTGGCCAGATCCCGGTCTGCATCATTCGGCTGCGGTTTGTAGTTTAGGTCGATGCGAACGACCATTTTTCCGGTAAACTGGTTTTTAAAACCCCGAGGGGATTGCGGAAAAATACCCGCAATGAGAAATTCTTCTCGTCGTTTGCAATAAGGCGCGGTGCGATCTTCTGGCGCAGGTGTGGCTCTCACTGTTTCAAAGACGATGGCCGAGCCGATTCCTGCGACCTTGGCTTTAAACAGATCCCAGCCCGAAACCTGATCGTCGCTTCCCAGTGTGCCGGTAAATGCCACCCTTCCGGGTCCATCGTCTCCTGTTGTGGTGTCCGTTTCAAAAAAATGAGGTAGGATGATACCCCCATCTGGGTCATTTGCCCTAATCCAATGAATGACTTCCCCATCGAGCTTGTTCTCTCCGAAACGGTCATAGTTGTAGGCAGTGACAGAAAAGGGATTTGCCAGGGTTTGTCCTGTATTTGCGACTTGGTCAAAACCAGACTCTGCACAGAATGTTTGAAATTTCGTTTCTTTTAAGAGTGTGCAATCGCTCAAGTCCATATTGCAGCGATACAAATCGGCATAACTCGTGACGGCATTCACCGTGACTTCTCCCGATGCAGTGATATCGACTGTCCTACTTTCGATGGTGGTTTTGACGACTTGACGTCCTGCAATTTCCGTTCTTAAGGACTCCATATCGGCGTCTGAGGCATCTAGGTCTCGCTCAAGGATTGTCCCGTCATCGAGGCAAATCATTTTGACTTGTTTTTGCAATTTGATTTCAAATTTAGAGGGATTGTTTACAGGTGGAAATCTGAGTACATCGTTATCCCCTCCCGGACAAGGAAAGATGACATCATCCGGTGGGTTTACATTGTAGCGGTAGACGGTATCTGGGTTGAGGCCGCCGACTGCAGCAGGGCCTGAAACCATGAGCGGCGTATCGTCAAAAAATCCCAGTGGATAAAAAGTCGTCAAAAGATCATTTGTTGGATCCGCTTCTGAGGAAAAATTAGGAAGTTGTCGTTGTTTTCGTCGCTGTTTGATGGCAAGCCAGCCTGTGAGGGCCCCTGTATCTTTATCAACGAGATCATTGATCGTAAATATTTCGCGTGCCCGAGGAAAGGTGACGGGTGATGTTCCGGCACTCATGCCCAGACGAATATATTTTTCGATATTGTCATCGGAGAGACCACAGTCTTGATCCGGCCCGGGCATAGAGTAGACATAGATTGAATTGTTCAAGTCCTGATAATCTTCCAGGGTGGCGATAACCCCGCACATTCTATTGGCTTCTGTTTCGCTGGAAACTTGTATCGGGGTGATCGGCACTGCTTTATTTGCACTGATGCGATAAAATCGGCCGTCGGCTTTTGCATACATGAGGGCATGAAGTTTTTTCTGGGTGACCTTTTTACTGGCCGTGTCCCAAACCCCGCCGATCAGCCGTTTTAAGGATCCGCCAAGATAGGCGGCTTCAACCAGACCCGGTTCGCTGGGTTTATCTGGATCCACAGCCCAAAGGCCGCAACCCGTGTAAAAGTGCAGTGTTCCGGTATTGTTGGCGGCCGAAAGAGAAGGCGGATTCTCCGAGCAGGGATCTATTACCGCGAATCCACCGGCACCACCGCCGGAGCCAGAACAAGCCGAGATAAAAACCATCACCAATAATAAAAAAAATCTTTGAATATAAACCTTCTTACTTGAAAACATTTTCCCCTCCAAAAAATATAGAAACTATTTCATTGCCCAACAGTATGATTTGTTCCTCATCAGTATTGTGAAAATGCAGGAATGAGGCCATGTCGGACGGATTCAAGCCTCCATCCTATATTTTCAGGGTATTCGTATGATTTAGCGCTTCATCCTACGTTAAAGCATCCGAACTGCATAACAAAAATATCCCTTATATATAAGGAAGGTTTTGTTCGATGCGGTTTATTTCTTCGTGTGATTAGGGTTTGAGTCCTTGTGAGTATATTGCAAAGTGGTTTTTGTCTGGCAGTGCTTCCGATTTTTCTATATTCCTTTCGGGTTTCCATAATCCGAAAACAGATTTTCCCAATTTCAGGAACAATATTTACAAATTGATAACAAAACAGGCGAAATAAGGAAAATATTGACTGTTTCTGTCGTATTAAAGTTGGCACGCTCTTTGCTTTATACATAAATCGTCAAGCATTGAGGGAGAGATCAAAAATCTTTTTTGGGATGTATTTAAAAATGAATATCAATAAAACGGGAGAAAATAAAATGAAAAAAATGACTGTAATCACAGCGTTCATGAGTTTGGCATTGGTTTTTGGGTCAGCAACAAAAAGTGAGGCCTTTTGCCTCTTCGGATGTTCTGATGTCGAAGTCGATACCGAAGTCAATACCATGGCTGGAAATGACATTGATGATTCCGCAGTGGCTCAGGGGGATCGCAATAGTGTCTCATCCAATGTCGTGAAAAACGTGCGGAACAGTGTGGTGATTACCGGAGACGTCAATACGCGCCAGAGCAACTATATTGGGGGGGTTGGGGTCAGTCGCGGGGACATCACTCAGAGTAATTCGGCGAATATTACAGGAAAGCAAGACACAAACATTCAGAACAACAACATGAGTACCTTTAGAGGTTTTGGCGAAAACAGTAACTAAATTCAAGTGTGAAAAGCGGTGGAATGGTTCCACGGTTCACCTGACAAACAAAAAAGGAGAAACAAAATGAAAAAGATGACAATTTTAGTAAGTGTTATGGCATTGGCATTGGTTTTTGGCACGGCAACAAAAAGTGAAGCGTTCTGCTTGTTTGGATGTGCCGATACGGAAGTGAGTACAGAAATCAATACCATGGCTGGAAATGACATTGATGATTCCGCCATTGCCCAGGGGGATGGCAATGATGTTTCATCAAACGTCGTCAAGGGGATTCGAAACAGTGTCGTTATTACCGGAGATGCCAATACCCGTCAGAGTAACTTTGTTGGGGGTGTTGGTGTGAATCGCGGGGATCTTTCTCAGAGTAACTCGGCGAACCTTACCGGTAGACAAGATACAAATATCCAAGACAACAACATGAGCACCTTCCGTGGTTTTGGCACAAACAACAACTAATGGTTTAGACAAAAAAGCGGTGGAATGGTTCCGCCGCTTCGTCTGCAAATACAAAAAAAGGAGAAATAAAATGAAAAAAATGACAATATTAGCAGCGTTCATGGGATTGGCTCTGGTTTTCGGTACGGCAACAAAAAGTGAAGCATTCTGTCTCTTCGGATGTTCTGATGTCTCAGTAGATACAGAAGTAAATACCATGGCTGGTAATGACATTGATGACTCCGCCATTGCCCAGGGAGATGGCAATGACGTTTCGTCAAACGTGGTCAAGGGAATTGCAAACAGTGTGGTGATTACCGGAGATACGAATACCCGTCAGAGCAACTTTGTGGGTGGTATTGGTGTCAGCCGCGGTGATCTTTCCCAGAGTAACTCCGCGAATCTTACTGGTAAACAAGATACAAATATCCAAGACAATAACATGAGCACCTTTCGCGGTTTTGGTACCAACAATAATTAAGATGATGCACGCGCAAAGGAGAAGGACGGAGCGGAACATAAGGGCCGCTCCGTCCTTCCGGCTGGGAGGAGATAAAGATGAAAAAAGAATATAAAATCATTAAAATAGGGGCATTGGTTTTGGGCCTCTTCCTGATTTTCCCGATGTTTCAGGTGAATGCCGCTCCTCCGATCCAAACAGATGAAGTCTCAAACGAAGAGAAAGAATCAGAAGCAGAGAAAGAAGAAACAAAGGAAGAAGCAAGAATCAAAAAAGAAAAAGAGAAGGAAGAAAAAAAGTTAACAAAAACCTTAGGTCAAATGAGAAAGCGCGTTCAGAGGGCTGAAAAAAAATTAAGAGTTCGGGCAAACCTGTTCACGACAAATCAGGAAATTACCGATTGCACGGGGGCTGATAAAGCCCGCTCACGTTTGTCTGATATTGGCGATGAAGGGGGTTTGGTGATTAAAGGAAAATTGAATATTCAGGCCAGCAACGAAGCCAATATCGAAAAAAATGAAGGCAGTATCGTGAACGAGACGTCTGTAAATATTGTCAATGAATATTACAAACGGTGTTAAAGAAATAGGG